>WNGA01011585.1_pt1 | contig 11490 bp, 7 predicted proteins | sample 5400061 | NCBI WGS metagenome assembly WNGA01 (sample SAMN13153366, study PRJNA577476) | soil metagenome | isolation source: 100 cm soil or saprolite under grassland replicate 2 | place: USA:California | collected 2016-06-15
CACGACAGTTTCCAAGACCCCTCATATAATCTCCAGTGGGGATCAGTCGGAGCACGTAGGAATGCCGACCACTACATAAGCCACGTCTGGCTGAGGCGAGCAGCAAGCGGGGGAGAGTCTTTTTAAGTACAAGAACGTTGGGGTGGGACGCTAGTACTTAAACTAGGGTTGCTTCTTAGCGCTAATCTTGCGTTTTCAGCAGTTAGTTGTAGCGCGCCTTCCCTCCTTCTCTCATTTCGGAAAGATTTGGCAGTATTTTCTTATGATGACCTGGTCGAGAGAGTACGAAACATCGGTGTAAAAGATTGAGTGGGATGGTTATAGTAAGGGGCGAACCAAGTGCTTGCGCGAAGAAGCGAATCAATCAGAATGGAGACAAGGAAAGGAGGAGAGGCGAAACTCAACTAAAAAGGAAAAGGGAACTCGACCGACTATCATGAGCGAAGTGAGGGAATTCCTTCTGATTGGATCCCTTAGGAGAGAGACAGAAGGTATTCTGAAATAGAATCAGATCTTTGACGATCTAGTATTAGCTAGTAAGTGTATGGACTCAGACTTTGAGGACTCCCTAGTGGCCAGGGAAGCATTAGCTTCACCCTTTGAACATCTCATTTACTCTCTCTAGCTCTCGACTTTACGTATAGGAATTTCAGGTACATTGGTCGATGAAAGTGAACATCTATCTTATCTTACGCCACTTACTCTAGCTTGACTTTGTGGAAGACGTCCAATTGAATGATCTCCAGTGGGTTCTATTACCATGTGTACCCAGCCTGCTTCCTTCTTTTTTACCAGCCTCTCTGCTTCTGTCAGTATAGAGGAAAGTCTTCAATCCCTTGAGAGAAAGAAAAAAAGGCCAAAAAAAGATACCTAGCATGACACATCAGCTACGCCATCAGAGCCTGTCCACTTGCTAGTCAGGAAAAAGAACCGCTCCGTTCCGTGGGCTTCTTTCGCAGCTCTCTTCACGCTCGCTTTACGAGTGCAACCAAGTTCAATAAACTGTTCATGCTAATTCATAGACTATGCTGGTTTCTATCTAAGAGTCCTGTGAGATGCTTCCTTCTCATACACATCTGAAGGAACGTTTGATCATCAGCATTAGAGAGTTTTGCAGGTCCTTGAGAGAACGTTATCCAGCCACCATGGTCTGAGGTGAAATTGGTCCTGGTCCATAAAACGAAAGGTGCTGGGCAAGCGCAGAGAAGTCGTCTGAAGGGGAGTTCCATAGGAATGTTCAACTTCGATCAACCTTGGTCCCATGCCTAAAAAAGAAAGAAGGTCCAAAATAGGGGTGATATAATCCACTGCTCGCCTAAGAATGTACTGACGTAATCCCTACTATGGCTTCCCGAAGGATCCAGCTGCTAAGAGGGTCCGAGCCATAACGGATTGATGTGACCGTAGCGGCGACTGGAATCGATCTGAATGAGGCAGTTATGGGACTTATCTTATCTAACAAAAAATATATATGGTGGAAGGATTAAAAAAAGGTGGGGGTCAAGGTGTATAATACGAGCTCCACTTTCAGGCAATGAGCTAGCTTAACCCTGATTGCTTAAGGTTTAATACAGTCATGTCATGTTGGATCTGCTACTAAGAAAGGAAGAGAAAGACTGATTGCGACAGCTCAAACCGGATGAGACATCTCTTATTTACAGAACTGCGCCAACGTGTGCCTACATTGTTTGATTTACCAGTTCCGGGTATTGGATTTTTGAATAGAAAGAATGAAACTAGTACCAGCTTATCGCCAACCGTGCTTTCTACCAACTCCGCCAACCCCAGACGGGAATATTTATTTAATTTAGCCGCACCTGAGCCCGCAACTGCTGCCTCTACTCCGCCTACTTCTTGTGCCGACTTCGCCAGCCTCGCGGGGTACCGATTTCCTCCTGCTTTGTGTGCGTGCCATTGACTCCTTTAATGGGTCGAAACCTACTTAGTTCTCTTTTATTTTTCGTCTATACAAGAAAAGAAGGATTTGTGTTTAGCAAGACAGAGAATTGAATAAGTAAAAATAAAAAAAAGTGTGTACCCTTTACCGAAAAGCAAATATGACAGATAGGGTACGACATATTGCTTATTCCTGATTGATCTAGTTGACGACAGTTGACTTGTTGGACCGATTGTGGATTGGAATAGAAGTTTATTATATACAGATATTCGTGTTTACTGATTTCGCATACTGGGAATGGAACTTGATGTAACCCATTGGAAACTCTCTTTGAGACTCATTATCTGTTATATACGACAGGCTAATTAAGTCCTTAAATTTCAGAAAGGAGTCTTTCCTTACTTCCTTACACAACTGTTATGTTGTTATGCTGCTCGTGCAATCAAAACTTAGAATAGAAGAAAAAGAGTTCCCTCGGGACCCATCCTCTTCTCCTTCGCTTGTGTGACTATCATGAGAAGAATTCCATTCCAAGAAGTCAAATAACAAGAAAAAGAACGAGGTCAAGATCTGTTGTTACCAGTACCGACGAAATGGAGAAAGTGTCCTCCGGGAACGCAATCTACTACATTAGTTGGTGTAGCCAAAGAAGAGGATATCCCCTTTTTTGACCCATTGGTCTGAAGACCAGACCCATACCATAGCTACAAACACTTTTGAGTCGGAGGAGACTGGCCAGATCGCCTTCTTGAGGCTCTCTGGGCTTATCGGACGTCAATCTGTATAGCCACTGGTCAAACACCCTTCTCCTTAGTCGTTGGCATGGACGCCATTCTTCCCAGTGAACTCGACGATTCCTTCCCTGCGCGTTCTGCTCGACGACGATATGACTGATAATCAGAAGCGAGAGGCTCTGCTCTCGAAACTTGACCTCCTCGATTCGATGGGAGAAAAAAAAAAGGTTACGAGCGGCAGAGCACGCACAAGTCTATCAACGTCAACTCAGCCGCGCTTATGAAAAAAAGTCATATAAATGTCCTCAAAAAGATTTCCAACGCACAGCACCCTAAGGGTCAACTTAAGCCCCTTCCTTAAGGAAAGATCTTTTATTGTCATAGCGGTCAACCCCGGGAACGCGTACCGCCTTGCCAATGAACATGGGGATGAACTTCCTGAACCTTGGAATGACATGTACTTGAAAAAGTACTACGCCTGACCGGCTTCCCGGTAAGCCCTGAAAAATGTTTGGCCTATCTGATATTTGTGCGTAAACCATAAATCTAAATCTATTCTAGACTGTCTTCCAATCTACATGCTTGACTGAGGATGTGGCAGCTTTTGTTCACATCATATTCCATTAGATAGAAAGAGCTACAAAAGGTGTACCAGATAGATTCATATAGTAGGCTCAAATAGCGCTTTGACTGATATAGGTCAAAAATTTTCCAATTTACATCCAGGTCTTATCTACTTAGTTGTGGGCATTGCCCCCTGAAATATCACTTTTCGGGTCAGATACCCCCCAGCTTTTGCTATGGGGCTGGCGGGTTCACTCCTTGCCATGAATAGGGCTGGCTCCTTCCCCGAGATAGATAGAAGCCAAGCCCACTACGCGGTGCGAACTCCTAAAGAAGAGACTGAACTTACTTACTTTCTTTCTTGCTTGCTTGTTCCCTAGGATTATGATGTTTTTCCTGGGGTTGTTGCTTGCTTGGTTTGTTTATGCTTAGCAGCGGTTCGTTCAAAATAAAAAAGGTAGAAGCCGCTCAGAAACGATGTTCTCTTGTCCCCCCGGGACAGCGCTTTCACTCCTTTCCTCTGAGCTAAACCTAGACCTCCCACTCCCACTCTCACATGTAGGCGGAGATGGAGACTCGTTCAAACTTAGTCTACTAAAGGATGGAACCCTTTCGGTTCATTTCCTTAAGGTAGGACGCCCGAGAGCCTATCCCCCTATTTCAGTTCAGATTCAGTCCGCCCTTAGACCGGAGTCCTTGGGCACCCTATATACCCCCGAATGGACAGGTAGCCAACCTGGCGGGAGTCGGCGGCAGAAGTGCCTGCTTGGTACGGCTAAACACTTCTCTTTTCTTATTTTTTATCCACAATTCCTGGCTCCCTTTCTTAATTGGGTAGACTTGGGCCATTGTGCAATTACCATCCTTTGTGCGACCAGGCCCCACGGGAACCGCCTTGAAGATGTCCACCCCTTTCTTAGAAAAATGGAAAGAAAGGTGCTCAGCGACGACTGCCCCTTCTACCTTGACTTTTTTGCCACTCTGTCTCTTTGGAGCATCCGTTTCCTCATATTATCGATTCATAAAGGTCCATGAAAGGAAAGAAGACCGCTTTCCCTTGCTTCGCACCTCGTCATAGCCCTGAAAAGCTCACCCGGAGTTCTAGTTAGAGAATGGGGTATGATTCACTACTTGCCTACTGCTACCTGGGTCGTGAGATCGAAGAAGGTATACTATTAGACAAGGTTCATTCCAGCTTTGCTGCTCTTTTTCTTTTGATTCTTTCTGTTTCTGTTTACTTGAGCTAATTCTTTACTTGCTTTCGAGCTAACTTGGCTTGGTGCCGGGAATGGAATCACAGCAAGAGACAGGGCTAATGGTTGGTTCTGTCTACTATATTTAGTATGATTTTTGATATCTTCGACCTTAAGAGGCGGTTTACGAAAGAGAGAGAGCTCGTGGAAGACTTGATAAATTGAAATATCTGTCCATTTTTGTTTCCATTTCTTCCTAACAGGAAACAAAAATGTCACTGTGCGTAACACATCTAATTGGAAGTGGAATGAAGATAATGCGCTTTACTCTTTCATTTGTAGCTGGATTACCCCTTGGGTTGGGCTAACTTGAATCTGTTTTGTTTAGTTTTTCACTAAGCAATTGCCTTGATTACTTATCAAATCAAATTCACATTCTTAAATCACTTTCTCTCCCGTACTGATCCTCCTTGCCTTTCCTTCCTTGTCCAGTAAGGTATGAAGCACTAGCTCAACCACAGCTACAGCTTCTTCTCGAGCAGCTCTTATTCCACCTGTAGCACCGCTTATGAGAGCAAGCAAGGGTGAATACTTGTGTAACAACGATTTCTTTCGCACTAATAAAATCAGGAAATCAGAAACAGTACTAAATAAGACAGTTGCGAACATGCAAAGAAGAGCTGATTCTTTCACAAGCGATTGTGGGCATTCATAGAATATGAGACTAGTGCCTTACTTGGGGATCTTCATGAAATAAAACAGATGTCCATTCAATCGGAATTGAAAACAGAATACTCATCTTTATTGGGATTCCACGTCCAACATCTGAACGGGGACCTTCTCACCCTGAGCCATGTCTCAAACATATCCTTAGGGTTCTCCATCTCCGGGGGTCCAGGGTCAAAGTGAAGAAACCTTCTATTCGTTTCAAGGGACCCCATCTCAAGAGCCTAGGGCTTCAAAATTCAACCAAGAATCTACTTTCCCCCATGCTCCTCGCCAGCCATCTCCATCCGTCGCGCCAGTAGTAGTGAAGTTCCCACTCCACGTCGGCCGGCCGCCATGAGGTTTTCCGAAGCTTTGACCACAAGGAACTTATCTATCTCCTTCTCAAACTTGATCGCCTTTTGAGGGAGAATAAAAGGACACTCTTTTTCCATTTTTTCTCTCTGGGCCCTTATCGGCTTCAATGGCCTTTTCTTGGCACAGATAAACACTTTATGCCCCACTTCCCTGCAAAATCTATTTCCTGCTGCTCCCTTCTGCATTCCGTGGCTTTATGCCCTTTCTACCTACATCGATAATAGTGGATTCAGCAGGAACTTAAACAACTCATCATTCATTTCTCGATCAATTTTTAACCTTTGAGTAAAAAAGTCCTTCCATGAATCTAGGGAAGGAAAACCACCTCTGACTTCACCAACTCTTCCTTTCTTTGGTCGAAGGCTTCAGGTCAAGATCCTTTTTCCTATCTATTGAAGATGCAAAGAGAGATGCTTCTTCCTCTTCAAGTTGGAAGTGCAAGAAGAAATGCGGTAAATAGGAGTTCCATCTACCACGCACTCGCCCCACACTCCAGCGAACTTCAGCATCCATACTCAGCTAGGAGGAAGGTGCCGGGGACACTATGAACACACATGTACTTGGTTGACTTCACGTCCCGTCTCACAACCGGGTAAGATCAAATAAACAAACAGCTTGCTTGCCCAATCCCTATTGAGAGGATTTCTTGAGCTTGAACTTCCTTTTGTAGCTCCGCTCACAGGGACTTCTTTTCATCCGCAATGAAGCTTATACCACCACTTGGTCAGTAAGGCCTGATTCAAAAAAGATCAATCACCCCCTTCCCTACTTCAATGGAAAAGGGGGAATCGCCCTTTCACAGCCGCCCCTCCACTAAATTTATACCTATCCTTTCGCCTAAGATGATCACGAACGAAGACAGAGAATTGCGTAGATAGGAGGAGGAAACGAACCAACCCGGGGCCCCAAACAAACAAAAGGGAATGAGAGAAATGATCGGAACGATTGAGGAAAGAAAGAGAATGGCGGCCCCTTTCCTTTCGCCCAGGGGGCATCGTCGTCGGGGACAGGCTTCGAGGGTTCTTCCATATTTAGATATAGAGATAGATGATGATAGAGATCTAGATCTATCTATAGATAGATCCTTTGATAAATTTCTATTGATCCGCTTTCAAGATCTATGAACAAGAGAGAAAAAAAAATATCCATGTAAAAAAAAAAAAGAGATGAATAGATAGGGCTGAGCCGATAGCAGGACTGGGTACGATGATGGGGCGAGAGAGGGAAAAAAACCTTCGGGATGGATCGGGAAAAGTGACCTCCGGCTCAGCCCACGACTCCCTTCCCTTCGCATAGCTCAGGTGACTCCCTTCCCCCTTTTTTCCAGAATGAATTCGCCCGACACGACGAATCCTGCCCTCCTGTCTTTCTTTCTCATTGAATGAACCACTGCCTGGGACGCCCCTATGCCTATGAATTCAATGATTTAAGGGCCCCGGGAGGAAACTTCGGAAAGAAAGCCTACTGGTTGGTCTGGTTGTCCCCCCGGCGGTGCCCGGGCGGGCCTCGGTTCAATCTTGCCGATTCTACCTAGACATGGCTCAAAACGAAGGGGTAAGGCCAAGTGTTCTTAAAACTAAACTCTCAGTGCACTTCGGAGCACGGTCTTCCGTTAGGTCCTTTACGGACGACGAAAGCCCCTTGGCTATACTCTACTCTTCGCCTCCGGCTGTTCTGTTCTTTTCTTTCCTTTTGGCTCGGCGGAGCTGAGCTGGGTTCCATTACACTCTGTAGGAAATGCATAGACAGTCCACGCAGCAAACCGAGGCCCTGCGTGCGCCGTACGTACCGCCTACGAATAATAGGTAGCCCCACTCCAGGCAGAGTTTGTGAGCCGTGTAATAGGCGACCATTTCGCGCGGTTCGGGGGGCACTTGAATAAGCCGCCGGCACCCGGCTGCGTCTTTACCCCTATCCAATTTTTGGGCCAATTCCCCCTTCGTACTACCAAAAAATGAGATTCTTGCCGAATCCGAGTTTGCTGCTCCAACCATTACAAAACTAATACCTATTCTGTTTAGTACTTCAGGTGCTTCTCTAGCGTATAATGTCAATCTCGTAGCGGATCAATTCCAACGAGCCTTTCAAACTAGTACTTTTTGTAATCGACTCTATAGCTTCTTCAATAAACGCTGGTTCTTCGATCAAGTTTTGAATGACTTTCTAGTCAGATCGTTCCTGCGTTTCGGATATTCAGTCTCATTCGAAGCTTTAGACAAGGGTGCTATTGAGATATTGGGCCCTTATGGTATCTCGTACACATTCCGACGATTGGCCGAGCGAATAAGTCAACTTCAAAGTGGATCTGTTGTGCGAAGAGTGCGTTATGAACCGTGGCCGCCTACCTGCTTTGGTTGGTGGGGGCGGCTCCTCCGTTGTGGGTAAACGGGAAACCCGACTCTACGAACCCGAGGAAAGGCTGCACAGCTTCCGTAGGGGCGTTAAGACCGGAGCTTTTTGTAGTGCTAGCAGGAATGCAAGTGAATGAATCCAATCCCATCCCCTTAAAAATCGGCGAGGTAATACCTTATTGAAGTAGGGCACGCTACGGCAACACAGGACTGACGGGGTGGGGGCTTGCTGTCTACTTGGCGAGCCTTCACTGCCCCCTTCTGTAACTTCCCTTCTTTCGTCCGTCCACGAGGCAGTCAAAAGAAAGAGAGAAAGGGGCGGCTATAACGCAGGAGTCGTGGCGGTTGTATGCCACAAGGTCCCTATAGACAAGGGGACAAGTGAATCATCGCTTTTGGGCGCAGGCAGCCCTCTACCATCCATCCCATTGCATTGCATTCCTCTCATAGAGTACTGTACCGTCTCAGACCAGATACATCTATGGAAAGAAAGGATTTCATAGAAAATCTTCATTTTTCTATTTTTTTGGATCCCCATGCATTCCGTTATTCCCGTAACTATGGATTGATTGTCCCTACCTAACTAAATGGTAGTGGTCTAGGGAGCGCAATTGCTAGAGCACGGGAGAATGAAGAGTAATGATTTAAGCAAGAGCAGCCGGACGGACTACTATAGTCAGTCTAGTGACTACTATAGTCTTTTCTTTCTTTGTAGTTAAGTAATAATGTTTGGTATAGCAGCCTTTCCGAGCGAGTCTCTGGGATCTCCTGTAAACCCCCATGATGTGGTAAAGGGAGGATATTAGGGGAAGCAGTGAGTGGAGATTCCCCTGCAGAGAGCCGGATGAGGGGAGACCCTCACGTCCGGTTCGGAGGGCGGGGATATCCCGACCCTACTATCATTATGCCTTTGCAATGTTACTTGGTTCAACTCCATTTGTGACCTTTTCTCGTATGTGGGACTCTCTATCTTCTTGGGTAGATTCTAGATCGTCTTTTATTTTGTTAGTGAGTAGTTTTCTTATTAATAAGTCAAGTCAAGAATAATAAGAGAACTGTAGGAGCTTGCCAGGACGGCTTGGTAAGCAAGCTACCTGTTATGTAGGCGCCAACTCCCAGTTCTTTCTCTTCTTTCTTTTTGATTTTTTATTCTAGTTTTTTATACTATACGTATAATCACCTTTCCGGGGAAGGGGTAACATAGACGGAGGCACATGTAGACAGATACAGACTTTTTCAATCTTTTGCCTAAGCGAAGTAGTAGTTGATCCCTCCGAGGTAAGGGCGAATCGAGACCGAAAGCTACTAAAAAAATCGCATAATCTGAACACATAGCTGAACACATAGTTTAAGTAGAAACTGTTAAAGCTCCCTGGTCTCGAAACGGCCGGCTTTGGTTCAGCTCTCGGGGCCACCTCACACACTAAGAAAATCGTCAGCTTCCTTCCCCACTCATCGCCCTCACTTTCAGACAAAAAATCCAATTCGATTCAAAGATCGGAATCATACCTCCAGCGGGCAAGGTCGGCTCAAGAAATGGAAGTTGTGAGATGGAAAGAAAACCACGAAAAAAGAAAAGAATTAGGGATCAATCCATACGCGGCTTGCCTTCTCCCCTTCCCCATAGTAAGCCAGCCAAGAGTACCCTAACTTAAGAAGTTCTCTTAGCTAGCGCATGTCCATTAATGTGACCACCGCATGCTCCTGCATGAGTTTCATATGAATGGTTTGTTTTCGAATCCATTCTTTTTTAGGTATACTATCTTGCCTCGAGAAAGGAGCTCGCAACAAAACGAGAGCTTTTTGATAGCCCGTTCACTCGACTACCACGCTTAGTTAGTCTGTCTGCAGGGATGGGAGTGGCGTAGTCTGTCTGCCCTTCTTCGTAAGTAGCTGGACTTGGATCTTCGTAAGCAACTGGAACTATCAAAAGTCAATGTCAATTGGCCTTCTAAAGGCTATAGCCCTGTTTCTTTTGAAAAAACGAATTTCGAGTTTCGAAGAAGACAGGCCCCCAAGAAAGCCACTCCGCCTAAAGAGTCCTATTCCTATCCGGTCTACATTCACTATTCTTCATAGGCACTGCGCTGGGTCGGTAGGTTGTTGTTTTGACTTTTTTCTTCTTGCTTTAATCCAGTCGCTCGATAGGACTTCCCGTAACCCGAAAAGGTTGGTTCTTCCCCTACAACCCCTACCCCTCCAAGGCAGTACTCTTCATCGGCAAATCCGAATGTCTCGATCCGAGTTGAGACCCACCTACAGAAATTGATCCATCAACGGCTTTTTTCTATAGTGGCAGGAAGTCTCCAACTCTTCGATATGCGCTAGCTAGGTAATCCCTTTACTTAATCTGATATGTATGGGATCTCTTGCTACCAGAAAGGAACTGAACTGGCTTGCCCGGAAAGAATGGATTGCTACCCTTGGAGAGCTAATGGTACTGGACTGATAGCGCACTGATTGAACCGACCCCGGACGTACCACTGGGGAACCTGTGGCTGGAGAGAATCTCTCGCGATGGAGAAATGCCAAATGGGAAGCTCTATGGAGGCACACATCGTGTCGTTCGTCATCGAAATGGGACTGACTCGCTCGGGAACAGGCACAGGATTGAGGAACTTTCTGGCGTAACACACCCGTAATGGGGCAATCTGACTAGCTGGTCAAAACCCTTTCCGCAGTGAGCTTTCAAACTTTCTTTAGAACTTGCTTCACAGGCTTTGAGGCATTTTGACACCCTCCCGTAGGCTCACTTTGTTTCAGGGCTTTCCTTTCTCTCCTAAGATCCCATCCCAACCAACAAACGAGAGTCTGATGGGGATTCTGCTTGAACGTTAACTAGACCTGCGCCCGTATTAGCTTACCGGAAAACTAACTAAGGGGAAGCTCAAAGGAATTAAGTAAGCCAACTTCAGGCTATAAAGAGATTTCTATTGAGGCTAAACTTATCTGCCTTTCCTGGTACTTCAAAGTCGAATGCCACTGCTGCTACATACAGGAGAAGATAGATTTTTTGCTAGAGGACGGATGTTCAACAAGGACGGGGTCATCGCAAAGAAAAAGAGCTAGAGGTGAGTGAGCCTACGACCACCAATTGCTTATCTCCTATTACCAATTGCAGCATACTTGGACTAATGGAATTGCTTGAAGTGAAGACCAGTGAACAAAAGGCTTTACACAAAAGAATTGTTGACCTCTTTCGGGATAAGGCCTGGAAGAAGCAGGGATTGAACCAGGGCTTGTTGACAGAGCAGATATCAAAAGCCTATGTTATCTCATTTTCAGGGACCGAGCAAGGGATGAGCGCCCTCTGATCTAACGACCAAACAAGCAACGGCCCTTGTTACTAGAAATATGAAGCGTGCTAGCGCGCACTTCCTATTAACCAATTCACCAATTTGAAGATTGGTAAACAAAGATAATAGGAGCCGAAGTCAATCCCTTAAAACACTCCTCCCCGAGGGGACGTTATCGGTCGCTTCGTTCCCTTGTTTACTGAACTCTTTTCAGGAGATAGGTCTACCGTTGCAAACTCATCTGCTTGTAAATTCATTGTGTAAAATAACTCGTAAATTCATTGTGCCAGAATTGATCACTGATCAGGTGTGATCAGTCTCATCCGTCTAAGAGACTGATCCGGTGCGATGAGTCTCATCCGTGTAATATTT
>WNGA01013508.1_pt1:0-10000 | contig 11490 bp, 8 predicted proteins | sample 5400061 | NCBI WGS metagenome assembly WNGA01 (sample SAMN13153366, study PRJNA577476) | soil metagenome | isolation source: 100 cm soil or saprolite under grassland replicate 2 | place: USA:California | collected 2016-06-15
ACATGCGGCTTGATCACGCGGATGCGCGACATGTCCATGTCGAGGATCTGCGCGAGCATCAGATGCACGTAATAGGGAACCTGCGTGCTGGCGTAGACGGTCATGCGCTCGCGCACGGCGTCGTATTCCGCGACCGCGGCGTGCATCTCCATTTGGTTCTGGCAGACCTCGGCGCAATCGTAGCTGCCCTCGCGCACGAGGTCGGCCTCGCGAAAGCCCTGCTCCACGCTGCCGAGCTCGAACAGGACGTCGCGCTCGATATTGTTGGGGCGATGCGCGTGGATCATGCTCGCGTCCGCCGCCATTGCCTCCTTGCAAGTGTAATGGGCGGGCAGCTCCCGCACTTTGAGCTTGATGAGGCCGAGCGCGCGCTTGGCGGTGGCGTCGTCGATCGCCGCGACCGCGGCGATCGGCTCGCCGCGGTAGCGCACTTTGTCGCGCGCCAAGGGGTGCTCGCTGCGCGCGATCGGCAACACGCCGAAGGTCTTGTCGCAATCGGCACCGGTGACGATCGCCTTCACGCCGGGAAGCCGCAACGCGTCGGAGACATCGACCTCGAGGATTTCGGCGTGGGAATAGGGGCTGCGGAAGATGTGCCCCGCGAGCAGTCCCGGCGTGACGAGATCGGCGGTGTATTTCGCCCGCCCCGATACCTTGTCCGGCCCGTCGACCATCGGCACATAGGCGCCGATGTTGTGCGCTGGGACGACCTCGTTCACGGCGCTAGTCCGCCGGCGTGAAGCTCGGCGGCGTATTTCACCGCCTCAATGATTTTGACGTAACCGGTGCAGCGGCAGATGTTGCTGCCGAGCGCTGCGCGGATGTCGTCCTCGCTCGGATGCGGATTGCGCCGTAACAACCCCGCCGACGCCATGATGAATCCCGGCGTGCAGTAGCCGCATTGGGAGCCGAGCTTCTCGTGGAAACCGCGCTGCACTGCCGAAAGGCGGCCATCCTGACCGAGCGATTCAACGGTATCGACGCGCTGGGCGTTCACGCCAGCCGCCAGCGTGAGGCACGAGAGTCGCGGTTGATCATCGACCAGCACGGTGCAGGCACCGCACTCGCCGCCGTCGCAGCCGGTTTTTGTTCCAGTGAGACCGACGACCTCCCGCAAATAGTCCAGCAGCAACAGATTATCCGGCACCGCATCGACGCGGAACAGATTATCCGGCACCGCATCGACGCGGTGGCGGCCGTTCAAGACGAACTCGAGAATGCGGGCCATGCGTGCCGTTTCCATATCAACATTCGGCACGACCTTCAAATCGGGTGGCGCGTGTGCGCGCGCAAGAGGTGATGTGCGAGGCTAGATGGAGCACAGCGAAACCCGTCGCAATTGCCGATAGGAATTTATCGAGGCTTTTGCCTGGTGCTGACTCCGGCGTTTGCGCTGTCGCCAGGAACTCTTTGGCAGGCGAACGATGGGTTTCGCTGCGCTCAACGCATCCTGCGATTCTACCGTTCGCGCATAGCCTGCCGCAGCGCGGAAACATTCGCGTCGTCCGCGCGTTCCCCTTGCGACGAAAACAATGGCACGAGGAATAGCCATGAAACGAACCCTGTTGGTGATGACAACGGCGCTGGCGTTGGTCGCCGCGCTTCCCACATTGGCTAGTGCGCAGAAAGGAGGCGGCGGCGGCTCGGCGAGTGGCGGGGGCGGTGGCGGCGGTGCTTCGGCTGGCGGGGGCGGTGGCGGCGGTGCCGCTGGTGGGGGCGGCGGCGCGGGGGGCGGCGGTGGGGGTGGCGGCGGTGGCGCCGCGGCCGGAGGTGGTGGAGGCGGCGGCGGCTTCGCGTCCGGCGGATCGCGCGGCGGCCATGCGACGATGGGCGCTCCGCAAGGTGGCGCGACGAGCGCGCCTCCAGCAAAGGGCGGCGGACCGCCCGCGATGAGCGGGGGATCACCGCGTGGCTCGTGGTCGGGTCGCAATGTCGCGGGCCCGAGCGGCGGCAATTGGCAAGGCAGCGGCAATTGGCAGGGGCACCACCACGGCCGGCGCCATCACGGTGGAGCTTTCTTCGCCTCCGGGTTCGCCGCGTCGTACTTCTACGACGACAGTTGGCCGTATTATTCCTCCTATTACCGGGACAACGGCTGCTGGGCGGTCCGCTACATACGCGGAGCTTACCGTCGCGTATGGGTTTGCTATTGATCCCTTCGCATGCGGAATGTTGGCCCGCCGGACACTGCCCGGCGGGCTCACTGCGTCCGATCGGCGGGTAGCGAGTACGGCATGATCGGAAACAATTTGCTGGGCGAGCAAAATCGGCGAACGCCGGCTGCTATTTGTCCGATTTCAGCTTCTTCCTTCGCTGCGCGAGCGTGCGCAAGCGCAGCGCATTGAGTCGAATGAACCCCTCGGCGTCGCGATGATCATAGGCGACGTCGCCCTCCTCGAAGGTGACGAGGTCGCGGTCGTAGAGCGAATAGGGCGATGACCGTCCGACGACTGCGACGTGGCCCTTGTAAAGCTTGAGCTTGACCATTCCGGTCACGAACTCTTGCGAGGCGTCGATCGCCGCCTGCAGCATCTCGCGCTCGGGCGCGAACCAGAAGCCGTTGTAGATGAGCTCGGCATATTTCGGCATGAGCTCGTCCTTGAGGTGCGCGGCGCCGCGATCGAGCGTGATGGATTCGATCCCCCGGTGCGCCGCGAGTAGGATGGTGCCGCCCGGCGTCTCGTACATGCCGCGCGATTTCATGCCGACGAAGCGGTTCTCGACGAGATCGAGCCGCCCGATGCCGTGCGCGCGCCCGAGCGCGTTCAGCGCAGCGAGCAAATTCGCGGGCGAGAGCCGCTTGCCGTCGAGCGCGACGGCGTCGCCGCGCTCGAACTCGACGTCGACATAAGCGGCCGCCTCGGGCGCCGCCTCCGGGTCGAGCGTGCGCGAATAGACGTAGTCGGGCACCTCTTGCGCCGGATCTTCCAGCACCTTGCCCTCGGAAGAGGCATGCAGCAGATTCGCGTCGACGGAAAACGGCGCCTCGCCGCGCTTGTCCTTCGCGATCGGGATCTGGTGCTGCTCGGCAAAAGCGATGAGCGCCTCGCGCGAGCGCAGCTCCCATTCCCGCCATGGCGCAACCACCGTCACGTCAGGCTTGAGCGCGTAGTAGCTCAGCTCGAAACGTACCTGGTCATTGCCCTTGCCGGTTGCGCCGTGCGCGACGGCATCGGCCCCGACCTTTTCCGCGATCTCGATCTGCCGCTTGGCGATGAGCGGCCGCGCGATCGAGGTGCCGAGGAGATATTGGCCCTCGTAGAGCGCGTTGGCCCGAAACATGGGAAAGACGTACTCGCGCACGAACTCTTCGCGCAAATCTTCGATGAAAATGTTCTGCGGCTTGATGCCGAGCAGAAGCGCCTTTTCGCGCGCCGGCTTAAGCTCCTCGCCCTGGCCGAGATCGGCGGTGAACGTCACCACCTCGCACCCATAGCTGGTCTGCAGCCACTTCAGGATGATCGAGGTGTCGAGCCCGCCGGAATAGGCGAGCACGACCTTTTTCACCTCGGGCTTTTTGCTGTCCCCTCGGGGCATCGTTGACTTCGGCCAGTGCGCCGGTCCTCCTCCTGGCCGGCAAAGGCCGGCGCCCTACTTCATGATGCCCAGCCTCGGCCCGAGCACCCTCATCTGCGGGGCGAGGATGGATTGGGTCCGGACAGTGACGACCGTAGGAAAGCCGCGAACTATAGGGGGAAAGCGCCTTGGCGCAAGTTGGCATCACCCCATCGGCCGAGACACCGACCGCAGCGAATTGAACCGCGCCTTCTGTTCGTCGCTCAGCGAGTTGTAGAATTTCGCGAGCGCGGGCTGCACGGTCTTCACCGCGCCGAGCGTGGCGTCGAGCCGCTTCTCCATCGCTTCGACCCGACCGGTCGGGGTCAGCGTCTGGTAGGTAGGACAGTCGGTCTTGAGCCGCTCCGCCGCCTTGACCGAGGCATCCTTCAATTCGTCGAGGGCGGCGCGCTGCGCCGACGTCGGCTGGATCGCCTGGGCGATGCGATCGATCGGCAGGTCGGTGACCCCCGGCGTCTTCTCATCGCAGAACTTGGTGAGATCGCGCCGGTCCTTGGCGACGGCGTCGTGATCATCCGACGGCGCGATGGCGTTGAAGCGCGCCTTCTGCTCGTCGCTGAGCGATTGGTAGAAGCGCTCGAGCGCCGGGCGCACGGTCTGCACCGCCGCAAGCATGACCTGCAGCCGGCTCTCCATGGCGGCGAGCCGTCCAGTCGGGATGCTGGGCAGGTCCCTCGGACAACCGGACTTGAGCATGTCGATCGCCTTGGCGCTCGCGGCGCGCAATTCATCGAGCGCAGGACGCTGCGCAGCGGTAGGCTGCACGACCTCGGAAATGCGCTCGATCGGCCAGTCCGCGAGTTGCGCGGCGTCGTCGCTGCAAACTTCCGCGGCGCGCCGCTGCGTGTCATCCGTTCGCGCCACACGGTGGCCCGGCGAGTTCACCCTCTGGCCGCCTGAGCCCGCACCGGAAGGGATATGGGCGTAATTGCCGTAAATCCCGTAGTAGACGTCGTCGTAGGCATAGGGCCAGAAGTCGTCATAGGCGTACGGCCAGAACACGTAGTCGAAGAAATCGTAGGAGGCGTAGGGCCAGAACAGAGGTCCGACCCAGCCGATGACGAGGCCGCCGCGCCACCAGGGCCACCAGGGCGAGCCGAAGAACCTGCCGTGAAATCGCGATGACGCGAATCGCGATTGCCAAGCCACATTGGCGATGGCGCGGTTGCCGAATACGCCGCGGCCCAAGTGGGCGGCGCGCATTCCGGGCGCCGCGACCGTGCGGGCCGACGCGATTGCAAATCGGCCACCGCTACCGGTCATCCGCGCCGTCGCTACCCCGCGCGCCGAGGTCACTGGGCGACCAGCAAGGCTGTGTCCTGAAAACGAGCGGGCCGCGATTCTCGAACCGCCGACATGTGCAACGCCGAAGGAGCGAGGGCCGACGCGCGCGCCGCCGAAGTGCGCCACGCCGACGGAGCGAGGGCCGCCAAAGCCGCGCGCGGAAATGCCCATTCCCCCGCCGCGTGCCGCAAAGCCGCCGTGCCCGCCAATGCCGTGCCCGCCAAATCCATGGCCGCCAAAGCCATGACCGCCAATGCCGTGCCCGCCAAAGCCGCCGCCGCCTCTGCCCCCGCCCCCGCCCCCGCCCCCGCCCCCGCGGGCGTCGGCTTCGAACGTGAAAAGAGGAACGGCGAGGAGCAGCGCGGCGATGCAAGCGGTCATCATCACGACCGACCGCACGGCATATCTGCGCGAATTAAGACCCTTTGTCGCTGACATGGACATCTTCCTCGGTTTCCTCAGCCGCCTCGCCTGCAATTCTCAGCATTATCATGGTTTTCTGATGATGAGGCAGCGCCCTCTCATATCACGATAGCAAGCACAACGGCACCGGCAAATTTCGAGCGGAGTCAATTCGCCGCCCGCACGCCGAACCGCACGAGGCGCGGAAGGACCTCCTCGCAGAAGTACGGCAGCTCATCGAGATAATTGACGAAGGAAAGGGCGATGCCACGCATGCCGGCTTTGCTGATGCTTGCGAGCTCCTCCGCCACGCGGTCCGGCGTTCCGACGAACGGATAGCCGCCGATCGCATTCGCCGCAAAGTACCGGCGTTTGGTCGCGTATTCCTCGGGCCCAATCGTCTGCGGCGTGATGTTCCTATTGGCGAGCATGCCGTCGATGGCACCCCAATCGGCGTTCTCGATGATCGCATGGCGGTAGTAATCTTCCGCTTCCTTCTGGCTCGCGCGACAGATCACCTGGCCGACCGTGTAGACCTCGATGTCGCGGCCAAAGCTTTGTGCCTGGCTCTTGATCTCCGCGACTTTCTTCGCATTGCCCTCGAGCGAGGTGCGCGAACCCGAGGTGGCCACGAAGAAGGCATCGCAGTTACGCAGCGCAAAGGCTTGGCCGACTTGCGAGGAACCGGCATTCATGAGGATCGGCCGCGTGTCGCCGTAGGGCTTGGGATAGGCGCGCACGCCATTGAGCTGCAGGAACTCTCCGTGAAAGTCGAAATTACCGCGTTCGGACCAGGCACGCTTGACGACATCGAGCCATTCCTGCGCGAAAGCGTAGCGCGCATCGTGCTCGCGCTGGGTCACCCCGAACATTTCGAACTCGCCCTCGTTCCAGCCCACCACGAGATTGACGCCGAAGCGCCCCTCGCCGACATGGTCGGCGGTGACGAATTCCTTGGCGGCGATCAGCGGATGGAACAAAGGCGCGTGCACGGTACCGAACACGGTGATGCGCTCGGTTACCGAGAGGAGGCCCACGGCCCAGGTGACGGTCTCGAGCGTGCTGCCGTGAAAATCGGTGTCGCCGCCGTAGCCCTTCCAGCGGCCGATCGGCAGTATGAAATCGATGCCCGCCTCGTCTGCCATGCGGGCCAGGCGTCGGCAGTCGGGCCAGCTTGCAGACCATCGTTCCGGCATCTTGGTGGCGGAGCGGCCCGATGAGCAGTTGGCGCCGAAAACGCCGATCTTCAGCGCGTTGGTGTTGTACATGGCAATGCGATCGCGCATCGACGCCAAGCGGGCCAGCACGACGGCCTCCATCAGAATGCGAACCGCAAGCGGCCCAAGGACCGCCTACTCCAATGCCGCGTCCTCGCGTGCCGGATAGGCCCAGCACAGCGCAGGCGGTAAAACCACGTCCACATCGCTGCCGATCTCGTGCCGCGCATGCGTGCCGAGCTCGAGCGCCTCGATCCGCCCGCCGAGGGCGGCCAGCTCGTAGATGGTCTGTGTACCCTGGTAGCGGCGCGCCGCGACGCGAGCGGTGAAGCGATTCTCCAAGTGCGACGTGCCATCATTGCCGAGCCGCACGTTCTCCGGCCGCACCGCGATCTTGACCGGCTCGCCCGCCTCGACGGTCGCGGGCATGAGCGCGGTGAGGCGCTGGCCGCCGGTATCGACAATGCCGAATTCGCCGTTGCGCGCGACCACGCGACCAGCGAGCAGATTCGATACGCCGGTGAACCTTGCGACGAACAGGTCGGCCGGGCGATTGTAGATCTCGTCCGCCGCCGCCATCTGCAACAGCTTGCCGTCGCGCATGACGCCGATGCGGTCGCCGAGCACCACGGCTTCCGCCTGATCGTGGGTCACATAGACGGCGGTGACCCCGGTCTGCTTGATGATGCGGCGCAAGTCGTCGCGCAGCCGCAAACGCAGCTGCGCGTCGAGATTACTCAGCGGCTCGTCGAGCAGAAGGAGTTGAGGCTGATAAACGAGGCTGCGCGCAAGCGCCACGCGCTGCATCTGCCCGCCGGAGAGCGACACCACCGAGCGCTCGGCGAATTGCGCCAGCCCGACCAACTCCAACACCTCGGCGGTCTTGCGGGCGACTTCGGCGCGCGGCACGCGCCGATGCCGCAGCGGATAGGCGACGTTCTGCTTGACGGTCATGTGCGGCCAGACGGCGTAGGACTGGAACACCATGCCGATGTTGCGCAACCGCGGCGGCACTTGGACGCCCTCGGCAGGCGCCGAGACCACGCGCCCGCCGATGCTGATGCGGCCGGCAGAGGCATGCTCGAGCCCCGCGATGCATCGCAACGTCGTGGTCTTGCCGCAGCCGGAGGGACCGAGCAGCACCACGATCTCGCCGGCCGGCACGTGAAAGCTCACGCCATCCACCGCGGGCCGGCCGGTGGCGAATTGCTTGCGCAGATCGCGGACGTCGAGGGAAGCCGACATGCGCCTCTATGCCTGCCGCACCCAGCTCAAGCTACTGCCTATAACCGTAGGTCTTGTTCCAGTCTTCGACCCAGGACGCGTGCAACTTCACGTACTGATCGAAGTTCGGCAACCAGACCTTGACCACCTTCGGATCGAAGCCTTCCGGATAGATTGGCGCGCGCTGCAGCGAAGTCAGATTGCCGGTTTCCTTGATCATGAACGCCTGGCCTTCCTCCGACAGGCACCAATTGAGGAACAGCTTCGCGGCGTTGGGGTTCTTCGCCGTCGAGGGCACGCCGCTGGCGTACGGATTGACCGGCGCCCCTTCGGGCGCAAAGAAAATCTCGAGCGGAGCGCCGTCCCTCTTCTTCGGATAGACGATGTTGTAGAGCAGCGGTCCCATCACGATCTCCCCGCGCACGAGCGCATCCGACATCGGCGCGCCGGATGGATAGAGGACAGGGTTGGTCGCCGCCTGCTTCTTCCAGTAATCCTCGCCCAAGACCTGGCGCTCGAACATGGCGCGCGTCCAGGTCGTTCCGCCCGATGGGGCGATAACCTGGCCGATCTGCCTGTTGCCGTATTCCGGCTTGGTGAGATCCATCCAGGTCTTGGGCGGGTTCTTCACCAGCGCCGAGTTATACGCGATCGACCACACCAGCGTGACCCGCGGCCACAGTTTGGGTGAAATCAACGAGTCGGGCAGGTAGTCCTTGCCGTTCGGGGGCGCGTAGTCCTGAAACAGGCCAACCAGCTCGCTCATGAGCGCGCGGTCGGAATGATCGACGACGTCGGCCACAAGCTTGCCGGCGGCGGCTTCCGTCTTCACGCGGGTGATGAGCTGCCCGCCCGGGGCACGCACCATCTCCACCTTGATTTCGGGGAAGCGTTTGTTGAACGCCTTGATCACCTCCTGCTCGACCTCCGCGAAGTTGGCGGTGTAGTAGATGAGCCTGCCTTCCTTCTTCGCGGCGGCGATCAGTTCGGGCGAGCCGAAATCTTGTGCGCTCGCCGGCATCGCGATCACGCTCGCAACGGCGAGCGCGGTCAACATCGATTTCATGGCAGCGTTCCTCCTGTTGTCATATCGTCACCCCGCGCGGCCAACGCTGGCCTCCGTGCTGCTTCCGCGCGACAACCAGCCGGCGACGCCGATCACCACCGCAAGCAGTATCGTCTGCACCAGGCTAAAGGCGGCCGCCTTGCCGGTGTTGCCGCCCTCGTAATAGTCGAGCAGAAGCACCGCCATTACCATGGTGTCGCTGGTGTAGAGAAACAGCGAGGAGCCGAGCTCGCGGATCGCCAGAATGAATAGCAGCGTCATGGCCGCGACTGTGCCGGGCCGCGCCAGCGGCAGCACGATCGTACGGATGGTGCCGATGCGGCCTTTGCCGCAGATCCAGGCTGCTTCCTCGAGCTCGCGATGAATTTGCAGGAACGAGGTGGATAGCGATTTCATGGTGTCGGGCATGAAGCGCGCGACGAAGGCGAGCGTGAGAATCCAGATCGTGCCGTAAAGTCCGCCGGGCAATCCGATCCAGGCCCACAGATAGGCGACGCCGATCACGAGGCCCGGAATCGCCACCGGCAGCATGGCGACAAGATCGATCGCGCGTCGAGCGGGCGCGTTGCTGCGGTGAACCGTGTAACCGATGGCGAAGGCGATGACCCCGCCGAGGATTGCGGTCGCCAGGCCCACCTCCATGGTGTTCCAGATCGAGCGCATGGTGAGCGGGTTATCGAACACCGCGTCGAAATGCACCAGCGAGTAATGTCGCATGTCGAACAGGCTGGCGGCGCTGGGAATGAACAGGAAGCGGCGGAAGGCGGCGACGATCAGCGCGAGCGTGGGCAGTACGACGACGGTGAAGAGATAGATGAGCGCCAAGGCGAGGGTGAGCCAGCGCCACGCTCCGAGCTCGATGACGCGCGGCCGAAACGCCTTGCCGGAAACGGTCGTGAAGCTGCGGCCGGCGAGCACGCGCTGCTGCAACAGCACCAGGGCCCCGGTGACCACCATCAGGATGATCGCGACCGCGGCGGCGGTGCTGTAGAGCGGCGGCGACCAATTGGTCAGCTTGAAAATGTAGGTGGTCAGCACGGGAATGTCGGCCGGTGCGCCGAGCACCGCCGGGATGCCGTAGATGCCGAGCATGACGATGAAAGACAGCAGCATGCCGGACACGATCGCGGGCGCAATCAGCGGGAAGGTAATGGTGAACAGCGTGCGCAACGGACTGACACCGGCGATCTCCGCCGCCTCCTCCAGGCTCGGATCCATGTTTCGCAGCGCC
>WNGA01011587.1_pt1 | contig 11489 bp, 10 predicted proteins | sample 5400061 | NCBI WGS metagenome assembly WNGA01 (sample SAMN13153366, study PRJNA577476) | soil metagenome | isolation source: 100 cm soil or saprolite under grassland replicate 2 | place: USA:California | collected 2016-06-15
CTTCGTGCTCGTGCTGCTGTTGTTCACGATCGGCTTCACCAACGATGTCCACAGACTGACGAACGGCGGTTTCAAGACGCACTAGCAACTGGCGCTTCGGGATAGGCTTTGGTTGGGATGGAGGCCCAGACCGCGGAGAGAAGCACCGAGCAGCCGGCCGGGCTGGGGGCGAAGACCGCGTGCGAGGCGTTTCAGGCAACGGCCGAGGCGCACCCCGATCGCACCGCGATCCGCACGAAGGACGACGAGTTCAGCTGTACCTGGGGCGAGTACGCGGAGCGCGTCGAGGCGATCGCGGGCGGGTTCGCCGCGCTGGGGATCGAGAAGGGCGCCACCGTCGCACTCATGCTCACGAACCGCCCCGAGTTCCACTTCGCCGACGCCGCGGTGATGCACCTCGGCGCGGCCCCGTTCTCGATCTACAACACCTACACGCCGGAGCAGATCGCCCACCTGCTCGGCGACGCGGAGAGCGCCGTCGTGATCACCGAGCAGGCGTTCTGCGACCGGGTCCTCGCCGTCCGCGAGAAGGTCGATTCGGTCGAGCACGTCGTGGTGGTGGACGGGGAAGCCCCCGAGGGGACGATCTCGCTGGAAGACCTCGCAGGGCGCCGCGAGGACGACTTCGACTTCGAGGCCGCGTGGAAGGCCGTCGAACCCGACGACATCCTCACGCTCATCTACACGTCGGGTACCACCGGCCATCCCAAGGGAGTGCAGATCACCCACGCGAACATCTGCGAGACCGTCCGCTCCTACGACGACCTGATCCAGTTCCCGGACGGTGGGCGGATCGTGTCCTATCTGCCGATGGCCCACGTCGCCGAGCGGAACGTCAGCCACTACCTGCCGATGCTCTGCGGCTTCACGGTCACGTGCTGCCCCGACGCGCGCCAGGTGATCGCCTACCTCCCGGAGGTCCGGCCCACGTGGTTCTTCGCCGTGCCGCGGATCTGGGAGAAGCTCAAGGCCGCGATCGAGCAGACGCTCGCCGGCGCTCCCGACGAGCAGCGCAAGGCGACGGAGGAGGCCCTCGAGGCGTCGCTCGAGAAGGTCCGTCTCGAGCAGGACGACGAGGACGTCCCGGAGGACCTGGCCTCGCGCGTGGAAAAGGCCGACGAGCAGATCTTCTCCAAGATCCGCGAGCAGCTCGGCCTCGACGAGATCGAGGCCTGCAACGTGGGGGCGGCTCCGACCGCGCCCGAGGTGATCGAGTTCTTCCACGCGCTCGGGATCCCACTGGCCGAGCTGTGGGGGATGTCGGAGACCACCGGCGCCGGCACCTGCAACCCGCCCGACCGCATCAAGATCGGCACGGTCGGGCCGGCGGCGCCCAACTGCGAGATCAAGCTGGCGGAGGACGGCGAGGTGATGGTGAAGGGGCCGATCGTCATGAAGGGCTACCGCAACCTGCCGGACAAGACCAAGGAGACCTTCACGGACGACGGCTATCTCCTCACGGGAGACATCGGCGAGTTCGACGACGACGGCTACCTGAGGATCGTCGACCGAAAGAAGGAGCTGATCATCACCGCCGCCGGGAAGAACCTCTCCCCGGCGAACATCGAGGCGCGGCTGAAGCAGATCCCGCTCGTCAGCCAGGCGGTCGCGATCGGCGATCGGCGCAAGTTCATCAGCGCGCTCCTGACTCTGGACGAGGAGGCGGCAACGGCATGGGCGAAGGAGCACGGGGTGGGCGGCGACCCCTCGACGCTCGCCGAGAACGAGGAGCTCGCCGCCGAGGTCGAGCGCGGCCTGGAGCAGGCGAACGAGGACCTGGCGCGGGTCGAGCAGGTGAAGAAGTTCAAGCTTCTGCCCGCGGACTGGGAACCCGGCGGCGACGAGTTGACGCCGACGATGAAGCTGAAGCGCAAGCCGATCGCCGAGAAGTACGCGGACGAGATCGAGGCGATCTACTCGGGCTGAGCGCGGCGCCTGCCGGGCCACGCAGTTCAAGCGTGCGGCGCGGGCGCTTCAGGATCGCTTGAGGTGCCCCGGTACCCTCTGGTCGTGGCCTCGAAGCGCCAGATATGGGTCAAGGACGTGCCGATCGGAGGCGGAGCCCCGGTGGTCGTCCAGACCATGACCAAGACCGAGACGGCCAACGTCGAGGCGACGATGGAGCAGATCCACGCGGTCGCCGAGGCGGGATCCGACCTCGTCCGCGTCGCTGTGCCCCGCGACAAGGACGTGGAGGCACTGAAGACCATCGTCGCCGAGTCGCCGATCCCCGTGATCGCCGACATCCACTTCAACTACACGCTCGCTCTGAAGGCGATCGATGCGGGCGCGCACTGCATCCGCCTCAACCCGGGCAACATCGGCGGTCCGGACAAGGTCGCCCAGGTCGCCGAGAAGGCGACGGCGGCGGGCGTGCCGATGCGGATCGGCGTGAACTCCGGTTCGCTGCCGAAGCACCTGCACGAGCTGGAACGCGAGCACCCGGTCGAGGCGCTGGTCCAGGCGGCCGTGGAATTCGTGGAGCTGATGGAGCGGCTCGACTTCGAGAACTTCAAGGTCTCGATCAAGTCCACCAACGTCCCGAACACAATCGCCGCCAACCGGCTGCTGGCGTCGAAGATCGAGTACCCGATCCACCTGGGGATCACCGAGGCCGGCACCAAGTGGTCCGGGTCGCTCAAGTCAGCCGTGGGCCTCGGAACCCTGCTCGCCGACGGGGTCGGGGACACGATTCGCATCAGCCTCTCGACCTTCCACGCCGAGGAGGAGGTGAAGGTCGCCTGGGAGATCCTCAAGGCGCTCGGCCTACGCGAGCGCGGGCCGGTGCTGATCGCCTGTCCCACCTGCGGGCGGCTCCAGTTCGACATGGACACCGTGGTCGCGGAGATCGAGCAGCGCCTGGAACAGTACGCCGAGCCGATCGAGGTGGCCGTGCTCGGCTGCGCGGTGAACGGCATCGGCGAGGCGTCGCACGCGGACTTCGGAATCACCGGCGCCAAGAACGAGGGCCTGATCTTCGCCCACGGCAAGCCGCTGCGGAAGGTCCCGCAGGACGAGCTCGTCGAGGCGCTGTTTCAGGAGATCGACAAGTCCCTGGATCGCGGCGCCGTCGATGTGGACGCCGAGAAGGCTGCCGAGGGCGCCGTCTGGCTCAAGAGGATCGAGGACGAGAACGCGGATGAGCTCACGCCGGAGCGGATCGCCCAGATGGAGGCGGAGGCCGCGAGGGAAAGGGGCGCCGACATCACCGCCGAGCCGTTCCTGAAGCCGGTCGGGAAGCGCGGCGTCGAGATCGACGAGGAAGCTTCACCCGCCGCCGGCCGCCGCTTCACCCGCGCCTAGCCAAGCTACGGCGCGCGATAGCCCGCCGGTAGGCTGGCCGCGCGATGACGCGTTTCTCAACCTCCTTTCTGCCGACGCTTCACGAGGACCCCGCTGACGCCGAGGCGCTCTCCCACAAACTGCTGGTCCGAGCGGGGCTGGCGCGGCAGGTGGGGGCCGGGCTGTGGACCTGGCTACCGGCCGGTTACCGGGTGATCAAGCGCGTGGAGGCCATCATCCGCGAGGAGATCGACGCGATCGGCGGCCAGGAGATGCTGATGCCGGTGCTCCAGCCGGCCGAGCTATGGCGGCAGACCGGCCGCTACGAGATCGACGAGCTGTTCAAGCTCAAGGACCGCAAGGAGGCCGAGCTGGCGCTGGCGATGACGCACGAGGAGGTCGTCACCTTCCACGTCGCCCGAGAGGTGCGGTCGTACCGCGAGTTGCCGCTGATCCTCTACCACGTCCAGACCAAGGAGCGCGACGAGCCTCGTCCGCGCGCCGGCGTCCTGCGTACGCGCGAGTTCACGATGAAGGACTCCTACTCGTTCGACCGCGACGAGGATGGCCTGGCGCGCAGCTACGAGCTTCACATCGAGGCCTACGACCGGATCTTCGAGCGCTCGGGGCTGCGGACCTACCAGGTGGAGTCCGACGTCGGGATGATGGGCGGCTCAGGCGCCCACGAGTACATGGCGCCCTGCGCAGCGGGCGAAAACGAGGTGGCGCTGGCACCCGGCTACGCAGCGAACGTCGAGGTGGCCTCGGCGGAGCCCCAACCGGTGGAGATGCCGCCCGCGCTGGACGAGCCGCGGGAGGTGCCCACGCCCGGCCTGACCACCGTCGAGGAGGTCTCCGATGCCCTCGGCGTCCCCGCCGGGGCGGCGCTGAAGGCGATCCCGGTAGTGGTTGAAGGCCGCGGCTTCGTGCTCACGCTCGTGCGCGGAGATCACAGGCTCAACGAGATCAAGCTCCGCAACGCCCTGGGGGCCGACTTCCGCCAGGCCCGCACCGAGGAGATCGAGGCCGAGCTCGGCCCGCCCGGATTCATCGGCCCGGTCGGTGCGGGCGTGCAGGTTGTCAAGGACACGGCGATCCAGGGGCACGGCTACTTCGCCGGCGCGAACAAGCCCGACGCCCACCTGGTGGGCGTCTCCCCGGCCCGCGACTTCTCCTTCGAGGAGCTCGACATCCGCACCGTCGAGGCGGGCGACCTCGCTCCAGGTGGCCAGCCCATCGAGATCCAGCCCGCGATCGAGGTCGGCAACATCTTCAAGCTGGGGACGCGCTACTCCGTGCCGCTCGAGGCCACCTATCTGGACGAGGCGGGCGCCGAGCGTCCGATGGTCATGGGGAGCTATGGCATCGGCCCGGCCCGAATCGTCGCCGCGGCGATCGAGCAGGGAGCGGACGAGAAGGGAATCGTCTGGCCGCGCTCGATCGCACCGTGGGACGTCCACCTCGTGGGGCTCGGCAAGGAGCGGGACGACGTCACGGCCGCCGCAGACCGCCTCTATACAGAGCTCACCGAGGGTGGGGTGGAGGTCCTCTACGACGACCGCGACGCCGGCCCCGGGGAGAAGCTCACCGACGCGGAGCTCCTCGGCTGCCCGCTGCGCCTCGTCGTGGGGAAGCGAACACTGGCGGAGGGCGACGTGGAGAGCCAGGTGCGCCGCACCGGCCATGACGAGCGCCTGCCGGTGGACCAGGCCGCGAGCCGTGCGCTCGAGCTGCTGGATGCCCTCGCGTAGGCGACTCCTCGGGCTCGATCGCTCCGGTCCCAAGCCCAGGGCCACGCGTCGCGGCCAGCCGCTGCGACCCCTCACGATCCCCAATCTGGTGGGCTACGCGCGGCTGGCCGGGGTCCCCGTCTTTCTCTACCTCGCACTGCGCTCCGGAGACGGTCGGACGGCGGCGGCCGCGATCGTCTACCTCGCGATCTCGGCGGGCGACTACCTGGACGGCTTCCTGGCCCGCGCCACGGGGCAGTACAGCCGCATGGGCGCGCTCCTGGATCCCATGATCGACCGGCTGACCATCCTCGCCGGGGTGGTGGTCTGCTGGCACTTCGAGCTGCTCCCGCGCTGGGCGCTCGCGGTGCTGGCCGCTCGCGAGCTGGTCACGCTGGCCCTCGCCCAGATCGCCCTGCGCCGCGGGGTCGAGCTCGATATCAACTGGGCGGGGCGGATGTCCGTGTGGCTGACGATGGGCGGGATCTTCCTCGCGCTCGCCGTCGATGCCTGGATCGCGCCGGCGGTGTTCCTAATGGGCCTGGTGGGCTCGCTCTTGGCGTCGGCCCTCTACGTCAAGGCGGGAATCTCTGATATGCGCCATGCAGCTACCTCAACCTCAACTTGACCTTTGCGCGACGTGCCTATAATCGCCAAGCGGGCCAACGACCCAGAGGAGCGCAAGTGGAGGACACCTTTCCCGATCTCAGCTCGATGAGCGACAAGGAGCTCAAGGAGTTGATCGATGAGCTCACAGACGAGGAGCGCGAGATCTCCTACAAGCGTCGCCTGCTGCACGGCAAGATCGACATCCTGCGCGCCGAGCTGGTCAATCGCCTGAAGGCGAAGCGGGAGGCGGGTGACGCGTTGATCACCGGCGAGGACGTCCAGCAGCTCACGGACATCCTCGCGGGCAAGGTCTCGGCGCCGGAGGCAGAGGACGCCTGATGGCCGCGCACTGCCCCGAGTGCGGGTTCGTCAACCCGGAGGGCGCCAACTACTGCCAGAAGTGCGGTGCCTTCCTGACACGTCCCGACGCCGACGCCGAGGACGCCTCGACGATGGCCTACAAGGTCGGCGAGACCGGGGAGTACGAGCCAGTCGACGTCGAGGAGGAGGTCGAAAAGGTCGGCGCGGCGCTCGTCATTCGCTCAGGCGGCGGCCGCGCGGGGGAGAGCTTCGCGATCGACGGGGACCGGATGAGCATCGGGCGAACACCCGACGCCCCGGTGTTCCTCGACGACGTCACCGTCTCGCGCAACCACGCGCTCATCGTGCGCCGCCGGGACGGCCTCTATATCGACGACCTCGGGTCGCTCAACGGCACCTACGTCAACCGCCGGCGGATCGAGTCGCACAAGCTCGAGGACGGGGACGAGATCCAGATCGGCAAATACAAGCTCAGCTACCTGGAGCGCTGAAATGGCAATCGCGACCACGCGGGAGGAAACAAGGACCGGGCGCACGGATTCGGGGCGGCGGCTCCCTTCCGAGGGCAACGCCTCCTCGCGACCCCGCAAGGCGCTCACGATCGGGGCAGTCGCCAAGATCCTGGGCCAGGAGTTCGACGACATCTCGATCTCCAAGATCCGCTACCTCGAGGACCAGAAGCTGCTCACGCCACGGCGCACCCCGGGCGGCTACCGGCTCTACAGCCAGGCCGACGTCGAGCGACTGCGCGCAATCCTGCGCATGCAGCGCGACGAGTTCCTCCCGCTGAGGGTGATTCGACAAGAGCTCGCGACGGGAGACTTCAGCGGCCCGCGACGCGGCACCGACGCTGCGGCGACGCGCCGGGCGACCTCCGTGGAAGCGGCGGTCTCCATCATGACCCTCGAGGAGCTGCTTGACGAGGCCGGCGCATCCGAGAGCCTCCTACGTGAGCTCCAGGAGTACGGGATCGTCCAGCCCGAGCGCCGCGATGGGCGCTCGCTCTACGACGAGACCGACCTCGAGATCGTGCGCGCGGCCGCCGAGCTGTCTCGGTTCGGCGTTGCCGGCCGCAATCTCCGCGTCTTCAGGACGTCCGCGGACCGCGAGGCGACGCTCCTCCAGCAGATCGTGGGTCCCGCGCTGCGCTCTCGGAGTCAGGCGCGCCGGAAGGAGGCGATCGAGAACCTCGAGAGCCTCGCCGCCGTCTGCGGGCATCTGAAGCATCTGCTCCTCGTACGCGACCTCCGCCGCCTCAAGGGCGACTAGGGCGCTGCCACGAGTCTCTCGAACACGGGTGATCGCCGCCCCTCGTGACCGGGTCTGGGAGCTGGTGTCCGATCCGCACCACCTGCCCCGCTGGTGGCCCCGCACGGTGCGCGTCGAGGACGTCAAGCAGGTCGAGGGGGCTCTCCGCAGTCGCTGGACGACCGTGCTGGGCACTCAACGCGGCAGGGGCGTGCGCGCCGACTATCGGTGCACGAACGCCACGGCCCAGCAGCGGTACGTCTGGGAGCAGGAGATCGACGGAACGCCGTTCGAGAAGATCCTCCGCTCCTCCGAGCTGGAGATCCGCCTCGACGCTCGTGACGAGGGGACGGCCGTTACCCTCGCCAGCAGCGAGCGCCTGAAGGGCCTCTCTCGGCTGGGCTCGCCCATGATGCGCGGCGCGATCCGGCGCCGTCTGGACGAGGCCCTCGACGGCATCGAGCGCGCTCTCACATGAGTCGCGTGAGGCGCCGTGCCCACCGTGACCCGGCGGCTTCTGCGCGAGCCAGGGATGGTGTCGAGCGCGAAGCCGCCGGAATGATGAAGTGGTGGGGTTGGGGGGACTCGGCCAAGCGTGCCGAGCTCGGCGAGGAGGCGGTTGCGATGCTCCGCTCCGAGCTCGGCGAGGCAGAGCCCGCGGAGCGCGCAGCTCTGGAGCAGGTGATCGTCCCCGAGCCGCGGCCGCTACCTCGCGCGATCGCCGATGCGGTCGGCCCAGGCGCCGTCCTCACCGGTCGCGAGCATCGCGTCAGGCGGGCCGCCGGGCGCAGCTACCCGGACCTCGTCCGGCTGCGCTCGGGGAAGCTCGATCTGGCTCCCGACGCGATCGTGCTGCCGGCCAGCCCCGCGGAGGTGGCCCGCGTTCTGGAGATCTGCTCGCGCGAGGGGGTCGCCGTCGTGCCCTTCGGAGGCGGCACGAGCGTCGTGGGTGGCGTCGAGCCGCTTCGCGGGGGCTTCGACGGCGTGCTGTCGCTCGACCTGCGCCGGCTGCGCGGCGTCGACGTCGATCGGCGCTCGCTCACCGCGTCCCTGGGTGCGGGGCTGCGGGGACCGGAGGCCGAGGACGCGCTGGCCGCGGAGGGGCTGACGCTCGGCCACTTCCCGCAATCGTTCGAGTACGCAACGATCGGCGGCTTCGCCGCCACCCGCTCCGCCGGGCAGGCGTCGAGCGGATACGGGCGCTTCGACGCGCTCGTCACCGCAATCGCCCTCACCGCGCCGCTCGGGGAGCTGCGGACGCTTCGCACGCCGCACAGCGCGGCGGGCCCTGCATTGCGGGAGCTCGTGCTCGGCTCGGAGGGCGCTTTCGGCGTGATCACCGACGTGCGCGTGCGCGTGCGGCCCGTCCCGGAGCGCCGCCTGTACGCGGCGTGGATGGCGCCTGATTTCACCGCGGGGGCCGACATCGTGCGCTCGCTCGCCCAGGAGGACGTGCTACCGGACATCGTGCGGCTCTCCGACGAGGCGGAGACGCGCGTCTCGCTCGCCATGTCGGGCGCCGCGGGGGCAAAGCGCGCTCTCCTTGCCGGCTACCTGCGGCTTCGCCGGCGTGCGCGGGGCTGCCTGGTCGTCTGCGGATGGGAGGGCGAGCGCAAGGCGGTGGAGCGGCGCCACGCGCTCGCCGGCCGTGTCCTGCGCGCCGGCGGGGCGGCGGCACTGGGACACGCCCCTGGAGACGCCTGGGAGCGCTCGCGCTACCAGGGCCCCTACGTGCGCGACGAGCTTCTCGACCTCGGCTACATGGCGGAGACACTCGAGACAGCCCATTCCTGGAGCGGTCTCGGCGACCTGTACGACGCGGTGCGGGCGGCGATCGGCGCTTCGCTCGCCGCCGAGGGCACGCCCGGGATCGTCATGTGCCACCTCTCGCACGCCTACCGGGACGGGGCCTCCCTCTACTTCACCTTCCTCTCCCGGCGCCGGCCGGGTGCCGAGCTCGAGCAGTGGCGCGCCGTGAAGGCGGCGGCGTGCGCGGCGATCGTGGAGGCGGGAGGGACGATCACCCACCACCACGGCGTCGGGCGCGACCACGCGCCTTACATGCGTGGGGAGGTGGGTCAGCTGGGTTTGGAGACGTTGCGTGCCGTGAAGGAGCGCCTCGACCCAGCCGGGGTCATGAACCCCGGGAAGCTCCTTCCCTAGCTCGTCCCGCCCGCGTTCCCCTTGGGGATCGCCCCCTGAAGCACGGTGGTGCCTGGCTTCTGAATCACCACGTGCTTCTGCTGGATCGCCTTCTTGATCGCGTCGCGAACGGTGTTGACCGGGGCAAGCGAGATGTCCACGAGCTGCACTCGCGAGACGACGGGGACCACAGCCGGCGGGATCTGGGAGCGGCTGTGGTACGTGCCGCTCTTCGACAGACACGGCTGAGGAACAGACGAGCCGCATGGCTGAATCGGGGTCAACGGGTAGCCCTCGGTGGGGGTGAGGAGGAGCCAGATCACATAGGCCTGGTTCGCGGGCGCCGGCTTCAGACCGCTCACCTTCACGTCCGCAAACGGCACCGAGCCGTTCGCCAGGCCGAAGATCGCGGTTCCGCTGGCGCTGCTGCCGCCGGATGCCTGGAGCTTCACCCGTGTCAGGCGTTGAGTTCCGGCGCTACTGCTGGCGGTCGTCGCCGTGCCCTCGCCGCTACCGCCGCCCCCGAACGCGCCCGTGACGGCGAGGACGATTGCCACCACCAGCACAGCTCCGCTGCCGAGTGCGACCAGGAGCCGCGTCTGGCGACGGGTCAGGGTGGTGCGCGGCGCTCTCGGGGAGGCTGCGGCGTCGTCGGGCTCCGGGGGCGGCGCTGCCCTGCGCAAGCGCTCGGGCATCCGGAGGCGTGAGGTGGAAGGCCTCGACGCGCGCCGGGCCCGGGGTCGACGCTCCTCGCCGGGCAGCCTGGGCAGCTCGGCCTGCGGAGCGACGAGCCGGAGCTTCTGCGCCAGCTCCTTCGTCAGGTCGAGATCCTCGGGGTTGTCCTTCAGGTGGCGTACCGCATCGGCGCGGCCGATCGGGTCCGCCTGGCCAAGCAGGAAGTCCGTGAGCCCCACGTGGCGGTCAGGATCCGTGCCGCTGAGCTCGGTCAGCGCAGCTCGCGCCCGGGCCCGAACCTCGGCCTCCTCGATTCCGAGCAGGGAGCCGATATCGCCGTAGCTCTGCCCGCGTTCGAGCATGAGCTGGAGCATCGCTTGCTGGTCCGCCGAGAGAGGCACGCGGGAAAAGCCTACTGATGGAAAGTAAGGTTGCCGTCAGCTGTGGACCGGCTGGCCGATCTCGCATCGAGGCGCCCACGGGCGCTCCTCGCCGGGAATCTGGGGGCGCTGGCCGCCGCCGTGATCCTGGCGGCCGGCGCGCCGTCGCACCTGGGGATCGGCTCGCTCTCGGTGGGAGAGACGGGGAAAGGAACGGATCTCGTGGTGGCGACGACGGGAGAGGTCCCGGTGCACTCCGGGGTGTATCGCGTGGCGCTGCGCGTGATCTCCTCCCAGATTCGGTCCGATCCCGGCGTCGCCGATCTCAGCCAGGGGCCGATCTCAGGCAACGGGCGCTCGACTTCGCTTCTGGTCACGATGGCGCCTGAGGACGACGCCGACCGCCAGGCGGCGGTGGAGCAAATCAAGGGGGAGATCGACCCGGGTCCCCTGACGATCGCGTACGGCGGTGACGTCGCGGTGCTCGACGCCGCGCGTGATGACCTCTCCGGGGACCTGTGGAAGCTGGAGCTCCTGGCCGTTCCGTTCACCCTCTTGGTGCTGGGTGGGTCCCTCGGCGCCCGGCTCGCGCTCGCCCCCGTCATCTGCGCCACAATGGCGATCGCGGGCTCACTGGCGGGTCTTCGGCTCGCCGGCGCGGTGGCCGACGTGTCGCTTTACGGCATCGCCCCGGCCGCGGTCGTCGGACTGGTGCTCGGCCTCGAGGCGCCATGTCTCTTCCTGGCCCGCTTTCGCGACGAGGCGGCGCTTGCGCCCCCGGCAGAGGCGGTTCGCCGCACGCTGGCGGGCGGGGGGCCGGCCGTGCTGCTCCTGGGCTTCGCCACGACCGCAGCGACCGCTGGGCTCCTTGCCACCTCGCTCGACCAAGCTCCGTCGGTGGTCTTCGCGTGCGCGCTTGCGGCCTTCCTCGCGGTGGGCTCGACGCTGGTCTGCGTCCCCGCGCTGCTGACGCTGACAGGCGCGCCGGCTGGGGCGGGCAGCGCGATCTCCAGCGAATCGCGCCTCGCGAGACCGGCGCGCGTCCTTGGCGGGTTCCTGGCTCGCTCGCGGCTCCGGACCCTCGCCGCCGCGCTGGTGGCCA
>WNGA01021793.1_pt1 | contig 11489 bp, 14 predicted proteins | sample 5400061 | NCBI WGS metagenome assembly WNGA01 (sample SAMN13153366, study PRJNA577476) | soil metagenome | isolation source: 100 cm soil or saprolite under grassland replicate 2 | place: USA:California | collected 2016-06-15
TCGTCACCTGCGCAGGGGCGAGCTGCCGCGCGCGGCCCGTCGCCCGCTTCACGGCTGCGCGGCGCGGGAAGTGCGGCGCGGTGGCCGCGAGTGTTTCGGGCTCCGCCATTCAGGCGGTCGCCTTTTCCGTCAACGGCAGGCGTGTCGCCACCGACAGCCGCGCGCCGTTCCGGGCGAACCTGCGCTTCAAGAGACGGGCCCTGGTGCGCGCCCACGTCGCGACGGCCTTCGACCAGCTTGTGACGCTAGACCGCACCGTGAGGGGCTGCTGAGCGTCACTTCCCGGGCAGCGCGTGGACTAGAGGGGGTCCCCCGCGCTGCTCTTCGACTGCGTGTGTCAGGCAGCGACCGGTTGCGCCATCTCGGCGCGCTCTGCGATCAAGTCGACGAGGTTCTCAAACGGATCGAAGCCGAGGACGTTGCGCGCATCGGCGACGAAGTTCGACAGGGCGTTGAGGTCGTAGAAGGTCGGACAGCCCGTACGGGCATCGACCAGGTACTCGACTCCGGCGACGTCCATCCCCGCAGCGGCGACGATCTGCTTCGCATCGTCAACCACCTCGGCCGGGGGTTCGTACGCCTCGATCGGCAGACCGCGTCCCGACACGCCGTCGGCGACCCCGGGCAACTCGCAGTAATCCGCAGGGCAGAGGTTGAAGCTGCCAGGCATGAGCAGGATCCGGATCGCGTACAGGAACTGGCCGTTCAGAATCTCGATCCGGACGATCTGGTCTCCTTCCGCCGGGACCTGTTCCTGGACGAGCGCGGTGCCGTCCAGCCCGAGCTCGAGACCCGGCACGCCGGCGAGGAGCTCGTCGCGACTCGCGAACGACTGTATTCCCGCGCCGCTTCCGCCGACATTCGGCTTCACCAGCAACGGATACGCGAGCCCCTCTGCGGCGCCGGGCGCGGCCGCGGCGTCGTCGATCACGCGCGTCCGCGGATGCGCGAGGCCCAGGCGGGCAAAGAGCGCCACCTGGCGGGCCTTGGAGACCTCGAGCTCGTAAGCGGCTCGGCCGTTGAGAACGGGTGCGCCGATCTCGTCCAGGTACGCGAGGTAGTGGAGGCTGTGGAAGATCGCCCGCTCATGTCCGCGGGTCCACGCGGACGGGCTCATGCGGTTGACGACGAGGGAATAACGCGGCTCGCGCACGCCCGGGTCGAAGACGTGTTGGGCCGCGTGGATCCGCTCGTATGGGATTCCGCGTCGATCGAGCTCGGCGAAGAGCGGCCGGAACCAGTCGGGATGCTCGTAGAGGACACCGATCGGCCGTCGCTTCATTTTGTGAAGTTAACAGCTCCGGGCGTGGCCGGGCAGGCGATCGGTACGTTCCGGCGGTGCAGCCGGAGCGCCAGCACCACAACGTGACGCTCGCGATCCTGACCCTGGCGGGGATCGCATTCGCGTTGCAGCAGACGATGGTCATCCCGGCCCTGCCGGCGCTTCAGCGCGAGCTGCACACCACGACCACCTGGGTCACGTGGGTGCTGACCGTCTTCCTGCTCGTCGCCTCTGTCGCGACACCGATTCTCGGCAAGCTCGGCGACCAGTACGGGAAGGAGCGGCTGCTCGTGATCTCGCTGACGCTGTTTCTGGCCGGCTCCATCGGCGCCGCGGCGGCGTGGAACATCTGGGCGCTGATCGCATGGCGGGCGGTGCAGGGCGCGGGCGCCGCGGTCTTTCCGCTCAGCTACGGGATCATCCGTGACGAGTTCCCGCGCGAGAAGGTTGGTGTCGCCATCGGGCTCGTCTCGGCCGTCTTCGGGATCGGCGGCGGCTTCGGAATCGTGCTCTCGGGCCTGATCGTCGACAACATGTCGTGGCGGTGGCTCTTCATCGTCGGCGCGGCCGGCATTGCGGCGGCGGTCGTGCTCGTGCATCGCTTCGTGCCGGAGTCGCCGATCAAGACGCCGTCGCGTGTGGACTTCCTGGGCGCGTCGTTACTCTCTGGCGGTTTGATCGGGCTCCTCCTCGCCCTTACCGAAGGCGAGCACTGGGGCTGGACGTCGGGACGCATTCTCGGCCTGTTCGGCGCAGCAATCACGCTCCTCCTCGCGTGGGGCTGGGCCGAGCTGCGCGTCGCGGAACCGATGGTGGACATGCGGATGATGCTGAAGCGGCAGGTGCTGTTCACGAACCTGACCGCCCTCGTCGCCGGCTTCGCCATGTTCGGCTCGTTCGTCCTGGTGCCGAACTTCGTCGAGACGCCGCACAACGTTTCGCAGTCGTTGCGGCATTTCGTCGACTACGGCTTCAATGCGAGCGCGACGAAGGCGGGGCTCTATCTTCTGCCGAGCTCGGTCGCGCTGCTCTTCGCGGGCCCGATCGCGGGACTGATCGGCCGGCGGAGCGGCTCCAAGTGGCCACTGGCCGCCGGTCTCTTCCTGACGGCCGTCGCGGCCGGCTCGCTGGCGGCGTGGAACGACCAGCCGTGGCAGATCCTCGCTGCGATGCCGGTCCTCGGCGTCGGCATCGGGTTCGCATTCGCGGCGATGGCGACACTGATCACGGAAGCTGTGCGCCCGAGCGAGACGGGCGTCGCGACGGGGATGAACACAGTCATGCGCACCGTCGGCGGCGTCGTCGGCGGCCAGGTCGGTGCGGCCCTGCTCGCCGCGCACACCATCCGCGGAACGAACGGTGTCCCGTCGGTGGTCGGCTTCGAGGTCGCCTTCGGCATCAGCGCCGTCGCGGCGCTCGTCGGCGCCGGCGTCGCGGTCTTCGTGACGCCGCCGCGCCTCCGCCGGCGCGAACGCCTGGTGGTCGCGACGACGGAGGTCGCGGAGTGAAGCCGGTTCTCGGCGCGATCGTGGTCGCGATCTTTCTCGGCGCAGGCTGCGACTCGAGCGCAGCGAAGCCACCCGTGTATCTCCTCGATCCGGGACCGACCGGCGGCCTGTCGGTCCGGCCCGAGTACATCTCCTTCAAGGCGCTTGGGCAGACGTTCAGCTGGATCCGTGGCTTGCGCTGGCGGACCTGGGGAGGCGAGAGCGCGCGCGGCCGCGGCATCTTCGAGTCCTGCTCGTTCGGTCGCTGCAAGCGGGCGACCGCCGGCGTGCGGCTCTGGCGCCGCCGCCCAAGGAACTGCCCGACCGGCTCGTCCTACACTCGCATCACGTACGTCACCCAGAACCGAACGAAAACCATCCCTGCAGACCGCTACATCTGCGAGAACGATTGACGAGCACAACGGACGACGAAGCGCAGCGGCTGCACTCGATGATGGAGTCGACTGCCGAGCGTCTCGCAGAGGTGCTCGAAGATGCACGCTTCGAGCGGCGGGACGGCTACACGTTCATGGCCTTCCCGATGCTGCGGATTCGAGCGATCAACGGCGTCTGGGCCGATACCGACGCCGCCGCAGACCATCTCGAAGACGCGCTCGCCGAAGCAGAAGAGCTCGGCGCCCCCTTTGCCGTCACAGTTCGTGCCGGTCGAACGCCGGCCGTCGAAGAAGCAGCCCGGCAGCTCGGCTTCACCTCCGAGGAGCGTGTCCCCGGAATGGTCGCCGGCCCGGACGACCTCGGTGATCCGCCGGTGCGCGACATCCACGTCATCAGGGTCGAGACGGCCGACGGCCTCGCGCAGGCACTCTCAGTCGCAGCGACAAGCTTCGGCGTGCCTGCCGAGATCCCGGCGGCGATGTACGGGCTCGAGGTGGCGGAGCTCGAAGGTTTCCACTACTACCTGGGCCGCGTCGGCGAACGTGACGTCGCAACGGCAGCCGGTTTCACGATCGAGGGAACAGTCGGCATCTTCAACGTGGCCACGTCGCCGGCCGATCGCGGCCGGGGTTACGGCGCGGCCATCACGGCCCGCGCCGCGCGCGACGGTTTCGACTCCGGCGCCGACCTCGCAGGCCTGCAATCGAGCCTGATGGGCGAGTCCATGTACAGCGGGCTCGGATTCCGCGAGGTCGAGACGTACACGCTGTTCATGCGTCCGCGCTGAAGTCTCAGGAACTTCTTAGCCGCTTCTTGAGCGGCTCTTAGTCGGGCGCGGTTCCATGGTCGGAACACCACGACCGAAAGGAGGTTCACGCGTGTTCCGACCCAAGCACACCGCCGTGATCGCCACCGCCGCAATAGCCATGGCGCTCGGCGGCGCGGGAGTCGCAATCGCCGCGAGCGGCGGCGACGACTCGAAGTCGTCGGGCGCGGGCACGACAGCCACGACCCGGACGGGAGCGATCCATGACCGCCGGCGCAGCTATGCGCCGGCGGTCTCCTTTCAGTCCATCCGCTGCACCGGCACTTCGTAGAACTCGACGGCCGTGCGACGCACTTCACTCCCCGGCGACATCTCGTTCAGCGCAGCGTCGCCGCGCTTCAAGCCCTCCTCGTCGTCGAACAGGACGATCGACATCGACTTACCGCTGGAGCGATCGACGAGCATCAACATGCCCTTTGCATCTTCGAGACCGGGCGGCCTCTCGCCACCCTCGACGTCCTTCCGGACTTCGTCGATCATCTGATCGGCACCTTCACCAAGCTGGAACGTCGCGACCCGCGCGTGCATGGTTGCTCCCTTCGTCGGATTGGCCGGCTGACTCTACTCCTCACGGCGCCGGCGCTTGCGGGCGTCGAATCGCTGCTCGAATTGGCGCTTCAGCCGTTCCGTCGTGACGTGATGCTCGATTGTTTCCGCGGTCTCCGATTGCTCTGGAAGGGAACGTCTCCCCTCCGCGTGCCCACGGATCAGACGCTTCAGCCGCACACGTTGATTATGCGCCGAGATGAAGACTTCGTCAGCTGGTGGCTGCGGCCGTCGCCGCCTGCATCTCTTCTGGTGAGACGTCCCGGACGTGCGTGCCGAAGTACCACTCGTGCCCTTCCGGATCCTCGACGCCGTAGTTGCGGTCGCCGTAGAACTGATCCTCGGGCTCACGCGTGATCCTTCCTCCGGCCGCCTTGGCCCGCTCGAAGTGCGCGTCCACGTCGTCGACGTACACGTAGATGGACTGCGTCTTGGCGCCCAGGCTCTTCGGGCTCTTGGCGTTGGGAGGTTGACCGAGCATGACGACGCCCTTCTCCCCGATCGCGACCTCGGCGTGTCCGATCCTTCCGTTGTCCTCCATCCGCAACTTCTCTGTGAAGCCGAACGCGCTGGTCAGGAAGTCGAGCGCCGCGGCGGCGTCCTCGTAGTACAGGTATGGCACGACTCGCGGATAGCCCTCGGGCGGATTCTGCGGCATCGTTCGCTCCTTTCCTCTAGGTCGACGCGCCCTGAGCTTGCCGGACCAGGGGCGAGTCAGGACGCAGTTCCTCGTTGGGCACCGCCAGGGAAAAGCACCAGTTCAACAGCTTCCACTCGCCGTCCTCGCGGTGAAGCACCGCTGTGGTGCGGGCAGGGATCGCAGCCTCGTCAGACAGCTGGAACTCGCCGAGCGACGTCGCCCAGCCGATGTCGGCCTCATGCCACGCTTCGACCTTCCCGAGGTCGAGCCGTGGGTACTCGGACGAACGTTGATCCATCTCCGTCGTCATGGTCCGGACGATCTCGTCGTAGCCGTGCGCGACCTCGTCCGCGTCGCTCCCGACCGTCAGGGCGGACTCGTGCCGCGAGGTAAAGCGCTCGAAGAACTCGCGATCGCCGCGGCGAAAGGCCTCGGTTCCCTCTCGCAGCTGCTGCTCGATCTCCGGCGCGCGTTCAACGGCCATCTCTCCTCCTCTCCTTCGCCGACGCGCTAGCTTCTCGCCGGCGAGCCGGGGCGTCAACCCCTTCAGGCCAGGCGGAGAGTGGTCAGCACGAAGACGGCATGCTGCGGGACGCTGACGCTGACGACGCCCACCGCGTCCGCTGTAACGGTCTTCGTCGCGCCGACGACGCCGTCGCCGGCCTCGTTCCAGATCGCCAGGCGTAGCTTCTCGGACGGCGGCAGGCCGGCGATGCTGTACGAGACGGGCGTCGGCGACACGCTGTTGAGCTGAGCTCCCGCCGTATCGAGCCCCACGACCGTCCTCTGGCCCTTCTTGCCGATGTAGGCGGCGAGCAGGCGGGAGGTGTCGGGAACGGAATCGACGTTGACGACCTGCCACTCGCGCTTCACCGTCGTCGTCATCAGGCGCATGAAGTTGTAGAGCGGATAGACCGGCCACCCTTCCTGCGGACTGCCGATGAAGTAGTACGACTGCGTCGCGTTGTCGTACTTCGCGAAGTAGGAGTCCCACTTGCTCGTCCCCTGGTAGCCCAACCGGGCAGCGAGGAGGTCGAACCAGGCGTGCTGGAACGCGCTCACGTTCGTCCGTGAGATCTGCGTTCCGTCATCCCAGACGCCCGGGTCGCCCTGTGGTACGCCGTTGAGCCTGCGAATCCCGCGGACGCCGTACTCAGCGACGTAAAGGGGCTTGCGTCCGGCCTCCGGAAGGGCGTCGACGATCGCGCGCACCTCGGTCAGGCGGTCGACGAGCTTCTGGGTGTCCCAGTAATCCCAGAAGACGTGGATGGAGTACGCATCGAGGAGGTCCGACATGTGGGCCGCCATGTAGTCGAACCAGATCTGCTGGTTGGGCGGGCCGACATCCGGGCCGCGGACGAGGTCGCCGCCCATGTAACGCACCTGGCCGCGGATGCTCTGGATGAACGGGTCGAGAGCGCGATACGCCGCCTCGTACTGCTCGGGCGTAATCCGCGTGCGGTTCGGCTCGTTCTGGAGGGTCAGCCAGCGAAGGTGCGTCACGCCCCGGTTCTGGACGAGGTCGATGAGAACGTCTGCGAACTTCTGCACCGTCCCGGCCGCGACGCTGAGTGTGCCGCCCTGCCACGTGATGTTGATCGTCGTTCCCGTGCTCTGCGCGAAGAGGACGGCACGAATGAACGACTGCATCCGGTCGGGATCGCTGAACGCGGCTGGGGTGAAGAAGATGCGCGAGAACTGCGGATGGAGCGCGCGCATCTTGCGTTCCATGTCGACGACGTTGTCGTCGGTCACGCCGACGGAGCGGCTGATCTCGGCGTACACGTGGTGGTTGAACTGCCCGCCATAGCCGGCGAAGCTCTGGACGAGCACAGAGGACGGTACGACCCGGAACTCCGTCACCTCGACGGTCGCGCGGCCCGTGTTGTTCCGGGTCGTCGCCTCGGCAGGGTTGGCGCCGGTGACGGTGACCGTGAGCCGCATCCGGCCCGGAGCCTGCAGCGTGACGGGGATCTTCAGCACCGCCCGTCGGCGCGCAGCGACTGCGACCACATTGGTGGCGAGGATGGTTCCTGCCGCCGTGACGGTCACCGTCGCTGTCGTGCCGACGTCGGGAGTGCGCTCGCGAATGTTTGCGAGGACGAAGAATGGCCGGCCGCTCAGGCTCACCTTGTTCGTCTTCACGGAGGTGAGGACGAGATCGGGGCGCAGCAGCGTCCGCGTCTGTCGGCTGAGCGTGATCTCCGGGCCGAAGGTCACGGTGGCCGCGACACGCTGACGGCGGGCCAAGCGCCCGAGCGGAACGGCGGCGAGGCCGGCCGGCGAGGCGACGTCGTGGAGGTCGAGCTTTCGCTGCTCGGCCCCCTTGAGGGTGAAGATCGTGACCTGAACGCTGCCCAGCGTCTCCGGGAGCTCACACTCGGGGATCGACGTCGTGATCCGGATCGTCAGATCGGCGCGCGGCGGGCCGGTGAGCGACTGCAGCGTCAGGGAGTAGGCCGAGGCGTCGCAGGCCTGGGCGTCGGCAGCGCGCGCCCCCGTCGCGGCAAGGCCGAGCAGCGCGACCGCAAGCGCGGCCGCGAGGACGGCGCCGAGCGCCGGTTGCATCCCCCGTCGACTCATCGCTCGTACCCTCACCCGCACCCCTAACCCCGGACTAACCCGGATCCTCGGCACCGACTGTAACGCCGCCCGGTTAAGAAGTTAAGGTCGCCCTGTGCTCGAGCGCCTCCCCCTCCTCGGCGGCCTGGCCCTGATCGCGATCGCCTTCGTGATCGGCTCGATCTTCATCGGCCACGGCATCCGCGACAAGAACCGCAACGACGTGATCAGCGTGACCGGCTCGGCCAAGAAGCGGATCACTTCGGACTACGTCGTCTGGAACTTCTCCGTGACGAGCCAGCAGGGCTCGGCGAACGCGGCCGCGAAGGAGCTGGCCGGGTGGACGACGAGGACCCGGTCGTTCCTCACCGGCGAGGGGATCGAGCCCGGCGAGTTGACGCTCCAGCCAATCTCGACGGAGACGGTCTCGCGCAAGGGTCGCGTGACGTCGTTCGTTCTGACGCGGAGCTTCGAGGTTCGCTCGCCGCGGGTGAAGGAGGTAACGGGCGTCGCCGACCGGAGCTCGGCGCTGCTCGCGGAGGGCATTCCGCTGCAGGCGAGCTCCCCGCAGTACGTGTACACGAAGCTGACTGCCTTGCGCCCGCAGCTGCTGGCGCAGGCGACGAAAGACGCGCGGAACCGCGCCCGCGTGATCGTCGACGCGACCGGCGCCCAGCTCGGAAAGCTGAGACGGGTGAGCGTCGGCGTCTTCCAGGTCACGTCGCCGAACTCGACGGAGGTGGAGGACTACGGCGTCTACGACACGTCGACGCTGGAGAAAGATGTGACCGCGGTCGTTAATGTGACCTTCGCGCTCTCATAGGCGAGGGGGACGATACGGACCGTCTGGACGAACAGAAGCTGGCGATGCTACGGCGTTGGGGTGAAGGCCTGACGACCGACGACCGCGAAGAGGTACGGGCGGCGGGCCGCGCAATTCTCATGCTCAGCGACGAAATCGAGCGGCTCCACATCGACCTCTGGCACGCACTCGATCAAAAGGGTCCCGCTCAGGAAGCGGAGCAGCCGGCGGAGGCATCCGTGGGGCCGTACGGGCCCACTGCGGCCGAGGTCAGCACCACCTTGCGCAACCGAATCAGCGCATTCGCCTCAAGAGCGCATAAGCAGTAGTCCACAGGTTTTCCACAGGCTCAGGCCGCTGCTGATCGGGGTCGGCCGGCATTCCTCTGGATACCGTGGAGAGCGCATGACATCGATCAAGCCGGTGCTGACCGTGCGAAATGCCGAGAGTGCGCTGGACTTCTACAGGTGGGCTTTCGGTGCCACCGAGGTGTCGCGGGTGATCAACCCGAACGGAATCGTGGCCGAGATGGCGATCGACGACGCCGAGTTCATGGTCGTCGAGGAAGTGCCCGAGGCCTTCAACCTGAGTCCGCAGACGCTCGGCGGCACGTCCGTCCGCATTCACCTCCTCGTCTCAGACCCGGACGCCGTGGCCGAACAGGCGGTAGCACGGGGAGCAACCGAGATCTTCCCGATCGCCGATCAGCCGTACGGCCTGCGCCAGGGACGCTTCGCGGATCCGTTCGGCCACCACTGGCTCATCGGCCGCCCGCTTTGAACGAGGCCGTTCTCCTGTACCTCGAGGTGGAACGCGTGGCGCCGCCCGGCACGACTGGGCCGTGGGTCATAGACGGCTACTCGTTGTCGACGCATCCTGACCTCTGCGACCGAGTGAAGGAGATCAACGAAGCCGCAGGCGAACCAGCGACGTTTCGTTACCTGTACGGCAAGCCGGCGCTCGTAGCCGAGAACGGTGTCATCGTCGCCTTCGCTGCGGGAACGTACATCTTCTGCGTTCACGCTTTGCAGAGCGACGTGGATCCAAGGCTCGTCGCCGACCACGGGCCGGCGCTGGGCCAGGCTTGGACGTGCGTCGAACCATGGCCGGTCGAGATTCCTAAGGACGAGGGCTTGGCACAGTTGGCCGGACTCATGCGGGTCGCCGTGAGCCGTCTAGATTCAAGCTCATGGCAGACGCAGCCAGATTCCTGACCCGGGCGGCACAAGCCCTGCGCAGCTCGAAGCGGGTCGCGTTCGGAAACGGCGAGTACGTCGAGCACGAGGAGCTGGCCCGATACGCCGAGCCCGAGTTGAGACGCGCGCGGAGTTCGTCCACGTCCCGAAGTTCGGCTCACCGCAGTACAGCGACGCGTTCGTGGACTGGTTGGTAGCGGAGCACAACTGTGACCCGGAGTTCTTTCCGCGGGCGAAGGCTGCGTATCTCGCGACGCGGCCGCGTCGCCGCGGGTCCGACGCCGCCTCGTAACCACGTTGACCCAAACACAACGGATATCGTCGGGGGTGAACCGCGTCCGGAAGGAGAAACCATGGCTGGAAAGCCCGTTCACTTCGAGGTGCCGGCGAAGGACTCGAGCCGCGCTCGCGAGTTCTACGGCAACCTGTTCGGCTGGCAATTCGAGTCGATGGAAGGACCGACCGAGTACCACATGACCCGGCTCGCCGAGGACGTCGGCGGAGCTGTGTTTCCAGGAGATCCGGGTGCGATCCGCCCCTACTTCGATGTCGACGACATCAAAGCCGGCGTCGCGCGCGTGAACGAGCTGGGCGGGAAGGCCGACGACCCGCAGCCGGTGCCGGGGATGGGCTGGTTCGCCACGGGCGCCGACACGGAGGGCAATCCGATCGGACTCTGGCAGTCGGATCCATCGGCGGCGTAAAGCGGACGCTGGAGGGCGCGAGCGCGAAGGCGCTAGAGGCGCCAGGTGTCGCCGGCGTGTAGAAGCGCGCCGAGATCCCCATCTTGCTTCTCTCGCGCCGCGGCGAGCTGCTCCGCCATCAGATCGTCATAGACCGGGCGTTCGACGTCTCGAAAGATGCCGATTGGCGTTGCGCCCGTGCTTGACTGCGTCAGCCGGCTGAGCGCGAACGCTGGGCTTGCCTCCGGATGATGCGCGTCGTGGACCAGCAGCTCGGACTCGTCCACGCCCTCGGCAACCTCGACGCTGCCGTCGGCCCGCTGGCGGACTCCCTTCTCGCCGTCCTCCCCGAAGCGAATCGCCTTGCCGTGCTCGAGCTGGATGCGGTTCGTCTTGTCCTCGCGCACGAAGTCGAAGGCGCCGTCGTTGTAGATGTTGCAGTTCTGGAAGATCTCCACGAACGCGCTCCCGCGATGTGCGGCGGCTGCTCGCAGGACCTCGGTCAGATGCGCCCGGTCGGTGTCGATCGCCCGCGCGACGAACGTGGCTTCCGCGCCGATCGCCAGTGAGATCGGATTGAACGGCCAGTCCAGCGAGCCCATCGGCGTCGACTTCGTCTTCGTCCCGAGCGGACTTGTCGGCGAATACTGGCCCTTCGTCAGCCCGTAGATCTCGTTGTTGAAGAGCAGGATCTTGATGTTCACGTTCCGGCGCAGCGAGTGGATCAGGTGGTTGCCGCCGATCGACAGCGCGTCGCCATCTCCGGTCACGACCCACACGGACAGGTCCGGCCGAGAGGTGGCCAGGCCCGTCGCGATCGCCGGCGCGCGGCCGTGGATCGAGTGCATCCCGTACGTCTCCATGTAGTACGGGAAGCGCGCGGCACAGCCGATCCCGGAGATGAAGACGACCTTCTCCTTCGGCACGTCCAGCTCGGGCATGAACGACTGAAGTGCGGCCAGGATCGCGTAGTCCCCGCATCCCGGGCACCAGCGGACTTCCTGATCGGTCTTGTAGTCCTTGGCGGTCAGCTTGCCGTTGGTGGCCACGCCTCGATGGTAGCGCGGCC
>WNGA01023009.1_pt1 | contig 11488 bp, 14 predicted proteins | sample 5400061 | NCBI WGS metagenome assembly WNGA01 (sample SAMN13153366, study PRJNA577476) | soil metagenome | isolation source: 100 cm soil or saprolite under grassland replicate 2 | place: USA:California | collected 2016-06-15
GATCTGGGAGGCCCTGCCTTCTCTTGATGTGGAACACGAATATCCCACGCCGATTCGCTCCGTAAGGGCGCGGCTCTATTGGTCGGCCGACGAAGAACCGTCAACCGCTTTTGTCGACGAGAAAAACGGGGTTCGCGCAGAGACCGTGCTGTATCCTCAGCTAGCAGTTCGCGAGGCTTTCGACCCAGGTCTTCGATCCATTGAGGAGGCTCTCGGGACTACGAAATACCCGCATGACATGGAATGGGCAGTGGTTTCTCTCCTGGCTATTGCTGGCTTTCAAGTCGATTGGCTTGGATACAAAGGTAGAGGCAGGCAAACGGAGGGTGAGGTGGATTTCGTCGCCTATCTGCCGAGCGATAAGTACGCAATCCTGGGCGAATGCACAGTACGGGGTGCTGATGTTGGAAGAAAGCTCTCAGACCTGGCCGGTAGGGCAGTAAAGCTCTCGAGCCTTCTGGAAGGTTGGAAGTTGAGGAAGTTGTTATGCTCGAGCATTGACCACGCGGCAATCCTGCCCTCAGACCGTGAGGGGGCTCGCGAACTCGGTGTGACTATCCTCCCAAAGGAAGGGCTCGCGAGACTGGCTCGTGGCGTCAAGTCCGCGGTTCCGGCTGGGAGTCTCTGGGAACGGCTTGGGTCTGACATGGGGGACGACAGCAACTACTCGCGCCTCTCTGATTGAGGATATCGGGCATCCACAAGGGCCTGTGAAGCATCGTCGATAATCGTTTGTGGCAACAGCGTCCTTTGGTCGAGTTCGGGCTAGCGATCGTTTTGCACTCAGAACAGACCGACCATCGGCGGGGGCACTCCACAGCTATCCTTACCTGAAGCTATCTTGGACCCGCCGGGCCTGGTTTTTCGCAGATGACCTAATCGAAGTTGAGGGGCTGCTCCGCGAGGATCCTGTTGACGGTGTTGTCATCGATCCAGAAGCCGACATCTCTCAGACGGTCGAAGACGTTGGAGAGATTATCGACAACGATCAATCCTCGATGAGCCATGTGGTGCAACAAGCGAGCGGTCCCGGCGAATTTCAACCGGAGACGAGCCGCAATCCTCCTGCCATTCAGGTCGTCGATCATGGCCCACTCATCCTTGTGTGCGATACAATAGGCCAGAACACCTGTCTCACCGTCTCCTAACCGAGGCCTGAACTCTACGGGAATGAGGGACGGATCGGAGGTGACGATTCTTAACCGCCCTTCGACGGCGAGCTTCCGAACCCGCAGGGAATCGACTTCATTGAGGACGCTGTCTGGTACCAGCAACGTCAAGTTCGATCCGAGAAGCGGCTCTAGATGGCCCAGCTGGTCCAGCACTATGAGGACGGAGGCGTCTGGCACGAGACTCACAAGACGCCCCAGTGGTGTTTCTAAGTCTCCCGCTCAATGACTGCGATTCTGTGTTTCGACAATTCTTGCATGAACTCACGTAGGGACATACCCGCAATCCGGGCGGCCAGATCCATACTTACCTTTCCTTTCCTGACGAGGCCCAGGGCAACCGCCTTGCCCCTCCGATCCAACTCCTTCTTCACGACGGAATTGGCGGCAGTCTCGGGGTATTTCGCGTAGGTAATCGCAAGAATCTCGTCGACCGACAGGTCCGCAAAGTACGCCTTCAGTTCGGAAATGATGTCGCGCTCTCGCTGTACGAGCTCCGACTCCCAGACAGTCCTGGCCTCTTGCATCCCCCGTGAAGTAAGCTCAATCAGTGGTTCGCCGATTCTAAGGTATCCCGATGCCTCGAGCTGCTCTGCCACCACTTCTGCCTGCTCGTCAAAAGGGCCATAGAAATGGGGCATCTCTTTGCTTCCCCGCGAGTCCTCGACGCCTTTTCTAAGGTGAAAGAGGAGCTTCTGGAGGACGGTTTTGCCCCCTAGCGGTTCGCCTACTCTGCCGGACTTCCCAGGCGCGTAAGCGAGGGCGAGGATGTAATTCTCGACCTCAAGGCCGTCGTCGTCTGGCACGCTGTCTACCTCCCGTTTTACAAGAAGGGTAATTGTACTTAAGGTTGATAATGGGGCGCCCGAACGAGCAAATTGAGGTGCGTTCATCCAAAACCTCCGAGTGTCAGTCAAAAGCGAGGAATCGAGACTTGGAGTTTCCCTCCGAGAGGTAGCGACCTCGCAAAAGGCTATTGAGACGCCTCGCCGAGCCCTGAGCCTTATCGTGACGGGTCCTTCTGAAGCGGCAGCTAGCCTGCATCCGAGTGCTCGCGGACTCGTAGAGGTCTACAGAGAGTTGAACCAAGAAACCCTTTCGCGAATGAGTACGACCCAAGATGTTCAACGCAACTTCGCGAGAGACTTAGGGAAGCAGGTTGCATCGATTTCGGGCGAGGAAATCGTTCTTTTGGTCCTAGCGCTGCGAGAAAAAGGGTACTGTCCAGCCATGCGGGAAGCAGAGTACCTTGCCGACCTTTCCGCCGCACCGTTCGTAGACGCGGTGATGATTCCCGCGATTCTGCCGCTCGATAGGGATTCCTATCTCTCTTATGCTACCACCTTTCTGGAAGCCTTCAGTCGCATCGACAAAACGCCTCTCTTGGGCTACATTCCGAACTTCGCCTATCGCGATGTGCTAAAAACGATCGATTTCTTCCTTGCTAAAGGAATCAAGGATTTCGTACTGGAATTCAACGGCCACCACGCGGGCGTGTTGTATCCCAACATCCAGGGCGTGAATCGTGTTCTCCGACGAGAGCTCGGTGAGGATTTCTTTCTTCATGGACTCAACGTTGGTCCGGGTGCCTTCAGCCGCAGCGACATTGCTTCCCCCTCGAAGGACTTTCTAGCGCTGCTTTCAGGAGTCGACTCCATAGGCGCTAAACACGTTCGGAAGAAAATGCCGGTGCGGGTCTGGCGTCGCTTGGCTGCGGAACGCGAAAAGGGACGACGTCTCTTTGCCCGAGGAGACTACGGCTACTACGAACCCAGGGCGTATGATAGACTGTTCAGAGATCGAGCCGAGGACGGGATCCTCTCATCGAGAGCCGTTTGTCGTAATCCCACTCCACAGAATGTTCGGCTGTTTAACGCGGAACGACAGGCAATGGAAACCGCCGAAGTCCGAAAGCATCTCTCACGGGGGGAGCTGCTTGAATACGTTCAAGGGAAAGTCCGTCTAAGAGAAGACGTCGACAGGGTGGCCAGCCTGTGGACTTCACATCGCGGGCAGCAGACCTTCAAAATGTGAAATGGCAATATGGCGCGATTGCCACGCGCGCGGGGTCAATACTGGCTGCCCGATCAAAGTGCGTATCACTGTTGGTATTCTATACCAACACTTAAATAGCCGCACTGCCTAATGTGGGTTGCGAGATGCGAACTGCGTGCCCAAAAGAGGTATCCCTCGGTGGATCGAAGTGCACGATCGCTCTGGGCCGCGGGGGTGGAGTGTCGTAATCATGCCGCAAGAAATCATAATCGATAACCGCCACGGGACGCCCCACATTCATCCTCCCAAGAAGCAGGGAGACCCGATTCCAATCCGCGCAAAGTCATTTGAGGAAGTGCGGGACATCGTGTACAGACATGCGGAACGTAACCGTGACGTGGTATACAGGGAACTCTTGGAGGAACTCCGATGATTATTCGGTTCGAGCAATCGCTCACGGTGGCCGGATTTCTCGCGGAGGTCAAGAGACACTATGGCAGCGAGGAGGAGCTCCGTCGCTATTCGAAGAGAAAACCGAAGGACATCCTTGCGGCTGAGGATCTGGAGGATTTCGAGTATTACTCAAAGCATCCGGAGATGCAATTCGAGAAAATTCGGCGTGCGGTATCCGTGATTCCAGTCAACGAGCAGGCGTTGTCGATATTCAGCCCCGAGCGACTAAGACTACTTGATGTTCTCTCCTCCAAGCAGTTTGAGTCGATTCGTCAGCTCGCGGGATTTCTCAAGAGGGACGTCCACAACGTCCACGAGGATCTCAAACGGTTCCAAGCTCTCAGAGTACTGGAATTGGAACGGGGACCAGGAAACAGCCGGATCCCAAGATTGCTTGCCCAGTACATTACGATCCTGCCCACCCATTGGGAGAAGCTCGAGGCCTTCAAGGAAGGCTAAGGAGTCGGACCCAGTCGGAGTGCCACGGGCAGACGACAGATTGAATCAGGTTCCCTTTACTACAAGTCCGCCCCATGCCCTGAAATTTGGAAAGTTGGGCGCTGCGAGAATGGCGTGAAGATTTGATGCAATTGTCGCTTGCCAAAAGCCGCCAGGCCGGAGCGAAACCGCTGGGCCTACGTCCTGTCTTTTGATCTGCGGGCCTCTCCCGCGTGGTCGAAATGGAAATACCGGACTTCACGAGCATCCGGACTCTTCAATTCAAGTTGGAATCTAGTTGGGCCCTCCGCCCACACCGCGATCTTCTTGATTCTATGAACGCCGGGCGGGACGATCGTTCTCCCAAGGATTGCCATGCGCCCCGCAGGGCCCGGTAGGAGCTGTCCTGTGAGAATTGCCATCCTTGGCCGTTCCAACTTGCTGCGTCGGACTGCCCAACCGGGTCTCGCTACGGGATCATGGACCATGTGACACAGGTGGCAAGCGTTCTTCGGAGGCCGGCCGTGGCGGCCCTTGTCGGCTAGGGCGAGAAGGCCCGAATGTTTCGAGGTCATATGGCCCCCTACTTGTCGCTCCGTTCCCTGGAACGGACAGTAGCAGCACTCCATGGTCTGTCCTTGTAGGGCTGAGGAAAGCTTAAATGGTCTCCCTTGGGAATCTTTTGTTTTCTCCACACTAGGGTCGATATGGTCCGGCCACGGCACACCAGCCGTCGTCGGACTCCAGAGGCGTTGGATGCGACCGTTAACGGATATACAACCCTACAGCGGTGGCAAACCGCAGTGATTGTCACGATCACACATGAGTCCCGATGCAGCAATGTGAGCGCGTCAGGCTGGCGCAATCGGACCAGCGGGCTCAAAGGGGACAGGAAAAGGAAGGAGGGGGCCACCATGCCGCTGACCGCCCTCTTGGTGTGTCTTTCGTCTAGGCGTCTTTTTCTTCGGCTTGCTGATCCTCCCAGTCGTCGGGGCGTTCGTCTTCGCCGCGACTTTGCCAATACGCGTCGTTGTTCTCGTTCATTTGGTTTGCATGATTGTCGCTATCCGATTTCGACATAGATGCGCCATACCCATCGGCTTGCTTGAATCCGCCGAGATAGGTCAGCCATTCCGGGATCGTGAACTGTTTCAGAAAGGTTATTACCCCAGTGAGCAAAACCGCTTCGATGGACCGTCAGAGTGCTTCACTACAACATTTGACACGAAAACAACTGGATGTGCTGGATGTATTTCTGAGACGTCCCCTCGACTACCTCGCAAATCCAGCCAAGGTGCGCCGGGATTCGATGAACCAAGTCACCAAGGCCTGGTCACGTGAGGCTTGTGACCGACTCGTTAGTCTCGGAATTCTATCGATGGAGGAAGTCCGCCCGAGGAAGAAGCGAGGTCTCACCCCTCATTACCGCCTGGTCCGGAGTCCAGTGGGGTTCCGCTCGCTGGTGTGGGCCTACACGGGCAGCCTAATGCGGATTTACGGTCCTGATTGGCCTCTCCGCACGGGCACCCTGTTCGAGTCAGACTACATTAGAGCCAATCTCACCCCAGAATTCGTTCGCCGCGTCCTTTCGGAAAGGGGGGTTGAAATTCGTTACAACGTGGACCGCAGGACCCTAGGCCCGGCAGCAACCCCGACTGACTGGGATGTCGCGCCCGGAGAGTATTCAGACCATGAAAGGTCCATAGCTCTGTGCTTCCCCGTCCTCGACTCGAAGGCCTCCGTCGACGAGCTCAAACGGGCTATTCACCCATTCGCGGGTGATAACGCCCTTGAACCGCAGGATCTTCAACGGATAGCTGACACGCACTATCGGTCTCGCGAGGACCGGATGCTTGTCCTCCCAATTCTGGGGCTTCTTCAGGTGTCGGGCACCGCTCTCATCACCTTCATGGGACCATGGGAACCGTACTCGACCGACTACATGTCATCTTCGGACCAAGGGACCTCCATGGTTGAACACCTTCTCTTTCGACTCGTCTTCGCGGCCATCGGAGACCTCTCAATGAGCCGATTCGTACCTGACGGGCTGGACGTCACCTTCGCCGAGGTACGGCCTGATCACAGTCGAGCACAGCGGCATGACCCAGCTCTGCTGCAACTGTGCTGGCGAGGCCGGGAAATCATAGGTTATGAAGCGGGCTTCGATACCGAGCATCTCTTCGTGGGAGGAGAAGACTCGGGGACGGACATCTCTGAGGTAACCCGTAACCCGGAAAACTGTTGGATGCGAGTATGGTGGGATTCTTATCGGCCCATGTGGGGCGAGGTTGGCTTGGAGGCCAATATTGGATACAAGTTTGCGGATCGAAAACTCCTCGAGTGGGCCCTAACGCACTCTAGCGCCGCAGACTCGACGGATGAAACGAAACAGTTCGTGGACAAGGTTTCATGGCTAGGTGATGCTATCTTGCAATCAGTCGCAACCGAGTCAACCTTCAGAAATCTTAGCGCCGCCGATGTCAAGACCCTCCACGATGCGCGCGCCGAGTTTACGACCAATGCCTTCCTGGGCAGGGTTGCCCGACAGATCGGCTTGGCATCCATCCTTCGCACCGGCAAACCACTGGAGATGAACCCAACAGCCATCGACAGACACAACATGCACGCGACCCATTTGGAAGCCCTGATTGGAGCCACATACTTGGATGGTGGGTTTAGGGCTGCTGCCCGGGTCGCGCGTCGTCTGCTCGAGTATCCTTACGAGTCGGATGATGAGCCAGCTCAGGACGCGTGAGGGTCAAGCGGGCCGGCGCTAGTCAGGCAGCATTATGTCGAAATTGGCTCCTTACCTCTCAGCCCTGGATGAAGAGTCATGTCCCGAAGGAGTCCAAACCGGTCTCTGTCACCAGAGACCTCGACGGCGTTTGTGCGAGCACTGTTCCACACGCTGCGCGCGCGGGGCTAAAAGGCCGTATACCTGGCGGCGAACGATTCGTCCGATACTTTCGAGGCTTCGTCCAAATGGTCGACGTGCTTGAAAACACTGCGAAGGCGTCATGACCCTGGGCTCAAAGATCGCATCGGGTCGCGTTCCAGACTGTGAATCCTCCAGCTCGATGATGCAACGGCTCTGTCTCTGAAATGTCCCGACCTGCAGGAGGCCGCCGGCGCCAAGTGCCGATATGTGTATTTTCGTGTCTTCATAACCCACGTCCCGACAGCGAAGCCAACAAAGGGAATCAGGGCTACCCACCACCATGACGGAGTCGAGGGCGCCGATAGTACAACGGCCCAGAGGACGACTGCCGCGACGTATGACCCCAAAAAGACGTATCGACCGATCGTCAACCGTCGCATGTGTATCGCCGCAATCATCTGGACGAAGGGGCGGTGCTCTCCGAACATTAGCCATATCTGGACGGTCGCCATCCCAAAGGCAAAGAGTAAGAAGAGCGCGATGGTAACCGTGATGAAGCTCCCTGCAAGGCCATATCTCGCGCCTATCTCGATTGCGACGAATAGGAGAAATGCAAAGCCGGCGATGGTGGAAAACATCGCAGTCGCTGCGAATTCGAAATCACCCCCTGTGTACTTCGCCGGCCGGACATATCGCCAAAGCGAGCAAGCTAGGCCAATCATGAATGCGACGGCGGCAGAGACGGCGTAGGCAACGGCAGCCGACGAAACCGTTTGCGAGAAAGTCGCGACGACGAGTGAAAGGGAAGAGAGGATGATTAGCGGTTGGTGATGCTTCAGCCCTTCAAGCGTCTTGTCCCAAGTTGCACTAATCGTACTTGCCGCCCGTTCCGCCCTCGCAAGGGTGATTTTTCTCTTAGCTGCCATCAGCCGCCATCCGTCTCCGGAGGGACGGAGTGGGAGATCCTGTCCATACCTCCACCTTCCAATGACGAGGTCCTTAACAACGAGTCAGTCTTCCAATCGACGGTGCTTCGAGGGGGCGGCGTCAGTCGAACTTCAATGGTGACCTTCACGACGTCTGCTATCGGAAGCCTGCACCTAATCCTTACTGTTCCAAGTCTATCCCAGGATCGTGGCATCATGACGCAATTGTCCCGCTCTTCGTTCAAGGGAATTCTTTACAGGGCAGTTGTTCAATTCGGAGGCCATGACTGAAGGTCTGCCAGGAACGCTTGTGGACTCCCTCAGATCCAACAAACAGCTTGTCGCCGCTCTCGAGAACGACTGGGGTAGTTCTCATGCAACAAATGGACTTAAGGTATGGCTCGCCGACACGCTAGCTGCCGAAGGCCGACGCTTCTGGTGCGGCTTCAGGGGAAAGATGGGAAGCTTCGCTTCGAGGCGACGGGAACTCGTTGCAGAAGGCAAACTGGACGAAAGGGAGTTCATTCTTGACTTCATTGCATTCGATTCCAACGAATTGATCCCATCCGTTGGGGCAGAAATCGAGCAGAGCTACGCGAAGAAAAGAGATCCGTATCCTGAAAAAGAGCGCGTGTTCAATCGCTCGGTGGGTACGTTGCTAATTGAAGAGCAGAAAGACGTGGAATTCTACTACGACTTCACCCGCCTTCTCACAGTTGCCCCCAAGCAGGGCGTCTTCATCGGTCTTTCGTACGACTACGAGGGCTGTCTTGCGAAGTGGAGGCAGGCCTTCGAGAAGCTCCTGGCTGTTGCTCGTGTCGATACTATGGAGGAGATGGCTGTCCTGTTCATTCTGACCGAACCGAGACGCGATCGCTTGAACATCGCAGTGTGGGGATGGCATCGAGCTCAAGAGATTGGGCTTCGAGACTTGGGCAAGGTGCCACTTGACTGATGATACGCAGTAATGGTCGTCGGGATTTTATCTTCCATGTCCGAGTTCCGAAAGGAGTATGGCGTCCTCATCGGTGAGCCAGCGAGCGTTGCTGATCTGCGACGAGATGTTGGCCTTTCCGCGCAAGATTGACGACTTCCTCCGCACGTCGTCCAGCACCACCGGTGTAGGGTAGCGGATAGCTCCGCCTTCCGAGAGCGGACCCGGTACTTCCAGCCATGGGGGGTGGTCCTCGTCGAGGTAGGCATCCGCAACGGGAATTCGCCGACGACCGAAAGGTGGCCGCCGCGCTTACTCGCCACGAAATCTTGATCTCCAATTTTCGCCATCCCTCCGAAAGTGGTTTGCCCGCTTCCGATGTCCCCCTCTTCCAGACAGGTTCAATCTGGTCTTCTTGGTTGTACAGAAGAATGTTTGACATCGTTCAAGCTTCGGGTCTTTCCAACTGACCTCACCGGTCATGAGGATTCCGGTTGGTGACCCCGGAATCGCGACTTTTATGGAGCGATCGTCTACGGCTAAGGGTAGATCCTCTTTCCGATTTTCCTGAACTTCCCGATTGAAAGCGTCGTCGCTTCCCGCCTTTGAGAGCTGTTTCAACCCTAGCCCGAGCATGCCGGTAGATTTCGTGAAGTCGGTAGTCTCGTGTCAGTGTGGCGAGCAAGGCATAGTCATACGGATGTTCCGAGAATCTACCAGTCCGGGAGCTGTCGCGCGGAATTCTCGCGTCCTCGCCCTGCTTCGGACCGCCGCACTTTGATCTGCACTTTCCTCCTCGACTCGTCGATGGCATCATAGCTTCGTTCGATGTCACTTCTCATCAGGCGAAGCCCAAGCTTTTTGGCGACAAGAACCTCGCCCACGTTGGCCGAGACGCCCAACTTCCGCCCCGTCAAGTCTTCGAACCTAAGTACTAACGGGATCACTTGGCGTACGACGTCTTGAATCTCCGGTGTGACCTGGATCGCTTCGCGTGCTCTCATGAGATACCCGGTTGCGAGCTATCGTTCATAACCTTAATGAATGATGGGGCACCGGCCACGACGCCAGCACAAGGAATCCAGCTAACTAATTGGTTCTTTTAAACGAATCCAAGCCCATAGCGCTCGACAAAGAACTTGTTTAGGGCAACCCAGAAGCCAAAAATGAAGTCGCGGAGCGCCTCAGACTTTCGGTTGAAGTCGTCTCTCTCAATCGAGAGCGTTGTTCCCGCCATTATGATTGTACCGTCTTCACGAAGTTGGTAGTTTGCATGGGCTGCGGAGTTCCTTAGGTTGCGGTCAACGGCCTGTTCGGCTTCTGGCCATCCGTGTCGCGAGAGAAAACGCAATCGGTCCGCGAGAGAAAGCTCCTCGAGGTCGCTCATTCTCTCCACATACGTCCGCCTAAAGAAGTCTGCGAGATCGTGATGCTGAGCAACTAAGGCGAAACACAGAATGTCGACGACATCCGAGAAGAAACTCTCGACGGAAATCAGATAGTGTACCAGGAACATGATAGAGTGCTCCCGAGGGTCCAGTTCGACGTTCAACCTGACTTTCTCGAAGAAAAGGCTGTTGAGAAAGTGGAGGTTGTTAAGAGTGAATTTACGCATTTCATGAATTCGGTCTAAAAGCTGGTCGTAGAATCCCTCTTTTTTCATGGCTGATTCCAACAGTGGCTCAAGTTTGGGGACAAAGGCTTTGGCGATCTCGGGCTCAATTTGCGCTTGCCTACAAGCATCCTCGAGGTCGAAGGTCCATCTCGGTGTCAGACAATTCCCATACGCGGATGCCCCGGGCTGTAGAACTTCTTTTCGAAGGCACGGTTTCCGTTGCTGCCCAACGTCGCGCTCGTGGGAGAGGAAGCAAGGACTAACTCGAGGAGATCAAGAACCTCTTCTCTTTCGCCTCCACCAAGAGATTCGCAGTATGGTTTGGGTGCCTTGATGCGCGTTCACCCGGACCGGAGGATGAACAGCGACAACGTTAATCGAAGGATGGACATACAACTTCCGCGATGGATTTTGAGTGTGTGATGAGTTGACATGAAATCGTTATCCTTCAACCTCCAGCATGACTGGTCAGCATTTACAGTGGGAGGTTTCCACTTGAACTTCGAAGAACATCGAATTGCGCGGCTCTCCCAGGTGGACTCGAGTGACTGGGGCCCCGCGATCTACAAGTGGGAGGGCCCAATCACTCAGGGTGAACATTCTGGGCAAGTGGGGGTCCTAATCGGTGAGACAGATAACCTCCGTCAAAGAATCAAGCAGTACGTCTCAGGAACCCAAGAGTCAGGCAACAAATACTGGCGCGAGCAGTACCTCTCGAAGGGAGACATCCGTTTGTACACCCTGGGGTTCGATTTCTGTCAACTCACTACCGATTCAGGTCGCGTTGTGAATTTTGGCAAAGATGAACTGGCTAGCGGCAACTTCAGATTGATTTTGGAGCAACTGTTGGTGCAGGTGGAATTGGGAAGAAAGGACCCAAGCCGGTGGATCGTGAATCGAAAACTCTAGTCCCGATTCTCGGGCGACTGCAAGAGCGGGACACTATGTATGCATTGTCGCCGCAAGAATTAGGATACTTACGTGTCAGCCGCTGATTCCGGCATGCGGCTCGCGGGACGCTTCGCGGGCGATGTGCTGGAACAAGAGGTGTCCGAGGCGCGTCGCGTCGTCCAAATGGCT
>WNGA01021312.1_pt1 | contig 11484 bp, 8 predicted proteins | sample 5400061 | NCBI WGS metagenome assembly WNGA01 (sample SAMN13153366, study PRJNA577476) | soil metagenome | isolation source: 100 cm soil or saprolite under grassland replicate 2 | place: USA:California | collected 2016-06-15
CGGAGATACATACACACAATTGTATTGGCACACTACCGCACCGTCCTATCCGTCGCTCCAGACAGTCCCGGAAAATCGCGTCTATGTATCTCCGGACAAAGTGAACGCCTTCGTGCGCAGCTTTCTCGCCTTCTCCCACGGAAGCCTTGTCTCGGATGAAGCTCGAGCCCCAGGCGTCGAAATCGGAAGACCTTCGGAAACTTACCGGCGAGTGAGGATCGAATCAACGTTCGGGAAGTTGACTGCGTTCGTTACTGACGGTCACCTTCCATACCCCTACGGCCGAGAGATCACGGGATATGAGGTTGCGAATCTCGCGGAGACGCTTACCAAGGCCAAAGCGGCTGGCGTGGATATCCTCGTCCCTTTGTACAAAACCAACGAGCGAGATGCTGTTGTTGTCAGGTTTCCGGGAGGATACATCGCGGAGATCCATTCCATAACAAAGAAATAGGACGCACGAACAACTTCTAACGATAGTGGGTGAAGAGCCTGGGATCTAGTCGCTTTGCGACAAGAAATCATCAACTTTGAATTCAAAGGAGTATCGAATGAAGACCTGGTTTATTACCGGCGCGTCGCGTGGATTCGGCGCTCTATTTGTCAAAGAAGTGTTGGATCGAGGCGACAATGTTGCCGCGGCAGCGCGCAATCCCCAAGTCCTCGCAGAGAAATTCGGTGCGCGTCCCAACCTCCTTGCGATCAAGTTAGACGTCACTAATGAGGAACAAGCTCGTGAAGCTATGTGGCAGACGGTTGAGCGATTCGGGCGTATTGACGTGCTGATCAATAATGCGGGATTTGGCGTGCTCGGTGCGGTCGAGGAAATCTCAGGTGCAGAAGTAGAAGCCGTTTATCGGACTAACGTCTTCGGTCTGCTCTCGGTCACGCGCGCTGCTTTGCCGCAATTACGTCATCAAGGTTCGGGACATATCATCAATATCTCTGCGGTCGCCGGATATCAAAGCTGGTTTGGCTGGGCCGTCTATGCCTCGACGAAGTTCGCGGTTGAGGGCATCTCCGAAGGATTGGCCATGGAAGTTAAGCCTTTGGGCATCAAGGTGACAATCGTCGAACCTGGCTATTTCCGTACTGATTTTCTGGATGGTCAATCACTAACCATTTGCCCGACCGTCATCGAAGACTATGCCGAAACGACCGGAGCAATGCGTCAGGCTGCAGTGTCGTTGAATCACCAGCAACCCGGTGACCCGGCACGAATGGCAAAAGCCCTCCTGAAGATCGTAGACGACCCGAATCCGCCGTTGCGGATGCCTTTCGGCTCTGACACCATCGCCACGATTGAAGCAAAGAACGCCTTCGTTGCGGAGGAATTGAACAACTGGCGCACACTGGCTGTCTCCACCGACTTCGCCAAGTGAACTTCAGAACGAAGAGATACATGCGAACGTTTCTGATTTTCGTCGTCATGTTTCTTGCAGGTTCGCTACTCTCGCGAGGCCAACCGGTTCCTGCCGCCGAATCCCCTGTGCCGGCGCGGACCTATCATTTGCTTCGCGAGGACGACGACTGGAGTTTCCTTGCCGATCCGGCCAAGCGGCAGGAGTTTTGGGATCCCATCAAATATATTCCTCTGCGATCAGGCCGGAATGACTGGTTCCTATCCATGGGCGGCGAAGCCCGCGAAATTTGGGAACAGATTGGAAACGACAACTGGGGCCAACAGCCATTCATGAACGGCTATTTCAACCAACGGTACATGTTTTACTTTGACGTTCACTACGGCAAGCACGTTCGCTCGTTCGTGGAGCTAAAGAGTGGTTTGAATTCCTACCGCATCGGCGGCCCGAGGCCGATCGACGAGAAGAAACTGGATTTCCAAACCGCATTTTTCGAAGTCGGAACGGGAGATGAACGGAACTGGATCAAGTTCAGAGCCGGCAGGCAGGAGATGGAATACGGCTCTGGGCGCCTGATCGATGTGCGCGAGGGCCCGAACGTTCGCTTAAGCTTTGACGGATTCAAGGTAAAGACCGGCATTGGATCTTGGCAGATTGACGGCTTCGCCATGCGGCCGGATCTGGACAAGCCGGGCTTCTTCAATAACGTTCCGAATCATTCTGTCGGATTCTGGGGCGTGTACGGCGTCCGCCCTCTAACGAAGAACATCACGTTGGACACTTACTACCTTGGCCTCGACCGAAAAGCAGCCGCATTCAACCGAGGCGTCGGCCAAGAGGTACGGCACAGCATCGGTGCGCGTCTCTCTCGTCCCATCGCTCAGGCGAAGCCTGGTTGGGATTTCGATCACGAAGCGCTTGGGCAATTTGGAAGCTTCGGATCCGCAAATATCCGCGCATGGACTGTGGCATCGGAGACAGGTTACCGATTTCCGACCGTTCCGCTGAAACCACGATTCAGTGCCAAGGCCGACATCTCCAGTGGCGACGATCCTAGGACGAATACTCTCGGTACGTTCAATCCCTTGTTTCCGAAGGGAAATTATTTTGGCGTCCTCGCTACCGCCGGTCCCGGCCCCATCAACTTTATCGATTTACACCCTCACGTTGAAACGGCGTTCCCGCACAGTGTGACTGCCTCCTTCGATTGGATCTTTCAGTGGCGCGAGAGTCTGCGAGACGGAGTGTATTCCGTCCCCGGGTTTCTGATTATTGCCGCGGGAAAGAGCAACGCGCGTTTCGTCGGGCATCGTCCAGGCATGGAGGTGCGCTGGCAAGCGAATCGTCACCTCTGGTTTCAAGCCGACTACGGAATTTTCTACGCGGGGAAATTCGTTAAGGAGAGTCAGCCAGGCCGCAACCTCAATTACTGGGCATTGTGGTCCGGCTACAAATTTTAGAAGGCGATCATGTTGGTGAAACCCGATGTCGCAGCCGCTGCCTAAGTACGCCACCGCCGCAAAATTCGAGCGTTCGAGAGTCGATATGGGTGCGGATCGCCCCATTCTTGAACGAAGTGATCTTGTGCTCGCCTGCGCACATGTGTTGCATACCAACGGGCAGTCGACTCACGAAACGGTGCGAGCAGCCGAGTGGCTTGGCACTCAGCTTGGTCTACGAGCCACGATGATTCCGAACTGGGAAGAGTTGGAGCTGCGGGCCGCAGATGACACTGGCAGTCAAGTTTCTTTCGAGCGCGGCAGTGCCACCGGTATAAACATGGACCGTGTTGCCTCGGCAATGTCTGCGATCGAGAATTTTGCTGCCGACCGGCCGACGATGTGCGAGGCATTTGAAAACATCAAGGCGATTGCGCAGGCACCACCGGCTCCAACCTGGTTGTTTACGCTGGCTGCAGCCGCGGGTGCTGCTGCGATGGCGGCGATCTTCGGTGCGCACCACCTGAAAGCAGTGGTGCTCATCATGATCAGCGCAGCAGTCGGAGCGGTCCTGCGTCGCACACTGGCGCGGTACAGCGCGAACACTCTTCTGCAGCCACTTTGCGCAGCGCTGCTCGCTGGCATTATTGGTGCGGTTGCGGTGCGCTACGACCTGAGTTCCTCGTTGCGCTTAGTAGCGGTCTGCCCCTGCATGATTCTGGTTCCTGGTCCACATGTGCTCAACGGAGCAATGGATCTTATCGCGGCACGGATCAGTCTGGGCGCCTCTCGGTTCGTCTACGCTGTTCTCATAATTTTGGCAATCTCCGCAGGATTGCTCCTGGGAATGGGCCTTCTCTCGGTCTCATTGCCAGTCGGCGAACCTGGCAGAGCAGTGCCGTTATGGCTGGACGTGATCGCTGCGGGCGTGGCGGTCGCCGCATTCAGCATTTTCTTCTCGACACCATTGCGTATGTTGGGGTGGCCAGTCGCGATCGGCATGCTGGCTCATGCTGTGAGATGGGGCGCTCTCAAGGCTGGTGCCGGAGTGGCGACCGGCGCCTTGGTCGCCTGTCTGTTGGTCGGCGGGATCCTTGCTCCAGTGGCGCGTCGCTGGCGGATGCCGTTCGCCGCTATTGGCTTTGCGTCCGTAGTGTCGATGATGCCGGGTGTTTACCTGTTCAGAACGGCAAGCGGACTTGTGCAACTCGCTAATAACTCGAATGCGAGCTTCGACCTCCTGCGTGCAACCCTCGCCGACGCCATGACGGCGATTACGATTATTCTGGCCATGAGCTTCGGCGTCGTTGCACCGAAGATGATCATTGATCGCTTCGGTGGCCTGACCGAGTCGTGATTTGCTAGTGAGCATGAGCCCTACTCCATCCCGCGTCGCTGCCCCAGGACTGGCGCCAGCGGCCCAGGTGATGCGGGAAATAGGCCATCCGAAGAAGGCCGTCCATGCAGATGGCATGTTGTGAAAGGAGTGCCGACAGTGAGCAATCGCAATGTACTCGGTCGGCTGATTGTTTATGGCGAGCAGTCCAACCATTGAAAAGGTTATACCTTACGCCCTGCTCGGAATGACGGCGGTCACCGGCCTGGTGGACGCCGTCAGTTTTCTGTCCCTCGGGCGCGTCTTCACTGCAAACATGACGGGGAATATCGTGCTTCTCGCGTTTGCAACGGCGCACGTACCCGGACTGTCCATTGCACGCTCGTTAGCCGCACTCTTGGCTTTTCTAGTAGGGGCGGTATTCGGCGGACGGGTCATGGCCCGGGCGAGTGCCGATTCACAGATTCGATTTGCGGCAAAAGCGTTCCTCCTGGAGGTGGCCTTTCTGTTTGCTGCGTCGCTTTGCGGCATCGGCTATCGAGGCGATTTGCTGGAACATTCTTTTCAGCCGTTTGCTCTGATCGCCTTGACTGCGCTCGCAATGGGCACGCGGAATGCCGCTGTCCGGAAGCTCGCAATCCCGGACCTGACAACAACGGTGCTGACACTAACAATCACCGGCATCGGCGCGGACTCTTCGCTCGCGAACGGCACTAACCCGAGATTGGCGAGAAGGGGTGGGTCGATCGCTGCAATGTTTTTGGGTGCGGCGTTCGGCGCAGTCGTCATACGTTACTCGATCTCAGCGGCCCTGGGGCTTGCGACCGCGATCTCCGCCCTGTGCATTGCGGCATTGTTTCGCGCCTTGCGCACACCCCATAAGCTGTGACGACGAGTTGAAACCTCCCCGGCTGGATATCTGTGGTGCTTGAAAGTCAAAGAGGAATTTCCGTTCGTCACACTAACCCGAACGTGGTAGGTGGTTAGTAACCTTCCGGGTTAGCCCAAAAACACTACATCTAGTGACGCGACCTGACTGGCGTTCTGCAAAAGTAGCGCTGACCTGATCCCAGAGTGTTTGGGATGCGTTATTTTGGCTCATTTGCCAGCCAGCACAACGGAAAAGGTGCTCTCCCTCTAAGCCGCAGCGCAGGAGGACTCTCGTGAGGTTCGAACGTAAATACCAACAACTTTGTTTGAGCAGAGTACCGATTGCGGACTCGACAGCCTTTTCAACACTGGCTTTGGCAAGCCGCAACGCACTGTTCGTCGTGATTGGTCTCGCGAGCATCCTTTTCTTCCAGGGATGCACAAACGGGGCGAGTGCTCCAGCGGTGCCAGTTCCAACGGTCGAAGTTGCCAGCGTCGTGCAGCGAGACGTTCCCATCTACAGCAACTGGGTCGCGGTGTTGGACGGGTACGTCAACGCGCAAATACAGCCTCACGTAACCGGATACATCATTCGTCAAGATTACAAAGAGGGTTCTGTCGTCAGGAAAGGGCAGGTGCTCTTTGAGATTGATCCTAGGCCATTCCAGGCTGCACTTGACCAGGCGAAAGCGCAACTGGCGCAAGCCGAGGCGCAACTGGGCAAGGCCAATCTCGACGTCCAGCGAGACACACCGCTGGCGCAGCAGCGAGCCATTGCGCAAGCACAGCTTGATACAGAGATTCAGGCGAAACTCGGGGCACAAGCTCTGGTCCTCGCCGCCAAGGCGAACATCGAGCAAGCTGAACTCAACGTAGAGTGGACCAAGGTCACTTCTTTGGTCACCGGGATCGCCGGAATCGCGCAGGTACAAATTGGGAATTTGATCGGTCCGAACTCAATACTGACCTCGGTATCACAAGTGGACCCGATCAAAGCGTATTTCACCGTAAGCGAGCAGGAGTTTACCGACTTCCATCGAAGGTTTCCTACCGAGCAAAGTGTTGAGCAACAGCGAAAACGCATCCCGCTGCAACTCTTGCTGGGTGATGGCAGTGTTTACGAGCATCCCGGCACCATTTACTTTGCCGACCGTGAGGTGAATCCCGCTACTGGAGCCATCCGGATTGCAGGTGTTTTCCCAAACCCCAACAATCTCCTGCGTCCTGGCGGATATGGGCGGATTCGCGCGTCAGCGAGAACGCAGAACGGCGCCCTGCTGATTCCGCAGAGAGCAGTCATCGAGCTTCAGGGAGGTCATCAAGTGGCAGTGGTCGGAAACGATAACAAGGTCAGCGTTCGCGCGGTCACGGTTGCAGACCGAGTAGGAGACTTATGGATCGTGACCGAGGGACTGAAGCCCGGCGAACAGGTGATTGTTGAGGGCGTGATGAAAGTCCGAGACGGCGCAACTGTGAAGGCAGTACCGGCAAAACCGGCCAAAGCAGGAGCATAGCGATGTCGAAGTTCTTCATCAATCGTCCCATCGTCGCCATCGTGATCTCGATCCTCACCGTCATTATCGGCGCAATCACCGTGATTACCTTGCCGGTCTCGCAGTTTCCAGCGATAGCGCCTCCCGAAGTGCAAGTGCAGACGACCTACGTCGGCGCCGATGCGCAAACGGTGGAACAGTCGGTGGCAACACCCATCGAGCAGCAGATGAGCGGCGTGGACAACATGAACTACATGTACTCGCTCAACTCATCGACGGGCGAGCTCCGGCTGATCGTTGACTACGATGTGAAGACCGACACGAATACAGACCTAATTCTCACTCAGATCCGTGAGACCCAGGCGGCCTCACAGCTTCCGCCTGACGTGACCAACTTTGGAGTTACGGTGCAGAAAACTCTCACTGCACCATTGATGTTGGTCAGTCTCTATTCGCCGAGTGGCATCTACGACTCCAAGTTCCTCGCGAACTATGCATATATCAATCTTTACGATCAATTGAGCCGGGTTCCCGGCATCGGTAGTGTTCAGGTGTTTGGGGCCGGCCGGTACGCGATGCGCTTGTGGGTAAAGCCCGACCAGCTGGCAAAGCTCTCGATCACCGTGCCCGAGATTGTTACCGCGATCCAAACGCAGAATACGGTAAATCCAGCCGGCCAGATCGGTGGCGAGCCTGCACCGAGTGGTCAGGAATTCACGTACTCGGTCCGGGCCCAGGGCCGTCTGATTACGCCTGAGGAGTTCGAGCAGATCGTCGTCCGCGCGGCACCGGATGGCGGAATCGTGCGAATCAAAGACGTGGCCCGTGTTGAATTGGGGGCTCAGGACTACACCATCGTCAGCCACATGAATGGAAAGCCAAGCGCGATCGTCGCGGTATATCAGTTGCCGGGCTCGAATGCTGTCCAGGCCGCCGACGGGGTCAAGAAGCTTCTCGTCGAACAGAGGCAAAGATTGCCTCAAGGGATTGACTACACCATTGCCCTCGACACAACCCGTGCCGTCACGGAGGGAATTAAAGAAATCGTCGTAACACTGCTTATTGCCATCGTCCTCGTAATCATCGTGGTGTACATCTTCCTGCAAGGATGGCGCGCCACGCTCATTTGTTCTGTTTCCACTGTTCGGCTTTTCCATCAACACGCTTTCGCTGTTCGGCCTGGTGCTGGCCATTGGGTTGGTGGTGGACGACGCCATCGTCGTGGTAGAGGCGGTCGAGCACCACATTGAAGAAGGCATGTCTCCAAAAGATGCGACCTTCAAGGCAATGGAAGAGATTTCCGGGCCGGTCGTGGGCATCGCGCTGGTACTTTCCGCAGTGTTCGTCCCCACCGCGTTCATCCCGGGGATCACTGGGCGCCTCTATCAACAGTTCGCTGTAACCATCGCGATCTCGGTTTTGCTGTCCGCCTTCAACGCCCTGACATTAAGCCCGGCGCTCTCGGCATTACTGCTGCGGCCGCGGCAGAAAAGCAGCGGTCTGCTGCGCAAGTTTTTTGATGGGTTTAACCGGGTCTTTACGATGGCGACAGACGGTTACGTGCGGGTTGCGGGCGCGCTTATCCGCAAGAGCGCGGTCGCCCTCATTGTGCTGATCGCGTGCGGAACCCTTGCGGGCTTTTTCGGCACCAGATTACCTTCCAGTTTTCTTCCTGACGAGGACCAAGGTTACATCTACATGAACCTGCAGCTTCCCAACGCCTCATCGCTGCAGAGGACGGAGGCGACCGCGCATCAGATCGAAGAACTACTGGCCAACACACCTGGTGTCCAATCCACGGCTAGCGTTGTGGGGTTCAGCCTGTTGAGTCTCACACGCTCCAGCTACAGCGCTTTTTTCTTCGTGACCTTAAAAGAATGGAAAGACCGCCAGAAAAGAGAAGAACAATATCAGTTCATTCGGCAGAGCGTGAACCGAAGACTTGCGGGTCTTCCACAGGGCATTGCGTTTTCCTTCTCTCCACCAGCTATTCCCGGTGTAGGAACCTCGGGAGGAGTCACGTTAGTGCTCGAGGATCGGTCCGGCAAGGACATCCAATTTCTTGCGGACAACGTGAACAAGTTCCTTGTCGCCGCCCGGAAGCGTCCAGAACTAGCCTCAGTGAATACGACATTCCTGCCTAGTGTGCCGCAGCAGTTCATCACGGTCGACAGAGACAAGGCGATCAAGCAGGGCGTTGCGATCAAGGACGTCTACCAAACGATTCAGGCGTTCATGGGAGGCTCGTTCATTAACTATTTCAACCGGTTCGGCCGCCAGTGGCAAGTCTATGTGGAGGCTGAGGGTGCCTATCGCGACCGGGCGGAGAACGTCGGACAGTTCTATGTTCGCAACCGAGACGGAGACATGGTACCGCTTTCCGCGTTGACCAGATTCGAATCGCGTTCCGGTCCTGAATTCACCATGCGCTATAACCTCTACCGGTCCGCGCAGATCTTTGCCGGTGCTGCGCCCGGGTACAGCGCAGACCAGGCAATGGCGGCCCTGGAGCAGGTTTTCAAGGAAACGATGCCACCGGAAATGGGATACGACTATATGGGAATGTCGTTCCAGGAGAAGCAAGCGCAGGAGGGCGTACCTCCGGCAGTCATCTTTGGCTTCTCACTGCTCTTCGTATTCTTGATCCTGGCTGCCTTATACGAGAGTTGGTCGCTTCCCTTCAGCGTGCTGCTGAGTACTCCAGTTGCTGTCTTCGGCGCGTTCCTTGTTCTCTGGCTCCGCCGCTGGCTGCTCGGCTACTTTCTGCCTCCTTATATGGTGCAGATTGAAACTGACGTGTACTCACAGATCGGTTTGGTCATGCTGATCGGGCTGGCGGCCAAAAACGCCATCCTTATAGTGGAGTTCGCAAAAGATGCCTACGAAAAAGGTCAGCCGCTGGTGGACGCCGCGCTCAGCGCGGCAAGGCTGCGCCTGCGGCCGATTCTGATGACCTCGTTCGCCTTTGTCCTGGGTTGCGTGCCGCTTTGGACTGCAAGTGGCGCAGGTTCGGTCGCGCGCCAGATCATGGGCACGACGGTGATTGGAGGGATGTTGGCGTCCACGTTGATCGCGGTGTTCATTATCCCCGTGCTGTTTGTGATTGTAGAAAAGATTTCGCACAGAAAGACAGGAATCAACCTTGGACCGGCAACCGGGCCCCTGCCGGCTCACGGAGATGATTAAGATGCGTGACAGAAAGAAGATTGTCGTTATCGGCTTCCTGCTTGTCTGGTGCTCGGGATGCGCCGTAGGACCGAACTACAAGAGGCCAGCTGTTCCCGCGCCTCCCGAATATAGAGGTCTAGCCCCAGACCAGGCGGGCAAGACTGACGCAGCGTCATTCGGCGATCAGAAATGGGCAGACGCATTTCCGGACGAAGCTCTCCGCGATCTCGTCCACACAGCCCTGGAGCAGAACTATGACGTGCGAATCGCGGCAGAAAGGATTCTGGAGGCGCGGGCGCAGCTTGGCATCACGCGAGCGGACCAGCTGCCGACTGTGACTGCTGGCGTAGCAGCCGTGAACGAAAAACTACCGAACACAGCTGGGATTCCGAGTATCGATACCAGCTCGAATCAAGTAAGTGGGTCGCTCGCATGGGAGCTGGATTTTTGGGGAAAGTTCCGGCGAGCTACGGAGTCGGCTCGAGCCGAGTTGCTTGCGCAGGAATGGGCGCGCCGTCAAGTCATCAGCTCGCTGGTCAGCGATGTCGTCAGCGCCTACTTTCAGTTGCGCGAATTGGACCTTGAACTTGAGATTTCGCAGCATACGCTCGCCACTCGAAAAGATTCGCTGCGACTAACTCAGATTCTCGCCGATGGCGGCGCTACCTCAATGCTCGATGTACGACAGGCCGAGCAGTTGGTGTACGCGGCCGCGGCTGCGATCCCCGACACCGAGCGTCGGATCGAACAACAGGAAAACTTTATCAGCACACTTCTGGGCAAGAATCCGCAAGCTATCGCTCGGGGAAAGCAACTTGTTGAACAGCCGCATGCGCTGGAGGTGCCCGCCGGGCTTCCGTCATCTCTGCTGGAACGCCGTCCGGACATTCGCGAGGCGGAACAGCAATTGGCCGCAGCCAACGCCCAGATTGGGGTTGCCAAAGCAGACTTCTTCCCGCAGATTTCGTTGACCGCTACCGGTGGTTATCAAAGCTCGGCTCTAACCAGTCTGTTCACGGGCCCGGCCGGGCTCTGGACGTTCGGTGGAAACGCGGTTCAACCGGTGTTTGAGGGAGGGCGGATACGAAACCGCGTGCGGTTCGCTCAAGCACGCACTCAAGAAGCCACGTTGTTCTATCAGCGAACCGTCCAGCAGGCCTTTCGCGATGTTTCCGATGCGTTGGTTGGCTATCGCAAAACCCAGGAGTTCCGCATCCAGCAAGAACACTTAACCCACTCGGCCGAAGAAGCGACGAAACTATCAAACATGAGGTACAAGGGCGGGGCAACGAGCTACTTGGAAGTTCTCGATAGCGACACAAGGTATTTCGCCGCTCAACTCAATCTGGCCCAAGCAGATCTGAATGAACTCCAGGCATTCGTGGGCCTTTATCGTGCCCTGGGAGGCGGATGGGAATGATTTCGCCAGCCCGCCCGGCCTTGAAGGGACTCATCTGCGTTTAGCAGTTCTTTCTCGGGAGGCCGTCTCGTCTTCCGTCCCGATTCTTCGGCAGTGACAGAAGTTCGTCACGTGCCAATCCGCCTCGAAAGACTTGTTATCCGCAACACACGTGAACGTCAGTACATGCCATCGGAAACGTTTGCGAAAACGGTGGCACCGAAAATGCTTGGATTCTTGCAGGCACGCAAAATATCGACCTCGTGCTGCTAACCCGAACGGGGTAGGCGCTTAATAGCCTTCCTGGGTAGCACAAAAACCCTGCATCGCGGGATGTGCCCCCAGAAGCGATCTGTAAAAGTAAGCGAGTAAGTTTGCGTTCCAGGAGCGCCCGACACATGGCTACTGCACCCATACC
>WNGA01035377.1_pt1 | contig 11484 bp, 12 predicted proteins | sample 5400061 | NCBI WGS metagenome assembly WNGA01 (sample SAMN13153366, study PRJNA577476) | soil metagenome | isolation source: 100 cm soil or saprolite under grassland replicate 2 | place: USA:California | collected 2016-06-15
AGCTACTCCAATGAAGTCAGTGCCTTGCCTCACTACACGATTGGGTGGGCGAATCTACAGTGGCCCCCGACGATGAACCACACGATCAGTGTAGTCAATCGTACCGAAAACGCGTATGGCCAAGTTTGGATTGATGGCGTTACGAACCAACCCGGCGCGACTCCGAGCCTGCGTGCGCAATTGGGCTTCGGCCCAGTTGGAACGGATCCAGCGACGAGCGCAGCCTGGGTTTGGACAGAGGCCAGCTTCAACGTTGATGTGGGCAATAATGATGAGTTCGTGGCAAGCATGTTACCTGAAACGACCGGAGTATTTGATTACACATACCGCTACACCACCACAAATGGGCGTGACTGGTTCTACGCTGTGAGCGGGCCAAACAATTCTTCCAACCCCTTTGGCCAGCTTACGGTCAACCCGAGTGATGATACTTCTGCTCCTGTTGCACCCACAGGCTTGCATGTTACCTCTGCTTCGCCTGCTGGGATCGAGTTAGCCTGGGATGCAGTTACCGGCGATTCATCTCTCTATGGCTATGAAGTCTTGCGCAGTGATACTTCTGGCGGATCGTACACCATGATCGTGCGCCTCACCTCCACCTCCTACTCCGATACATCGGTCATTGAAGGCACGACCTATTATTATGTTGTCCGTTCAGTGGATAATTCCTTCAATCGCTCAGGGAATTCGAGCGAGGTGTCGGCTACCGCTGAACTCCGCACCGTGACGCTGACCTTCAATGTCACTGTGCCGGCCAGCACAGATGGAACCGGTCGCTCTGTATATATTGCGGGGCTCCTCGATCGCCTCGATGGCGGCCATCCACAATGGGATCCAGGCGCTGTTGCATTAACGCGCGTAGACGCCACTCACTGGACGATTACCTTTACGGGCAAAGAGACAGTCCAGATCGAATACAAATACACGCTGGGTGATTGGGATCATGTAGAAAAAGATGGCGCTTGCGGTGAAATCGGCAACCGCCAACTCACCCTCAGCTATGGTGCAAATGGCACACAGACCGTCAATGATGTGGTGCTAAACTGGCGAAACGTCGCACCCTGCGGCAACTAATCGTAATCATAAAACAAGTCAAAGAGGACAGGCGTCAGTTGATGCCTGTCCTCTTTCAAGCTATTGTCAAATATTCTTACTGAACAACAGTTCTGAGTGCAGATAATTCATCCACGAGCGGACGAAGAGAGGCGGGCATGGTCGTGTCATTCGTACGCACGGTATGACAGATAATACCGGCATCCACTGTGATGGTGTACTGATATTCGTCTGGATTGAATTTCACGATCAGGTTTTCTGGGATATTGAAGAATTCCGCTTGTTGGATCAAACGAATAAGAGAGTGTGCATCATTCTGCGGAAGCTGATTGAGATTCAGTTCGTATTTCATCCCCTTACCGATAAACCCACCGGAGCGTTTAAAAGTAATTGTGGTCATAACTGCCCTGGCCTTTCTATTCACTATCCATAATAGAAATATCAACCGATGATGGCAACCACGTATAACATTAAGAACGATAGTAGCGCCGGTTTATTACTGTCCGCCTTATTTACACGACGCTTCCGGTAATTACAGAGTGCCGCATAATTACCTAAACAAAAATTCAAAGCTTAACTACATTTCACTCTGAAAAATTAGTAAATTATGAGACATGCGGCAAATTATACTCATAAAACGATTTTTGACTATATTGAATATTTTTCTTGACATGCGCCCTCCGAAAGACTACAATTTTTCCTAGATTTATATAAATCTGTAGACCAACCAAAAGGAGAGGATCATGGCTTTTGAATTACCAAAACTTCCGTATGCAGTGGATGCGCTTGAACCCTATATCGACGCACAGACGATGAGCATCCATCACACCAAACACCATCAAGCTTATATTACCAATCTCAATGCGGCAATTGAAAAGCATCCTGAACTGGCAGGCAAGTCACTCGAAGATTTGCTTTCCGATCTGAATGCGATCCCTGAAGACATCCGTATGGCAGTCCGCAATCATGGCGGCGGAACCTGGAATCACAATATGTTCTGGGAGATCATGGGACCCAAAATGGGAGGCTCACCGAATGGCGAGTTGACCAGAGCGTTGGAAGCCGCGTTCGGCTCGTTCGATGCTTTCAAGGCTGAATTTGAAAAAGCGGCGACGACTCGCTTCGGGTCAGGCTGGGCCTGGCTGGTCAAGAAAGGTGACGGACTAGCTGTCCTTTCAACAGCTAATCAGGATACTCCGCTTTCTGACGGAATGGCTCCCATCCTGGGAATTGATGTGTGGGAACATGCCTACTATCTGAAATATCAGAACCGCCGGCCCGAATATATTTCGAACTGGTGGAACGTTGTCAATTGGGACGCTGTAGCCGACAGGTATAAATAGCAACCCTTAAGGCGAAGCATAGGCTTGCAACCCTGCCTTGAACTTTGGGAGTGTCCAAGAGAATGGGCTCAACCTTCTTTTGCCACAGAGCACACACCTGCCTGATTTGCTACACATGCGCCGGCACGCACGATTTGCTTAGCAAATCGAGGTGAGCAAATCACGGTCGGTGCCAGGGGAGTTCTCTGAGAAAAAACTCAAAAGCTCTGTGGTCTCGGTGGCTTAGCCCACATTAGACACTCCCTGAACTTTGCACCAAACACGAAGCAAGATATAATGATCAAAAGTCGTAAATACCTTCTCGAAAAGGAGAGATTCCAATGACATATATTATTACCAGCTTATGCGTTCGTGATCGCGGTTGTATCGATGTTTGTCCCGTGGAATGTATGGTTCCCGGTCAACCGATTAATGAATGGCCCTGGATCTATATCGATCCGGATACCTGCATTGATTGTGGGGCATGCGTTCCTGAATGTCCCTTTGCTGCCATCTTCCCGGAAGATGAAGTTCCCGCCGCCTACACCGCCAAAGGCGGCGAGTATATTAGCAATGTCGGTCTCACCGGCCACTTTGAAGGCACAAACCATCATGGTGGTCCGATCGTATTGGATACGGCTAGACAATTGGAGGCCGGCGAAGTGGTCGATCTGACCCCCGATATTCAGCCGAACTACGATTTCTTCAAGAGCGGTCCCGGTTATTCCACAAAGGATATCGACAACGGGATGTGATTCTGTTCGAAATGAAATGCCCTTGCGATCTGTGCAAGGGCATTTTTCTTTTATGGATTCATCGCGTCGACGAGTAACTCTTGCCCAATCCGTTGGGCGAGTCTTTCATTATCCTCCTCAAGTAGTACAACGACTACCATCGGGGAGGCTTGCCAGTTGGGTGGGGTTCCCGCAATAAACCAGGTGACGGGCGACTCATCACTCTTAGCCTGACCAACATGTGCCCAGTAACTTTCACCATCCACAACTAAGGATTGCGCGGTCTCATCCGCAGCCGATGGCTGGATCGCTTCGCTGGGCGTTCCCAATGCTGGGAGCACCACCCAGCCCGCGTTGGGCGTGTTGACTGCCGTGGCAATACGCGGCGCAGGGATCGTGCCATGGTTGCTCAACGCCCCAGCAGCCAATGCAACCTGCAATGGCGAAACATGCAAGTCCTTCGCTTCGGTTTCCGAAATTGGTGCCGCTACTTGCACCCGCAACAAAGGCGCGCGATAGAAGCCGAACGTTTCATATACTTTTTTTCTTTCAGCCTGGGTAATAGGTTTGGTTCCGTATATTGCTTGAACAAAAGGTTCGATTATATCCCCGCTGGGATAGAGTCCTTGTACGGCACGATTGATCAGTGGCTTGTCAGGATCTTTGTTTAGCCGCATGCCAATCTCATTCAGATTGCTAGGATCATAAGTCGGGTGTGATGACATGACAAAAATCTCACCACTTTGCGCATTCAACAACACAACAGCACCGCGATGATAATGGTTGTCGCGGGGTTGCCTCTTAAACCGCGCAGATATTCATCTAAGGAGGCTTCTAATCCCGATTGACCGTAAATGGGATTGTTGTATCCGGTGACAGGCGCAAGATCTGGATATTCGTACACGCGCGAATAACTCCCCGTTGTTCCTTCCGTTCCGTTGATGACGTTATTGGTTCGGTCGAGCAGTTTCCCGCGTGGCACATAACGATCTTCGATGATGCGCCGAGGATTATCCGAGCGCGTGAGCAGGTCGGGTCCGCGTACGATTGCCCACCATCCATTTGCCAGGGCAGCCAAAAACAATCCTGCTGAAAGAAACAAACTCAGTGCAAAATAAGGCTGCGGCTTGGGAAGAGGCGCAGGCTCTTCATCCAAGTGATTGCTAATCAACAGAAGAATAAGCAGAGCAATGAAGGATGTAAGCAGAGAGGATCCACCATACGAAATGAATGGCAAGGTGACGCCAGTCAGTGGCAGCAAACGCAAATTGCCACAAATGATCAGTAAGGCTTGGACTCCCAGATAAGCCGTTACTCCGGCAGCCAGCAGACGGCGGAAAATGGTAGGCGCACGCAATGCAATGCGAATGCCTCGGTTCAGAATAATGCCGAAGATGGCGATCAAGCCGATGGTCCCCGTGAGACCCGTTTCCTCTGCGATGGCGGCGAAGATAAAATCGGAGATTGCCACAGGGACAAGCGCCGGGCTTCCCAAGCCAGGCCCACGTCCATTTAACCCCCCATTGGCGATCGCCAGAATGGATTGAATGATCTGGTACGAGCCGCCGCCCGGGTCATTCCACGGATTGATCCATGAATCAATCCGAAGGCGAATGATGTCAACAAGATAATAGCCAGCAATCCCCATGAACCCTAAAATTAACGCGCTGATCAGAATCGTTCGGCGGCGTCCGGTTGCCAGATAAATAATGATGGTATAGAGTGCAATAAAAATGGAAGCGGTCCCAAGATCACGCTGGAACAGTAAGAGAAGAATTGCAATTCCGCTGAGCAAAAGCGTGGGATAAATGAGTGGGATGGCATTCAACTGAATGGGGAGTCGATCAGCAAGATAAGCCGCGAGATAGGCGACCAATAAAAGCTTGAGCGGCTCTGAAGGCTGAAAGTACAAGCCACAACAGCCCAGCCATAAGCGTGGTCCATACCCATTTGGATTCGTTCCAAAAATCAACGTGAGCCCGGTCAGCAATAAACCACCGCTGAGCAGAACGTACTTGTATTTGCGGAGGAATTCAAGCGTGGCAGGCAGGCGTAATCCGAATAAAAGGGCAAGGATGCTTACTGCCAGCCAGAGTGCTTGGCGCGCCCCAAAACTGGGCTCCAGCCTCCAGACCGTAAGCAACCCCCAGCCACTCAAGAATGCGGTCGTCGGGAATAAATACGGGTCAGCATCTGGAAGGAGTTTGACAATGGATTGATGAGCGCGCAGAACAAAAAGCCCCCATAAAAGCAGCGCGAACCATTGTGACCAGCGATAGTTTACATCCAAGCTGCGTGCCCGGACCGCCGGAGCGAGGGTGATGATGAGTGTTTGCAGAAAGAGAAAGACAACCGCGACTTTCAACAGGTTGCTTTGGGTGACTCTATTCATCTAAAGATACTTGTTGACGAGCAGATCCAGTTTTTGGCGGGTCTCTGCCGGAATAACATCCTTGCGCGTGATCAAAGCAGTCGCAAGCGCGTGTTCGCAATCGCAATTGCGTTCCAGCTTCAATTGGCTCGCCAGGATGCGCACTGCCTCTTGCGCGATGGTTGTGTTCTTGTTCAATGTCTGAATCACCATTTCGACAGTGACCGGCGCCTCGCTCATGTGCCACACATCGTAATCCGTGACGTGTGCCATGGTCGCGTAACAGATTTCTGCTTCCCGCGCTAGAAATACTTCAGGAGAAGCGGTCATGCCGATGATGGACATGCCCCAGGCGCGATACGTGTTGGATTCAGCCTTTGTCGAAAAGCGCGGACCTTCGATCGTAATGAAGGATCCGCCTCGATGAGTGACGCCTCCCGCCTGGGTGACAGCGGATTCCAATTGATCAGAGAGATCGTTGCAAAACGGATCGGCGACGCTGATATGTGCAACCAGTCCTTCGCCGAAAAAAGAACGGGCGCGTCCGTGCGTATTGTCATAAATTTGATCAGGGATCACAATGTGACCCGGAGCAAACTCTTCCTGCAAAGATCCACAGGCGCTGATGCTTACAATTCGTCCCACGCCCAACGATTTCAACGCGTAGATATTGGCGCGGTAGGGAACTTCACTGGGCGTGATGTGATGCCCGATCCCGTGCCGCGCCAGAAAGGCGACACGCTCACCTTCCCACGTGCCGACCACAATAGGCGCGCTGGTTTTTCCAAAGGGAGTTGTGATATTGTGTTCATGTGTGTCGGCAAGGCCCGGCATTTCATATAAGCCTGAACCGCCGATGATTGCCAGGTTTACTATTTCGGTCATTCTCGCCCTCCGGCTTAGCGCGTGATTAGGAAAGGAGCTTCAACATCATCTTCCACACCAATGTCAAAGACGGTATTTCTGTCCCATTGGTCGAGTTAAGATCTTCCAGCCACCATTGCCCATGGTGATGAGTCAAGCGGGCGTGATGCGCAGATAAAGCCTCATCCATCATGGATAGATCGCAATTTGTATCGCGGCCGATCATGATCGCGGATTGTTCGAAGTGTTGTACACTTTCCTTGCCCTCACCGATTTTGAAATGAAGCGTGAGAGTGGGCTTTTTCTGCATTGCCAGTTTATCGCCCTGCTGTTTGAGTTCCTGCAAAAGAGTCCAAAGTGCCCACCCTAAAAATGCATACAATGCGACGGCGAGAAGGAGGCGCAGCAGAAGGACGACAGAGGCAATCATTTATCAGGGTTGTCTTCTCTTTTTTTACTGGTCTTGAGATCTACTGTATCATGTTGAAGTGTTGCTGTCGGTCGTTCGCTAGTGCCGGGGTCCGGGTTCAGCGGGGAGGTGTTTGCCAAATCCGGGCGGGGAGGCGGGTTATCTTGACCGAAGATCAATGCAACACCCGCTAATGAAATGACATCCCCCGGATAGAGTACGGTCTGACTGGTACGCTGACCATTCACAAACGTTCCACCTGTCGAATTGAGGTCAAAGAGCACAAAGCGTCCTTTGATGGCGCGCAGTTGGGCATGATTGCGCGAAACGCGCGGATCATCGATCACCAATTGATTTTCGAGTCTGCGCCCTATGTTCACCACCGCTTCATTGAGCGGATGCACTTTTACACCCTCAATGATCAGGAACGCGTTTTCCGGAATGTTATTGCCTTCATCAACTTCTTCATTCATTGTAGACATATGCAGTCCTTGTGTGTCAGCGACAGGTTCGAGTTTATGCGACGCCACCACTTTTATCTCCTCAGCGGAAAACTGATCATCCGTGGTGATGACAATGGTTGGCTGCGTCACAAATTTCAATCCTACATCCCTGCTGGCAGTGAGAATTATATTCTTCAAGATGTCGACCGTGCTTTGTTCTTTCCACATGGGCGAACTATCGGGTGCAACGATCAGAGTAAATACATTGGGCGCAATCGCCCGATCATCCTTTTGTTGAACGATATTCTCTTTAACAGCAGTCGCTAAACGTTGAATGACCCGGTCTTCCATCTTTACACCCGGCAGGATCCCCGCTAATTGATCTTCAACCAGTTTCTGTATTTTTGCTTCCAATTGATCAAGTCTTAGCATGATGAAAAGCCCTCCCATCTGTTGGACGGCAAAGGTATTATAGAAGGGAGATGAAAAATCTGCAAGCCATACGGTTTGCAGATTAATATCACCTAGTGTAACGAGCGCGAAATTCTAATGTAGTTTTGCGTTGCAATTGGGGCAGATTGTTTCCTCCAGGGTAACCACAAATCCGCATGTATGGCATGTCGTTGGATGTGCCTCTCCCAAAGGAGCGCCGCAGGCCAGGCAGCTGGCTTCTCCCAAGGGATTGGCCGAACCGCAGTACTCACATGAAACACGCGCGAGCTTCTCTGACAGAGTATACGACGCTCCCAAGGTTGCCACACTGCTCTCAATCACCTGCCACGTTTTTTCATTAAGCTGGATACTTTCGATATCCTGTGCAAGATCATCGAGTCTGCCAAGGAGGCTAAATGGATTCCGCAGCGCGGATAACGCTGTTTGTCCGAGGCTGGCAGCCACCCCCAGCCAGGCCTGCTGGCCGAGTTCCACCAGGATCCCATCCTCAACAGATTGAAGGGTGATCGTCAACGCGGTTTGCCCGCCGGAGGTTGTGCCCATGCGGGTCGCGATCTGGACCGCCAGCTTGTCTTTATTCCCTACAACCTGGGTGAGCAGATTGCCACGGTTAAATTCTGACATTAAGGCATGAGCGATATCATTCGGTTTGATGTTGCCATGAAAGATTCGTCGTTGCATGTTTTCGATTATAATCCGCTTTAGTAACGACGACGATTTGTCGTCGTATTTCGTGTCTAAAGAATATATACGTAATGAAACAGTTTTGGTTTAAGACTTTGTTGGGGGTATTCATAGTCATGGCTCTGGCTGTGGCAGCCTTCCTCTCACCGAGGCAGGCTGAGGCGTATCAGGGCGCCTCCACGCCGATCGGAGTCTTCATCACGGTAGCAAATCCTCCGGATGGTACCAACGTCCGGAGTGGCCCGAGTTCTGTCGCCTACGGTCCTCCCATAGGACATTTGAATCCCGGTGATACAGCCCTTGCACTTGGTAAATCGCTGGGTGGAGATTGGATCCAGATCGAATTTTCGGCTGGGGCAAATGGCACAGGTTGGGTGTATTCTGTCAATGTTGTGCTTTCTGGAGGAGAGCTTCGCGTCGTGGAACCACCTCCGACCCCTGCGCCGCTCATTACTGCCACGATTGATCCCACTCTCGCGGCAGCTTTCAACATTCAGCCTACGCAGACGCGTATGCCAACCTTCACGCCGCCTCCGCCGCTCGAAGTCCCACAGTTTGCAGATTCAAATACTGGACCTTCATTTTTCGGTGCTTCTGGAATTTTCATCCTGGGTTTGGCTCTGGTTGGGAGCCTCGGCTTGCTCATATCCTATCTGTGGCGGAAATAAATAAAGATTGCTATGTTGCACAAAACGCGGATGATCGTTTGGTTGCTTGCGGTCATTGGGATCCTGCTTTTGGGGTTGTTCGACCCGGGGAAACCGATGGTGCTGGCTCAACAGCCGACAGGTTCCATTCCGACTGTGACGGGGACACCCGAAGGACCGATCATTACCGTGTATCAAAATTATCCCGTGATCCACGTATATGCTGGTCCAAGTACGTTTGAATATCCTTCCATTGGCGTCCTGTTGGGAAACGAAACGGCTCCCGCGATTGGCCGCGCCAAAGATCGGCTGGATTGGATCCAAATCATTTATGAAGGTGTGCCAGGTTCGACGGCCTGGGTATATAGTCCATATGTAAAACTTTCTCCAGGCGCAATCCTACCTATTATAGAAGTCCCCGCTACGCCAACCCCGTTTTCAACTCCTACCATTGACCCAACTCTCGCCGCCGCGTTCATCGGCCAACAAACGCCGACCCGTTTACCGACCTTCACGCCACCTCCGCCTCTTGATCGTCCTTCTTTTAATGACGTGCCAAACACGTCAGCCACGAATATCCCAGCCGGATTATTGATTCTTAGCCTGGGTTTGTTTGGTTTCTTCGGGGCAGTCATTTCCTATTTGCGTGGAAGATAACGATACATCGCGCTGAGTGCTTCGCAATCGACACTCCCTGGCACCGTCCGTGATTTGCTAGGCAAATAAGGCAGGTGTGCACCGCACTACAACAAACGCAGTGCAGGTGAGCGCACTCGTAAATAAAAAAGACCGCTTGAGCGGTCTTTTTTATTGCGAACATTTGGATTAGTTATTGCAGGAGCATGAGCCGCCACAAGCGCACGCGTCCGCGCCTTCGCCGTGTTCATGGCTATGGCTCTGAGCATTGGGACTATCCACTGCAAAACCAGCGCCGCGGACCGGGTCGTTGACAAAATCAATCGTCGCGCCGCGCAAATAATCGAGGGAGACTTCATCCACGACAACTTGCACGCCATTGGCATCAAACGTAGTATCTACATCACGGATATTATTATCCAATGCCATGCCGAAATTCACACCACTACAACTGCCACCTGCAACGTAGACGCGCAGGGCGTAGCCTTCCAGGTTGCGTTCGGTAAGAATATTTCTGATCGCATCAGATGCCGCGCTTGACAATGTGATGGTTGGAGCTACGGTCTCTGTAATGATTTTTGTATCCAATTCTTCTAACATTTTCTCTCCTTCTTGGAGTTTACCGCTTGTCCTATTAATAAGTTAACTTGATGATGCGGCACTCGGTAATTGGATGTATCTTATCAAAATAAAGGCGGGCTGTCAACTGTGCTTTGCATTTTTGTCATGGCTGACTGAACCAAACCGCAAATAGCCTTGAAAGGGCTATATACAGGGGATTTTCCTGTAGTATGCTAAGTCTGGTAGTTCAAATTTTTGTCTTACATTGATTATAAGAAGGTAACGCTTCTATTTTTCTTGACACATCCCTGTTGCGACTGTAAAATCCCCCTGCTATTCACTATAGTCCCGATGCTCTTCGGGAGGCACAAGCCTATATTTTTCATCCTTCGGGAGGACTTACTCAAACATGTATGCTATGCAAGGATTACAACCTTTTGAGGCGATCGCGATTTGGGTCATATTTGGCATTGCCATTGTCGGCCTTTTATACGCGCTTTTCCTGCGCAACCAAATCCTGCGCGAAGATAAAGGCACTGAGAAAATGCAAGAGGTTTGGAATGCGATTAAAGATGGGGCAAATGCTTATTTGCAAAAGCAGTTCCGCTCCATTCTGCCTTTGATCGCCGTATTAACCGTTGCTTTGTTCCTGTCTGTGTATGTTGTGCCGCCTTCCCCTGAAGCGCAGGAACGCTTCCAGGGTCTGACCGATGCTCAACTCCAGCTTTGGATTGGTATTGCCCGCGGCCTGGCATTCATTATGGGCGCGGTTTTTTCGCTCACAGTCGGTCAGCTTGGCATGCGTATGGCAGTGGAAGCAAATGTTCGTGTGGCATCTGCTTCGAAGCGATCATTTGGCGAAGCGCTTCGTATTGCCTACCGTGCGGGAACGATCACCGGTATGCTCACCGATGGTCTGGGTCTGCTAGGTGGCACGATCATCTTCATGATCCTCGGTATTGCCGCTCCAGATGCTTTGCTTGGGTTTGGTTTTGGCGGAACACTCCTGGCATTATTCATGCGTGTTGGTGGTGGTATTTTTACCAAGGCGGCAGATGTCGGCGCTGATCTGGTCGGTAAAGTGGAAGCAGGCATCCCTGAGGATGATCCGAGAAATCCTGCTGTGATCGCGGATCTCGTGGGCGATAACGTCGGCGACTGCGCTGGTATGGCTGCTGACATTTTTGAATCCTATGAAGTGACGATCGTTTCGGGATTGATCCTTGGTCTCGCGCTCTGGCACATCACTGGACAACTAGAGTGGATCATCTTCCCCCTAATGGTGCGCGGCATTGGCGTACTTTCAT
>WNGA01033951.1_pt1 | contig 11481 bp, 10 predicted proteins | sample 5400061 | NCBI WGS metagenome assembly WNGA01 (sample SAMN13153366, study PRJNA577476) | soil metagenome | isolation source: 100 cm soil or saprolite under grassland replicate 2 | place: USA:California | collected 2016-06-15
TCCAGCGAATCATCCCCGACCAGATCTTGACCGGCGTCCTCGGGGTCGTGTGGGGCCTGGGTATGGGCGCCGTGGCGCTCGGCTCGATTGCGGCTCCGGCTGCCGTCGACGCCGGGGAGCTCGTGATCCTTGCCGGCGATTCAGGGGATTGCTTCTACATCGTCGGTGACGGCGAGTTCGACATCGACGTGAACGGGCGGCACAGCACCGCCGGCGAGGCCGACTACTTCGGCGAGATCGCGCTGCTGCGAGACGTGCCGCGGACGGCGACAGTGAAAGCGCTCGTCGACTCGCATCTGTTTGCCCTCCAGCGGGAGGACTTCCTCGCGGCCGTGACCGGACACTCGGTCGCACACGCGGCCGGGCATGCCGTTGCCGAGGCCCGGCTGCGCCGCGGACGATGGCCGCAAGACTCCTGATCGAGGGGCGACCGGGTGCGGGCAAGACCACCGTCGCCCCACGCTTGGCCGACCGGCAGTAAGCTCGACGCAAAGGGCTTCGTCCATCGTGCGGCAGATAGGGAGAGGAGGAGAGTGCGATGAGGAGAGGAGCGCTTGCGCTGTTGCTGCTGCTCGCTGCCGTGCCTCTGTTCGCAGGACCGGCCGGAGGGATCGTCAACGGGCAGCTCGACGAGAACAGGCATCCGGAAGTCGGGGCGCTGATCGCGGAGTTCCGCCAGCCCGGCCAGAAGGACGTGCTGTGCTCGGGAACGCTGATCGCGCCGAAGGTCTTCTTGACGGCCGGCCACTGCACGAGCTTCTTGGAGTCGCGGGGGATCACCGACGTTTGGGTGACGTTCGATCCGCAGTTCACCTCGAGCTCTCCCCTGATCCACGGGAGCTACGTCACGAACCCGCTGTTCGGGTTCTCCGGGCCCGGCGGAGCGTCCGACCCGCACGACCAGGCCGTGGTTCTGCTCGACGAAGCCGCGACTGGCATCACGCCGGCGCGTCTACCGACCGAGAGCCTGCTTAACAACATCGACCTCCGAAGCCAGACGTTCACCGCGGTCGGCTACGGCACGGTCCGCGTCGACAAGACCGGCGGGCCGAACGCCTTCTTCTTCGACTCGACGCGCCGCTACGCGACGCAGTCGTTCCTGTCGCTCCAGCCTGCCTGGCTGACCCTGTCGGAGAACCCCTCGACCGGCAGCGGCGGCACGTGCTTCGGCGACTCCGGAGGGCCCCATTTCCTCGGCGGCGTCGACAGCAACCTCGAGGTGTCGCTCACCGTCACCGGGGACGCTGTCTGCCGCGCGACCGACAAGACCTACCGGCTCGACACCAAGGAGGCCCGCGACTTCCTAAGCCGCTATGTGACGCTGCCGTAACCAAATCGCGGGGCGAGAGCGCGGCCCGATCCGGGTCGGGCGACGCACGCGCGTAGCATCGGCGACGATGACGGTCAGGCTCTTGATCGAGGGTCGGCCCGGGGCCGGGAAGACGACCGTCGCGGCGCGGCTTGCCGACCTGCTGGCGGAGCGGGGCGCCGAAGTTCAGGGCTTCGTGACGCACGAGCTGCGCGAGCACGGCCGCCGAGTCGCGTTCGAGGTGGCGACGATCGACGGAGAAAGCGCGACACTCGCGCACGTCGGCTTCGCCGGCCCGCCGCGGGTCGGCAAGTACGGCGTCGACCTCGAGGCATTCGAGCGCCTCGCGCTGCCAACGCTCGAGCAGCCACCGCGGCGCGGCGTCGTCTTGATCGACGAGCTCGGGAAGATGGAGACCGCATCGGAGCGCTTCCGCGACGCAGTGTCGCGCCTGCTCGACGCGCCGGTCGACCTCGTTGCCACTGTCCACGTCTTCCGCCATCCGTTCACCGACGAGCTGAAGCGGCGGCCAGGCGTCGAGCTGGTCAGGGTGACGCATACCAGCCGCGGCGACCTGCCGCAGGAGCTGGTAGAGAGACTGTTACAAGCGCGCTTCGCTCGGTGACGCAAGCGGCACCTCAGCCCGCCGAGAGAAGCGACACCACCTCGTCGTGCAGCGCGCGCTGGTCCCGGTCGCCATCCACCAACTCGACAGCAGATCTTGGGCCCGTTCTGCCGCTCGCGCGGTTTACACGTCCGCGTCGGGGCCGTGCACGAACTGCCAGCCGAACCGGCCCTTCACGCAGAGGTTGCCGCGCGTGACGTCGTGGTCGTCCGGTGACGTCACCTTGACGAGCTCGTACTCCGTGCTGAACATCAGCGCGCCAGTCGGGCACACGGCGATGCAGTTCCCGCAGTAGACGCACGCCGAGTCGGGCAGCGGGACCGCGAGCTCCGTCGAGATGCGCGCGTCGAAGCCCCGGCCCGCGACGCCGATCGCGAACGTGTTCTGCCACTCCTCGCCGCAGGCCTCGACGCACTTGTAACAGAGGATGCAGCGTGAGTAGTCGCGGACGTAGAGCTCGTTGTCGATCTTCGCGGGCTGTCCCACAGTCGCTGTGGTTTGACCATCCGGCGCCTCGTGATGGCCTGCGCGAGCACGGTCGCGGCGCCCCGCCTCCGCCGGCGGTGCCGCCGGCCCGAAGCGCTCCGGCCGCGCGTCGTATTGCTCGATGTAGCGCAGCGCGTCGGGAGCGAGCGAGAGGTCGACCGACGAACCGAGCAGCTCGAGCACGAGCCGGCGGGAATGGCGCACGCGCTCCGAGTCGGTGTGCACGACCATCCCCTGCTCGACCGGGCGGGAGCACGCCGGCACGAGCACGCGCGAGCCCTCGACCTCGACGACGCAGACGCGGCAGACGTTGACCGGCCGTAGCGTCTCGCCGTAGCAGAGTGTCGGCGTCTCGATCCCGCGCTGGCCGCACGCTTGCAGGATCGTCGTGCCCTCGAACACGCGCACGGGCTCGCCGTCGATCGTCAGCTCGATCATCCGCTTCGGCGCGCCGACCGCGACCGTCGTCATCGACCGGCTCCGATGCCGAAGAGGCCGAGCCGGTCGACTGCCGAGATCGTCGCGCTCGCGGCGGTCTGGCCGAGCCCGCAGATCGAGGCGTCGCGCATCGCCAGCGCGAGCTCGTCGAGCAACGCGCGCTCGTCTGCGGGCGTCCCGTTCGTGTGGCCCGACGCGAGGCGCCGCAGCGCCTCCTCCTGCCGCACCGTCCCGACGCGGCACGGGACGCACTGGCCGCACGACTCGTCCCGGAAGAACTCGGCGATGCGCAGGACCGTGTCGACGAGGTCCGCTGTCTCGTCGAAGACCATGACGACGCCCGAGCCGAGCGTCGCGCCGATCGCGCGTGTGTCCTCGAAGGTCAGCGGAACGTCGATCTCGTCGGGACGGACGAAGGTGCCGGCGGCGCCGCCGAGCAGCACGGCCTGCAACGCAGCGGGGCCGCCGGCCAGCTCGAGGAGCGCGCGCAGCGTCGTGCCGAACGGCACCTCGTAGAGGCCGGGACGCTTGACGTGGCCGGAGACGCAGAAGAGCCGCGTGCCCGTCGAGTCTGGCGTGCCGATCGCGGCGAACGCGGCTCCGCCGTCCTGAACGATGTCGAGGACGTTGAGGAGCGTCTCGACGTTGTTCACGACCGTCGGCTTGCCGAACAGGCCCGCCTGCACCGGGAACGGCGGCTTGTTGCGCGGCTCGCCGCGGCGGCCCTCGATCGACTCGAAGAGCGCCGTCTCCTCACCGCAGATGTACGCGCCCGCGCCGATCCTCAGCTCGACGTCGAAGCCGTTGCCGAGCAAGCCGGCCGCGCGGGCCTGCTCGATCGCCCGCGCGAGCCGCTCGTGCGCCAGCGGATATTCGCCACGCACGTACAAGTAGCCGAGCTCGCAGCCGGTCGCGTAGCCGGCGATCGTCATCGCCTCGAGCACGGCAAACGGGTCCTCCTCCATGAGCGCGCGGTCTTTGAACGTGCCCGGCTCCGACTCGTCGGCGTTGCAGACGAGGTAGTGCGGGAGCGTCGGATTGCCGGCGACCGCCTCCCACTTGCGCCCGGTCGGGAACGCGGCGCCGCCGCGACCGAGCAGCTTCGCGTCGCTGACCTCCCGAATCACTCCCTCCGGTCCGAGCTCGTGCGCCTTCCGGAGCGCCTCGTAGCCACCGTGCTCCCGGTAGCTGTCCAGGCTCTCCGGATCGACGCGGCCGACCCGCCGCAGCAGACGGAGGTCGCCCGCGACGGCCGCAGCGCGCGGCTCTGGACCAGCGTCGAGCACGTCGAGGCCCGCCGGCGCGACCGCCCACTCCGCCGGCTCCTCTCCGGCCAGTGTCACGAGCGCGGCTGGGGCCCGCTCGCAGAGGCCGAGGCACGGGCTCGCGTGGACGGTGCCTTCGGGTGCGCGCCGTTCGAGCTCGGCGCAGAGCTCCGCGCCCCCGGCGAGCCGGCACGCGATGTCGTCGCAGACGTGGACGGCGCGCGCAGGCCGAGGATCGAGCGCGAGCAGCGCGTAGAAGCTCGCGACCCCGTACGCCTCGGCCGGCGGCACGGTCAACCGGCTGCAGACGTACGAGAGCGCACCGTCGCTCACCCAGCCCGCGCGTCTCTGTGCAGCCCGGAGCGCCGGCAGGAGCAGATGACGCTGCTCGCGCGCCTCGTGCCCGCCGTGCGCGGCGTGGCCGTTCATGCCCGGCTCCGGCGGCCCGAGCACCGCGTCGACGGCCTCGCGCTCGGCCGCGGTGGGCTCGGCAAGCAGCAGGCGGAGATCCACTACGCGGGGATTTTCTCCACTCGGACGGCGGACGCCTTGAACTCCGCCGTCCCCGACTTCGGGTCGGTCGCGTCGATCGTGAGCACGTTCGTCTCCACCTCGTCGGGGAAGTGGAGCGTCATGAAGACGAGCCCCGGGCGCAGCGTCGTGTCGTAGAGGACCGGCGCCTCGACGGCGCCGCGCCGAGAGACCACGCGCACGCGTTCGCCGTCGTCCACGCCGTAGCGCGCGCCGTCCTCGGGCGACATCTGGAGCGCCTCGCGCCGCCGCAGCGGCGAGCGGTAGCCGCCGCTCTGGACGCCCGTGTTGAACGAGTCGAGCCGCCGCCCGGTCGTGAGCCGGAGCGGAAAGTCGTCGTCGAGCTCGTCGACCGGTCCCTCGTGCTCGACCACCTGGAACGGCGCGCGCGGGCCGCGGAGCGGCTCCTCCCACAGGCGCCCGTGCAGGAACAGCTCGCCCGGATGGCTCTCGTCGTAGCAGGGCCACTGGATCCCGCCGAGCTCCTCGAGCCGCTCGTAGCTCATGCCGGCGTGCATCGCGCTCAGGCTCCGCACCTCGTTCCAGACGTCGGCGGCGGCAGGACTGCCGAGGTCGTGCCCGAGCCGGCGCCCGAGCTCGCAGATGATCTCGATGTCGTCTCGCGCCTGGCCCGGCGGATCGAGCGCCTTGCGGACGCGCTGGACGCGCCGCTCGCTGTTCGTCACCGTGCCCTCGCTCTCGCACCAGCTCGCCGAGGCCGGCAGCACGACGTCGGCGAGCTCGGCCGTCCGCGTGAAGAGGATGTCCTGCACGACGAGATGGTCGAGCCCCTCGAGGAGTCCGTTGGCGCGCGTCGCATCGGCCTCCGACTGCGCTGGGTTCTCGCCGATCACGTAGAGCGCGCGGAGGTCGCCGCGCTCCATCGCCTCGAACATCTGGCTCAGGTGCCAGCCGTTTCGCGGCGGGATCTCGACGCCCCACGCCGCCTCGAAGCGCGCGCGGTGGTCGTCGTCCTCGACGGGCACGAACCCGGTGAGGCGGTTCGGCAGCGCGCCCATGTCACCGCCGCCCTGGACGTTGTTCTGGCCGCGGAGCGGGTTGAGCCCCGAGCCATACCGGCCGACGTGCCCGGTCAGCAGCGCGAGGTTGATCAGCGCGAAGACGTTGTCGACCGCGTTGTGGTGCTCCGTGATGCCGAGCGTCCAGCAGATGACGGCGCGCTCGGCGCCGGCATACGCGTGCGCGAGCTCGCGGATCGCCTCGGCGGGGACGCCTGTGATCTCTTCCGCGTGCTCGAGCGTGTACGGCTCGACACACGCCGCGTACTCCTCGAAGCCGCTCGTCGCATGCTCGATGAAGTGTTGGTTGTGCAGACCTGCGTGGATGATCTCGCGCGCGACGGCGTTGGCGAGCGCGATGTCGGACCCGACGTCGAGCCCGAGCCAGAGATCGGCCCACTGCGCCGAGGCGGTGCGTCGCGGGTCGACGACGACGAGCCTTGCACCGTTATGCACGCCCTTGAGCACGTGGTGGAAGAAGAGGATCTCCTGGTAGGAGCTCGTTCCGCCTCCTGCACCGAACACCGTCGCCAGACCGACGACGCTAGGCGCGTGTCAGGTTCTGTTGCAACTGTCGATGTTGTTCGAGCCGAGGGCGACGCGCGCGAACTTCTGCGCCATGAAGTTCATCTCGTTCGTCGCCTTCGAGCAGCTGAAGAGGCCGAACTCGGAGCCGCTATGCCTGCTGAACCCGGCCGCAGCGCGATCGAGCGCCTCGTCCCACGTGGCGGGCCGGAGGCTGCCGTTCTCACGCACGAGCGGCTGGGTGAGACGTCCCGGAGATCGCTTGCTCACTGCACTTCGAGTCTAACGGCCGTTTGGGTGGAACGGCTGCAAATTCGGAGAAAAAGTCATCATGCGGAACGGCGGCGGGTCTCCCCTGGGGCGTCCGCGACCGCGGCTAGAATGGCGCGCTCTGACGCAGGTCGCGGAACAACCTCTCCATCGTGCTCTCGGCCTCACCGACGGGGAGTTCACGCGTATCCAGGAGCTGTTGGATCGCGACCCTAACCACTTCGAGCTCGCTGTTTTCTCCTTGCTCTGGTCCGAGCACTGTGGCTACAAGCACTCGGCGCTGCTGCTAAAGCGGTTGCCTTCCGAGGGCGACCGAGTCCTGCAGGGGCCAGGTGAGAACGCAGGCGTGATCGACCTCGGCGACGGCGAGGCCGTCGCGTTCAAGGTCGAGTCGCACAACCATCCTTCCGCCGTCGAGCCCTTCCAGGGCGCGGCGACCGGGGTCGGCGGGATCATCCGCGACATCGTCGCGATGGGGGCGCGTCCGATCGCCGTCCTGGACGGGCTGCGCTTCGGCGAGCCTGACTGGCACTTCGAGCGCGCCGTCGGCGGCATCGGCCACTACGGCAACGCGATCGGAATAGCAAACGCCGGCGGCGAGGTCGTCTTCGACGAGGCGTACGCGGACAACTGCCTCGTGAACGCGATGTGCGTCGGGCTGCTGCCGACCGAGCGCGTGCTTCGCGCCAAGGCGACCGGCGTCGGGAACCCGATCGTGCTCTTCGGCGCGGCGACCGGGCGCGACGGGATCGGCGGCGCCAGCGTGCTCGCGAGCCAGGATCTCGAGGGGTCGGAGGAGAAGCGCCCTTCCGTCCAGATCGGCGATCCGTTCACCGGCAAGAAGCTCGTGGAGGTCTCGACCGAGCTCGTCGAGCGCGGACTCGTCGCGTCACTGCAGGACTGCGGGGCGGCGGGGCTCGCGTCGTCTCTGGCCGAGATGGCGCGCGGCGAGGCGGGCGTCGACCTCCACCTCGATCGCGTGCCGCTGCGGGAGGAGGGCCTCGAGCCCTGGGAGATCATGATCTCCGAGTCGCAGGAGCGGATGGTCGCTGTCGTACCGCCGGAGCTGCTCGCCGACGTGCAGGAGATCCTCGACCGCTGGGAGGTGCACCACGCGGTGATCGGCGAGGTGTCAGACAGCGGGCACCTCCGCGCGTTCTTCGGCGGCGAGGTGGTGGGCGACATCCCCGCCGCCCTCTTGACGGACGAGTGCCCGCGCTACGTGCTCGAGCTGCGGGCTCGCGAGCCGCAAGCGCCGGCTGTCGCTCCTGCGGGACCGGCGACGCGCGAGGCGCTGCTCGAGCTGCTCGCGTCGAAGAACGTCCGCTCGCGCGCCTGGGTCTACCGTCGCTACGACCACCTCGTCGGGTCACGAACGGTTCGGCGACCGGGGCTCGACGCAGCCGTGCTGCGGCTGCGGCCGTCGTACCGCGGGATTGCCGTCTCGCTCGACGGCCCCGGCCGCGTGGCAGGGCTCGATCCGCGCGCGGCCGGCGTCCTGGCGGTGCTCGAGGCGGCGCGAAACGTCGCCTGTGCCGGGGGCGAGCCGCTCGCGCTCACGGATTGCCTCAACTTCGGCAACCCGGAGAAGCCCGAGCGCGCCTGGGAGCTGGCCGAGGCGATCGACGGGATGGCCGACGCGTGCCGTGCGCTCGGGATCCCGATCGTCTCGGGCAACGTCTCGCTCTACAACGAGACGGAGGGCCGCCCGATCCACCCGACGCCGGTGGTCGGGTGCGTCGGGCTCGTGCCGGACGTGCGGCAGGTTCCGCGCGGCTGGCGCGAGGGCGACGCGATCCTGCTCGCCTCCGCGGGGACGGTCGTGATCGACGGCTCGGAGTACCAGGCGCTCTACGACACGTCACACGGTCGCGCCCCGGAGCTCGACCTCGAGGCTGAGGCCGCGTTGATCCGCTTCCTGTGGCAAACAGCGCCGCAGCTGACGCTGACCCACGACGCCGGGCGCGGTGGCCTCGCGGTCGCGCTCGCGCAGGCGGCGATCTGGAGCGGGCTCGGCGCCGAGCTCGAGCTGCCGGACGATCCGGTCGCGCTGTTCGGCGAGAGCGGCGGCCAGGCTGTCGTCGCGTGCGTACCCGAGGTGGCCGAGCAGTTGCCCTGGCCGCGGATCGGAACGGCCGGAGGCGACTCTATCCTCGGCGTTTCACTGACGGAGCTCGTGGAGGCCTACACCTAAGTGGATCACTGATGTGCGGCATCTTCGGAGTCCGGGCGCCGAGACGTGACGTCGCCCGTCTGACCTATTTCGGCCTGCACGCGCTCCAGCATCGCGGTCAGGAGTCGGCGGGCATCGCAGTGTGCGACGAGGGCCGGCTCACAGTGCTGCGCGACATGGGCCTCGTAACGCAGGTCTTCACGGAGCAGAACCTCAGCGGACTGCTCGGCGACGTCGCGATCGGGCACACGCGCTACTCGACGACGGGCTCGTCGCGCTGGGCGAACGCGCAGCCGCTGCTCCACCATGGGCAGGCGCGAACGGTCGCGCTCGGCCACAACGGCAACCTCGTCAACGCCGACGCGCTGCGCGGGGAGCTCGCGGCGGTCGGCGCGCGCACGCGGACGTCTTCCGACAGCGAGCTGATCGCGGCGCTGATCGCGGACGACCCCGCGCCGCTGGAAGACGCGGTCGCGAGCGCGATGGCGAGGCTCGAGGGCGCCTACTCCGTCGTCGGGCTCTCCGAGCGCAAGCTCGTCGCATTCCGCGACCCGCACGGCTTCCGGCCGCTCTGCCTCGGCCGCATCGAGGACGACTGGGTCGCAGCCTCCGAGACCTGCGCGCTCGACATCGTCGGCGCCGAGCTCGACCGCTACCTCGAGCCGGGCGAGCTCGCGATCGTCGACGACGAGGGCTGCCGCGTCGTCCAGGCCGTTCCAGCTGCCGAGCGCGGGTCGCTCTGCATCTTCGAGTTCTTCTATCTGGCGCGGCCCGACTCGCGCCTCGACGGTAGCGAGGTGCACGGCGCGCGACTGCGGATGGGAGAACGGCTCGCCGCCGAGTCGCCCGTCGAGGCCGATCTCGTCCTGCCGATCCCCGACTCGGGCACGCCGGCCGCGATCGGCTTCGCACGCGCCAGCGGCATCCCCTACAGCGAAGGCCTGATCAAGAACCGCTACGTCGGCCGCACGTTCATCCAGCCCGACCAGGCGTTACGCCAGCAGGGGATCCGCCTCAAGTTCAACCCGCTGGACGAGGTCGCCGGCAAGCGCGTGGTCGTCGTCGACGACTCGATCGTGCGCGGCAACACGACAAGGCAGATCGTGCAGATGCTGTTCGAGGCCGGCGCCGCAGAGGTGCACGTGCGGGTCTCCTCGCCGCCGGTGATCGGCCCTTGCTTCTACGGCATCGACTTCGGCTCCGAGGACGAGCTGATCGCGGCCCGCCACACCGTCGAGGAGGTGCGCGAGCAGATCGGGGCCACGTCGCTCGCCTACATCTCGCTCGAGGGCTTGACCGAGTCGACGCGCCGGCCGGAGAGCACTCTCTGCCGGGCGTGCCTGACCGGCCGCTATCCGACGCGGATCCCGGACAGCAAAGCGCTGGCGAAGCTCCGCTTCGAGCCGGCTCGCTCGTAGTCCCGCGCCGTCCGCAGCGCCATTGCCTTTTCAAGCCATGTCCGGGGTCTGGCACCTGAGTTGGCGGAAGGCGTCGTCGCTCAGGCCGTTTACGGCTTGATCAAGCCATTTCCTGGCGCTTCGAGGTCACCCGGAGCGAGAGCAGGTGCCAGACCCCGGACATGGCCGGAATAGCCAGGGCGCTATTCGGGCGGCTAGTGCTCGAGGACGCGGCTGGCCTTCGCGATCCCTCGGCTGAGCAGGTAGGCGGCCGTCAACGCCGTCGTGGCCGCCACGAACCCGCCGGCGTCGAAGTCGTCGCTCACGATCCAGATGATCGCGAAGGCGATCTCCACGACGAGCCAGAGCAACCATTCGGCGTTTCCCGGAACCGGCATCCGGGCTTGCGGCAGGTTCACGCTGATCGTGTGGCCCGGCGGCGAAGGCGGCTGCGGGGGCTCCACCGGCGGGACGGACTGCTGAGTCGGCTGCTCCTCCTGATCCATCTCCCTCTCCTTTCCTGGACGCGCGAAGCGCACAGTATGGGAGATGGGCGTCGCTGAGGCTAGGCCGCCTGGCCCGGGACGTGGACGATCTCGAGCTTGATGCCGTCGGGGTCGTAGAAGAAGACGGCGTAGTACCCGAGCTGGTAGCCGTACTCCTCGGGGCCGCTCTCGATCGTCATGCCTTGCTCGCGCAGCCAGCGCGCGCGCTCGTCGACCACCGCCCGCGAGCGCGCCTCGAAGCAGAGGTGGTGCAGACCGGGCTCGTAGCGATCGACCGGCTCGTCGCGCTTGCTCTGGGCCTCGCGGAGCCCGATCCCGGATCCGGGCCCGCCGAAGTACCAGATCGTCTCTCCCCGCTCGCCCTCGACCTCACTGATGCGGTGCCAGCCGAGCGGGCCGAGCAGATCGCGGTAGAACGGCAGGCTGCGCTCGATCGACGAGACGACCAGATCCACGTGGTGAACGCCCGTTGAGCGCACCGGACACAACCTTTCAGCGTTGGCGGGCCAATTCCTCGCCGGCGGCGAGCCCGTCGGCGCGGCCGTAGCGAACGGCCCGCTTGACGGCGCGCGGGTCGAGGCCGCGTTCGAGCAGCTCCTGCCGGAGCTCGCCCTCCTGCGCAAGCCGCAGGAAGAGCCACGCGAGCGCGATCAGCGTCACGAACGAGCCTTCGATCATCATCACCGAGCCCGCTATCCCCTGGTCGGCCAGCGGCGAGATGCCCCACCGCTCGGCGTCGTGCTCATAGAAGGGGTAGAAGACCGTGCCCGCCCAGAGGAAGACGTTGCCGAGCACGGTCTCGATCAGCCTGACGACGACGATGTAGCCCATCTTCGCGCCGGTGCCGAACCAGGTTGGCGCGGGGAGCACCTCGAGCACCGGCGCCCACATCAAGGCGCCGCAGGTGAAGAAGAGGAGATGCTGCAGGGCGTGCACC
>WNGA01027203.1_pt1 | contig 11479 bp, 10 predicted proteins | sample 5400061 | NCBI WGS metagenome assembly WNGA01 (sample SAMN13153366, study PRJNA577476) | soil metagenome | isolation source: 100 cm soil or saprolite under grassland replicate 2 | place: USA:California | collected 2016-06-15
CAACCGGGGCGAGGTCACCCCGGCCGCCCTCGATGTGCTGCGCGCCACCGGCACCCGCCAGGTCGTCGTCATCGACGAGCCACGCGCATTCGCGTCCCCCGGCGAGTGGCGGGCGACCGTCGACGCCCTGCTCGCCTCCGGGCAGTTCCGCCTGGTGCGGCTGGACCCACCGCTCGCGCTGCTCGAGCGCTCCGGGTAGCGCCGCCGGCTCACCCGGCGCGGGCGGGATCGCGGCGCAGGGCGCGGTCGAGCAGGTAGGCGACCGTCGCGCCGAGCAGCTCGAAGACCATCATCCACAGGCGGGACACCAGCGCGACCACCAGGGCCGGCCCGGCGGGCAGGACCGGCCCGAGCGCCAGCACCAGCACGCCCTCGCGCACCCCCAGGCCCGCCGGGGTCAAAAGCGACAGGAACCCGACGGCGTAGGCGGCCGCGTACCCCGCCACCGCCAGCGGGACCGCGGACGGCGCCAGCGGGAAGATGCTGCGGACCAGCGCCGCGAACGCCAGCCCCGTCAGCCCCCAGTAGGCGGCGTACCCGCCCGCCAGCCCGGCGGTCGCCCACAGCGGCGGGAGCACCGCGGCATCGGCACCGGCGCCGGCACCGCGGTGCAGCACCCGGTCCAGCAGCAGGCCCGACTCGGGGAAGCGGCGCCGCGCCAGCCGCTCCAGCGGGCGCCACCCCACCACCACCAGCGCCACCAGCGCGACCGCCACGGCAAGGCCGAGCAGCGCCGAGCGGCCCAGCCGGGCCCGTTCCGCAGCCAGCACCGGCAGACCGACCAGCAGGGCCACCCCCACCGACAGCGCCTGGGTCAGCGCCATCACCGCCAGGGTCGTGCGCCGGGGCGCGCCCTCGCGCCTGGCGAGCTCGACCGCGCCGACAAAGCTCCACACGTTGCCGGGCACGTACCTCGCCAGGTTGGCCAGGAACCAGATCCGCACGCCCGCCGCGACCGGCGTCGCCGCCACCTTCGCCAACGCCACCGCCCACAACCCCGCGACCAGCGCGTAAGACGATGCGAGCAGCAGGCACGCCACCGCGAAATAGCCGGGGGCCAGGCTCCATTTCACGGCCGTGACCTGGTGCCAGCGGCTCACCAGCGTCAGCGCAAAAAACCCGGCGACCACCGCGAGCACGGCCGCGGTCCGCCAGCGGACGCGCTCCCGCGGGCGCCGCCGCGGTGAATCGGTCTCCAAGCCGCTCTCCTTACGATAAGCTCTGGGGCATACTAGCCAACTGTCGACGTTGCTTCTCACCATGCTTTTCGTTTAGCGTCGTGTTGCGGTCCAGGAACCCCATTTGGTCGAGGAGGAATCCACCCTGATGGCAGTGAAGACCATCCACGTCTCGGACATCTCGGGCAAGGAGGCGGAGGAGCAGTCGCTCGGCCGCCTTGTCGTCCAAGAGCATCCGGAATACTCCGACCTGCCGGTCACGCTGGAGGCGCTGCCAGAGGAGATCGAGCAGCTTCGGAACGTCTCCGCCCGCTTCGTCACCGTAGAGTGGATCCGCCCGGGCGCGCGCAAGGGCGAGCGGATCACCGTTCCTATCGAGGACTTCAATCTGCTGGCCGGTCCCGGCGTGATGGACGGCGCCATCCAGGACGCGCTGATCTCCAAGCACCGCAACCGCCGCGGCGGCGAGGGTGCCCGCGCGGCGGCCGCCGCCGACGGGTCGCGAGCGGGCCGCCCCAAGGTGAACTACGCCACCCTGGAGCACGCCGGCGAGCCGCACCGCGGGCGGATCACCGAAGCCGAGAAGGAGCTGGTGCGCTCGCACCTCGACGAGATCAACAAGCGCCTGGTCAGCAAAGCAATGCGCGAGATCGACCCCGACGACTCGACCATGAAGGAGCGCTACGGCCTGTAGGAAGGGGGTCGCGCACTACCCGAATCGCGCGCTTCCGCAAAAGGCGTGAGAGCGGTCGTCGGGCGACGCAAATGCCGATGAATCCAAATGGCAGTCAAGGCGAGCCGCTTTCTCACGCACGCGAAGCGGCTGCGCGGCCCGTCCGAGCCGGTACGGCGTTTCCTGGATCACGCGGGCCCGGCTTCGGCTACCGACCGGGGTCCAGGCCGAGCGAGCGGGCGATGAGGATGCGCATGACCTCGCTGGTGCCCTCGCCGATCTCCAGGACCTTGGCGTCGCGGTAGAAGCGCGCCACGGGGAACTCGTTGACGTAGCCGTAGCCGCCGTGGACCTGGACCGCCTCGCGCGCGCAGGTGACGGCTGCCTCGGAGGCGTGCAGCTTGGCGATCGCCGCCTGTTTGCCGAACGGCTGGCCGGCCACGAGCCTGGCGGCCGCCTGCTGGTAGGCGAGCCGGGCGGTGTGGGCCCGCATCTCCATGTCGGCGATCTTGAAGGCGACGGCCTGGAAGGAGGCGATCGGCTGGCCGAAGGCGTGGCGCTGGCGCGCGTATTTCACGCACTCGTCGGCGCAGCCCTGGCACAGCCCGGTGGCCAGCGCGGCGATGGCGACGCGGCCCTCCTCGAGCGTGCGCAGGAAGTTGGCGAGCCCGGCGCCGCGCTCGCCCACGAGATTCTCCTCGGGCACCCGGCAGTCCTCGAAGACCAGCTCGCGCGTGTCCGACGCGTGCCAGCCGATCTTGGAGTACGTCCTGCCCACCCGGTACCCGGGCGTGCCGGTCGGCACGACGATGCTGGAGACCTCGCCGCGCCCGTCGGGCCGCTCGCCGGTGACCGCGGCCACCGTGACCAGGCCGGAGCGGGGCAGTCCCGCGTTGGTGATGAACGCCTTGGTGCCGTCCACCACCCACTGGCCGCTTTCGAGGCGGGCACGGGTGCGGAGCGATCCCGCGTCGGAGCCGCCGCCCGGCTCGGTGAGGCCGAAGGCCCCGAGCCGCTCCCCGGCGGCCAGCGGCGGCAGCCAGCGCCGCTTCTGCTCCTCGCTGCCGAAGCGGTAGATGGGCATGGCGCCGAGCCCGACCCCCGCCTCCAGCGTGATCGCCACCGACGAGTCGACCCGGGCCAGCTCTTCGACGGCCAGGCACAGGGTGAGGTAGTCGGCACCCATGCCCCCGTAGCGCTCCGGGAAGGGCAGGCCGAACAGGCCCATGGCGGCCATCTGGTCCAGGACGGCCTCGTCCAGCTCCTCCGCCCGGTCCATGGCCTCGGCCCTCGGGGCGACCACCTCCTCGGCGAAGGCCCGGACGGTCTTGCGGAACTCCTCCTGCTCGGGCTCGAGCGCGAAGTCCATGAACGGCTCCCTCGTGAGGCGGCGGTCGAGCGGGGCGGGTCAGCGCCCAGGCTCCTCATCCTAGGCGCGGGGCGCGTACTCGAGCGCGAGCAGTGCGAGGTCGTCGGCGTAGCGGCCGTCGGAGTGCTGCTCGACGGTGACGACCAGCCGGTCCAGGACCTCGTCCAGGGTGCTGGCCGCGAGCGCGCGGTCCAGCTCGGCCGGGTCGATGAACTCGCCGGCGCGGCTGCGCGCCTCGACCAGGCCGTCGGTGTAGCAGATCAGCCGCTGACCGGGTCTGAGCAGGCCGAACGCGTCGACCGGCCGGGTCCCGAGGCCTAGCGGCGCGGCGGTCCGCGGGATCAGCGGCGGGTCCGCGCCCAGCGGCACGGGGTGGCCCGCGGAAGCGAGCACCACGCGACCGTTCGGGTAGACCCGGCCGGCGAGGGCAGTGACGAAGTCCTCCTCGCCGCCCTCGCGCGCCACCAGCCGGTCGAGCCGGACCAGGGTGGCCGCCGGGCCCGCGCCCTCACCGGCCAAGGTCCGGAACGCCCCTTTCAGCACGGCCGCGAGGGAGCTCGCCTCCAGGCCCTTGCCACGGGCGTCGGCGATGATGAACGCGAGCCCCTCCTTGCCCATCTCGACCACGTCGTAGAAGTCGCCGCCGATCTCGGCCAGCCCACTGGCCGACTGGTAGCGGACCCCGATCTGGTAGCCGGCCGCCCAGGCCGGCGGGGTCTCCAGCAGCAGGGCCTGGATCTGGTGGAGCACCTCGGCCTGGGCCTGCACCCGCTCCGAGCCGGAGATCGCGCGGGCGCCCAGGCTGGCGAAGCGGACCGACGCATCGAGGTCGGCGGCTGACAGCCGCGGGTCGCGCTGGCGCCAGGCGAGCAGGATGGTACCGCTCTGCCGGCCGGCGACGTCGACCAGCGGCAGCCACAGCAGGCTGCCGAGCCCCCGGGCCAGGAGCACCGGGACCTCGGGCCCGGACCGCGCGCGGCCCCCGACCCGCTCGGGCCGGGTGGAGAAGGCCGCCGGGAAGGCGTGCGCGTCCAGCCGGGTCGGGAGCTGCGGGACCAGCATCTCGCGGTCCTGGGCGACCGAGACCATCTCCTCGTGCTGGCGCCGGTACACGGCCACCGCCGCGGCCGCGTACAGGGTGCGCGCCGAGCGGGCGAGCAGCTCGTACGCCTGCTCCGGCTCGACCCCGGCGGCCAGCGACGCGGCGATGGTGACGGTGTCGGCCGCGCGCCCGAAGGCGGACCGCTCGCGCCGGTAGGCACCCTGGTTGAGCAGGGCGAACAAGGTGCCGAGCGCGATCAGCACCAGCTGCAGGCCGAGCTGGGAGTCGTCGATCCGGTGCAGGTACCTGCCGAACGCGAAGCCGACCACGAGCGCGGCCAGCCCGGTGCCGAAGACGTGGTCGCGGCCGGTCGACAGCCGGCCGGCGAGCAGCGGGGCGAGCACCAGGAAGGCGCCGGTCGACAGCGACCTGGGCAGCAGCAGGTCGGCGACCGCGACCGCCGCGATGAGCAGGTACGGCAGCAGCCAGGTGCGCGCGAGCCAGCCCGAAAGCGCCCGGGCCGGGGTCTGCTCGCCCACCGCCTGCTCCACTCGACGTCCCCTCCATTTTGTGTCCGCGGAGGTACCCTGCACGATCGGACGGCCGGGCACAAGACGGCCGGCTACCATTGCCACCCAGGGTCCGGGCTCCCGGGTCCCCGACTCCTCGATCCGACTCGAAAGGGCGGCCTGCGAGATGCGCACGCTGGTCACCGGTGGCGCCGGGTTCATCGGCTCCACCCTGGTGGACCGCCTGGTCCACGATGGTCACGACGTGACCGTGGTCGACGACCTGTCCACCGGGCGGCTGGAGAACCTCGCCGACGCCCTCGCCTCTGGCCGCGTCCACCTGGCCGAGGCCGACGTCGCGGGGCCGGAGCTGGCCGGGGTGGTGGCCGCGGCCCGGCCGCAGGTCGCCTACCACCTGGCCGCCCAGATCGACGTGCGCCGCAGCGTGGCCGACCCGGCCTTCGACGCGCGCGTCAACGTGCTCGGCACCATCCAGGTGGCCAGGGCCGCGCTGGAGGCGGGCTGCCGCCGGCTGGTGTTCGCCAGCTCCGGCGGCACGGTCTACGGCGAGCCCGACCCCGCCGAGCTGCCGGTCGACGAGACCTGCCGGCCGCGCGTGACCAACCCCTACGGGGTCTCCAAGCGCGCCGCGGAGGACTACCTGTCGAGCTTCGCCGGCGTGTACGGGCTCGAGCCGGTGAGCCTGCGGCTGGCCAATGTCTACGGGCCCCGCCAGGACCCGCACGGCGAGGCCGGCGTCGTGGCGATCTTCTGCAACCGGCTGCTGGACGACCAGCCGGTGACGGTGTACGGGGACGGGCTGCAGACGCGCGACTACGTGTTCGTGGACGACGTGGTGGACGCCTTTGCCGCGGCGGGCGAGCGGCAGGGCCTGGAGGGCCTGGCCGGCGCCCGGCTCAACATCGGCACCGGCGTCGCCAGCTCGGTGCTCGACGTGTACGGGGAGCTGCGGGCGGTGACCGGCTTCGGGCCGGAGCCCACGTTCGCGCCGGCGCGTGCCGGCGAGCTGCTGGCGATCGCGCTGGACTCCGCGGCGGCCGGTCGGCTGCTCGGCTGGCGCCCGAGGTTCGACCTGAAGGCCGGGCTGGAGCGCACCTGGGCGTGGGCCTTCCAGGAGGTCAACGCCGGGAGCGTCGGCGGGTGAGCGCCCCGCCGGCGGGGCCGGTGCGCGTCGTGGTGGAGGGGGGCGTCGCCACCGTGGCCCTCGACCGGCCGGACGCGCTCAACGCCGTCTCGACCGAGCTGGCCCGGGCGCTGGCCGCCGCGTTCGAGCCGCTGGCGACCGACCGGTCCGTGCGCGCGGTGGTGCTGACCGGCACGGGCGAGCGCGCCTTCTGCGCCGGCGCGGACCTGCGCGAGCGCAGCGGCTTCGACGACGACGCCTGGTTCGCGCAGCGCGAGGTGTTCCGGCGCGCCTTCGGCGCCGTGCGGCGCTGCCCCCTGCCGACGGTCGCAGCGGTGTTCGGCTTCGCGCTCGGCGGCGGCTGCGAGCTGGCGCTCGCCTGCGACCTGGTGGTGGCCGCCGACGACGCCGTGCTGGGGCTCCCCGAGGTCCGCCTGGGCCTTGTCCCCGCGGGCGGCGGCACGCAGCTCCTCGTCCGCAGGGTGGGGCGCGCGGTCGCCATGGTCGACCGGGTGGTGCCCAGGGCCGGGCTGCCCGGGGCCGCCCACGGCCTCGCCGCCGAGATCGCCGGCAACGCGCCGACCGCCGTGCGGCTGGCCAAGTGGGCGCTGGACCTGGGTGCCGACCTCGCGCAGGAGGCAGCCATGGACGTCGAGGACCAGGCCTGGCGCCGGGCGGTGCTCTCCGACGACCGCCGCGAGGGCATCGCCGCCTGGAGCCAGCGCCGCCCGCCGAGCTGGCCGGGGGCCTGAGGCGGCGGCCGGGCTCAGGAGCTGCCGGGCGCCGCGGCCCTGCCGGGCGCCGGCAGGCTCGCCTGGAGCTGGGCTTGGACCTGGGCGAGGTAGGCACGGCGGTAGCGCTTCACCTCTTCGGGCGCTTCGAGCAGGTTCGTGCCGGCCTCCTGGGCCCAGCGGTCGAGGCGGTCCAGTGCCCGCGCGAGCTCGGCGCAGGCGCCGAGCGCGTCCGGGACCAGCGCGTCCGGGACCGTCACGGTGGCGGTGAAGAACGGCTCGCCGGCCAGGAAGGCGCGGTCCGCCTCGTCGTTCACGGAGCTCGGCGAGAACTGCTGGGTCAGGTGCCCGAGCAGCTCGTTGAGCTGGCGCGGCGCGCTCTCGGTGCCCAGCTCCAGGAGCTGCGCCTCGCGCCGGACCGCCTCGTAGTGGTCCCGGCTACGCACGTGCAGAGCGGGATCGAACGGCCCCAGCCTGAGCTCCATGCTCCATCTCCTCGTGCAGGTCCAGCTCGAACCAGACCACTCTCCCACGCTCGTCGCCGCGGTGGCCCCAGCGGCTGGCGAGCGCTTCGAACAGCTCCAGGCCGCGCCCGGTCATCGACTCCAGGCCGTGGACGCGCCGCCGCGGCGTCCCCGGACCGCCGCCGTCGTGGACCTCCACCCGCAGGCGCCCGCGCGCCAGCACGTAGACGACCGTGAACCTGCCACGGTCATGGCCGGAGGCGGAGTGCAGCAGCGCGTTGGTCACCGCCTCGCTCACCAGCAGCCCGGCCGCGTCGCCGAGCGGCGAGCGCGAGCCGAGCGTGGCGACGACGAAGCGCCGGGCCTGGGCCACCTGGTCCGCCCGGCCCGGGAACACCCGGCGCCCGCTCGCTTCCACCACCCCGCGGCTACCACCAGTCGGGGGTCGTCGCTGGAACCTGCGCCCCCCCGGGACGCCCGGTTTCGCCGGAGCGGCGCCCCCGTGCCCGCTCCAGCTCCCCCGGTCCGGCTAGCCGGCCTCGAGCACCACGACCGTCTGGCCGGCTGCCACCGGACCGCCAACCGATGATGGTACCTCGACTACGGTGCCGGCGAACGGCGCCCGCAGCGGCGTCTCCATCTTCATGGCCTCGACCACCGCCAGCAGCGCGCCCTCGGCCACCTGGTCGCCGGCCGCCACCTCCACGCGGCTGAGCGTGCCGGCCAGCGGCGCGACCACCCGTGCCCCGGGATCGACCCCGAGCGCCGAGGGACGGTGCCGGTACAGGCGCACCGGGTAGGTCGCACCGCCGACGGTGACGGTGAAATCCGGCGCCTCGACCTCGGCGGCCGTGCCGGGGCCGGCCTTCGCGGGCGCCGGGCCGCCGAGGTCGACCGCCTCCTCGAGCCAGGTGGTCCAGTGGGCGGCGCGGCGGAAGTCCTCGTGCGCGAGGACGCGGGCGAGCGCGGCGGTGGTGGTCGCCACGCCCTCGACCTCCAGGTCGGCGAGGGCGGCGAGCACCCGCCCGATCGCCTCGTCCCGGTCGCGCCCCCAGGCGACCACCTTGCCGAGCAGGTCGTCGTAGAACGGGGACACGGTGTCGCCGGCCTGGTAGCCCGCGTCGACCCGCACGCCGGGGCCGCCGGGCCAGCGCAGCCGGCGGATCGTCCCCGGGCTGGGCAGGAAGCCGCGGCCGGGGTCCTCGGCGTTGATGCGGCACTCGACCGCGTGGCCGGCGAAGCGGACCTGCTCCTGGCCGAAGCCGAGCGGCTCGCCCGCGGCGATGCGGAGCTGGGCGGCCACGATGTCCACGCCGGTGACCGCCTCGGTGACCGGGTGCTCGACCTGGAGCCTGGTGTTCATCTCCAGGAACCAGGCGCCGCCGGTGGCGGGGTCCCAGAGGAGCTCGACCGTGCCGGCGCCGACGTAGCCGCACGCCTTGGCGACCGCCACCGCCCAGGTGAGCAGGCGCTCGCGGACCTCGGCGGGCAGGCCCGGGGACGGGGTCTCCTCGATCAGCTTCTGGTGGCGGCGCTGCACCGAGCAGTCGCGCTCGCCGAGATGGACGATGCCGCCGTCCGAGTCGGCCAGGACCTGGACCTCGACGTGGCGGGGCCGCTCGAAGAAGCGCTCGAGGTAGCAGGCCCCTGAGCCGAACGCGGCCGTGGCCTCGCGGCGGGCGGCGGCGAGCGCGGCGGGGGCCTCGTCCGGCCCGCGCACCACGCGGATGCCGCGCCCGCCGCCGCCGGCGGCTGCCTTGACCGCCACCGGCCAGCCGTGCGCGTCCCCGAACGCGACCACCTCGGCGGCGTCCCGCACCGGCTCGGTGGTGCCGGGCACCGGCTCGACCCCGGCCTCCAGCACCGCGCGGCGCGCGGCCAGCTTGTCGCCCATCTGCTCGATCGCGTCGGCGGGCGGCCCCACCCAGACCAGCCCCGCCGCCTCCACCGCGCGCACGTGCAGCGCGCCGGCGTCCGGCTCGGAGTACACCGCCACACCGGCCAGGCCCTGCTCGCGGCAGGCGCGCAGCACGCGGACGGCGATCTCGCCGCGGTTGGCGACCAGCACCGTCCGGAAGGGGCGGCGCCGGGTCATACCGGCGGTACCCCGTGGCGGCGGCGGGTGAGCTCGCGCTGCTTGCCGGCGGCGGCGGCGAGCCGCCTGGCCACCTCGGCGCGCAGCTCGTCCGGGTCGACCACGGCGTCGACCACCAGGTCGGAGGCGAGCCGGGCGAGGTCGACGTCCTCGCGGTACTCGCGCTGCAGGCGCTCGAGCTCCTCCTCGCGCCGCTCGGCGGGCAGGGCGGCGAGCTTGTTGTAGTAGACCGCGTTGACCGCCGCCTCCGGGCCCATGACCGCGATCGACGCGGTCGGCAGGGCCAGGGTCGCGTCGGGCTCGAACCCGGGCCCGGCCATGGCGTACAGGCCGGCGCCGTAGGCCTTGCGCACCACCACGCAGATCTTCGGCACGGTCGCCTCGCTCACGGCCGTGATCATCTTGGCGCCGTGGCGGATGATCCCCTGGCGCTCGACCTCCTTGCCGATCATGAAGCCGGGCACGTCGGCCAGGAACACCAGCGGGACGTTGAAGGCGTCGCACAGCCAGATGAAGCGGGCGGCCTTGTCGGCGGAGTCCACGAACAGCACGCCGCCCTTGGCGAGCGGCTGGTTGGCGACGATCCCGACGGCCCGCCCCTCGATGCGGGCGAGCCCGGTGATGAGCTCGGTCGCGTACTCGCGCTTGACCTCGAAGAAGCTGCCCTCGTCGCAGACTGCGGCGACCAGCGGGAGCATGTCGAACGGCTGGGACTCGTCGGTCGGCACCAGCGGCGCCACCGGCCCGGTGTAGGCGGGCCCCCTGGGCGCCTCGGCCGGGGGCTCCCCCCGCCAGTTGCCCGGGAAGTAGGCCAGGTAGCGGCGGGCGGCCTGGATGGCCTCGTCCTCGTCGGCGCAGAGCAGGTCGCCGCAGCCGGAGACGCGGCAGTGCATGGCCGCGCCGCCCATCTCCTCGAGGGTGGTCCGCTCCCCGATGACCATCTCGGCCATGCGGGGCGAGCCGAGGTACATGGAGGCGTTGCCGTCGACCATGAAGACCACGTCGCAGAAGGCGGGGATGTACGCGCCGCCGGCGGCCGAGGGGCCGAACAGGCAGCACACCTGCGGCACCCGCCCCGACAGCCGCACCTGGTTGTAGAAGATCCTCCCGGCGCCGCGCCGGCCGGGGAACATCTCCACCTGGTCGGTGATGCGGGCGCCCGCGGAGTCGACCAGCCAGATCAGCGGTATCTCGTGGCGGAGCGCGTACTCCTCGACGCGGATGATCTTCTCGACCGTGCGAGCGCCCCAGGAGCCGGCCTTGACGGTCGAGTCATTGGCCATCACCGCCACGGAACGGCCGCCGACCACGCCGGTCCCGGTGACGACGCCGTCGGCCGGCAGGTCCCCGGCCATGGCGTTGGCCAGCAGCCCGTCCTCGACGAAGCCGTCGGCGTCGTCGAGCAGCCGGCGCAGCCGCTCCCGCACGAACAGCTTGCCCTGCTCACGAGCTCTGGCGTGGTAGCGCTCCGCCCCGCCCGCGCGGGTCTGCTTGGCAAGGGCCGCGAACGGGGCCTCGGGCCGCTGCCCGGTCAACGGGTCACCTCCTGGGTCGCTGTCGCAGGTCTGGCCGGGCCGGCGAGCAGCACCTGGCTGCGCAGCGGGTGCCCGAGCAGCGCCGCGGCGGTCCGGGCCACGGCGAGCAGGCGGCCGAGGTCGATGCCGCTGGCCACCCCCATGTCCTCGACCATGTGCACGACGTCCTCGCTGGCGACGTTGCCGCCGGCGCCCGGCGCGGTGGGGCTGCCGCCGAGCCCGCCGACCGCCGTGTCGAAGTCGGTGCAGCCTGCCTGCACGGCGGCGAGCAGGTTGGCCAGGCCGGTGCCGCGGGTGTCGTGGAAATGGCAGTTGACCGCCGTGGTCAGCGGGCGCAGCGCGCCGAGCAGCGCCTCGACCCGGGTGGGCGTGGCCATGCCGGTGGTGTCGCCCAGCGAGACGGCCTGGCAGCCGAGGTCCAGCACGGTCCGGGCCAGCTCCACCACGCGAGAGGCCGGCACCTCGCCCTCGTAGGGGCAGCCCCACGCGGTCGAGATGGTCGCCTCGACAGGAGTCCTGCCCGCCAGCCGCACCACCCCGGCGATCTGCTCCAGGGTCTCGGCGACGGTGCGGTTCACGTTGCTGGCGTTGTAGCTCTCGGAGGCGGCGACCACGACCTGGAGCCGGTCGGCGCCGGCGGCCAGGGCGTCGGCGGCGCCGCGCTCGTTGGGCACCAGGGCCGAGTAGGTCACGCCCGGGCGGCGCTGGACGGCCGCGAAGACCTGGCCGCTTCCGGCCA
>WNGA01015241.1_pt1 | contig 11478 bp, 9 predicted proteins | sample 5400061 | NCBI WGS metagenome assembly WNGA01 (sample SAMN13153366, study PRJNA577476) | soil metagenome | isolation source: 100 cm soil or saprolite under grassland replicate 2 | place: USA:California | collected 2016-06-15
CTGGCACTCCGGCGGCGCCCGGCTGGCCGAGGGCGTGCTCAGCCTGCACGCGGTCGGCAAGATCTTCCACGCGATGACGCAGGCGTCGGGCAAGATCCCGCAGATCTCTGTCGTCCTCGGCCCGGCCGCGGGTGGTGCGGCGTATGGCCCTGCTCTGACCGACATCGTCATCCTCGGTCCGGAGGGCCGGATCTTCGTCACCGGGCCGGACGTGGTCCGCTCGGTCACCGGCGAGGACGTCGACATGCTCCGGCTCGGCGGCCCGGAGCCGCACGGCCGGCGGTCCGGCGTCGTACACATCACCACCGACTCCGAGAGCGCGGCTATCGAGCGGGCGCGCCGGGTCGTGGACCTGTTCGCGAACCAGGGCTCGGTGTCGGGCGACGTTTCCGACACCGACCTGTCCGGGTTCCTGCCAGAGTCGGCCAAGCGCGCGTACGACGTGCATCCGCTGGTCGGCGGCGTGCTCGACGAGAACTCCGCTGTCGAACTGCACCAGCGGTGGGCGCCGAACATCGTCACGACACTCGGCCGGCTCGGCGGCCGCACGGTCGGCGTGATCGCGAACAACCCGCTCCGGCTGGGCGGTTGCCTGGACGCGTTGTCGGCGGAGAAGGCGTCGCGGTTCGTGCGGATGTGCGACGCGTTCGGCGTGCCGATGGTCGTGCTGGTCGACGTACCGGGGTATCTGCCTGGCGTGGGTCAGGAGTGGGATGGAGTCGTACGACGTGGCGCCAAGCTGCTGCACGCGTTTGCGGAGTCCGTCGTACCGCGGGTGACGTTGGTGACGCGGAAGACGTACGGCGGCGCGTACATCGCGATGAACGCGCGCTCGTTGGGAGCCACGCGGGTGTTCGCGTGGCCGCGGGCCGAGGTCGCGGTGATGGGCGCGGTCGCCGCGATCCGCATCCTGCATCGCCGCAAGCTCGCCGAGGTCTCCCCCGAGCTCCGGCCGCAGGTCGAGGCGGAACTCGCGGCCGAACACGAGAAGATTGCCGGAGGCATCGAACGGGCCCGCGAGATCGGCGTCGTCGACGAGGTCGTCGAACCCGCCAAGACGCGCTCGGCGCTGGCCGCCGCGATCGCCGAAGCCGACACCGGCGTCCGCGGCCACCACGGCAACATCCCGCTGTAGCAGACCTCGCCGGCTGGCGGCGTCCGTGGCCGGATCTGGACCGCGACACGACGGTGATGTGGTTGACACGGCGAGGTTGCTGGTGTTGGTGGGGGCTGTGGTGCAAGATGTACGCAGTGTTCCGCGGGGTGTCCTTGTGATGCCTGATGGAATGCTGGTTCCGCTGGGATCGACTCGCGGGTGTTCGAGAACGCTGGGGAAGGCGCCCCTCGAGCACAGGAGGTCCCGGTGGCGACGACTCGTGGCGTTCTCTACGTCCACACGGTGCCGTCAGCGTTGTGCCCGCATGTCGAGTGGGCCGCGGGCGGCATACTTGGCGTGCCCGTGAAACTCGACTGGACACCACAGCCCGCGGCTCAGGGCACCTACCGCGCCGAGCTGTCGTGGCAGGCCGAGGCCGGGACCGCGGCGAAGCTGGCGTCCGCGCTACGCGGGTGGCAGAAGCTGCGGTTCGAGGTGACCGAGGAGCCCAGCAACGGCGTCGAGGGCGAGCGGTACTCGTTCACTCCGACCCTGGGTGTGTTCCACGCGACGACCGGCGTACACGGCGACATCATGGTGCCCGAGGAGCGGCTGAAGGCGGCGATGCTGAAGGCGGCGAGCGGCGAGGCCGACCTGACCGAGGAGGTCGAGCGGCTGCTCGGTCAGCCATGGGACGACGAGCTGGAGCCGTTCCGGTACGCAGGCGACGGCGCGCCGGTGCGCTGGCTGCACCAGGTGGTCTGAGGCCAAGCCGGCGCGAACCTGAGAAGTTCTGAAGAAAGCCGTGAAGGGTAAGGACTTCGGCGAACTTTTCGAGAAGACTGAGCATCAGACATTCCACCAGGGTGGAGGAGCCGTGGCCGCTGGGTCACCGGGTGTCGGGACACCCCCGGTTGCCGCAAACATCGGCCACACCACGTGAAGGGCGCGGACCCAAGGTCCGCGCCCTTCGTGCGTCTGCTCCAGGTGGAGGAGCGTTTGACGAGGCGGGTGGGGAGGATCACAGGTCCTTCACCCTTTGGGAGCGCTTCCGGCTTGAACATAGGGCATCGCAAGACTCTTGTGAAGCACCCCTCCGCCTTGACATCGCGGCAACGCATGGGCGGCATGCCCAGTACGCCGGTCGCCGGTGGTCAGTTCACTGCAAGCGCTCCCAGCTACTTCTCAACAGGCGCCACGGTCTTACGGAGGCTGGCGACTGCTTGATGGAAGCAATCAAATAGTTGCCACCGGCAAGTACGGCGCCGACGCGCTCTCCGGCGACGACGTCCCTGACCCGTTGGAGAAGTATGACCCTGGATCATCACTGTAAGCAGTCGCGCATGTGCTCTCGGTGCCTGTAGGATCCTACCACTGCGCCCGTCCCGCAGCCGCATCACTTGCCAGAAGGGACTACCTCAGTGCGCAGGTTCTTGGTCATTGTCGTCGCGGCCGTCGCCGCGTCAGTGTTCGTCGTACCCACGGCGTCCGCCGGCAGCCCGCACTTCGTCGGCACCGCGACTGCCGTCCGTTCGGGCAGCTCGCTGACGGTCGTCGGCAAGGAGGCCGGGCTCGGCAACGAGGAGCAGATCCACATCTCCGTCACGGTCCTGGCCGCGTGTCTGAACGGGGGCGGTCAGTTCCCCGACGCCGCCAACAAGGAGTCGTTCAACGCGACCGGCACCTTCCCGGTCCAGAACGGCAAGGCGAACTTCTCACTGACCCTGACGGCCACCTTCCAGCCGAGGTGCAGCCCGCCGATGACGGTCGTCTTCGGTGCTGTCACCGTTATCGACCTGACCAACGGCATCTCGCTCACTCTTCCCGGCACCTTCTAGGTGCCGCACGAGCAGGGCGCTTAGGGGAAGCGGGAGGCCAGAGCGATGCAGGCGGCGGCCGCGGCCAGGGTGAGGAGCATCGCGATACCGGCAAACCGGGCGGTGACCTCCTTGTCGACCTTGTCGTAGCCGACCGAGGAGCCGATGTCCTTGTAGACGTCCTTCAGCTCGCCCGCGGACTCCGCGGTGTAGGCCTCACCGCCGGTGATCTCGGCGATGCTGCGCAGCTCGGCGCGGTCCGGTGGGACCCGCTGCCGGATGCCGTCCATCTCGATGAAGCCGGAGTCGGTACCGAAGCAGATCGTGTAGATCGGCGTGTTCTTCGCCTTCGCCGCCTGTGCGCCCTCCTGCGCCGTACGACCGACCGTGCGCTTGCCGTCCGACAGCAGCACGATGCGCGCCGGCGCCGGGTCGTTCGGGTGCTCCGGGTCCGGCGGGACCTGGGTGAGTGCCTGCAGCGAGGTGAAGATGCCCTCGCCGGTCGCGGTCGACTCGGCCAGCTCCAGCCCGTCGATCGAACGCAGTACGGTGGCCCGGTCGGTGGTCGGCGGCACGATGATGGACGCCGTACCGGCGAAGTTGACCAGCGCGACGTTGAACTTGGCCGGCAGTTGGTTGATGAACTCCTTCGCCGATTCCTTCGCCGCGGCCAGCCGGTTCGGCTCGATGTCGGTGGCCATCATCGACAGCGACACGTCGATCGCGACCACGATGGTGGCCCGCTCGCGCGGCACCCTCACCTCGTCCTTCGGCTGCGCGAACGCCACGATGCACGCCATCGCCGCCAGCAGCGCCAGTACGACGGCCAGATGCCGCCGCCACTGCGGACGCCGGGGCGCGACCCGGTCGAGCAGGGCGATGTTGGTGAAGCGGAGCGCGTACTGCGCGCGGCGGTGCTGGAGAAAGATGTACCCGGCGACAACCACCGGGATGATGAGCAGGAACCACAACCTGGCCGGAGACAGGAACTCCATCAGCGAGCCACTCCCTTCGGCGGTTGGTGCAGGCGCGGCGCGACTCGCCGGTAGGCGAGCACGAACCGTACCGTGTCGGCGACCCAGTCGCGGTCGGTCCGCAGGACCAAGTGTCCCGCACCTACCCTACGGAGCGCGGCCCTGGTTCGTTCCCGTTGTGCAATCGCGGCCACCGCGTATGCCTCCCGCACCTTGCGGCGACGGGTGTCGATCTCGCGCACCGCGCCGGTCTCGGGATCGCCGATCATGACCACGCCGATGTTCGGCAGTTCCAGCTCGCGCGGGTCGACGATCTCCACCGCGAGCACCTGGTGCTGCGCGGTCAGCTTGCGCATCGGTCGCTCCCAGGACGGCTCCATCCGGCTGTCGACCTCGCCGTCCTCCGGGGTGAGGAAGTCCGACACGATCACCCGAAGGCCGCGCTTGCGCTGCGTCCGGGCCATCGATTCCAGCGCCGCGGCCAGGTCGCTGCGGTGTGTCTCCTGATCGCCGTTGACCTGCTCGGCCAGCAACGCCCGCAACAGCCCGTAGAGCGCGAGCCGCCCGGACCGCGCCGGCCAGCGACGCAGGGCCGAGTCACGCAGCATCAGGCCGCCGAACCGGTCCCCCAGCCGGTGCGTGAGGAACCCGACCGTGGCAACAGCAGCGACCGCAAGCTCCCGCTTCTCCAGCTGTGACGTGCCGAAGTCCATCGACGCGGACAGGTCGACCAGCGCCCACGTCTCCAGCTCACGGTCCGCGATGAGGTCGCGCACGTGCGGAACCGTCGTACGCGCGGTCACCGCCCAGTCCATCCGCCGTACGTCGTCCCCGACCTGATACTCCCGCGCCTCGGCCAGCTCAGTGCCGGGCCCCGGCAGCAGGCCCAGGTGCTCACCGTGCAGATAGCCCTCGAGACGCCGTACGACGGTCAACTCGAGCCGGCGCAGGGCACGCTCGGGAGCGAGCTGCGAGATCGTCATCGCAGCCCGCGGGTCTGGTCGGTGGGGCACTACACGAACTCCGGGCGGCCGGTGCCGTCGGCTCCGTCGCGCCAGACCGGCTGCGGCGGCGGAACGGTGGCCAGGATCCGCTCGATCACGGCGCGCGGGTCGATGTTGTCAGCGACCGCGTCGAACGTCAGGCCCAGCCGGTGCCCCGTCACGTCCAGCGCGACGGTCTGGATGTCGCTCGGCAGCAGGTAGTCCCGGCCGTGGATCAGGGCCAGCGCGCGGCCGGCCGAGATCAGGCCCAGGGTGGCGCGCGGGCTGACGCCGAGCTCGATGATCGGCTCCAGGTCGGGCAGGTGGAAGTCGGACGGCGTCCGCGTCGCCATCACCAGGCGTACGGCGTACTCCGCGACCAGGTTGTGGACGAAGACCTGCTCGGCCGACCGCTGCAGCTCCAGGATCGTCTCCGGCTTCAGCATCTGCCGCGGCTCCGGCGGGTCGACGCTCATCCGGCGCAGGATCTCGAACTCCTCGTGCCCGCGCGGGTGGGGTACGTCGATCTTCACCAGGAACCGGTCCCGCTGCGCCTCCGGCAGCGGGTAGACGCCCTCGGACTCGATCGGGTTCTGGGTGGCGATGACGATGAACGGCTTCGGCATCGGGAACGTCTGGCCGCCGATCGACACCTGCCGCTCGGCCATCAGCTCCAGCATCGCCGACTGCACCTTGGCGGGCGCCCGGTTCACCTCGTCGGCGAGGACGAAGTTCACGAACGTCGGGCCGAGCTCGATGTCGAACGTCTCCCGGGTCTGCCGGTAGATCCGGGTGCCAACGATGTCGGACGGAACCAGGTCAGGGGTGAACTGGATCCGGGCGAAGGTGCCGCCGACCACGGAAGCGAAGGTGCGCACCGCGAGCGTCTTGGCGACGCCGGGGACTCCCTCGAGCAGGCAGTGACCCTTGGCGAGCAGCGAGACCATCAGAGTCTCGACCATGTGCTCCTGGCCGACGATGACCCGCTTGACCTCGCTGATGGCCTCGCCGATCAGTCGGGACTGCTGGGCCACCGATCCTGCCGGCACAGTGGTTTCGGTCATGCCTGTCCTTCCGGGGCCCACGCGCGGACCTTGTCTTCCTGCATCGCAACACCGGCCATTCCATCAGATCCCCGGGTCCCCCGAGCCCACGGCCCACGGAACTGCTGCCCCCACCTGGCTCCTCCCCCCATCCTGCCCACCAGCCCAAATCCCCACCCCTGTACCCCACCGCACCCCCGCCGTACGCCACAACCTGGGCTACCCCGGGTCGTGGTGAGTTGCTCCGGGGTCTGACCGGGGGAACCCACCAGCCGGAGGGGTACCCCCGGTTGCGGTGGGTGGATCGGGCCGTGCGGGGACAGTGCTACCAGGGATGTGGTGGGATTGGGGTGATGACTGCGACGGAATCCCAGACCGAGGCGCGGCCGGCGGATGCGCCGGTCGAGGCGCCTGGCCGGGTGATTCCGGACGCCCTGCCGCTGATGCCGGAGGATCCGCCGCGGGTCGGCGAGTTCTGGCTGCGCGGCCGGCTCGGTGCGAACGCGGCCGGGTACCTGTACGCGGCGAGTGACGAGGACGGCCGCGGCGCCGTGGTCGCGATGATGACCGAGGGCTCGGCCGACGACGCGGCGGCCCGGGACCGGTTCGTGACCGCCGTCGACGAACTGCCGGAAGACGCCGTACTGGCGCACAACGACGCGGACGACGACGATCTCGCGCTGTGGGTCGCGCTCGGGCCGATCCGGGAGGACGACGGGTCGAGTGCCGCCTCGGACGAGCGGCTGATCGCGGAACGGCGCGGCGAAGAGGTGCTGTCCGCCGTACTGATGGACCGGATCCCGCACATCGGCCGGTTCCGCGGCCCGGACTTCCGGCACTACTGGGAGGGCCGCCGCCGTCCCGGCCTGTTCCGGATCTGGCCGCTGCCGTGGCCGAACGCCCTGCGGCCGGCGTCACGGTTGGCGCTGATCCTCGCGCTGCTGACGATGGCGATCATCATGGCGCTGGCGGTCTTCCTTGCCTGGCTGCTGTTCCGCAACGCCGAGCCGCTGCAGCCGGAGCCGGTCATTCCGACCCCGACCGGAACGGTGACGGTCACGGTCACCCCGACCACGCCGCCGCCGAACACGACCTCGCCGTCGACGGGGCCGTCGCCCACCGTCAGCCCGAGCCTGTCGCCGACGACCGGCATCCCGACGACCAGCCCCGGCACCCCGGGCAACAGCCCCGGCAACCCTGGCGACAAGTTCTAGGCGCCTCGCTCGCCAGTACGGGTCAGCGGTGGGATCCACAGATGATGGGTCCTCGCGTCACGACACCAACTCCAGCAGCTCCGGATCCCGCCAGAGGTTGGCCGGCACCGGCCGCCGTACCAGGGCCGCGTCGGCGCGGATCTCGGCCGGGCTCGCGGCGGCGATGAGGATCGACGTGACCGCGGAATGCCTGGTGGGAAAGGCGAGTGCGGCCTGAGGCAACCGAACGCCGTACCGCTCGCACACCGCCGCGAGCTGACGTGCACGGATCGTCTCGGCCTGCATCACCTGGGGAGTGAGGATGCCGGACACGATCGCCGCGACTCCGTGCTCCAGGCAACGATCGAGCAGCGGCTTCGCGGACTGGTCGAGCAGCGAGTACTGCCCGGCGAGCAGGACCGTGTCCACCTCGACGTCGCGCACGATCCGATCCAGCACCTGCACATCCCCTGAGGACATGCCGATGGCCTTGATCACGCCGTCGCGCCGCAACTCGTCCAGTGCCGGGTACGACGTCTCGTCTTCAAACAACACCAGATCGACCGCGAGGCCGAGTCGCTCCATGCTCTTCAGCACCGAATCACGGGCATCAGCGCCCGCGACTACTCGCGTCGAGACCACGAACTCACCCCGCGGCAACCGCTGCAACGCCGTACCAAGTCGTTGCTCGGACGCCCCGTACGCCGGAGAGGTGTCGAAGAACCGGATGCCGGCCTGGTACGCCGCGTCGACGGTGGCAATCGCTCGTACGTCGCCGTCCGGACCCGGCGGCTCGCCGAGCCGCGAACCAGCGAGCCCGAACCGCGGCAGCCGGAACTTGCTCACCGAGCGGGGTGTGAGCGCATGACTGGGAGCCGGCATCGCACTGTCACCTCCCCTGGTCGCAGTTGATAACCAGGATCACGGTTCCGGGAAGACTTCGCATCCCGAACCGTCAAGTTTTCGGAGTTTCCCAGCGCACTACCAGTGTGTTCTCAGCGGCCCGTCCTCGTACAGCCTTCAGGCAGTTGGGACGCTGAGGTACGACGGGTTGCCGGCCGGCGAGCTGAAGGTGACCGCCGTACCGATGGCACTGCGGCCGAGGTATCGCGGATCGACGGTGTCCACGACCAGGACGAGATGATGCCCGGCCGGGACCTCCCAACTCGTCGCCTCCAGCCTGAGATCGAGCGGTACCGACGTGCCGGGCGTTGCCCCGCGCAACGTCACCGGCTTGTGCGAGATCAGCGACCCGATGCCCAGCGCGTCCACGTCGTACAAGTATGCAAACAAGGACGTGTCCGGGCCCGACGGCGTCACGGTGAAATGCAGCTTCGGCGCGCCGTTGACGATGGCGCCACTGGTGTAGACCGGGCCGGACCAGACACCTGCGTACGACCTGTCCACCAACGGAGTCGCGACGCCGGTCGGGATCGACAGAAGCCCTTGCAGCGCACCGGAAACGATCGCCACCCCACTGTCGGCGATGGTCGGAACACCTGCTCCGATGCCACTGGTCCAGCCGGTCGACGGCTGCGTTTGGAGGGTGCCGGTCCGCTGGAGGCCGGTCGGATTCGTGAGGTACGACGTACGTGACTTTCCGACGGCTGCCCAGCTCGAGTAGCCGCGCCAGACACCGAGTTGCGACTTCAGCTGGACCGGCGCCTCGTCATCGGCGCCGTTGTCCGCGCCGGTGAGGTAGCGCTGCAGCCACCTCACGAGTTCGTCCCACGTCTCGTTCGGCAAGCCGACCGCGCCGGACCCCTCCGGTGTCGAGTGATCGCCGTGGGCGAGCAGCAGGCGCTTCGGTCCGGTCAGTCGGGTGAAGAAGTCGGTGTACTGCGTCGGAAGGAAAATCGAGTCCTCGAAGGCATTCGCGAGGAACACCGCCGGGTGGTTGGCATTGATCCGATCGACTATGGTTGCCGCGGACCGGACCGGCGACATCTGCTTCGCCTGCGCTATCGCACCGTCGAAATCGCCGGTCAGGAACTTCGTCTGCAAGGACTCCATCTCCGGACCGGGCCGACCGGTGACGTTGCCCAGGGCAAGCAGAGCGGCGGCGGCCTGGAGGGAGACCGTCTCGTTCGGGTTGAGCGAGGCAATCAAATCAGCCCAGCCGCTGAGAGCGCCGACCGCCTTGATCCGCGGATCTTGCGCACTCGCGAGCAGCGACGTGCCGGCGCCGTACGAGATCCCGACAGCGGCGACCTTGCGGGTGTCGGCCGGTGTGTGCTGGCCGGCCCAGTCGATCACTTCGGTGACATCGGCAACGGTCGGCGGACCGGCGATGTCGATGAGACCGCCGGAGTCCCAGAAGCCACGGCTCGAGTACGAGATGACCTCGAATCCGGCCGTGGCCAGCTTCGCGCCCTGACCGACGTACTCGGCATTCGGCACACCCCAGCTCGACGGCATCACCACGAGCGGGAACGGTCCGTCGCCTTGGCCGGTCGGGGTGAGTACGACGGCGCCGATCTCGATCCCGCCGTGAGCAGGGTCAGGACGACGGCAAGGGCGGATGCGATTCTGCGCACGGGCGGGACCTCCGGCTCGGGATTACCGGAGGGTAACCACAAAGTTGCCGGTGTGTCACTACCTCGGCACGTTGAGTGTCGGATCGACCCCGGTTGCCTCGACCGACCACGACCAGAGCCGCTTGGCCAGCTCCGGATCCTGCGCCGTCCGGGTCGGCAGGACGACCGTCGGCGTACCCCGATATTCGAAGAAGGCCGGACCGTAGTAGGCGCCTGGTCGGACGTCCGGGTCGGTCGCGGCGAACAGGATCGGCCACGCGCCAGCCGCGGCGGACTGCGCGACGAGCTTGGTGACGCCCGTCCATACGCGGGCCTGTCGCAGTCGCCCGGCGAGCTCCGGCCCGGCCGCCTGCAGATGCGTGGAGGCGTACCCGGGATGGGCACCGACGCTCAGCAGGTTGGACCCGGCGGCTCGTGCGCGGCGGTCGAGCTCGAGCATGAAGAGCACGTTGGCGAGCTTGGACTCGCTGTACGCGACCCACTTGCTGTAGCTGCTCTGAGGCTGTCGCAGGTCGGTCTCACTGATGCCGCGAACCGCCTTGTGCATAAAGGAACTGACGGTCACCACCCTGCTTGAAGGTGCCTTCAGCAACAATGGCAGCAGCCGTCCGGTGAGAGCGAAATGCCCGAGATGGTTGGTGCCGAACTGCAGCTCGAACCCGTCCGCGGTCTGCCGGTACGGCGTTGCCATCACGCCGGCGTTGTTCACCAGCAGGTCGAGCTTGTCGTAGGTCTTGGCGACCTGATCCGCGGCCTTCTCGACACTCGTCAGGTCGGCGAGATCCAACTCCACGATGGTGGGCGTCTGGCCTGCCGCCTTCGTAAGTTTGGCGGCGCTGTCAGCCGCCTTCGCCGGATTCCGCGCTGCGACCAGCACCTCGGCGCCGTGTCTGAGCAACTCGAGTGCCGTCTCGTACCCGAGGCCGCTGGTCGCGCCGGTGACGAGCGCCCGACGTCCGCTGAGGTCGGGGATGTCCGCCGTACTCCAGGTCATGCGCCAACAGTAGCCGCGGGGGCACAACCTGGTGTCGGGTGTCAGAGGATCTTGCGGTCCTGGAACGCCTTGGTGACCTGAGCGGCCGCGCCCTTGCCGTAGAGCAGGCGAGCGGCCTGGACGGTGGCCCGGGCCGCGTCGGCGAACGAGGTGTCCGGCGCGTAGAAGAACGTCGCCTCCAGAATCACCTTGTTGGCCTTGGTCCGGCCGAGCGCCTTGTGGATGTCCCACAGCGCGTTCGACCAGATCTCGCCGTCGGCGTGCACCTCGCCGATGATGTCGTCGGTGGTCTTGCCGGTGTCGGTGCGGCGCAGGCAATGCGGCTCCGTGTCCGTGTACGACGTGGCGTCCCAGTCCATCACGCACGGCAGGTCGAAGTTCCGGCTCACCGGCACGGACATGGTCACAGCCCAGTAGTCGCCGAAGCCCTCACCGATCGAGCCGGCCTCGAGCGATTCGCCGTACCCGGGAACGACGTCGTCCTGGATCGCGTGGCCGTACTCGTGCCAGATCACCTCCGCGTCCTCGGCGTCGTCGACCCCGCCCTCGCCCATCGTGATGGTGTCCTTGGACGGGTCGTAGAACGAGTTGTCGTCGGCGTACGTGTTGATCTCGAAGTCCTGTGACTCGTTGTTGACGTCTTTGAAGCCCAGGCTGTGGATGTACTCCTGGGTCTGGTTCACCTGGTAGTACGCCATCACCTGCTCGAACCGGTCGTCGTCACGGAAGTACAGGAACTGGTTGTTCGCGCTCCGCGCGACGCCGCCCTTGGCCTTCGAGATGTTGACGTACGGCCCCTCGAGCTTGCCGTTGCCGGCCAGGTTGCGCAGGATCACGTTCT
>WNGA01011599.1_pt1 | contig 11474 bp, 10 predicted proteins | sample 5400061 | NCBI WGS metagenome assembly WNGA01 (sample SAMN13153366, study PRJNA577476) | soil metagenome | isolation source: 100 cm soil or saprolite under grassland replicate 2 | place: USA:California | collected 2016-06-15
CCGAAAAAGAGCACGTCCTGATACGAGACGACGAACGGAGTCATCGGATTCAGTCGTAGCAGCGCGCGCAAAGGCCGCGAGGGGACGTTGTCGATCAGATAAATGATCGGCGTGACGAAGAATCCGAGCTGCATCAGATTGGCGATGATGTCGCGCAAATCGCGCAGCAGAACGGATGCTGACGCGACGCACATGACCAGTCCGGCGATGAACACCGTCTGCAGGAGCATCAGAAACGGCACGAGCAGCGCGGTGACCGGAATCCCCGCCAAGCCGAAGTAGGCGTAGATGCCCATCGCCGCGAACAAGACCGGCAGCGCCAGCGCGAAGTGCACCAGATGCGACAGCACCACCACCAGCGGCAACGTCTCGGCCGGAAACATCACCTTCTTGACCAATCCGGCATTGCTGGAAATCGAATTCGTCGACTCGAGAACGGCGGCGGAAAAGAACGTCCACGGCAAAATGCCGGCGAACAGAAACAGCGGATAGTTCTTCACCACCTGCTGTGGAAAGAAGATGGTGAACACGAGCGTGTAGACGCCGAGAAGAAGAAGCGGATTGGCCAGCGACCAGAAGAAGCCCAGGATGGAGCCGCGATAGCGGGCTTTGAGGTCGCGCACGGTGAGGGCGGCGATCAGTTGACGATAGCGATAGAGGATCGCGAGCTCGTGCATCAGTTGCCGGTTACCGGTTCCCGGTTGTCGGTTCGCTTCTGGCAACTGGCAACTGGCAACCGGGAACTAAACATCTTCAGTAACAATGAGCATCAGTGTGCTTCCACCGACCTGAAACTCCGATTGATTTTGCAGCTCGGTCGGCCCGCTGATCTTCTGCCCGTCGATCAGCGTTCCGTTTGTCGATTTCAAGTCCTGGAGCACGTACGTCGTGTCGCGAATCTCGATTGCCGCGTGCGCGCGCGAAATCTCGCTGTCGTTGAGCGCGATGTCGGCGCCGGTGCGGCCGATGGTGATCGCCGGCTTCTCGATCCGAAATACGTTGCCCGCGTCCGGGCCGTTGATCACGGCCAGCGACAGACGTTTGCCAGTCGGCATCTGCGGGCTGTCGACTTTGTTCGCTTTGCGCTCTTCCGCGGGAGGTTCAGGCTCCGGTGTGGCCACCTTCGGCTCCTGGCGGCGCGTGAAGGTCATATCGCCGACGGCAGGCTTCTCCTCGATGGCCGGCTTGGAGGCGAATGCGGGATTGTGGATCTCGAACACCGTTGCGCATTTCGCACACTTGATTTTCTTTGAGGCCTTCCGCTCGAAGCGATCTTCGCTGTACTGATACCGCGCGTGGCAGTTCGTGCACTCGATGATCATGATCGGCGTCCGGCGCTGCGACGATAATACAATGTGCCTCGTACAGGAGAGCGATCGCGTGGAAGGTCAGGCACAGCTTTGCTGTCGCGATTGCGGCCGGAAGGCCAGCGTCCGCGGAGAAATGCCGGCCGAATATTTTTCCTGTTTCGTTCAGGTCGTTCAGCGCGACGGCTGGGTCGTTGCGCCCGGCAGCCGTGTGGAACTCGTCTGCGGCACGTGCCTGCGTGCCTACGAAGGCAGCGAAACGCACGACGACGCCGAAAAGATGTGATCAGGCCAGCTTGGCCATCGCCTCTTCGACCTGCTCGGGAGTCGGCACGACCGGCTGCACCATCTCCCCTTTGAACCAGTCGTATTCGCCTTTGAGCAGTTTCAAGACCAGCCGGTACGCAGCGTCATCGTGATCGGTGAAGAGGTTATGGAAGTTCGCGTCGATGCGCATGCGCGCTTCGCGGCAGAAGACGTCCGCGAGATCAACGGCGTTCTTCTGACCGTTCTTCGCCAGCATCGTCGCGTAGCTGATCGCCGCCGACATCGCGAAGAGATCCGTGCCGATGTCCACGATGCGGAACAGCACCATCTGTTTGCGCTCCAGCTTCGCCTGATAACGCATCATGGCGTGGAAAATCGAACGCGAGAGGTGACGCGCTGTCCGTTCGATGAATCCCACGTGGCCGGAGAGCTTTCCGAACTCTCCGAACTTGGGGAATCGCGACCAGCCGACGTACCGCGAGGGATACCACGCCGCATAGTGCGCGCCCGCTTTCGCGGCGGCCGCGAACTTCTCTTTCGCAGGCGTTTCGGGCTGCAGAATCTTGTAGCCGCGCTTCATGTGCGGATCGACCGCCTCGCGGGCGATGAAGAGATGTTGAATCTCGCTCGTCCCTTCGAAGATGCGATTGATGCGCATGTCGCGCAGAATTCGCTCGACCGGGTAACCCTTCTCGCCGCGCGCGCGTAGAGACGCCGCGGTTTCGTATCCGCGGCCGCCGCGAATCTGCACCAGGTGGTCGGCGCATTGCCACGCGGTTTCGGTGTTGAACAGTTTGGCCATCGCCGCCTCGAGGCGGAGATCGACATCACCGCGATCGGAGAGCCCCGAGGTCAGCCACACGATCGCCTCCATCGCGAACGTGTGCGAAGCCATCCAGGCAATCTTCGCCGCCACAGCTTCGTGCTTTCCGATCGGCGCGCCCCACTGCACGCGCTCGTTCGCCCAGTCCTGTGCGATTTCGAGCATTCGACGGCCGCCGGCTGCACAACCGGCGGGAATCGTCAACCGTCCAGTGTTGAGCGTGATCAGCGCGAGCTTGAGTCCATGCCCTTCCTTCCACAGCAGGTTTTCGTTCGGGATCACAACGTCTTTGAATCGAATCAGAACATTGCCGATGCCGCGCAATCCCATGAACTGGCAGCGATGGGCGATCTCCACGCCCGGCGAATTCATCTCCAGGATGAATGCGGAGATCTGTTTTTTCTCTTTGCCTTTGACGACCTTCGGCGGCGTCTGCGCCATCACCACGATGACTTCGGCTTTCAGACCGTTCGTGCACCACAGCTTCTCGCCGTTGAGGATCCATCCTTTGCCGTCGGGCGAGGGAACCGCGCGGGTCTGCATTTTCGCGGGATCGGACCCGACGCCCGGCTCGGTCAGCGCGAACGCGGAAATCGCGCCGTTCGCGAGCCGCGGCAGCCATTTTTCTTTTTGTTCTTTTGTGCCGAACAGTTTCAGCGGCTGCGGGACGCCGATCGATTGATGCGCGGAGAGCCAGGCCACGGTCGATCCGCACCACGTGGCCACCAGGCCGATTGCCCGGTTGTAATTTGTCGCGCTGAATCCGAGGCCGCCGTATTCTTTCGGGATTTTCATGCCCCAGGCGCCGAGCTCTTTGAAGCCTTCGAAAAGCGAATAGTCGTATTCGCCCTGCTCGTCGATTTTGTCGGCATCGACATTCTCGGCGAGGAAGCGCTCGAGCTTCGGCAGAAACTCATCGGCAATCGCCTTGTCCTCGGGTGGCTGCTCGGGGAACGGATGGATCAGATCGAGGTCGAGATTGCCGAGGAAAAGCTGGCCGACGAACGAGGGTTTTTCCCACTCGGTTTCACGGGAGGCTTCAGCCACCTCCATTGCTTCGACGGCGCCTTGAGTTTTTGTTTCAGCCATTTGAGACACTCCTGCTCGCTTGGTGCAATGATCCCGCCAATTCTGAATGAACGCTCATTCAGTGTCAATGCTGATCCCCATAGCGGGTAGACTAACCGCCGATGAAAAATGCCGACATCGTTTTGCAAACCGAAGCCGAAGCTCTCCTCGGCGATAGCGGATTGATGATCAGCCCACGGCCGACCGTCGATCGCGGCAAACTAGAGGAGCATCTGCGCGAAGCGCTGCGGCTCCTCCACGTCAATCTGGACAACGAAAATCTCCGCGACACGCCGCGACGCTGGGCCGAGTCGCTTGTGACGATGACCAGCGGCTACGACTTCACCGACGTGAAGCGGCTGACGACTCTGTTTCGGAAAGCCTGCACCGCGGCGGACGTGAACTGCCAGAATCTCGTGGTGATCGGCGGAACGTACAAGACGCTTTGCGCGCATCACATCCTGCCGTTCTTCGGCCACTTCATCGTCGGTTACATCCCGGAGCACATGATCATCGGCGCGTCGAAGATCCCACGGATCGTCGAGGTGCACATGCGGCGATTGCAGTCCCAGGAGCACCTCGCGCACGACGTCGCCGACACGATCGAGCGCATTCTCGAGCCGCGGGGCCTCGCGGTGTGGATGGGTGGCATGCACATGTGCATGGTGATGCGCGGCGTCGAGCAGGAGTCGTCGTTCATGGAGACGAATGTACTGCGCGGCGAATTGCTCAATGACGAGCGCACGCGAACGGAATTCATGTCGATTGTGAATCGGCGCGGGCAACGCGAATGAGGTCTCGCGGTTCCCTCGTGTCATCCTGAGCCGCGAAGTCGGCGAAGGATCTCAATGAACGAGACAGTTTCGCAGTTTGAGATCCTTCGCTCCGCTCAGGATGACACAACCGCGAGACTACGAGACCGGTGTAAAGCGCCCCTTGGCCATTTCGCGAATCTCTTCGATGTCCTCACGGCGCGCGATCGACAGCGGCACGGTGCTGTTCGCGGCCTCGATCAGCGCCTGAGTCGTCAGCGGCTGTTTCTGCTGCAGCACACGGTAGAGGGCGGAGATCACCACCTGTTCGATTTCCGCGCCGCTGAAGCCTTCCGTCCCTTGCGCGAGCGCTGCGAGATCGAACTGCTGCGGGTCCTGTTTGCGGAGCGCAAGGTGAATGCGAAAGATTTTTTGTCGTTCCTCCGGCGTCGGAAGATCGACGAAGAAGATCTCGTCAAAGCGGCCCTTGCGCAGCAGCTCCGGAGGAACATTCATCAAGTCGTTTGCCGCTCCGACGACGAATACGCTTGCACTTTTCTCCTGAAGCCACGTGAGAAATGATCCGAACAGCCGGTGCGACAGCCCGCCGTCCGACTCGCCGCTGCCGCCCTGGGCGAACACTTTTTCAATCTCGTCGATCCACAACACGACGGGCGCCATCGCCTCCGCGAGAGTGGTCGCTTTGCGAAAGTTGCGTTCGGTTTCGCCGATGTATTTGTCATACAGCCTTCCGGCATCGAGCTTGAGCAGCGGAAGCTCCCACTGCCGGGCGACGAACTTTGCGGCGAGCGATTTGCCGCACCCTTGAACGCCGACGAGGAGAATTCCTTTCGGCGGTTCGAGATTGAGCTCGCGCGCGGCGGGCGTGAATCCCACCCTCGCGCTGTCGAGCCACGACTTCAGCAGCTCGAATCCGCCGAGCTCGAAGCGGTTCGTGCCGGCCGGAAAGAACTCCAGCACGCCTCCCTGCTCGAGCAACTCGCCTTTCCGTTTGATGATCATCTGAATGTCGTCGGCCGAGAGGCGCCCGTCGTCGACGATGGCTTTCGCGATGACCTGGCGTGCCTGGTTCAGTGTCAGCCCTGATAGGGAGCGCACGAGGCGTTGGGCGTCCTCGCGACTGAGGTCGACGCGGACCGGCTGGCGCGCGGTGATGCTGTCGATGACACTGCGGATGAGCTCGCGCAGCTCCTGCTCGTCGGGAAGCTGAAGCTCGAAGCGGACCGCGAGCGCGTCGAGATCGGACGGCAGCTCGATCGGGCTTCCGGTGAGGACGATCATCGAGCGCGTCGAGACCAGCTTTTGCGCAAGCTCGCGCAGCGCGCGGGCGATGTTCGCGTTTGACAGGTGAGGAGCGAGGTCTTTGAAGAGGTAAATGGCGTCGAAGTCGAATCGATCGATGTTTTTCAGCGCCATCAGGGCGTCCTGAGTCATATCCATTGTCGCGCCGCGAAGGCGCCGCAAACCTTCGGTGACAGACCATTCGTAAAATGGCAGCCGCAGGTCGTTCGCCACCTCGATCAGCAGCGATCGGACACGCTCTTCCTCGACGGTTTCGATCGTTAAAAGCGAGTGGAACGACAGAACGAGCGTCTTCAGCTCATGAACGGCGCTGCGGTGGGACATCTCCACCGAGTCTAATGCAATGAGAAAGCGGTTCGGCGTGTTTCGCCGTCCGTCGCGATGAAGAACAAAGTCTTCAACGAGGTTCGGGTTTTCCTGGCCATGCTCCTCGTGGTGAGCTCGTTGCGATCGGCTCTCGCCGACTGGAATGACGTCCCCACCGGGTCGATGAAGCCGACGATCGAAGAAGGCGACCGGGTGGTAGTCAACAAACTCGCCTACGATCTGAAGATTCCGTTCACCACGTTCGAGCTCATGAAATGGGGCGACCCGCTGCGCGGTGACATCGTCGTTCTCTTCTCGCCGGCCGATGGCACCCGTCTCGTGAAGCGCGTGGTGGGAGAACCGGGCGACCGGATCGAGATGCGCGACAACCAGCTTTTCGTCAACGGTCGCGCTGCACAGTGGCGGGAAGTCGGATTCAAGGATGACAGCGAACAAGGAAGCTCGCTCGTGGTCGAGGAGGACCTTGCCGGCCGGATGCACCGGGTGATGTTCACGCCTCAGATTCCTGCCGTGCGCTCCTTCGCGCCGCTGACCGTCCCCACCGGCCGCTACTTCGTCATGGGAGACAACCGCGATAACAGCAACGACAGCCGCTTCATCGGCTTGATCGACCGCCGCCGGATTGTCGGAAAGGCAACGGCAGTGGCGTTCTCATTCGATCGATCGCATCACTTCGCGCCGAGGTTCGATCGATTTTTCAAGGCGATTCATTGATCGGAGATGCTAATGTTCAAATCTATGCGTATTCTCCTCACAGCAGCCGTCGCCGCCCTGCTGACCGCAGCCGTCGCCGACGCGCAATACAAGGTGCCGGCACCGGCGCCCGCCCCTGCCAAAGCGCCGGGCGGCGTTCAGGTCGCACCGAACAAAAACATTCAGATCGAGATGGCCCAGCCGAATCCGGTGGAGGACGAGCTGGCCAGCGCGCGTCGCATCCCACGCGATGAGGCGATGAAGCTCGTCAAAGCGAAGAAAGCGGTCTATATCGACGTCCGCTCGAAAGAGACGTACGACGAGAGCCATATCCCGGGAGCGAACAATATTCCGCTCAGCCAACTTCTGACCAGGCTGAGAGATCTCCCCCCGAAAAAGTTTCTGATCACCTACTGTGCTTGACAGAACGAGCATACAAGCGCCCGTGCGGTGCTCGACCTCAATGCTCACGGAATCAAGAACACCGCCGCCCTCGTCGGCGGCTGGAATGCGTGGAAAGAAGCAGGCCTCCCAGTGGTCACGTCGAAGGTCAAAGCCAGCAGCAAATAACCTAAATAGCAGCCTCGGCATTGACGTCAGGGCCATTCATCTGCACCATATGCAGAAGACGCGTCGCCGCCGCGGATCACTTTTCGCGAGGGCGAAGGGCGCGATCAGAGAGAGCGCGAGGAAGCGTCTTCGGTCATTCGGTAAGGGCAAACCCTAGCCCCAACCCCAGATCCGGGACCAACTCGATCCATTTGAAACTGTATTTACTTGTACTGCAGGGGTTTATTGAGCTCATCGAACAAGCTGGTCCGCATTTTGCCCTTGAGGCACCCTGGTATGACAGGCAGGCGCAACTGGGACTACCGCACGATCTGCGACTGCCAGCGTCATGCGCGCCGCCGTCGCCTCCTGCGGTTCGCCCGGATGGCTGCGGGGCATCTGCAGCGCCGTGCCGTAGCGCTCGTCATCGGGATTCCGCTTGCCTTTTGCGCCTTCGGGTTCCCGATCGACGCAATGAATCTCTCGCTGCCTCTGATGGAATCGAGAGTAGCGCAACCTATTGAGCCATTTCACATTTTCGCCACTCCGAAGTCGCGGCAAGTCCTGCTGAGTCCGGAAGCAGCACCGCAGAAGTTTGCTCTCGACGTGGCCAAGGAAGACTTCTTCCATAGTCAGGTGCCGTTCGGATCGATCATTTATCGCGAAGCCGTCCGCAACAATCTTTCGCCGGAGCTCGTCGCGGCCGTGGTCGAGGCGGAATCAGACTTCCGGCCGCGCCTCGTTTCAAATAAGAATGCGCAAGGCTTGATGCAAATCGTCCCGGAGACCAGCCGCATCCTCGGCTGCGACAATCCCTTCAACCCCGCGGAAAATGTTGCCGCCGGTGCGAAGTACCTGCGGTATCTCATGGATCGATTTGGAGATCAGCGCCTGGCGCTCGCGGCGTACAACGCTGGCGAGGGGACGATCGAGCGTTTCGGCGGCGTGCCGCCGTTCCCTGAGACGGTCAACTATCTACAGCGCGTAGCACACGGCACCCGCTCCTACCGCCAGCAGGTTCACAATCGGTACGTCGCCGCGCTTCGCATTCACACGACGATGTTCGAGTAAATGTGGAGGCGGCCTTCAGGCCGCTCGGGGCGGGCTGAAGCCCGCCTCCACATCATAGAATGGCCGCATGCAGCAAATGCGGCCGGAAGAGCGGCGCGAATTCCAACGTCTCACCCTCAAACCGGCCCTTCCCGGCCTCCTCGGAACGCACCCCGTATCGATCCTGGAGATCGGAGTCCTCGGGGCTCGCGTGAAGCACGATGACGAGATCGGCTCGGAACATCTCGATTTGCATTTCTCGCACTCTGGTCAGCAAATCGAGATGAAATGCCAGGTCATCCGCACCTCGCCCGGCATGCAGACCGGCCTCCGGTTTGTCGCTGCGATCGGCGATTCGGGAGACAAGCTTCGCGACATGCTGGCCATGCTCGTGATGAAGGAAATCGACCGCCGCCGCACGAATCCCGGCCGCGAGCCGATGCCCTCGCACACGGTCGATGGTGACAATACTGTTCGTGGCGCTGATGCCGGATTCCTCAGCTATCGATTCGAGAACGGCCGCTGGAGCAAACGGCCAGTTTTCCTTCCGGAACAACCATCGTCCGGTTTCACAGTCGCCCGCTCGTCCGAATCGGACGAGATTCAACGTCTTTGCAGGGTGTACGAAGCGTCTGATGAAGAAGGGCGGCGGCTGATCCGGCTTTTCGCAGAGTTGAGCGTCAGTGATGCCCTCGAGATTCCACCGTCCGCCGGGAGTTAAAGGTCATGCAAAATCGTCGTGATTTTCTTTTGTTGGCCGGGGCGTCGGCCGGCTTCATCTTCGCCGCGCCTTCGAAGGAGCCTGAGGTCACCGCGACGGAGGACCTCATGCGGGAGCACGGCGTCATTCGGCGAGCCCTGATTGTGTATGCCGAGACCGCACCGAAACTCCGCAAGGATCCGAACAACGTCGATCCGGTGGCGCTGCGTGAAACGGCGCAGCTTTTCCGGACATTCGGCGAGAACTACCACGAGAAAATGCTCGAGGAGCGGCACATCTTCCCGGTCGTTCGCAAGGCCGGCGGCGCCCTTGCGCGCTATGTCGACGTCCTCACGTCACAGCACTCGCGCGGAAGAGAGATCACCGACTACATCATGACCGTCACGGCGGGCCCGAAGATCGGCGCCACGCGCGGCGAAGCGCTTGCCAAAGTGCTCGATGGGCTCGTGCGCATGTACGAGAGCCATGCGGCACGCGAAGACACGATCGTCTTTCCCGCGTGGAAACAGAATTTCTCGAACAAGCAGCTCGAGGAGCTTGCCGATCAATTCGAAGACATCGAGCATCGTGCGTTCGGCAAAGACGGTTTTGAGGAGGCCGAGAAGACGATCGGCGGCATTGAAGCGCGCTTTGGGCTTGCCGATCTCGTGATGTTCACGCCTCCACCGCCGCCGAAGCCGTGACTTTCGCGACAGGCAGCGTGAAATAGAACTTCGTTCCGCGTCCCTGGGTACTCTCGACCCAGATCCGTCCGCCGTGTGACTCCACGATTCCTTTGGCAATCGGCAGCCCGAGTCCGGCGCCGAGGCGTTCGGCGCGTTTCGCTTGCCAGTAGGGACTGAAGATGTCTCTCAGATGTTCATTCGGGATTCCCGGGCCGGTATCAGAGACGGTGAACAGGACTTTCTCATCGGGCTGCGGGTCGGCTGTGAAGGTGATCATGCCGCCGGCAGGCGTGAACTTCATGGCGTTTCCGATCAGATTCGAAAGCACCTGCAGAACGCGGTGATGATCGGCATTCACAGGCGGCAGACGATCGGCGACGTGGTACTGCAGCGTGATCGAAGTGGACGCCGCCTGGGCCTTGAACAGTTCGTAAGTTTCCGCGAGCAAGGGGACGACTTCGAGCGGCGCGGGCTCGATCGGGAGATCTTTGCCGCCCTCCAAACGAGTGATATCCAGGAGGTCATCGATCAGGCGTTTCATCCGCTTCGCTGAGAGCTCCAGCACTTCGAGCTGTTCGCGATCCTCCTGCGAGAGATTCTCGGATGTGTGAAGCAACGAAGCGGCGAGAGTGACTGAGTTCAGCGGATTGCGCAGGTCGTGCGACACGATGGCGAGCACTTCCTCACGCGCGCGAACGGCTTGCTGAGACTCGCGGTACAGACGTGAATTGTCGATCGCCAGCGATCCATGGCGGGCGAGCTCTTCGGCCAGTTGGCGATCCTCCCGCGTGAACACGTATCCCGCCGGCGCCGCCGCGGTCACAATCCCGAGCGTTTGTCCGCGGCTGATGAGCGGGATGACCATCAGGGACGGCCGTTCTTCGGAACCCTCCGGCTGCGAAACGGTGTTGCCGATCTCGCGCTCCATCTCCCGCTCGGCCTTCTCGTCGCGATGGGCAACCGCCCGCCGGCGCAGAGTTCCATCCCTTTCGGCGATGTCGATCGTGCACGTCTCAGCCAGATTCGGCACGAACAGTCGCGCCAGCGTAGCGATGGTGCGCTCCACGTCGAGTAACGAAGTGAGCTCCTGAACTGCGGATGCCAGGAATGCCGCGCGCCGCTCCTCTTTCTCGGCAGCCGCGCGCGCGATCTTCGCCTCCCCCGCTTCGCGTTCTGCCTCCTCACGCCGGCGCATCGCCTCACGGGCGAGCAGACGTGTTTGACGACCCAGCCCGGCGACGAGAAGGGCGGAGGTGAGGGCGAGCATCGTCAAAAGAATCGTCAGGGCCATATTGAGGCGCTCGGCATTGCGGATCTTCAAGAGGCGGTCGTTCACGGCGGCCTGGATTGCATTTTCCAGCTCGCCGGCGGAGCGCAGCGCGAGCTCGTACGCCGGATGCCGTTCGAACAGCCGAGTCATGAACACCTCGGCCGGTAACTGCCGCTGCAGAAACTCACCGGTGGTGACACCGGCGTGCCATCGCTGAGTCGCTGAAATCAGAGCGATCAGATCACGATCGACGTCTTCACCAAGCCTTGGACCGAGCGCGCGGAGCTCGTCGTAATCGCGGACTTGTTGGTCGAGAAGATTGCGGTAATCGTCACGATATTGCGTCTGCCCGGTGACCTGAAAGGCGATGACTTTGTCCAGCTCCGCCGATACGCCGAGCTGAATCTCACTCGCCGCGCGCCGCGCCGGTTCGGCAACGCGCGTGATCTGATCGCGCATCTGCGCTGTGTGATTGCCGACAACCACGGGCAGAACTGCCAATGCAACGAGCGAGACGATGACGAAGAGGACCGGCAGGACAGTCGTCCAAGTGCTGTCGGGGCCAACGCGCCAGAGGCTGCGGCGTTCACCACGTGATTCAGAGGGCACTGCTTACGAGCGCAGCAATATGCTTGCCTCCGCTGCTTTGACCGTGAATA
>WNGA01011603.1_pt1 | contig 11473 bp, 9 predicted proteins | sample 5400061 | NCBI WGS metagenome assembly WNGA01 (sample SAMN13153366, study PRJNA577476) | soil metagenome | isolation source: 100 cm soil or saprolite under grassland replicate 2 | place: USA:California | collected 2016-06-15
CCAAAGGGCTAAGCAAAAGAGGATTTCCAGTCCCCCGCCCGCCCGGCAGCCTGCCAGAACCTTTTTCTTGCTTGATTTTTATACGATTTTTTGAGCAACTAGCGCGAAAGCCGTTGCGCTAACGCGCATCCGTTTTCTTTTTCTTAGCTTTATTTGAAGCGTAGTTTTTCACCTTCAAAAGAAGGCGCCAGCGCTTTTGTAGTGACCCCGGAGGGGTCCCGGGTTGCTTTGGCGCGCCCCACCCCGTCAGTCCTGTGTTGTACTTGACTTGACTCTCCCCCGCTTGCTGCTTGCTGATCGCAGTGTTCAAAAATGACACGAAGCTGGATATGAGTAGATGTTGTTGGTCGAAAACGTCTTTCATTCACAATGAAACAGAATGGTCTCGCTCGATGCGTCATTTTATGATGTGTATTTTCATATTAAGAGTTCTTAAAAGAACTCAACTCAAAGCCCAACCGTCAAAAGGATGCTACAATGTTCGAAATTCTCAACTTAACACGCCCCCTTACTTCCTTCGTGACCTCCCACTACTTCATCTACCGAAATGATTAGGCAGATCTCCTTTTTTCTAGCATTAAACCAGCTCATGATCCTTAGGCTATAGAGCATGGAGCAGACAGAGAGATGAAAGGACCACCTTCTCCTGCTTGCTTGATCGGAATCTATTTACATTTAGAATAGCTGAAGTGCTACTTAACTTCACTTAGTAGTAGAAACTCGGAGAGACAGAGAGAGTCCTCTCTCATACTTGCCAATTCCCTTGCTGATCAGCAAGGGAATTGGCAGGAACCAACCTTAGTTGCCCCTCGGTAGAGTGAGTCTACTTAGCGAACTGGCAGGACGCGGAGATCGATTGATCAATATGCATATCGAGAGTTGATGGTTGACCGCCGCCCCCCTTGTCCTGTCCTGGAGGCTCCCCGGCCGGGGAGGCAAAGGGGATTGCTATCGTCACCCTTTCTCCCGGTGTATGTGAAAGAGAAAAAGTGACGAACTTTTTTTCTTTTCGGTTGGTTGGTCCAAAGAACGAGAGTCAGCTTCCTTAAGTCCGTTCTTCCTCAGTAGCTCAGTGGTAGAGCGGTCGGCTGTTAACTGACTGGTCGTAGGTTCGAATCCTACTTGGGGAGATTTGATTCATTCAGAATTCGAATTGATAGTTATAGCTTTTCTGACTAGCGACCCCTGTCCTTCTCCTTTTTCTTTTCTAAAGACGCAGCAGAATCGTCAAACGGGACATCAAAAGTGGGAAGTTGATTGTAGGATTTCTATTCCTCACTCTCGTATAGGTGAACTTGGTTCGTTCAATGAAAAGGGATAAGAAGGATCCACTGGGAATGAATGGGAAGACTGGGGTAGTATCTTCATTAGCCGGAAGGAATTAGTCTCCACTAGCGTAATTCGAAGAACGAACAAGAAAAGGCGTCACTGTTTAGGTAGGAGGATGGATGGATGTGGTCCAATGGCTAAAGCTCTGCCAGCTTCTTGTAGACTGGCAGTCTCCGAGAGGAACCTTCACCCCCCCGGGGGAGGCCGGGTGGGATGGTAGACTTTTTTTTCGCCACAAGTGGGAACTCAGTCCTTGGTAAGACACAAGGGGGGAAGGAAGATCTTCACTCATTCATTAAGTGCCTGCGGTGAGACGCGACCCACAACAAACGAAGGGGGTGGAGGGAGACCGAAGAAGGAACAATTGTCTTGAATGCTACGCTGGGATCAGCAGCTTCCAGTGAAGACAAAATGAGTCGGGCAGGAAGAGGAAGATCGTGCGGGGAAAACGGGGTTCGAACCCGCGACTTCTGGCGTGACAGACCAGCACTCTAACCAACTGAGCTATTTCCCCCTTTCGTAACTACTGTCGATTCAACAGTCACCTACCGGTTACCTTTGTAACTATACCAAAACCAAAGTAGCTGTACAACAGAATGCCCTTCGCCTTTAGTACTTTTTTTTTCTTTTGACGACAGTAGAAAGAAATGGCTCTGCTCGCTTAGACTCGGGGCTCCGCGCTCTATCAGCTATCAGTTAGTTGGCGCTACGCGCGACTTCAGTTGACAAAAGCGAACAAGATAGCGCTAGCGCCCGCGGAGAACTTTCGTTTGTTCGCCTTCTAAAAGGCCTACTGACCTGCCGGTGAAAAGCCGGTTACAAAAAAAATAATAAGACGTAGGTAGTGAAAAAGTACCAAAACAACTGAAGCCTACATCCCACTACGTCTGGGTTCCCCCTTCCTATGAACCTTGAGTCAGAGGTCTTACCTTGAGTCAATAGGTAGGGTCAACTATACCAAAGTGGAAGGGCCACTATCTAAGCTATTAGTGGGCTGGTTTGAACTATTGATTTACTGAATCGAGTGAAGCTGTGTTGCGTAACAAGACTATAGGTCGCCAAGGCCTAGAAAGAAGTACAAGTGGTCGCCCTAACGGTCACTCTCAAACTCACTACTTGAGTGACGAAAGTCACTTAGCTTCTTTAATAGGGCTTGCCAAAGAACCCCTCCGGGGCCCCGGGAAGAGGAAGAAGGAGATAGAGCAAAGGTCTCCTCTTTCTGTCCGCTCTTCCCGGCATGTAGAGATCCGATTGGGCTTATAGTTTAATTGGTTGAAACGTACCGCTCATAACGGTGATATTGTAGGTTCGAGCCCTACTAAGCCCATCTGACCTGCTTAATCAATGACTCCGGTAGTCACCTGAACCACTCTCTCGGATAGCCCACAGCCTCTCTTCTGGATGCGAAAGAAGATTCGATCAACGTACATACAAGGTTTGCCTTCTTGTGAGAAGGAGGGTTCTGAATTGTGTTCTCAGTGCAAAAGGAGTCTTTGAGAAGGTTCAGTGAGTCTGAAGAGAGAGAAGATCAGTAGAGCAGTCCGGCAGCAGTTCGGGGGTCAGCTTTGGGATTTGCCTGATCGACCCCTACCAGTGTATTAATATACAAAAATGAAGATTGACATTCGTATGTACAATTTACCGGATCTATCCTCTTCTACTAACTTTACAAAATGGAAGGGAAAATGTGAAGACCAAACCAAAGATGTCAACTACTAAGCATAGTCAATTGCAAATCGGCCGGTTGGTTTGCTTCTCTCCAAGTATGGGAGATTTTCCAATCTTCGAAAGACGCTCGTACTTTCTTGATCTTATGAAGAAGGGGCTTTCCTTAGCTGCGGACTTTGGGATCTTGAGAGTAGACCATGTCTTACGTTAGGGAATCCGAATCAATCCAAATCCTCTGACACTCCTTTTCAGCTGCTATTTGAATACATGTTCAGATGCAAAAGAGCTCGACTTCGAGTATGGTCTTGTTCTTAACTGCTTGAGAGAACGCATATATCCCCTTTGTCGTCTCTTGCTAAACCTCCACAAGCCTTCCCATGCTCGCTAATTGAACCGTCCGTCTTCATCTTAATCCATTCGTTTCCCGGTGGTCAACACACAATAGAATATGTTTCTTTTTGATCGGATTGAGACAAAAGTCCCATTTGGCTAGGATGTTCGCCGATTCTTCCTCTTCTTTCTCTCATCAAACTGGAGATACTAGCTTCTAATCTTCATATTTTTGCAAATCCTTTTCCATTTGGATTTTTGAAAACATTAACTTACCTATAGAATTCCACTATATATAACGTTGACGTTCCGCCAAAATGTGCCAGAGCGAGTGAAAGGCAAGCCTACCCACGGTGTTAACTTGCCATCCCCAACAAATCAGCTAGCAGCCCATTCGAGTTCCGCTTGGAAACAAGAAGCTCTTCTTTATTTTCGTTTTTTTTTGCCCAAGATAAGCTCATTTTCCAGAGCCAAGCCTATTATAAGAGTTCAACTGCCATATTCGGATGGAGTCCAAATGATTGCATCTTGGGCTGAAGAATGACCCAATTCCTTAGCTTCCATGCATTAATCATATCCGGGGATGTGGGAATAGGGAGATGCCATCCATCTACACGACACAATAGCTTAAGGAAAGAATAGAGAGAGCTAAGCTAGAATACAAACAAAAAAGATATTCCACTAGCGTAGGCCTACCATAGACTAGTCTAAAAAAATATTTTCTTTGTCTGTCAGCGGGAGAGAAAGCAAGCTTACGGTGCTTTGGATGTTAATGTTTTTGTAGGATACTAAGCACCTATATATATACATTGTTTTTTACTCCTCTGTACAAGCGTATAAGAGCTATTATGCTCGAAAAAAGGAAGTTTATGAATAAGTAAGTCTTTCTTTTTTGAATAGCCGGCGGGAGAACTTACTTTTCCGGCTATCGTATGAACAATGCCGTCCGCTTTTCTTTTTTTAGTTTCCATGGATCTCTCCGACGAAGTAGCGGAAGCATGAAATGCTATTCACGAATGAGCATTGCTATCTGATTCCTACAAAAGAGATAGGGGAAGCTCACTTTTGTCAAATGGGGCTAGAAAGCATAGAACCCCGTCTTAAATCAACCGGTGAATCCAGAATCAAAGTGAGGAAAACAGGATATGTTATGAGAAGAGTGACGTGGGAATAGATTGCATTTCAAAAAGAATCTATACACTCAATAAGCCAGAACGGGAAGATTCAACTGCAAAAAGAACTGGTACGGTGTGAGAAGAGGCCTATTCTCAATAATGAACAAGATGATGCAGCTCTAGTTGCTGGAGGCAGAGGACGTGGACGCGGCAGGAATAGATCCAGGGGGAGGACGCGAATAAAAAAGGCTATGAGGATCATCAAAATTGAGGTGGAGGGAGATTGTATAACTAAGGATCGAGTAGAGGAAGACGTCAGTCTTTCAGTTGTAGATGATCATTTACCGAAAAAGATGTACATTCGAATGAAAAAAGAGGGCCTGTCCGAGAGGAAATAAAGAATATTCATTTGCGGATTCTTCCGAACAAGCAACGGGTTGAGCAACTAGCGCGAAAGCCGTTGCGCTAACGCGCATCCGTTTTCTTGCTCGGGAACGAGGGGACTAATAAAATTGTCAAAAGCCATCTTTATCTTTCTCTTTAACTAACTAAGTATTATCTAAAATATGTCTATGAGGTATTTTGACTTAATGGGAAGTAGGCATCTCATTCATAGGCAAGAGTAGGCCGGCCTGAAGGCAGGCAAGAAGGCATTAAATGGCTTTGAAGGATGCGGTGTAGCCTGTGCGGAGTACAGTATCTTTCTTTCTATAAAAATATATGGAATCCGCGATCCTATCCTATTTTTTTAAGTAATTTTAGCATTCGAAATTATTTTCTTTCGCAAGAGCACTCAAACATAGATTGAAGATCTTCAGTTCTTCGGTCGGCAGCCGCAGTCAGTAATAGCAAGCTGCAGGCTGTCCCATACTACTTTTCCTTTGAATGTTCATTCTGGAATTGAATGTCACAAACAAGACTCATACTTCAGACTTTGAACTGCTTGAATCAGGAGCTGTAATCCGCAGCTTTAGAGATAGGGGCGGCAGTCACAGCATTGGCAGCAGTGAGCAGAGGTCAAGAAGAAGAAGCGGTAAGAGCAGTTAGAGAGCAAGCAGCGGCTCATCAAACCTTTCTGTTTCGGTTACAGCTCAAGCGGTTTGTTTTCAAGTAAGGTACTCAAGCAAGCTTTTCCTCCTGAAGACAGAGTTTCGGGTGAGCTAGCAAAGAAAGTCAGCAGTTAACCGGAAATTTAGGTAAAATTATCATTTCGTAAGTTTTAGTAAGGCCAGTTATGGGAAGCAGGCCATGGAGAAAGAGAGGAATCAATCGTCCAACGCTATGTTAACAAATACGTGAAAGGTTTGATTATTCCATACACTTGAACGCGTTCCTTATCAATAGGTTTCGGAGAGACGAGCAATGATTGCTTGACGATCTTCACTGCATGAGACTAGACTTGACTCAAGCTTCATACGAAAGCATTTACAGAACTAAAGCCGTTGAGCCAAGTCAAGCGAAAGACTTATTCGAAGAAAGCTTTAAGAGAGTTTGTTGTCCCATGCCTTTCTGATGGTGAACCTCCTACTGCTTCTTCCAATTCTGAAACTGGGATTGGCCTGTTGACTTTGCCCTTCCTTTAGACAAAGAGCCCCCAGTTTCGCCAAAAGACCTCTGCGTGTTGTCATTCAACTCCACACAAGCCTGTCGTTGGGCTACTTGCGTCTTCGGCAGATACAAAGGAGAAGTGACGGTCGGTGAAATAGCCCTCCAACTCGTAGCTCTTCTTGCTTAACGTGAAAACTCTCCTTTCCGATGAAAACGAGAAAGAAAGATGTCAACTACTAAATGTGCTGCTTTGTGAATTTGATACTAGGTAGTTCTCCCCCCTCGGCAGGCAAGTAGCCTTTGCGACTTACATCTCTGCTACTGGAGGGTATGAACCCCCGGATCTAGGCGAGGTGATGGCGGGGAACTCCAACAGGTTTTGGTTTCCTCCTCACTGATTGATGGAGCCCAAGACTGCTTGACGACTTTCGGTGTGGGGTCAGCTTGAGCCGAGGTCGTCTCGTAACAGGAACAGGAAGAATTGCAAACAAGCACACAAGCAGGAATAGGAATATTGGCTGTCACTATCCTCTGGTTAGCAATCAACTACGAAGCTGGCAACTCACAAGCCAGCAAGTCAACCTCTGTCAGATCTTCGGCCCTGTTTATGAACGAAACTTACTCTACTTCCTCATTCAGGCTGATATGAACTGCAAAAGAAGGCCCTCATCTTTTGCGTGGATATCGTAGGTATAAATGAAAGAAACTGGAATCAGGAAGTTGTTTCTTTCTCTCGATACGCAGAGGGGAGAGCATGCCCTGTCTCAGGCAGTATATCAGTCGTTAACGATCTTACCAGGACACATCCAATTGAAACTAGAATCCCAACCTCTTTGGAAGAAGCTCCAAATAGACTTTATTTCAGAGCGGGGAATCTTCCTACAAACTCAAATGTGTTAAATAAAGGCTATACCTCTGCCTAGAAAAACAGGAGTTTCAGGCACCCTCGTGGGGGACATTGGATGTTGTCAACCGGCCTTAAAATGCTCATAAACAGCTCTTCCCCCTTTGACTTAGTTTTCGCTCTCCTCTGTTTCTAGTAGACTAAGCCTGATCCTACTTTGCGAGTCCAACAGGTCTAGTATTCTTTTATTTTTCGTCTGAGGGAACGTGGTAGCCCTGATCTAGCTAAGACTTTAGATTCCATTCTATTTCATTCTGATCTCGTTATGAGGAAATAGGTGAGGCGAGGCTAAGACAAGATATGGGACTTCCCGCGCTAAGTTGTTCCAATCTCTGTACTTAAGTAACCGAACTCGAAAGTGCTGCTATGAGCTAGATTTGTGCGTACAAGGGTAAAGAAGCGAGCAAGGCTACCTTTCCGCTGGAAATCCTATACCTGAGTGCTATTTGATCAGAGTGAGTTGTAATTGAGCTTGATTTACTTGCTCTTCTATTTGCATTTTTTGTTAAGTATGTGGGTGACTCATCGTCGTGAGATCGGTTGGTCGAGGGCTCTTTCTTTTCAAGTAGTCTCAGTCGGCGAACTCGGCTCCACAGAAGAAGTCAGTAGTGAATCAAAGAACTCATGCATGTAATCAGTGACTAGGGATCGATCAATCGGATGCAACCGAGCCATACATAAAGAATTGGAAAAGGGATGACGCAAGAGCAGCGGAAGGTGACTTAGCAACATCAGTCATTTCCTATAGAAAGGAAGGAAAGGATCTCTCTTCTGTCTAGACGAAAGATCTAATTTTTGCTACCGCTCTCCCTCTTATGAGTCTCTGTCAGCCGTTGTTTAGTAGCTTTCAACGCGAGTTCAGTCATTCTCTTATATACTGAAAAGTACGAACTGACTTAAAGCACGAACATGAAGGAAAGGCAGAATTCTAAACATCTTGAATCGGATTCTCTCTTCTCAGAGAGCTTGAGAGTGAAATGAGTGGGCCGGCCAAAGAAGACCACTATGGAAGTGAAAGGGGAGGGCAAGAGCGGTTCGAAGGTCAATGAAATGGGTGAAGTTCCCTTGTCAAATAGGGACCGACCCATGTTCAATCACTGAAGTGTGGTTGAGTGAAATTCTCCTATACTTTCTAAGCAAAAAGCTCACTCGGAAAACTCACTCCTAGTCCCAAAGACCAAGGAAGAAACCATCCTGACCGGAAGGCCGCAGGGCCCGCTGCCAAGTTACTTAAATCTATATCGGAGCTATAGGATCGGTAGACCCGTAAGCGAAGATGGTTCGCTCCCACATAAAGAGACGGATATTCGATGTGTTTAGCATAGTTACACTTTTTTGGTGCCGAAACTGCCCCAATCCCTTTGGTCATTTCGCTTTTCATGCCGGCCTGTATTCGGAGTTTCTTGGATTTGCGGTGCCTGAAAGCCTTTCTCCTTCTTTTTGGTGACGTCGGATGCCCGCCTTTGGCGCTCAGAAGTGGATTCTCCTTCAAAGAGGGCTTTTCCCTGGGCGAAAGGGACATGGTTGTACTGGATTTCGAGTCCTATAGTGGAAGAGCAGATAGGATCACACCTACACGTAAGTTCGTTCGTTGGGTTAGTGGCCACCCGCACTCCAACCTATCTATATGGCAACAAAGCGAATGACAAGGCCAAAGTAGCTGACTCTTATCGCTAACTTGACTCGGTCTAAGGGCGAGCTTGAATACAACTCACAGAACGACTCCTCCAGGGGCCTTCTGGCACTCAAACAGATAGTGAGACAGACACCATCTATAGAACTTGAATTTCAATACACCAAAATATTCTAGCGAAAAATCATAAACTGTATCCAAATGGAGGGGACACTCTTCCTTCAGAAAGATGCCTTCGAAAGACTCGCTCTTCCCCTCAACGACACAGCACATTTTCTCAAATGTTCCACGTTTCTCACCATATCCTCATAGGGCTGAAGCACAAGAAAGAGGATTACTTGGTTACCTTGCTTCCCTCGCCTAGGACAGTAGAAGGATCTGTGGCCGAAGGCGCCACAAACGAAGCGGGTCGCCTCTTTTCTGCAGATCTCCGCAAGATGACCCTTCTCCCCGCAACGATAGCACATAACGTTTTTCCCATGCTTGCGCGGTGAGGAGGACGAGGCCTTGAGAAGCTTTTCCACCATTTATTTTTTCCCCTTGGCATTTGGATCCATGTTTTCTTTAACGATCTCCGTGATAGTAAAGGTTTTTTTGGTAGCCTTTGCTTTTGACGGCTATGAAAGAAAGAGAACCCCTCCTATCTTTTGATCGTGGTCAAAATCCTATCCAAGTCCCCTTTTTTCAGATCTTTCTCCTGGTTTTGATCATCACCGTTCACCTACTTGTTACGGAGATCCCGACCAATGCACAATCCAGATTTGTTTAGCTTTTTTTCTCCCATCCCATCTTGGACGGGCCCAGAAGCTTTTCTCATGTTTGAATGGGGGTCTTCCGCAAATGCATTTTCATATAGGAATTAGATAATGTGCCTGCAGATATTGATTGAATAGCTTGTTTCAATTGAACGAGGATGTGAACGAGAAGGCAACAAAAGGGACCTTAGAGCAAGAGGAGTCATTTAGTAGTTCACGAAAAAAGGCATAGTAGAGAAAGGCGGACCAGGCAATCTCTGAGTTGAAATCGATCCCAGACATCCATCTCTTTCAAAAAGTTCTAAAGGCCTACTACTACAGGGTGCGTGCGCTGGGACTGATCGGGACGACCTCGTCGAACAAATATGAGTAGACTAGATCTAGTGTGGTGGTACCAAATACGAAGTTCTCCTTCTCATTGAAAAACTGTGTGTGACTGTAAAGCAAGTGCCCACAACAAGACCAATCCATATTACCGAGAAATTGGATGAATCGGTAGCCTCAATCAATTAGTCTAGCTAATCGGTTAAGGAAGAGCTGCTCCTTGGATTTCAGGGAATCCCGTCTACTTAAACGCAAAGTTGAACGAGCATAAAGAGAAAAAAAGAGAGTAACATCTTTTAAGTAGTTTATCTCACGTGCTATCCTCACTCAAGTCTTCCTTCTAGAAAAAGGTATGGTAGTAGTGGTTAAGCTCGTGATGCTCTGGATGAGACTGACTCTATATGCCCGAAAGGACAAATCTGATGGGTCATTTTGACAGAAGATTGAGTGGGTTTTCCGTATGGTGGGAATATGTTTAGTAGGATAGCCCGAGGCTTATACATTGAACTTAGGGCTTCGCTTCGCTCGCTTCACTCGTCCAGTCAAGAGCATCTAGGCGGGGATGCAAGCAAGTACGAGCCCGGTACCCCTATCCCGCCCGTAGCATAGCGCCAAGAAAGAGGAAGATTGGCTGATTTTGATTCAATAATCGGAGATAAGAAAAAAAAAAGGTAACGAGCTAAGCAAGCAAGCGCAACGAGCAATCAAACTCCCATCCCACGAACAAGCAAGGGATTGAGTACCGATTTCGTGATGCACCTATCCAACGAATTTTTGAGTCAAATGATTATTTTCAGGTGGGTTCTCGGCTATCACCTTCGGAGCAGTTCAAATCAATCGAAGTTTTTAATAAAGTGGGCTCTGAAATCTCAATATGCCTTGCCTCACCCGAGAGTCACCGTAGGAAGGGGCTCTTTCCTTCAACAAATGGAACTGGTGCAAAAGGAAGTCGATCTTGTCTTACGGAAGACTCCCTGGATCGGTTGTCGCTATCGCTCCCTCCCTTCCTCATTGAGTCACTGGCTGGTCTTGATTGCCCAAGACCCCAGCAAGAATAACTAGTAAAAGCGGTCTGTCCTCCAATTCATCGATTCACAGCCCCCTACGCCAAAGGTTCCTGGAAGCTTTTCATCCTTATTGAGAAATGTACTGGGGCTTGCCTGGTCGGAAGCGTTGAGTTGCAAATCTAGGAATTCTCCTAATCACCTGGTCCAAGAGCTCTTCCTGAAGAAGTAACTGAGCTAAAAAAAAAAAAAAAGAATTCGAAAAGGTATGCAAGAAAGCCTCCAAATGCAAAATCTGCCTTCCCACTGACATCTGGCTTATCCCTTTGATCCAAGACTGTGATCTATTGATTAAACCTTGACCCCAGGGGTCTCCTCTCCCCAACTACACTAGGCTCAAGGTGGAATAACGAAAGGAGGGTGCGTGCGATAGCTATGACAGAAGGGGCTTCTTGTTCTCACTTCTATTTGTCTCAGATTTATCTCCTAAAGAAAGCCCTTGTTCCCTCAATGAAGTTCAATTGCTTTGACGAGTGAGTCTGATATCAAGAATTGACAAGCGGATTATACGTATGTAAACAGCCTTCCCGCCTGGTTTGAATGAGGAGAGGAAGGATCCGACCTCTAGCTCTTGACTTTTACTGCCTGTGCAGCTAAGGAAAGACAACTACACTTCCAAGTCCTAAGAGAATACTAGTATACGATCTGTTATATAAATAGGTAAATGTTCCTTTCCATTATGAATCGCGATTGTATGGCCAACCATTGCGGGTAGAATGCTAGATGCCCGGGACCACGTTACTATTGTTTCTTTCTCCTCCTTCATATTGACCTTTTCGATTTTTGTCAATAAATGAGGAGCT
>WNGA01011604.1_pt1 | contig 11471 bp, 10 predicted proteins | sample 5400061 | NCBI WGS metagenome assembly WNGA01 (sample SAMN13153366, study PRJNA577476) | soil metagenome | isolation source: 100 cm soil or saprolite under grassland replicate 2 | place: USA:California | collected 2016-06-15
CCCGCTTTGTGCTTCACCATCGGCACTCCGACGCGATCGGCCCACATCTGAAGCTGCTCGATCGCCGCGGCCCGAAACGTGTCCGCAGCTCCCAACAGAACGCTCTTACCCTCCGCAGTCCAGCGCTGCGCGAGTTTGGCGATGGTCGTTGTTTTTCCCGTCCCGTTGACGCCGACGACGAGGATGACGAACGGCTTCGCACGATGGACATCAATGGTCGAGGCGATGCGCTGCGGTATGAGCGCCCGCGTTTCCTCGCGCAACACTGCGGTGAACCGATCCATGTTGCGGATGTTCTCGTTGCGGATGCGCTCTTCGACGCGGTCGACGATCGACGTGGTGAGCTCCGCGCCGACGTCAGCGCCCAGCAGTCCCTCTTCCAGCCCGTCAATCGCCGCGCGATCGATCGGCAGATCGGGAGTCATCGACTCCTTGACCTTCTCGATGATCTCGGTGTGAGTCATGAAGAGGCCGCGCTTTAATTTCGAGAAAAGGGTTTTTTGATCGGTCATGCGTTCACGAACGATGAACGATGAAAGATGAACGATGAACTCCGTCCGCCCTGTTCATCGCTCATCGCTCATCGCTCATCGTTCATCGTTTACTGGCTGTCCCTGCCTCTCGTCCCGAGATCGCCTGTTTCACCATGGTTTCATCGATGGTGATCACGCCGGCGCCGCTGGCGGCCGGGTCGAACTCGAGATTGCGAATCACGCGCCGGAATGTTTCCCGCAACGCGCGAGCGCCCAGGCGTTTCTGGCGGGCGGCGTCCCAGGCGATGGCCAGCAGCGCGCCGCGCGTGATCTGCAGATCGATCCCGAATCGCTGAAAGTACGCGCGGGAGGTGCGGAAAATCGATGCGTCAGGCTCGACAAAGATGCGCGCGAGGTCGGGCTCGGAGAGATCGTTGAGCACCACGATGGACTCGAATCGCGACACGAACTGCGGGGTCATGCCATAGCGGAAGAGGTCCTCGTATTTGAGGTAGTCGCGAAGGTGGAACGGCAGCTCTTCGCGCACTTCGCCCGATGCGGAGACCACCACGACCGGCTTCATCGGAGCGACATCCTGGCCGATCGTCGCGCGCCGGAAGACGCTGTCGTACAGCTCTTCGAATGCGCCGCCGGCGACAAAAAGAATATTCGACGAGTTGACGGCGTGCGTTGTCCCGTCCACTTCGAATTCGACGTTCTCGTTTTCCATCAGCGTGAGCAGCGCTTCCTGCGCGACGATTCCCCGCACATTCGGCTGCCCCCGCACCTCGGCGCGAATCTTGTCGACCTCGTCGATGAAGATCATTCCGCGCTCAACCGAGTGCAGCAGAATTTCGTTCGGCGCATCTGGTCCGAAAATTCGCTTGGCGTTCGAATAGAGACGACCGAGGACGGAGCGGCCGTATCCCTGCCGCTCTTCGGCGAGCACGTTGGCGTTGATGCGGACCAGGTTCGCGTACTCGAAGAGATCGGGCCGGCCGGTCAGGAATTGCTCCACCGCGCGCATCAGAGTCGTCTTGCCTGAACCGGAGTTGCCGATCAGCAGGATATTGGGCGCGGGATGTCCAACGAGGTGCTTGACGACAGCGACAGCGATCTCGCGGTTGGCGTCGTCCTGACCGACGACGGTCTTGCACAGCGCCTCGAACACTTCCCTCGGACGGAGGCTGAACGCTTCCATTCAAGGGGAGTTTAAACGAGGAGCCGCTGTCTTACGCTTCCGGGCGCAGCATCTTGCGAATTTCTTCGCGAAGCTGCGGCGTCTTCTTGTGGCCGTGGGTCGTCACGGCGTGTTGTACGGCGATCTCGAGGACCTCGTCCTCGGTCCCGGCAATGGTGACGCTGCACTTTTTCTCGCTGGGGAACAGACGACAGTCGGCGACCTTGCGTTCGTTCTTGGCCATGACGCACTCCTTCCGTTTTGCGGTGCTGCGGATCATATCCCAAAAGAAATCGGCGGCCTTGCGGCCGCCGAATCGTGAGTCCGCGGGAAGGGTCGCCCTTTTAATGACGCCCGCTGACTCCACGAACCTCAATCTGTTTTGCCAGCAGGGTGTGATCGTCCACTCGAGTGCCCATGCAATTCACCTGATCGTTGACCTTGATGTCTCCGACCGTGATCTGCACCCCCTGTTTACGAATGATGGTGTTGCTGTCGACATTGACCGTCACGTCGCCTTTGGGAACCGTCGATACCGTGAGCTGCGAACCGCCAACGTCTTTCACGGTGCCGTTCGCAGTCATCGTCTGGCTCGCGGCGTCGTCACTGCCGTCGTCAGGATTCTGAAGAATGATGATGATTGCGGTCTTATCGTCACCGCTGACGTTCGCCTTGACGTGGACCTGATCGCCAACCTTCAGGTCGCTCGGCTGCAGCCTCACGTTGCCCCGGTAAATCGCCGTGTCGGTATTGATCGTCGCCGTCACGTCCTGACCGTGAGAGTCATGCACGGTGATTTCCGTGTCGCTCACCGCAGTGATGAGGCCTTCAATCTGCATCAGCGGATGTGACGGAACCACGCGCTTGCGGCCGACGCTCGCACTGTTGGAATTCAACTCGATCTGCAGCGGCGCCGGCGACGCCGTGACCCGAACGCGCGCGTTGAGGTCATCGCGGGAGAAGGTCAGATCCGCAGTTTCCGGAACGCCAAAAAACGAGAAACGCCCATCCGTGCCGAGGACCGCCGACATGCCCGTTCCACCAACCGTCACCCGCACGCCCTGCGGACTGCTGTTCGTCATGCCGACGGCCATCGTCACCACTCCCGACACGCCCTGACTGCCATAGCCGCCTGTGACCGCCTCGTGACCGCGGCATGCGGTCAAGGCCAGCACTGCTGCCACTACGACAAACGTTGTTTTGATTCGCATTCCCATTCCCTCCTAGATACACGAAGGGGGCGGTACGCCGACTGGTGTACGCCCCCCTCTGCGAGAATTAGTTTAAGTTCGCGTCCCTCGTTTGCGCGTGACTAAAGTCACGATGGCTGGGTGCGTGACCTGCATCACGCAATGTATGGACCAGTGCTCACACCTCAGCTCGGTCACGCCTCAGCAATTGAATCGGAAAGCAAACACGCCTAACGGCTGCGAGGAATGTCTCGCCACCAGCGATTCGTGGGTGCAGTTACGGCTGTGTCTGCAGTGCGGCCACGTCGGCTGCTGCGACTCGTCGAAGAACAAGCATGCCACCAAGCATTACCGCGCCATGAAGCACCCGGTCATCCGGTCGTTTCAGCCCGGCGAGCGGTGGCTCTGGTGTTACGTCGATGAAGTTGGCGGGTAGCGGGTGGGCCAACCGCCATAAGCCACCCGCCACCCGCCTCAGTCGCGCTGAACTTCTGTCGGATCGCCGGTCTTGTGCTCGCGAATCTGAAAGCGCAGGAACTTGTGAATTGCCTCGAGCGCCTTTGGATTGGCTCGTACGCTGCCGCCTAACGGCAGCTCGCTACAGTCATACTCAATATCGTTGCGCAGCTCCTTCATCGTCGCCGCGCCGTCCGGCAAGCGCTCGTGTACCGCTTCCGGTTTCGCGAAATTGCCCTCCGCGAACTCCTTGGCGATCGTCTGCAGATGTTCGCGAATCATGGCCACGGTCGCGGCGTCTTTCTCATCGAGCGCTCGGACATCGATCGCTCCTCCATCAGGAAAGAGGCGAAAGGTGTGCTTGGTCGCCTGCTCGGAAAAGCCCATGACGTGGTGGTGCACGATAAAAAGAAGTGCTAAAATCATGCACATAAAATCCATTGGAAAACGTTGCAAGTCAATAGTGTTAACCTGATTGGCACCATCTTATGACCGAGCAGAAAAAACCGTTTCACCTGATCCCTGGCGCGGCTGACCCGCAGGCCGCCGCCGCGGAGCTGGCGCGCCTGCGCGCGGAGATCGAAGTCCGCAACCGGCAGGAAACTGCTGTGGCCGAGTTCGGTCAGGCCGCCCTTACCGGCGTCGATCCCTCGATCCTCCTCGGCCAAACCTGCGCCATCGTCGAGTCGACGCTCGAGGTTGATCACAGCCGCGCGCTCCAGATCACGACTGGAGGAAGGGTCATCACGCGCGCGGCGCTCGGGTCAAACGCAACGTTTCAGTATTGCAGCCGCGACGACGAGGAAAACGAATCCATCGGCATGTACGTCAGCCTGGCAGAAGGCCCGGTGACGTTCGCGGACCTCGAGCAGGAGCGGCGATTCAAGTGCTCGCACCTTCGCGACTACCACGGGATCAAATCGGGAGCCGGCGTTGCCATTCCGACCGCCAGCGGCACGTTTGGCGTTCTTCTCGCGTACTCCAGCGTGCAACGCGAGTTTCACGATTACGAGGTCGGTTTCCTGAAATCGATCGCCAATCTGGTCGGCGAGGCCGTCGAGCGCGCGCGCACGGAGCTCGCGCTGCGCCGCACCGAGTCGCGATTCAAACAGGTGATCGATTCGACGCTCGACGCGGTGATCACCATCGACCGTAACACCAACGTGATCGAATGGAACCGGCAGGCAGAAGAGACCTTCGGTCTGCGCTCACGCGATGTGGTCGGCCGTCCGCTGCCGCGCACGATCGTGCCGGCGCTTCTCGAGGCCATCGCCAGCGGCGTTCCGAAGCGACGCATCGAAAGCATCGCGCGCCGCGCGGACGGTCAGGAGTTGCCGGTCGAAGTGCTGATCGACCCTGTCGGATCGGGTGACGATCAAACGTACAGCGCGTTCATCCGCGACATCTCAGAGCGTAAGCGCGCGCAGGTCGAACTGGAGCAGCGCGAGCAGCGCTTCCGCGCTCTGGTGGAGAAAAGCTGGAGCGGCGTGGCCCTTCTGGATTCCAATCTGGCCTTCACCTACGTCGGCTCATCGACTCAACGACTCCTCGGCTACAACGAGCGCGAGCTGATGCAGACCAGTTTTCTCGGCTTCGTGCATCCGCGCGACCGACAGGCCACAGGCGACATCTTCCACGATCTCGCGGCCACGGCGAATCGGGAAATCAACGCGGAGCTCCGCTTCCTTCACAAGAATGGCACGTGGATCTGGCTCGAAGCGTTCGGCCAGAACCTTCTTCACGACAGCAGCGTGAACGCCATCGTGGTGAACTATCGCGACATCACCCAACGCAAGGCGACGGAAAAGCAGCTCGAGTATCAGGCGTACTACGACGCGCTGACCGGCCTGCCGAACCGGCTGCTGTTCCGGGACCGGGTCATCAATGCGATCGCGCAGGCGAAGCGACATCGCCGGGGCATGGCGGTGATGTATCTCGACCTCGATCACTTCAAACTCGTCAACGACGGCCTCGGTCACTCTGTCGGCGACGCCCTGCTGTCCGAAGTCGCCACTCGGCTCCAGGGATCGATTCGCGCGTCGGACACGATCTCGCGCCTCGGCGGCGACGAATTCACCATTCTCTTGAACGACACGAACAGCAGCGACGGCGTATTCGCCGTCGCTCGCAAAGTCCTGCAATCGTTGGCACGACCGTTTCGCGTGAACGGACACGAGCTGTTCGTCACCGGAAGCATCGGCATCAGCATCTACCCGTCCGATGGGGAGGACGTGGAGACGCTTCTGAAATGCGCCGACAGCGCCATGTATCGCGCGAAAGAGCTCGGACGCAATCAGGCGCAGCTCTTCACGGCCAGCATGAACGAGCGCTACGTGCGCCGGCTGGAGGTCGAGCAGAGCTTGCATCACGCTCTCGAACGGAAAGAGCTCGACGTCTACTACCAGCCGATTTACGAAGGCGACAGCGGCCGCGTCGTCGCCTTCGAGGCGCTGCTCCGTTGGAACGAACCGGCGAAAGGCATCGTCGAGCCGGTGGAGTTCATCCATCTGGCCGAGGAGACGGGGTTGATCGTGCCGATCGGCGATTGGGTCCTTCACCAGGCATGCGCGCAACTCCGCGAGTGGCGCGACGCCGGACTCGATCACCTCGACATGGGCGTCAACATCTCCGCTCCGCAACTGCAGCAGCCGCGGTTTGCAGACCTCATCGCCGCCTGCCTGCGCGAGTTCGATCTTCCTCCCGACTCACTCACGCTGGAGATCACCGAATCGGTCGCCGTGCAAAACATGGAGCTCACGATGCAAGTCTTGTCCGAACTGCGGCGGCATGGTGTCGGCATCGCGATTGACGATTTCGGCACCGGACAGTCTTCGCTGATGTACCTGAAGCAGTTCCCGATCGACTCCATCAAGATCGATCGGGTGTTCGTCCGCGACATTCCGGCCGAGCAGTCGGCGGCGGCGATCGTCTCGTACATCATCAATCTCGCGCACACGCTACAGCTCGACGTCGTCGCGGAAGGTGTGGAGACGGAAGAGCAGGCGACGTTTCTGAGGGAAAACGGCTGCGATCGACTGCAAGGCTTTCTCTTCAGCCCAGCCCTGCCGGCGCGGGAAGCGTACGAATTCATTCAGCGCAAAGCGTCATCCTGAACAGGGATGACACGACCCCTCACCCGCCGCGTGAAGGGTGTCATTCGATATCCTTGGCGCATGCACGCGCGCCGATCGCTGATTCCTCTTCTGTTCCTCGCGGCGAACGTCTTCGCACAAGACGTTTTTACCGTCCGCACGTTTCATCAGGTGGCGATATCGCCGGACGGCAAGCGCATCGCCTGGTCGGAACGCGATCACGGCATCTCTGTCTCCGACGCGGAGGGAACGAATCGAAAGCAGTTGACCACCGGCGATGACCAGGGCCTCGCCTGGTCTTCCGACGGCGCTCGGCTCGCCTATCTGGCTTCGAAAGAAAAGGGGGGACAGCGCCAGCTTTACGTCGACGGAGCGCAGATCACTACGTTGAAGGGTTACCTGGCCGAACCGCACTGGTCGCGCGACGGCAAATCGATCGCATTATTGTTCATTGAAAATGCGGCACGTTCTGCAGGGCCACTCGTGGCCATGTCGCGCGCGGTCGGCGTGATCGAGGAGCACATCGACGAGCAACGCATCGCCATCGTGGACCTCGGTTCGAAAAACGTTCGCGTCGTCACGCCGCCGAATATGTACGTCTATCACTTCGACTGGTCGCCCGATTCGAAACAGATCGCGGCGATCGCCGCTCCGGGATCGGGCGATAACCATTGGTGGATCGCGCAACTGCATGTGGTGGACGTCGCATCGGCGACCATGAAGCCGATCTACAAACCGGAACTTCAGATTGCCAATCCGCGATGGTCGCCCGAAGGGTCGCACATCGCCTTCATCGAAGGGCTGATGAGCGACGAAGGATCGACCGGCGGCGATCTCTTCGTCGTTCCCGCGGCCGGGGGCGGGCGACGGAATCTCACGCCTGATCTCAAAGCGACCGTCACCTCGTTCGAATGGCTCTCGGCCGACTCGCTCTTCCTCGGCCAGGACATCAGCGGAGAGCCGGCGCTCGTACGGATGAATCTCGACGGCACCACGAAGCTCTTGTGGCGCGGATCGTCCGTGAACACCACCTCCATCGCTCGCGACGGCCGCATGAGCGCGGTGATCCACAGTGGATTTCGTCACCCGCCGGAGATCTGGGCAGGTCCGGTCGGAGAGTGGAAGCAGATCACCAAAGTCAACACATTGACTGCTTCCTGGGGCGAAGCGCATTCGATTCACTGGCGCAGCGACAACTTCGACGTGCAGGGATGGCTGCTCGCGCCCGCGAATGTCGATCCGAGCAAAAAATATCCCATGGTTGTTTCGATCCACGGCGGACCGGCGTCCGCGTTTCTGCCAAGCTGGCCGCGCGAGCAGAACGCGATGCTCGCCTCCAACGGCTACTTCGTCTTCATGCCGAATCCCCGCGGCAGTTACGGTCAGGGGGAGGCATTCACGCGCGCGAACGTGAAGGATTTCGGAGGCGGCGACCTCCGCGACATCCTCGCCGGAGTCGACGCCGTGCTGAAGGACTACCCGATCGACTCGAATCGCATCGGGGTGTGGGGCTGGAGTTACGGCGGATTCATGACCATGTGGACGGCCACGCAGACGCATCGATTTCGCGCGGCGGTCGCCGGCGCCGGAATCGCCAACTGGCAGAGCTACTACGGTGAGAACGACATTGACGAATGGATGATCCCGTACTTCGGCGCGACGGTATACGACGATCCCGCGGTCTACGCGAAGAGCGCGCCGATCAACTTCATCCAGAACGTGAAGACCCCCACCCTGGTGCTGGTGGGTGAGCGCGACGGCGAATGCCCCGCCCCGCAATCATTCGAATTCTGGCACGCCCTGAAAACGTTGGGCGTCGACACCCAACTGGTGGTTTACCCGGACGAGGGACACTCGATCCGGAAGCTGGAGCATCGACGCGACATCGCCCGGCGCATCGTGCAGTGGTTCGACTCACACATGCGCTGAGTCGGTGCGCGATTCGATACAATCGAAGAGCATGCCCGCGGCGAACCATCTCGCGATTCCAGTTCCGCACGACGCGATCGCTGAGTTTTGTCGGCGGTGGCAGGTCCGGAAACTCTCGTTTTTCGGCTCGGTGGTGCGAAACGACTTCGGCCCGACGAGTGACATCGATGTGCTCGTCGAGTTCAAACCCGACGCGCGCATCGGATGGAACATTGTCACCGCGGAACGAGAGCTGAGTGACATCCTCGGCCGCCGCGTCGATCTGCGCACACCCGCGGAACTCAGCCGCTGGATGATCAAAGACGTGACCACGGAAGCGGTCGTGGAGTATGTCGAAACGCATTGACCTCGTCTACCTCGGCGACATGCTCGATGCTGCGCGCCGTGTAGCGGCAAAGGTCGACGGCAAGACAATCGGTGATTTCCAAACAGACGATAATCTTCAACTGGCTGTCGTTCACCTCATTCAGGTAATCGGCGAGGCGGCGAGCCGCGTCTCAGCAGCCATTCGCGAAGAGAATTCGACACTTCCCTGGGATGCTGTCATCGGCATGCGGAATCGACTTGTCCAGGACTACGGGAACGAAGACAACCACCGCTTTGAGCTTGGCGATACTCGCTCGCGTCCGTGCGGGATCGAGCACCGCTTCGCGTTCGTCGGCATCGCACGCAGAGCAGACGGCACCCCGGAGCGAACGGCCGCAATTCGCGCAAGTCCCCGCGTCGATCGACGCGTCGTGCAACGTCGGCGCGTCGAGAATCTCATTCGCTGCATCCCTTTCATCGCGACGGACGAGGACCGTGACGCCGCCACCGGCGATCGACGCTTCGGGCCGGAATCCGCCGTACGACGTGTCGCGCAGAACCGCATCGATGTCCGAAGCCTCGAGCGTCGCCACAGCGAGCTCCGCCTCGTGAAGATGCGAAAACTTCCGCAGCTCGACCAGATCGTCGCGATCCATCAGACCCGCAGCGTATCCGGCCGCCAGTTCTTGATGCGCTTCTTGATGTCTTCGCGGCCGCGCAAGTCGCCGCGGAACACCGCGCGACAAAGCTCGGGCAATTCCTCATCGGCGCAGAATCGCAATCCGACGAGCTGCCCCGTCGACAGCTCGCCGATACCACCCTGCAGATCGGCCGGAAGACATCGCTGCAGGCGCAGGGTCTCCTCGAGACGAATGATTCGATCCTGTGCCGTCGTGGCCATGCTTCGCGTGGCGATCACCAGCGCCGCCAACGCGGCGGCGACGAGAACGTTCCACACGCCCCAACCCGAGAAGTGCCGGATCAACATGTAAAGCTGAACCAGCACATTGATTCCAAGGATGGGAAGGGCGAAGAAGTGAAAGTGCGGAACCCAACGACGGTGCGTTGCATACGTCTGTGAATCGGCCATGAGTCCTCCAAGAGTGTCATCCTGACCCTGAGCGCAGCGAAGGGGAAGGATCTCAAAATACGAAGCAGCATGCCATCTTGAGATCCTTCGCCGTCTACGCGGCTCAGGATGACGCTAAAACACGTAGCGCGCCGTCGCGTGCACCTGCTGCAGCGCTGAGTTGAGCGCGGGCCCCGGCTGCACCCGGAAATGTTGATTCAAGCGCAGCCGCACTTCGCTCTTGCCGAGCGTCTCCGGCACTTCGATGATGGTGACGCTCACGGGGATCTCGCCGGCGTGATCCTCGAAAATCTCGCGAATGCGCTTCACTGCATCTTCATCCATCCGCGTATACGGGACCTCGAGCGCGATCTCCTTCACTTTTTTCTCGCGAATGCCGTCGAGCGGGATGATCTCCAGCGCGTTCAATTCGGGCGTGACCGGCGCTTCGTGGAACGCCGCCGCGTGCGACGCGAACTCAGGCTCCTCAGCCACGACTTCCAATTGAGGCGCCGCCGGGGGCGGCGGCGCTACATTACCGAACAAGCCGAGATTGTCTTTGCGATCCCCGTACTTCTCGCGTTCCACTTCTTTCGGATCGCGATCGTCATCCTCGGTCACTTCGTACGCCGAGATTCGCGTGTATTCATCGTCGACGCGCTGGGCATCCTGTTCCGCCGATTGCAGCGCGGCGCTCCGGCCGGCCTGAATCCCGCCCGTATCTTTCACAGCGGCAGTGAGGAGAACGGCGAGCCCGTTGTCCAGCCAGCGAACATACTTCGCGTACAGATCGCTGAATACGACAACGTCGACCGATCCGAACTGATCATCGAGAACGAACTTTGCCATCAGCTTGCCTTCGTTCGCCCCTTTTTTGATTTTCGATCGCTTCAGATTGGAGACGATGCCGCCGATGTTCACCACCTCGTCGACGTGGCTGTGCAGCGTCTCTGTCGTTGCATTCGCAAAGAGGCGCAGCTCGTCGCCGTATTTGTTCAGCGGGTGGCCGGTGATGTAGAAGCCGAGGGTCTCTTTTTCATGGCGAAGCTTTTCTTCCTCCGGCCACTCGATCCCCTCACCCGGCCTTCGGCCACTCTCTCCCGCGGGGAGAGGGGCAAAAAGAGAGACCTGCCCCTTTTCCTTCTCGTCTCTTGCGCGCTGCGCGCTGTCGGCGGTCGACTCGACCGATTCGAAGAGCGCCTTACGCGTCAGGGCGAACGAATCGAATGATCCCGATTTGATCAGCGCCTCGATCACCTTTTTGTTGCACGCGCGGAGGTCGACGCTCTCACAGAACTCATGAAGCGACGTGAAGCGGCCCACGGGTTGCCGCGCCTCGAGAATCGTCTCGATGGCGCTGTGGCCCACACCTTTCACTGCGCCGAGGCCGAAGCGGATATTCGGGCCGACGACGGTGAATGAATAGTTCGACTCGTTGATATCCGGCGGCAGAATCTCGATTCCCATCTGCGCCGTCTCGTTGATGAACTTCACCACCTGCTCGGTGCGGTCCATCTCCGAGGTCATCAGGGCAGCCATGAAGTGCCGCGGATAATGGACTTTGAGCCATGCCGTCTGATACGCGACGAGCGCGTACGCGACGGAGTGCGATTTGCCGAACCCGTAGCGCGCGAACGGCTCGATGTACTCGAAAATCTCCGCCGCTTTCTGTTTCGTGTAGGCGTTGGCCACCGCGCCGGCGACGAACCTCTCGCGCTGCTGCTCCATGATGACTTTGTCTTTCTTGCCCATCGCTTTGCGGAGTAGGTCGGCGTC
>WNGA01011606.1_pt1 | contig 11471 bp, 7 predicted proteins | sample 5400061 | NCBI WGS metagenome assembly WNGA01 (sample SAMN13153366, study PRJNA577476) | soil metagenome | isolation source: 100 cm soil or saprolite under grassland replicate 2 | place: USA:California | collected 2016-06-15
TCCTCGCTCCGCCGTAAGTCCTCTGTCGCAAGAGGGAAGGCCCGTTTCCGGTCCTGCGTACCAGCCGGAGAGTGCCGGCCGCTTGTCGGGACTTTCACGTTAGGGGAAGGCGTGAGAGAGCGGGCGACGGCACTCTCCCCTCAGAAGTCCTGCGGCTGGATGGCCTCACTGAGGGCAGCCGTGGGATAGGAGAAGCGGTGCGCGTCTCTGGAGAAACTAATGCTCCCCGACAAGGGGCCGCGCACCGCTTCTCCGGCCGCCACGTGCCGGTCGAGCCACCAGAGAGGTCGCAGTGCTGCCACTGGCCGGACGCCGACCAATGACAGCTCACGCCCGCGCCCCAGAGTCGTTGCTGCACCTGGCCGCGACCGACAGCACCTTCGGTTGTGCGCAACGGGAAGTCTGGCACGTCGTGGAAGCCTGGGGGCTCCAACACATCGCGGATGTCGTCGAGCTGCTGACGCTGGAGCTTGTGAACGTGGCGCTCGCCGGGAGCGAGCGGATCGGTCGGGCACGATACCGCGACTTGCTTCGCGTCCGGCTGGTCGGGTTGCGCTTCCGTCTCGCCGCTGAAGGCTTGGTGATTGCAACCTGGGATAGCGATCCACGGCCGCCGCGCTTCTCGCAGTCCGGCACCAGCCACCGTGATGGTAGTGAGCTGTACTGGGTGCCGATGTTGGCCGAGGCGTGGGACTTCTTTCCTTCGGGTGGAGGCAAGGTGGTGTGGGCGGAAGTGCGGATTCCACCAGCAGCCCGAGCACGGCTTCCGCGCCGCAGACAGCTCACTGCCGGCACGCGGCTGGCAACTGTCATGGATCTGTCCTTATTGGAACGTGTGCGTGACGGTCTGCTGCGGCTCGACACTGAATAACGAACCAGGAGGGAACGACCATGAAGCGTTCGCTGCTCATCGACACGCAGGCCAACTCCTGTTACTTCCGTACCTCCGTGAGCGGGGACGGCCGCAAGGCATTGATCCAGATCACGGAGCGGTGCAACCTGCACTGCGCGCACTGCTTCGTGTCCTCCGGTGACTGGGGCGACCACCTGCCCCTGGCTGACGTCGTGGAGACCGTATTGCCCCGGCTACGTCGGGCCAGGGTGGAGCGAATCACGCTTACCGGCGGCGAGCCGTTCGTGCACCCCAGCATCATGGGGATCTGTCGGGCGATCGCCAGCGCTGGTCTGCCGGTTGGCCTCTGCACCAACGCCACCCAGACCACGGATGAGCAGATCGCCGAGCTGCGGGCGCTCGGTGGCGTGCACGTCAACGTCAGCTTCGACGGCTTCCGACCCGAGAGCCATGGCAAGTTCCGTGGCAGCGTCAGCTCGTTCGCGGTCACCAAGGCCACGACCGAGAAGTTCGCCGCGGCCGGGCTGCTGCAAGGGCTGCTGTCCACCCCCAACGCGCTGACCAACCCCGACGAGTTCGCGGCGCTGTGCGAGTTCGCCGTCCAGGTCGGCGCCGAGTACGTCCTGATGAACCCGCTGTCCAGCTTCGGCCGGGGCGTCAAGAGCAAGGGCCGGCTGGCCGCCGACGAGGCCCAGATGCGGGCCATCCAAGCTGTCACAGCTCGGTTCGCCGAGCGCGGGCTGGACCTGGCTCACATCCGCTTCCCCAACGACGACAAGCCGCTGGGCGGCTGCGACGCCGGCAAGCTGATCTACGTCTTCGTGGGCGGCGAGGTAGCTGTCTGCCCCTACCTGGTCTTCGCCGCCCGCACGCCAGACTCTCGCTACGCCGACAGCGACTTCCTGGTCGGCAACATCCTCCAGGGCGAGGTGGCCGAGGCGCTGGACGCCTACGACTTCCACCGACGCTTCGTCGTCGGCGCCAACACCAAGTGCTGGACCTGTGGCCTGAACGACCGCTGCGGGAAGGGCTGCCCGGCCGCCGTCGTGGCAGACGGTCGCTACATTGGCGCGGTGGATCGTGAGCAGTGCCCGGTGCCGGACGACGTGCCGCTGCTCCAGATCGGACGCCGGCCAGCGTGAGCGGCCGGTTCGTCGCCATCGAGGGGCCGAACGGCGTCGGCAAGACCACCGTTGCCGCGCAGCTCGCCGGGCGGTTGGCAGCCGCGTCGGGCGGTGGCGTACACCTGACGACCGAGCCGTCCGACACCGCGCTGGGGCGGCTGCTGCGCAAAGCCGAGACCACGCTGACCGGGCGGGCGCTGGCCCTGGCGGTCGCAGCCGACCGCTACGCGCACGTCGAGAGCGAGATCATCCCGGAGCTTGATGCCGGCCGCTGGGTCATCTCCGACCGCTACGTCCAGTCCTCGCTGGTCCTGCAGCGAATTGACGGGCTCAAGTTGGACGAGATCTGGCTGTACAACCGGTTTGTGCTGCCGCCCACGCTGTCGATCTACCTCACCGAAGACCCCGAGGTCATCCGGCAACGCCTGGGGGCCCGAGTCGGCCTGTCGCGGCTGGAGCTGACCGGCTCGCCGGAGCGCGAACTGGACCTGTACCAGCAGGCGTTCGCCTTCCTGGCCAAGCACGACTGGCGACAGGTCACGGTGGACTGCCGGGGGCAGCCGCCGGAGGCGATCGTCGCCACCATCCTTGACGTTCTGACCGCTGAGTCGAAGTGAGAGGCACATGCTGTCGCTCTTGACCGTCAACATCGGAGCAGCCGCGCGGGAGCGAGCCGAAGCGCTGCTGACTTGGCTGGCCAAGCGCTCCGAGGATGTGTTCCTGCTGACCGAGACCAGCGCCGGGCCAGGCACTGACTACCTGCTCGGCCAGTTCCGGGCCGCCGGCTACGTGGTCATGCACACCCCGGACCGCAACGGCGACCGTGGCACCGCTCTCGTCAGCCGCGTCGGGCTCCATGACGAACCATTCCAGCATTTCGCCGGCGCCAGCCTGCCGGGCCGCCTCGCCGGCGCCGTGCTCGACGCGGAGCCCCGCATCGCCGTGCTGAGCGTCTACGTGCCATCACGGGACCGCTCGCTCGACAAGACCGACAAGAAACAGGCGTTCATCGCGTCGTTGCTGGCTGGGCTGGACGCCATGTCGGACGAGCTGCGGGGACGGCTGGTCATCGGGGGTGACTACAACGTCATCGCCAGGAACCACCGGCCCTTGCATCCTGGATTCCTGCCGTTCGAGTTCGGGCTGCTCGAGGCCTTGGAGCAACACGGCTTCGTGGACACTCATCAGCACTGCGCGCCTGGTGTGCAGGCGCACTCCTGGATCGGCCGGACGGGCGACGGCTACCGCTACGACTACTTCCACGTTGGCCGGGAGCTGGGCGGGCGGATCGAGGGCTGCGCGTACCTGCACGAGACGCGGGAGCAGCGGCTGACCGACCACGCGGCAGTCAGCCTCAGCCTGGACGTTGAGGCCGTATCGCGGCTCGACACGACCGAGCTGCTGGCCGGCGACGAAGGGAGGCTGTTCTAACCGCACCCGCTCCCCTGTAGGGTGGGCCGGCTGTGTTGGCGACGGGAGAGACTATGGCGCCGCCGTTTGCACTGCCGGAGGACGTTGTTGAGTTTGTCAACAAAGTACTCGGCCGGTGCAATACCCGTATAGCGTCACGCCTTTCCCGGCTCCCCACCATTCATGAGCAACAGACCTTCGGGCGACCGCAACTGACTGGCCGCGGAACTATGCCCCAAGCTACGGTGACCTGCGAGAAGCTCTCGGCAGCACGTACGGTGATGGTAGGAATCGGGTTGGCTGGCGGCTTGAGGCATTTGTCAGCGATGAGGTTCTTGACTGTCGGCAGGGTTAGTCGCCCGACCTGTTCCTGACCTCGACGCTGGATTGATTCGAGTCTTTTCCCAGCGTGGCGCGCCGATTTCGGCAGCTCTGCGAATCGACATCAATGCTCCCTAAGGTGTCGAACTCGACGAAGAGGAGCTATAGCAGGAAGCACCGTGCCATCGGAAGGCGTGGCCGATAGCTCAACCAAGGGCCTTCCTATTTCGCGGTCAGGTCCACGCCGCGAACCAGCGAGTCGTATGTGGATGTGACGCGCTCGAGCTCGACGCCGAGCTGATCAACGAACCGATGCATCTCGGCCTGCTTGCTCAGACCAGCCGAGCCAGCACCCGCCAGTGTCTCGACCTCGAAGAAGCAGCCGATGCCAGTCACCTCGTCCAGACAGAGCGACAACATGTCCTGCCTGGCCGTGCGCCGAACCTTGTGAATTCGCACGGTCGGACGGAAGCCCATCGCCAGGATGGCCTCGTGCATGGCCAGACGGTCGGCCACCTGGGTCTCGTGCTCGATGCAGGCCAGTTCGTTGTCCACTGGCCGTTTGAGGGTGAACAGGTGCCGCCCAGCCTGGGTGCGGAGCCGGACGAAGGACACGCCGAGCTTGCTGTCGCCGTATCGCCAGCCGTCTGGGGCGTACGCCTGGTCGTCCTGCTCGACGGGCGGGCCGAGGCGGACACCGAGGGCCGTCAACGCGGCTACCACGGAGCTGCGGTCCTGGACGCGGTACTTGACCTCGATCTCGTGAGCAGCTGGCACGGGGACGAAGCCTGATGGACAGCGCCTGGTAGAGCAAGGAGGCGCGCCGAGCCCCCAGCGGCGGTCGTGCAACTGGCCCGGAGTGCCCGCAGCGACTATGCCTTCGACGAGCCCATCCATTGATATCTTTGCGGGCGGGCCCCCGGCCCTACCGCGTGCGGCGCGTCCCGGGGTCGTTCCCCTGGTGGCGGACCCGAACGAAGGCATGCCGCTGCACGCCGAAGACATCGTCCGGGCGGCTGACGACGACCCCGTGAAGCGCTGAGAGCGCCCGCACAAAGATCACCGGCCCGGTCGGGGGAACGTCCCCAGCCGGGTCGTTCCGCGTCCGCAGGGCGCTGCTGGGTAGGCTGACGGGTGCGCACCATCGCCGGAGCGTCGAGCCCTCGGGGACGCCTGAGGGCGGTCCGGCGGCCGGGTGCGGCGTTTCCGGCGAGAGGCTCAGGGGCGTGGACAGCGACGACGCTTCGATGATCGGCGCGCGAGTCCGCGCGGCGCGGATCCGCCAGGGGATGAGCCTGGCCGAGCTGGCTTCGGTCACCGGGCTGTCGAAGTCGTTCCTGTCCCGCGCCGAACGCGGCGAGCGCGGTCTCGACCGTCGGTCCACCGTCCAGAAGATCGCGGAAGCGCTCCACGTTGGGATGACCGAGTTGACGGGGCAGCCGTACACGCCAGCGAGCCGTGCCGACGTACGCGCCCGCGCTGCAGTGGCGGACCTCCGAGACATCCTCCACGGCCTCGACCTCGGCGACCCGGTCGAGGTTCCCGACGTCCGGCCGGTGGCGGATCTGGAGCGGGCGACGTGGCGGGTCCGACAGCTCGCGATCGCCTCGGACTTCGGCGGGTACGGGCCACTGCTGCCGCCGCTGTTGCTGGAGCTTCACGCGCTGGCCTCAGCCGAGTCCACCGATCGGGAGACGGTGCTGCGACTGCTGCTGTCGCTAACGCACGCGACGCTATGGCTGGCGCAGTCGGTTGGCGCTGATGATCTCGCCGCATTGGCGGCCGGCCGTGCGGGTGATGCCGCCGCCGGTATGGCCGATCCCGCCGCGGAAGGCTTCGCGTGTTGGCTGGCGTGGCTCGCGTCCCTGCGCTTGGGCCAGTTCACCCGCGCCCGTGCGGCCCGCGGCGCGGCCGCCACGGCGGACGGGCTTCAGCGGCACGCGGGAGCCGCTGGGGCGACCGCTGAGCTATATGGCCTGCTGCATCTGGTGCAGGCGTACACGGCGATGCTGGACGGCCGCCACGGGCAGGTAGCCGGCCACCTGGAGGAGGCCGAGCAGACCGCGCAGCGGACCGGCGACGGCACGTCCTACGACGTGTGGTTCGGGCCGACCGAGTGTGCGGCGTGGCGGGTGTCGATTGCGGCAGAGGCCGGCGACGACGAGACGGCGGTGGCGGCGGCCAGGGCCGTTGATCCGCGGCGCATGGCGTCGCCTAGTCGTCGTGCCAGCCACTTCCTCGACATTGCCCGGTCGGCGGCACACCAGAAGCGCCACCGTGGCGCTGCGGTGGAGTTGCTCAGTGAGGCCGAGCGGTTGGCGCCGCAGTACGTGCGGGCGAGTCCGGCGGTCCGGGAGACGGTGGCCGAGTTGCTGGTAACGGCGGGCGGTCGCGATCTGCGCGGGCTGGCCCGCAGGGTCGGCGTGATCCCGTCTCCGTAGGCAACGGGAAGGTTGCCCGCCGGGCAACACCCGCGGCCCTGGCCAGTCCTACGGTCCGTGGTCATGGAGTCACCGCGCGGGACAGTTCCAGCCCAACGAGGGATGCCGAGCCCCCTGGGTCGGGGACATCCTCGCGCGGTGACTCCGGGCCCTCCGCCGGGTCATGCACTGGGCAGCCGGGCGGAGATGGGCGGAGCACGACCGGCGCCACCGGTCCGGCGCCGGTCGTGCTCTTCGCCGATCACGCCACAGCCCGGACCGAGGGACACCCCGGCCATCGCAGACCAGGCGGAGGATCGGTTCAGCGGCGACCGTCCGGGCGATGGGAGTAGTGTGACGCGCTACGTTGCGTGACGAAGTGCGTTCGTTTGAGGGGGCGGCACGGGCATGCCGGGCAGCGGTGACGGCACGGTTGCTGACCTCAGCAACCCCATTGTCAATTCGCCCTACGAGCCGCCGACCTGTCACTTCGAGATCGGGCACGCTGGTCCCACTGGTATGTTGCTGCCTGGCCGGCGGCCGAGCGAGTCGTTCATCCCGGTGCCGCCGAGTCGGAAGGGTCGCCGGGCGGCTCAGCAGGAGCTTGACTTCGACGTCACCGGGGAGCGTCGTGAGAAGAACACGCTCATCAACGACATCCGCCGCGAGGTGGAGCGTTGGCGGGCGAACAACTGGAACGGGGTCACGCCATACACCCGCAAGCTGCTGGCGCACTGGGCGGCGGGGCTGCCCACCCGCGATGACCCGGTGCTGTTCTGCCAGCGGGAGGCGGCCGAGACGGCCATCTTCCTCACCGAGGTCGCCGGCCGGCACGGCACGGCGGACTACCGCCGCGACCGCATCGACGAACACAACCAGGTGCACAACGACGGCCTGCCCCGGCTCGGGCTGAAGATGGCGACCGGCACCGGCAAGACGGTGGTCATGGCGATGCTCATCGCCTGGCAGACGATCAACAAGGTTATGACCCCCAGGGACGCGCGCTTTACCAAGCGGTTCCTGGCCGTCACGCCAGGTATCACGATCCGCGACCGGCTGGGGGTGTTGCACCCGGAGCGGGAGGACAACTACTACCGGGAACGGGACCTGGTGCCGCCCGACCTGTGGGACGCGCTGCTCCAGGCCCAGATCGAGATCGTCAACTACCACACCTTCCTGCCGCGGGACGCGAAGGAGATCCAGGGCGTCGCCAGCAACACGCGGAAACTGCTGAGGGGTGGCCGGGCCGAGGTCGCGGACGCGTTTCAGGAGACTCCGGACATGGTCGCCGCGCGGGTGCTCCGCGAGTTCGGTTCTGGCAAGGGCGAGATCATCGTCCTGAACGACGAGGCGCACCACTGCTACCAGGACAAGCTCCTCGAACATCCAGAGGATGAGGCAGACAAGGAGGACCGGGACCGGAACCGGGACGCCCGGGTCTGGTTCCGCGGCCTGCTCGATCTCAGGCGCAAGGCCGGCATCAAGACCGTCTACGACCTGTCGGCCACGCCCTACTACCTCAAGGGCTCCGGCTACAACGAGGGCTTCATCTTCCCGTGGGTGGTCAGCGACTTCTCGCTGATGGACGCCATCGAGTCCGGGATCGTGAAGGTGCCCCGGATCCCGGTGGACGACGACGCGGCCGGGATGGAGCCGTTGTTCCGCAACCTCTGGGACAACATCCAGCCGCCGCTGCCGAAACGCCGGACGGCGAAGGCCCTGGAGTTCGGCCCCGTGGGCTGGGTCATGCCCAAGACCCTGGAGGCCGCGCTGCTCAGCCTGTACCGCAGCTACGAGCAGAACCATGCCCGGTACGAGGCGAGCCTCGCCGCGCTGGGCGAGCCGCCGCCGGTGCTCATCGTGGTCTGCCCGAACACGGTGGTCTCCAAGCTGGTCTTCGACTGGATCGCCGGCCGCGAGTTCGAGCACACCGACGGCACCCTGCGACTGGCGGCCGGCAACCTGCGGCTGCTCAGCAACGTGGAGGACGGCGCGTGGACCACCCGGCAGCGGACGATCCTGGTGGACTCCGCGCAGTTGGAGTCGGGCGATCCACTGGGCGGGGACTTCCGCAAGGACGCGGCGCGGGAGATCGAGGCGTTCAAGCAGGCGTACCGGCTGCGCAACCCCGGTGCCGACGTGGAGAAGCTGACCGACGCCGACCTGCTCCGCGAGGCCATGAACACCATCGGCAAGAAGGGCAAGCTGGGCGAGCAGATCCGGTGTGTCGTCTCGGTCGCCATGCTCACCGAGGGCTGGGACGCGAACACGGTCACGCACATCCTCGGGATCCGCCCGTTCCGCAGCCAACTGCTGTGCGAGCAGGTCGTCGGCCGGGGCCTGCGCCGCCGCAGCTACGCGGTGAACGAGGAGACCGGCCGGTTCGAGCCGGAGTACGCCGAGGTGTACGGCGTGCCGTTCGCGTTCATCCCCGGTGAGCCGCCGAAACAGCAGCCGAAGGACCCCCGCCCGGCGGTGGAGGTCCGCGCCGAGGCGGACCGGTGGCGCATGGAGATCCGCTTCCCCAAGGTGGACGGGTACCGGCTGGAGTTGCCGGACGAGCCGCTGCACGCGGACTTCGACGAGGGCTGCCGGCTGCACGTCGAGGAAACCGTCGCGCTGTGGGTGGAGAACCGGGGGGTCGTCGGCGCGGCTGCGGAGGTCGACCTCGACGACATCCGGCAGGCCCGGAACCAGCGGATCGCCTACGCGATCGCCAAGACGCTGGTGCAGCGGGAGGAGTACTTCGCCGCGCACGCCGGGGTCGAGCGGCCGTGGCTCTTCCCGCAGTTGGTGGACATCTGCCGGCGCTGGCTGGAGGACTGGGTCAGCACCGATCCCGGCGTCACGAAGGGGCACCTGCTGCTGACCGAGTTGTGCGCGCTGGCCGCCGAGAAGGTGTTCGGGGCGATCCAGTGGGTGCACGACAACCGAGCCACCGTGCTTATGCCGATCCTGCGCCGCTTCGACCCGATCGGCTCCACCGAGGGGGTGCGGTTCGTGACCCGCAAGGTGGTGATGGACCCGCCGCCGGACAAGTCCCACCTCAACCATGTCGTCCTCGACGGCGTGCGCGGCAACTCCTGGGAGGAGGCACTCGCCGAGGCGCTGGAGCGCGACAACCGGGTGCACGCCTACGTGAAGAACGAGCGGCTCGGCTTCACGATCCCGTACGTCTACGCCGGGCAGTCACACGAATACGTGCCCGACTTCCTGGTCCGCCTGGTCACCGAGCCGGACGACGTGGAGCGGACCCTGGTCGTCGAGGTGTCCGGCAGCCGCAAGTCGCCCGGCCCGACGGCCGCGAAGGCGGACACCGCGCGCAACCAGTGGTGCGCGGCGGTGAACAACTGGGGCGAGTTCGGCCGTTGGGGCTACCTCGAGGTGCGCGACCCCGCCATGTTCCGCTTCGCGCTGGACGCCGCCATCACCGCGCTGTACGCCGACCGGCCGATCATCGGTCTGCCCACCTGAACGGGAGAGGGACGTTTCATGCCACCACGGAGGGCCGCCGCGACCGGTCCGACGCCGGTCGACGCCATCACGCACGGCGACAAGCGGGCGAACCTGCCCACCGCGGACGCCCAGGACTTCGTCGCGCCGGAGGTCGCCGCGCCGGTCCAGTTGCGCTACCCACGGGATCCCTCGCTGGACCCGCAACTGGTCTGGAAGGGCAAGGACGCGCTCGACGGGGAGGATCTGGTCGCGGACGCCCCGGCGATCTACATCCAGGAGAAGATCGACCCGCGCGCGATCATCGAGAACCTGCGCCGCACCGCCGACCGCCCCGAGGACGAACCGGAACTGACACTGTTCGACACCTTCGACGGTCTCGGCGAACTGGACCTCGTCGACTTCTACCGACACCAGGCCAACTGGTCCAACCGCATGATCCTCGGCGACTCCCTCAACGTGATGGCCAGCCTGGCCGAACGCGAGGCGTTGCGCGGCAAGGTCCAGATGATCTACATCGACCCCCCGTACGGCATCAAGTTCGGCAGCAACTGGCAGGTGTCAGCCCGCAAGCGCGACGTCAAGGACGGCAAGCTTGAGGATGCCACCCGCGAGGTCGAGCAGATCAAAGCCTTCCGCGACACTTGGGAACTCGGCATCAATTCGTACCTGACGTATCTACGCGACCGCCTCACCGTCGCCAAGGATCTCCTCACCGACAGCGGTTCATGCTTCGTCCAAATCGGCGACGAAAACGTCCATTTGGTGCGGTCGCTGATGGACGAGGTTTTCGGCAGCGAGAGCTTTGTCAGTCTCATCACGTTTGTCACAACGAGCGGCTTCACGCAAGCAAGCGAATTGCCGCGCAACGGTGATTATTTGGTCTGGTATGCACGCGATATCGATAGCTTGAAGGTAAGGACTCTCTGGACGGAAGCATCGAGCCGGCAAGGATACCGATGGGTGCTACTTGAGGACGGCTCGTATCGTGGCATATCCTCTCGCGAATCCGCCGGATTCGACCCATTGCCGGATGGCGCTCTCCCGTATCAGCCGGGCGATCTTCAGTCGCAGGGCTCGGCAGCCGAGCCGCAGCCCTTCGAATATGAAGGCAAGACCTACCTTCCGACGAAGAACTCGCATTGGAAAGCACAGTACCCGATAGGAATGCGGCGACTTGCCTGCGCGAATCGGATACATACCGCCAAGAACAGTATTCGCTACAGACGTTTCGCGGACGACTTCCCGTTTCAGATTCGTACCAACTTCTGGACGGACACGGGCTCGGGAAATTTCACCGACGACAAGCTGTACGTCGTCCAGACCAACACTAAAGTCGTCGAACGTTGCGTGCTAATCTCAACCGACCCTGGCGATCTTGTCCTCGATCCGACATGTGGGTCCGGTACGGCCGCATTCGTGGCTGAGCAATGGGGACGGCGATGGATCACGATCGATACATCGAGGGTAGCGCTGGCGTTGGCACGGCAGCGGATCATGGGCGCGCGTTACCCGTGGTATCTGCTGGCGGACTCGGTGGAGGGGCGGTCCAAAGAGGGGGAGGTGTCGGGCGGCGCATTGCCACGGGCGGCAGTAGGCGACGACATCCGGCATGGGTTCGTGTATGAGCGGGTGCAGCACATCACGCTGAAGTCGATCGCCAACAACCCGGATATCAAGGAGGGAATGAGCAGGCAGGAGATTGACGCGGCTATCCGGCGGCATGCCGATTACGAGTTGCTGTACGACAAGCCGTACGAGGACCCACGCAAGGTGCGGGTTGCCGGGCCGTTCACGGTGGAGAGCCTGTCGCCGCACCGGTCGCTGGCGTTCGCCGGCAGCGCGGTGGACGGCACCGGTGCGACGAACCCCGACACCGGCGACGCCTCG
>WNGA01029186.1_pt1 | contig 11471 bp, 8 predicted proteins | sample 5400061 | NCBI WGS metagenome assembly WNGA01 (sample SAMN13153366, study PRJNA577476) | soil metagenome | isolation source: 100 cm soil or saprolite under grassland replicate 2 | place: USA:California | collected 2016-06-15
GACCGGGATGCCGCCCCATTGCGACACCTGATGCAGGCCGTCCCAATCGTCTTTCGGCACCGGCTGCTCCAGCAGCGCCACCGGCACGCCCTGCTCCAGCAGCGCCGCCGTCAGCTGCAACGCCTTGTCGGCGCTGAAGCCACCGTTACCATCGAGAATCAGCGGCGCGCCCGGCGCCGCGGCGGCGATCGCCGTCACCCGCTCCACGTCGAGTGTCAGATCGCCGGAGCCGATCTTGACCTTGATCGTGCGAATGCCGCGCGCCAGAATGTCACGCGCCGAATCAGCCGCCTGCGCGACCGTGCCGGTGGTGATGGTCATGTCGGTCTCCAGGCTGGTGCTCGCGCCGCCGAAGAAGGCCCACAGCGGCATGCGCCCGTGGCGCGTCAAGGCATCCAGGATGGCTGTCTCGATCGCGCACTGCGCCGAGCCGACCGGCCCGATCGCATCGTGCAGCTTGCCCGCGATCAGCCGCCACTCGCGCGCATCGGCGCCCTCGACCGTGCCGCGCGCGGTCTCGATCGCGGCGCGCGCCAGTTCCTGGGTCTCGCCGTTGAAGGCCGGGAAGGGCGCGGCCTCGCCGTAGCCGCGCGTGCCATCGGCAAGCTCGACCGTGGCCAGCAGGTTGCGCGCCAGATCCTGCGCGCCGCCGGCGATCCCGAACGGTTTGTACAGTGGAATATCAAGCGTCTCGACCGACAAGCTGCGAATGGTGGTCGGTGATGTCATCGGGGTTCCTCTTTTGTTGATTCCTCTTTTGGATTTTGGATGATTATACAACGATAATTCATGACGAATGAAAGTGATCTATATCGGAGGACTGCGTCACTCGGCACTCGCCACCCGTCCCTAACCCCACCCGCTCACCCGCTCGACCCAGGCGCGGCCGGCGCGGGCCAGCTGCTCCTGGCGGCGCTCCAGCAGCACGTAGACGCCCACCAGCATCAGCCCCAGGATACCCAGCAGCACCCACTTGTTCGCCGCCATCAGCGGATCGACGCTGAGCCACAGCACGCCGGCCACGAAGAACGCCGCGCCGCCGAAAAACGGCACCCGCAGCTGTCGCAGCACACCATAGCCCAGCAGCGCCAGCGCCTCGCCGCACAGTAGGGCGGCGTAGAGCTGCGACTCGAGGCCCGCAGCGCGCAGCGATTGGCCAAAGGTTACGCCCAGCAGCAGCATCGTCGCGCCGGCCTCGATCACCTGCGAGAGCTGGCGGCGGCCCTGGAAACGGCGCTGCCCCTCGGCCAGCGCCAGCAGGTACAGGCCCGCCGGTATGACATACCACTGCGGCTGGCGGAAGCCCCAATCGTACAGCTGGCACAGGCCCGCGCCCACCAGCGCCGCGCCTGCGACATAGCCATACAGCAGCTCGCGCCGCCGCACCCCCAGCGTAGCCATCAGCAGGCCGTACGTCGCCAGCGCAAACGTCAGCGGCGGAAGGATGTTACTCGAAGGAGCGATCAGCAGCAGCGTTCCCACCAGCGCTGTGCCGGCCAGCAGCGGGCCAAGCCAGAGCGGGCGATACCAGAGACCAAGGACGGAGGACGGAGGACGGAGGACGAATCCGTCGTCTCCACCCTCTCCCTTCGTCTTTCGTCTTTCGTCCTCCGTCAACTCAATTGCCCAGCCAATCAAGCACAGCGCCAGCGCCTCGGCCAGGCCCCAGGCCAGGCTCCAGAGCGGGGTGATGTCCAGGAAGGCATGCAGGCTGCCGAAGCCCAGCGCCAGCAGCGCCAGCGCCCCCCAGGCAATCAGCTCGATCCGATGGACAGTTGCCAGCAGCGCCAGTAGCGCCGTCAGCCCGAACGCGACGATCGCTAGAATGTCGAATGCGCCACTTGCCAGCACCAGCGCGCCCAACCCGCTCAGCACGGCCACGACATAGCCAGGCTGAAGATTCAGTAGGTAGTCGTTCGTCGTTCGCCTGCCCTGAGCGGCGTCGAAGGGTCGTTCGTCGTTCGTCGTTCGTCGGGCCGACCACAGGCCGAGCAGCGCCTGCGCCCAGGTCGCGGCCAGCAGCAGCAACCCCGCGCCGGCCGGCCGGCCGCCGACGGTGAGCCAGGCTGAGCCGTTGAGCAGCGCCATGTCGGCCGCCAACAGCGCAGGCGCTGTCGCCCAGCGCAGCTGGTAGCGCCAGCCGGCCAGGCCATACAGCAGCGCCATGCCGGCCCAGGTGAGCGCCGCATGTTGGGCGCTGCCGGTTGTCGGGATGGGCGCGAGTGTGAGCAGCGCAAAGCCGGCGAGCTCATACGGGTGAGCGTAGCAAGGGTGGATGCGCCGCAGCGCCTGGCCCAGCAGCGCCAGCCCCAGCGTGATGCCGCAGATCAGATAGCCATAGTCGCCATCCACCGGCTGCCAGGCGGTGAAGAAGCCGCGCGTCGCCGCTAGTAGCGTGGCCGCCGCCAGCAGCGCCGCGACCAGATAGCCTGGCCAGGCCACGCGCCAGAGCGCCGCGACTAATGCCAGCAGCCCGGCCAGCGCTAGCAGCGCTGCAACGTGCTGCCACTGAACCATGTGCGCATCGCTGATCGCAGTAGGAATCATCGCCAGCGTGCCAGTCACCGCCAGCACACCCCAGCCGATCGCCGGCCGCGTCCAGCAGCGCCATGCGCTGCCGCGCAGCAGCGTGCCGCCCAGCAGGTAGGCCGCCGCGAACCCCAGGCCGACGCCAATTACCAGATCAATTTTGACATCATTTTCGTGTCGAATCAGCAACAGCGCCACCGCCAGCAGCAGGTTGCCAAGCGCCGCCGCCGCCCACAGCTCGCGCCGGCGCAGCAGAGTCTGGAAGACCCAGATCGCCGTTAGCGCGAACATCCCAGGAACCCACACATCCCAGTCGAGCAGCGTCGCCGCACCAGCCCCAAGCGCCAGCAGAACGCCGAGCGCCTGAAGCGCAATGTCGTAGGGTCGCCGCACGCGCCCCGGCCAGCTCCACGCGCCGGCCAGGTACAGCGCGGCCAGCGGCAGTAGCGCCAGCCCTTTCTGCGCATCAAGCAGCGCCGATAGATCGAACAGCGCCAGCAGCCAGCTCGGCAGCAGCACGCCGGCGATCACCAGCCCAAGCGTCGCTAGATCCAGCCGCAGGGCCTCAACCAGCCACGCGAAACGTCCACGATGGTACGCGAGTGTGATCGCCAGACTGCCGACCAGCAGCAGCGGCAGCGTCCAGCGCGCGGTCGCGGGGGCAAACAGCGCGAATATCAGCGCCAGGGCCGCCAGTGCGGCCGCCCCAGCGTAGGCCGGCAGCGCGTAGGCGCGTGCTTTTGGCTCCAGCGCCAGCGCCAGGCCCATGTAGCCCAACGCCAGCAGCGCCGGTGCGACGCCCCACCAGCTCGATACGGCGTGCAGCGCTTCGAGGCTGACCAGCAGCGCGAACGGCGGGACGGCTGTGCGCGACAAACCACGGTGGGTTAGCCAGCTTTGGTTCGGCTGGCCGCAGCCAGCGCGCCAGCGGCAGATAGACCGCCAGATGCACGAGCAGCGCTAGCGGCAGCCATTGATACGCCAGCGCCTCGGTCGGGCCAAGGCTGACGAACAGCGCTGCGGGCGCCAGCAGCGCCGCCACCCAGGCCCAGACCGGCCACCGATCCAGCCAGGCCGCCAGCACGTAGAACGCCGTGGCGGCCCAGACGGTCGCCGCCAGCGCACCCGCGCCGATGTCGCCGTTTGTCCAGAGCAGCGCGCCGAACAGCAGCGGGTAGCCCAGCAGCACGACGACCAGCGTTAGTGGCAGCCATTGATTATCCACGCCGCTCAATGCGGCCAGCACCGCGCTGGCGCCACTCAAGCACCCGGCGACCGCGAACAGCGGGTGACGGATGCGCCAGGCCGCCAAAGCATAGATCGGCAGACTCAAGGCCGAGGCCAGCAGCCATGCGCCGCGCGGCTCCAGATTGAGCAGGCCGGGGCGCGAAAGCGAAAACGCCACCACCGGCACCAGCACCGCGCCGACCGCCTCAAGCCCGGCGCCGGCGCGCTCCAGCCCGCTCTGGCGCGCGAGCCAGGCGCCACTAGCCCACAGCCCGCCGCACACACCCGCCAGCAGCGCGAACTGGAAGATCGGTGGGAAGCTGGCCCAGTTGAACACCACCAGCACCAGCGCCGAGACCACCAGCAGGAACGCGCCCAGGAACAGCAGCGTCTGGCGAGTGCGGATCGAAAGCAGCGCATCCCACATACGCTCGCCCCACGGCTCGCGTGGCGCAGCCGAGGCGCTGGTGGCGACAGCCGGCATAACCGGCGGAGCAGCCGGGAGTGACGCGAGCACCGGCGCGATTACGGGCGGAGGTTCAGCTGCCGGCCGCGCCTGGGTAGGTGCAACAACCGTGGCAACTTCAGCTGGCTGGATCTCACTCGGCGCAACCTGTGCGGCGGCAGCCTCCGGCTGGGTTTGCGGAAGCCGCTCCTCGGCGATCAGCGCGCGCAGCTGGGCAGCAGTGTGGCTCGCTAGCCGCCCCTGCGCAGCCCAGCGCATCACCAGTTGCTCGAACTCGTCCAATGGTGCGCGGACGGATGCGACAGCCAGCGCGGGTGGGCCAGCGCTAACCTTCCGGACGATCGAGACGATGCCCACGATCATCAGGGCGATCGGTACAAAGACACAGAATAAAACAGCTATCAAGCCGATGAGCGTTTCCATAGAGTCTCTCCTGCACGTAGTGCGGTGAATTGCCGGCGCGTTCGAGGAGCATCATAGCGCTGCGTGCCCTGTATCGAACAGGGGCGAAGCTGCCAAACACTGTATAATCGTGATCGCGCTGAAAGCGCACTAGTAGCGTGCGCCGCAAAAAAGCCAGCGTGAGGTCGTACAGCGACGTCAATTCCGCCGAGGGCTGGTCAGCCAGCAGGTAGTGCGAGCGCCAGGGCCGCTCGGGCGAGATATCGGGCGTGCCAAGCGCAATCAGCGCCTGGTCGAGGCCAAAGGGCGGGATGAAGCTGCCGTGCTCGAAGCGCCGCCGCATGTCGAATATGTCGCTGATTCCTCCCAGCAGCACCACGCCGCGAAAGCCCGAGTCGCGCTCCAGCAGCGCCTGGACGTGCAGGCTGCTGTAGCTGCCGCCCAGCAACGCCATGCGCTCTCCATCGGCGCCGGGCAGCGCGCCGGCGCGCGCAAACGCAACCAGCCGCTGTAGCTCGGCGATATCATCTTCCAGATCCAGCGCGTAGGCCGGCCCAACCGCGACGACCGCGTAGCCAGCCGCGGCCAGCGGGATGCTCACACCCTCCCAGGTGTCGGCCGCGCCGGGGTAGACTGCCAGCAGCGTGGGTAGCGGCGCATCGCCGGCCGCGACCGGCGTGTAAAGGTAGGTCAGCTGATTCGGCCGCCCGCCGCTGTCGTAGCTAAGCTGCCGTCGAACCGCCATCCCTGGCTGTGGCAGCGCCCAGGTCAGCGTCACTGGCGCGCTGATCACACGAGCGCGGCATCCAGCTGCGTGCGGTCGCCCGCGCCGATGCGCGCAGGCAAGCCCCATGGGCGAATCGCGGCAGCATCGTAGCCAGGCGCGCTGACGATCGGCACATAGCGCCCGGCCGGCAGCCCCGCGATCTCGTAGCAGCCGCGCGCATCCGCCTGTGCCTGATGCACCGCGCCATCGCGCTCGGCGACAATCACGGCCGCACTGGCGAGCGGCACCGCGCCCACCCCGCGCACGCAGCCATACAGCGCGCCCACCCCAGCCGGATGCAACGGGCCGACGTGCGCCTCCCACCAGCCGGTGGCACGGTAGAGCAGCGTGTTGCGCACCGGCCAGATCGCCGCGTTGTCGCTGGTGGCCAGGAACAGCAGCGTAAGCAGCAGCAGCAGGATCGTGAGCGCGAGCCAGGCCCGGCGTGAGCGTGGAAGGATGCGCATGGCAGGCTCCTTGTTTCAAGTAGCTACCAACATATGGGGAGGTGAGGCGATTCTTGTATTTGTCATCCTGAGCGGAGGTGGTAACCGAAGCGAAGGATCTCTCGTTTGGAATGCCAAAGAGATGCTTCGCTGCGGCTCAGCATGACATACTCCCGAGTTATTGGCGACTACATTAGGCTATGACAAGGAGAGGATACGTGTATCCGGGCTGTACGATCCAGTGCGAAGGCTGGCAAAAACTGTATCACCGTAGCATCGCCTGCCACGCGGCCTCGACCTGACGACACGTCGCTTCGAGCGGGCCGCTGTTGTCGATCACCACGTCGGCCTGGGCGACCTTATCGGCCTGCGGCGGCTGCGCGGCGATCCGAGCGCGCGCCTCATCCTCGCGCATGCCGCGGGTCGAAATGAGCCGTGCCAGCTGCTGCTCGGGCGTGCAAGTGACCACCCAGATCGCATCGCAGATCTGCTTCCAGCCGCCTTCGAGCAGCTTGATCGCGTCGATCACGGCTACTTGAGAGGCTGGAGGCTGGAGGCTGGAGGCTTGTGATTGGTCCTCTCTCTCCAGTCTCCAGTCTCCAGTCTCCGGCCTCACGCTTCCCAGCCAGGACATAATTCGCTCGCGCACCGCCGGGTGAACGATCTGCTCTAGCCGCCGCAGCGCCGCCGGGTCGGCAAAGACGATCGCACCAAGCGCGCGCCGGTCGATTGGTCCATCGGGCGCGGACAGAATGCCGGGGCCGAACGCGGCCACGATCGCGTGGTAGACCGGCCGGCCCGGCGCCTGAAGCTCGTGCGTCACACGATCGGCGTCGAGCACCTGCGCGCCGCGCTCGCGCAGCATATCCAGCACGGTGCTCTTGCCGCAGGCGATGTTGCCGGTTAGGCCGATGATGTAAAGTTTACGATAGTTCACGAATGGCCCTGGAAATACCGTCAATAAAGATAGAGTGAGATAATAAAAAGCACGAGTGGTATAAATACAATGTCCCTGATTACTGTTACTATCGTAAAAAGGAGTTATCCTAGCTTTTGATCTGAAAATCAGCCAGCCAATTGGGCCTGTTATTCCAACTGATCTTTGTAGAATCTCACTTATCGCCTTATTCGTGAATATGCCCAATTCCGCTTGTGACATATTCTTATTTTGTGGTATCTGCAGAATTCTCTGTCGCACCGTCCCTTCAAAGGCGAGATAACCACCATATATGTGCATAGAATATGCAATGACACCAAACACAATTCCCATTACGAATAGGACTTTCTTATCGTCGTAAAGCAATGCCTTCGCTGCGTACATAGACATAGAAATAACAAATGCAGCAACAATAAATGGAAATGCAAGAAAAAGATCAAAGCCATAACCTGCCCAGCCGTAGATAAAGCCCGCAATACTACTACTCAGCATGCCTGCAACGAATATGGCACTGGCCTTGAGAATGTTGTTCATAGATGATAGGCCTTGTCAAGCAAACTATATTATCCGAGGTTGAAGACGACAAAGTCATCCCCAACCTCAGCCGTACCAAGAGCTATAGCGCTCCCACTGAAGCCAGTGCCAACGAACCGCCTGAAGGCTCGACTCCATTTTACAAATCACGTGGACTCGCTATGCAATCTGCAATCTACAATCTGCAATCTACAATTCCACGTACTCCTGCTTCACCAGCGCGCGCTCGTCCACGCCAAACAGCGCCATCAGCTCGTCGATCAGCGCGGCCTTGGCGTCGGCGTCCTTGCTGCTCCAGGTGCGGCTCTTGATCTCCAGGTAGGGACCAGGCTGGTGGTGGCCCGCCAGCGTGTCGACGTTGACCGCAAAGTCTTCGCCTTTGTAGATGATCCGCCAGCGCAGCCGCTTCTTCTCGATCTCGACCACATGGTCGGGCTGGAAGTATTCGCGATAGAAGCGAAGTGTGCGGTCGGCCAGGGCGGTGTAGCGCGCGCGGCCCAGCCGCACCGCCGATGGGTACTCGGTACGCTCGGCCGGCGCCGTGAGCGTGATCGCATACTTCGGCTCCAGGCGTGCGCCAGGATCGATCCGGTGATCTTCGCGCAGGCGAATGCGGCCTTTGCTGGCGTCGTCCCAGGTGAAGTAGGTATCGTACTGGGTGCGCACGCTGGCCTTGGTGATCGCAATATCGGCTTGAGCCAGCAGGTCGCCGATCCGCTCGGCGATCGCTTCATCGATGCGCGCCTTGGCCTGCACCTCGAACAGCTCGGTTGGCTGCACGCCGCCGATCGCCAGAATCTTATCGAGCAGATTAACCTCGCGCCCGGCCAGAAACTCGTCAATCCGCTCGGCGATCGTCTGGGCGCGCCCCAGCACATCTTGCTCGTCGATCGTCAGCAGCCGCCGGTCGCGCATCAGCCAGCGGCCATCCACCAGCACATCGCGCGTATCGCCGGCGCGCGCGCTGTAGACCAGGTGGGAGTAGATCGCGTCGGGCGCGTAGGCGTAGCGCGGGGCCGAGTGTAGCCGGCCCAATTCGATAATCGCGATATCGGCGCGCTTGCCCGGCGCAAGCGACCCCACCAGATGATCGAGGTGGATGGCCCGCGCGCCGCTGGAGGTGGCCAGCGCCAGCGCCTCACGCGCCGGGACGGCGGTTGGGTCGCCGCTCATGCCCTTTGGCAGCAGCGCGGCCAGGTGAATCTCGGTGAACATATCCTGGTCGTCGTTCGATGCCGGCCCATCGGTGCCCAGCCCGGTTCTAACGCCGGCCTCGATGAAGCGGCGGATCGGCGCGACGCCGCTGGCCAGCTTGAGGTTCGACGATGGGCAGGGCACCACGCCAACGCCGCGATCGCGCAGCAGCACGATGTCGTCCTCGGTGGCGTGGACGCCGTGGGCCGCAATGCAGCGCACATCGAACGCGCCAACGCGGTCGGCGTAGCCAATCGGCGTGGCATCGTGCTCGGCGCGGCTCTCGGTGACCTCGCGGGCGGTCTCGGAAAGATGCGTGACCAGCGGCACACCAAAGCGGCGGCACAGCGCGGCAGCCTCGCGGTAGATCGTGTCGGTACAGGTGTAGGGCGCGTGCGGCGCGATCGTTGGGATGATCCGCTCGTGGCCGTGCCAGTGCTCCATAAAATGGCGCGCACGATCAAGCCCTTCATCGTAGGAGGCCGCATCGGGCGTCGGCAGCCGCATCACCGTCTGCCCGCAGATCGCGCGCAGGCCGGCCTCGTCGGCAGCGCGGGCAACCTGCTCCTCGAAATAGTACATATCCACAAACGTGGTGATGCCGCCGCGAATCATCTCGGCGCAAGCCAGCTGCGTGCCGGTGTAGGAGAAATCGGCATCGACATAGCGGCTCTCGACCGGGAACATATAGCCGAACAGCCAGACATCGAGCTGAACATCGGCCACCAGGCCGCGCAGCAGGGTCATCGGCACATGCGCGTGGGCGTTGATCAGGCCAGGGATGATCGCGCAGCCACGGCAGTCGCGCGTCTCGCGGGCATCGTAGCGCTCGGCCAGCTCGGCCGCCGTGCCGACGGCCACGATCGCGCGCCCGCGAATCGCCACCGCGCCATCGAGAAAAACATTCCCGCCCGAGTCCATGGTCACGACCGTACCATTGGTGAGCAAGAGATCGACGGCTTCGTTCATGCGGCCTCCTTTCTCAATTCGGCGGCGCCCGCTCCTGCTCACCCTTGGCCACCAGCTGATCGTACTCGTCTTTGGTGACGAAGGTGCCGCCCTCGATCTGGCGGCTCAGCTCGCGCCGGCCGCGATCGTACTCGATCTCGGCGCGCATGATCCGGAAGCAGCGCGAATCCATAATCTCTTTGATCAGCCGGTAGCCCGATGCGTCCTCATCGTCGCCATACTCGATCACCAGGTCGTTGCGCGGGTCGACGCGCACATGAACCGGCGCGCTACAGCGATTGCAGCGCACATATAGGTGAATCGCGTTATCCATCGCCGGCGCGCCGCTCCCGCCGAACAAGCGTCGTAGCAGATTCATGGCTCGTGCTCCTGCGCTCTCACTGCGCGTCATCGCTTGCTGTGCCGGCGGGCTGCGCGCCGCCTGGGGAGCGCATCTTCGCCGCATTGGCGCTCAGTATACCATATGCGGGGACAGGAGATAGGGGACAGGCGGCAGAAGGCAGGAGGCAGGAGGCAGACGCATACTGCCCACTGTTTACTGCTTACTGCTTACCGGCTCCATCCTCTCGCACCACTTCGATCCAGCTACTCAACCGGCGAGCCCGGCACGCGCACCAGCAGCACCGGCGTGGTGGCGCTGCGCAGCACCTGCTCGGCCACGCTGCCGTAGACCGCGCGCTTGAGGCCGCTGCGGCCATGGGTGGCCATGGCGATCACGTCGATCTGCTCCTGCTCGGCCGCGCGCACGATCGCCTCGGCGACCGGCCCTTCGCGCACCAGCGTTTCGATCGTAACAGCGTCGTTAGCGTGCTGGCGGCGCATAAAATCGAGGAAGCGCCGCGATGCCTCGGGGCTGCCCTGGTGTGCGTCGCGCACGTGCAGCAGCACCAGCGTTGCGCTCAGCGCGCGGCACAGATCCAGCGCATGTGGTAGCGCCGTCTGCGCCAGATCCGAGCCATCCAGGGGAACCATGATCCGTTTGTACATGGCAAGCCTCCCAATTTCAAATTGTATATTGCATATTGAGGATGCCCAATATGCAATTTACAATTACTTCAGCTCGTGGTATCCCCGCCGATAATACAGCAGCGGCGCGCCTTCGCGAACTTCGGCGTCGACAACCTCGCCGACGAAGATTGTGTGGTCGCCGCCGTCGAGCACGTCACACAGGCGGCACTCGATTATCGCTAGCGTGTTATCCAGCACCGGCAACCCCAGCCGACCGTTGTGCCAGGCCACGCCCTTGAATTTATCGGCGCCTGTGGTGGCAAAGCGACGCGAGAGATGCTCCTGCCGCTCCTCCAGAATGTTTACGACAAAGCAGCCGGCATCCTTGATGATATCGTGGCTCGGCACGCTCTTATCGATACAGATCAGCACCAAGGGCGGGTTCAGTGAGAGCGATGAGAACGAGCTGACGGTCATGCCGTACAGATCGCCTGCTGACGCAGTTGTGACCACCGTGACACCGCTGGCGAAGTGACCCATCGCCTGGCGGAAGCGTGCGTCGTCGATCGGCATAGCTGTATCCATATTCTACTTTCTGTAGCTTGGTCCGTATATTTATTATACTCTGCATTGTATGCGCACACGCTGGACTTTCGGGCAGCAAACGACAGCATCAGCGAGAATAATTGCGGTGGAGGAATGCAACAGCACTGCTTTCTGTGTATCATTGTCGCGCAGTGACCGATTCATGGTGCTGGCGATCTGCGTGGTCTAGCGCGGCTGCGCCATTCCGGTGGCCTGGACGATCTGGCCGGCCGGCCAGAAGCGCGCCTGGCGGCGCGCATCGTTGCGCATGCTGCGCCAGCGGCGCGTGGCCATCCCGCCCGATGGGACGGTCTTGGTGCTGGCCGATCGGGGGCTCTCTGCCCGCTGGCGGTTTCGGCGGATTGTGCGGCTGCACTGGCATCCGTTCCTGCGCAGCAACCAAGGGGGTACATTCCGCCCGCACGGCCTCGCGCCTTTCGGGTGGCCGTGCAATCTGGTCGAGACGAT
>WNGA01011610.1_pt1 | contig 11469 bp, 7 predicted proteins | sample 5400061 | NCBI WGS metagenome assembly WNGA01 (sample SAMN13153366, study PRJNA577476) | soil metagenome | isolation source: 100 cm soil or saprolite under grassland replicate 2 | place: USA:California | collected 2016-06-15
CGTTGCTCGGTCGCGGCGGAATGGGTGCCGTCTACCTGGCGACGCACGAGCGCCTCGGGCGCAAGGTCGCGCTCAAGGTGATCTCGCCGGAGCTCGCGCACGACGAGGACTTCCGCGCGCGATTCCTGCGCGAGTCGCAGCTCGCGGCGTCGCTCGACCACCCGAGCGTGATTCCTATCTACGACGCGGGGGAGGCCGAGGGGATTCTCTTTCTCGCCATGCGTTACGTGAACGGGCCGAGCCTGCAGGCGCTGCTCAGGGCGCGGTCGCTGGCGCCGGCCGAGACGTTGCGGATCGCGGAGCAGATCGGCGGCGCGCTCGACGCGGCCCACGGCGCCGGCCTCGTCCACCGCGACGTGAAGCCGGCGAACATCCTCGTCGCCGAGCCGGGCGGGCATTCGTATCTCTGCGATTTCGGCCTCGCGAAGCACACGAGCACACGAGGCATGACGCGGACCGGGTTCTTCCTGGGGAGCATCGACTACTGCGCGCCCGAGCAGATCCAGGGCCGGGACGTCGACGGGCGCGTCGACGTCTACTCGCTCGGCTGCGTCCTCTTCCACTGCCTGATCGGGCAACCGCCGTACCGCCGGGAGACGGAGTTCGCCGTGCTGAACGCGCACCTGAACGAGCCGCCGCCGGCCGTGTCGACCATGCGTCCCGATCTGCCGAGAGGGATCGACAGTGTGATCGCGACGGCGATGGCGAAGAACCGAGACCTGCGCTATTCCAGCGCCGGTGACGTGGCCGCGGCTCTACGGAGAGCACTCGGCGAGAAGGTGATCCCGGCGGACGACGCAACCCGCGTGGCGCCGACGACGGCGACCGTCGTCGACCAGGACGGCGCCCGTACGGTCGGCATCGGCCCGCCCCGCCGCCGTCGCCGCCGTTGGTGGGTCGCTGCCGCCCTGGGACTCGCGGTGCTGGCAGCAGCCGCTGCGGTGATCGCCGTGCTCGCGCTGCGCTCGCCTCCGCCGCCGCCAGAGTCGCAGGATCCGGCGGTCCGCGCCTTCGTGTCCAACATCGAGAAGGTCCTCACGCAGTCTGCCGCTGCGCGCCGCTCGATCGGCAACGTGCTGGTGCACGGCTTCAACTGCGGAATCTCACCCAGGGAGGCGCGTGAGCGTATGCAATTGGTCGTGGACGAGCGCCGCCGGGTCCTGAAGCGGGTCTCTCGCATCACCGACGTCCCGGCGGAGGCCGAGAAGCCGCTGACGCTCCTCGAGGATTCGATCAACCAGTCGATCGAGGCGGACGTCCTCTATCGGAATGGCTTCCGCTCTGCGTCCGGCTGTCCGCCGACGAGCCAGTACTTCGACGACGCCGCGAGGGCGGACGGACGGGCGACGGCGGCGAAGACTCGCTTCGTAACGGCCTTCAACCGGCTGGCGAGACGCTTCGGGCTCAAGAGCGACTGGTCGGCGACTCAGATTTGACGCACGTGAGCGTGCGGAATCGGTGTGTCCTGGGAGCGGTCGCCGTCGCGTGCCTGTTCGCCGCGTGCGGCGCGCAGGAGGTGGGCACGCGGCCGGCTGCACAGGTGCCCCGGCCGCAGATCGTCTCGAAGTTGATCCCCTTCGGCGCCGCGCGCCGCACAGAGATGGCCGCGTACGCCAGGCGCCACTACGGAATCGACAGCTGGCGGCTCGTGCATCCGCACGTGATCGTCGAGCACTACACGGCCTCGAACAGCTTCAGCTCGGCGTACGCCACCTTCGCGTCCGACGCACCCGACCTGGGCGAGCGGCCAGGGGTGTGCGCGCATTTCGTCGTCGACCGGGACGGGACGATCTACCGGCTCGTTCGCCTCGACACGATGTGCCGCCACACGGTCGGGCTGAACTGGACGGCGTTCGGCATCGAGCACGTCGGCACGAGCGATCGCGCGATTCTCGACAATCCCGCTCAGCTCTCCGCATCGCTCTCCCTGACGCTCTGGCTGATGAGCACGTACGGGATTCAGCTCCGGAACGTGATCGGCCACAACGAGAGCCTGACGAGCCCGTACCACCGCGAGAACTACCCGGCCTGGCGCTGCCAGACGCACGGCGACTGGGTGCAAGCGGACATGAAGATCTATCGCGCGGCGCTCGCCCGGCGCGCCCGGCGCTTCGGCGTTCCGCTCGGCCCGGCAGCGCGGCCGGTCACGCCCGACTGCTAGGCCGCTGCGAGCGTCGCGAGAGCACTGAGGCAGGCGGCGCTCTCACCGGGGGCGCGGACCGCCGGCAACGGCTCGTCGACGAACTCGTGATCCGGCCTGAACCGCTCCTGGCGCACGATCTCGCCGTCGCGGACGGCCATGAATGTGCCCTCACGCACCTCCTGCTTCCGCAGCTTGATCCGTGCGTAGCGCTCGACCACCTCGAGGGCATGCTTGGTGGAGGCGAAGACGAGCTCCCGCAAGCTTCTTCCGACCCAGAGAGGCCGGTGGGCGCCGCGGGCGAGATAGACAACGTCCGGCGCGCGCTCGTCGAACCAGGCGGTGGCCATCGACCCGCGCAGCTGCTCGAACGCGTGGGCGTCTGCGCGGGAGTGAGCCGCCAGCGCGAGGATCGCCTCGGTGTCGACCGTCATCCGCGGCTCGGCCCGGGCGCAGTCGAATTCACAGAGGATTTCGTCGTCGTTGACGATGATGCCGTTGTGGATCCCCACGACGGGGCCGTGCCGCACGGGGTGGTTGTTCGCGGAGATCGACGGGTGGCCCTTCGTGTAGTCGCGGACGTGGACGAGCGCCTGTGCGGCCCGCTGCGGCACCTCGATCCGGTCGAGTAGGCGGCTGGCGGGCGTCCGTTGCTTGACGACGGTCGAGAAGGCCTCGCCGCGGCCTCGATAGGCGTATCCCACGGCATCCGCGCCGCGATCGGCAATCCCGGCCAGGAGCGCCTGAGCAGTGAGCGTCCGCTCGACGCTCGAATCAGGACTCAGGCTGTAGCCAGCGATTCCGCACATAAGGGTAAAACGTACGAGGTTCCTCGGACGTGCCTCTCAAGACCTTCTGACGCTTCACATTAGTCGAAGTTCGTAAACGAATTCTGAAGGTTTGCTCAGGGTCCTGCATCACTCGTGCGGGGTACCTCGAATGCTCAAGTCCGGGCCGCCGCGCGCCGATAGCAGCGATGTGGAAGTACCTCACCTGCTTCCGGAACCTGCGGAGGACGCAACGCTCGAAGTCGTCACGGCCGACGAAGCGCCTGACCACGAAGAGCAGAGCGCGCCGGCCGCCCAGGCTCCGACCAGCGACCCGCTTCGGCTCTACGTGCGGCAGATCGGCGACGGTCCGCTGCTGACCCGCGAGGAGGAGCGGGAGCTCGCGCGCCGCAAGGACCAGGGCGACGAGGAGGCGAAACGGAAGCTGATCGAGTCGAACCTCCGGCTCGTCATGTCCATCACCCGGCACTACACGAGGGCGGGCGTACCGCTCCTCGATCTGATCCAGGAGGGAAACCTCGGGTTGATCAGGGCAGTGGAGAAGTTCGACTACCGCATGGGCTACAAGCTTTCGACCTACGCGACGTGGTGGATCCGCCAGTCGATCACCCGCGCGCTGGCCGACCAGGGAAGGACGATCCGTCTTCCCGTCCACGTTGCCGAGCAGGTGCGCCGGATGATGCGCGCGCGGCGGGAGCTGGTGCAGAAGCTGAACCGCGATCCGTCGACGAAGGAGCTTGCCGACGAGAGCGGCTTTCCCGAGCCGCGAATCGAGGAGCTTCTCGATCTGGTCGAAGATCCCGTCAGCCTCGAGACGCCGGTCGGCGACGGCGAGTCGCTCTACGGTGACCTGATCGAGGACACGAAGAGCGATCGCCCCGACGAGGAGACGGCGATCAACCTGCGTCAGAAGGAACTGGCGAGCGCGCTGCAGAGCCTGAACCCGCGCATGCGCCATGTCGTCGAGCTTCGCTTCGGGCTCTCGGGCTCGGAGCCGCAGACGCTCGAACAAGTGGGGGAGGGGCTCGGCATCACCCGCGAGCGCGTCCGCCAGCTCGAAGCGCGCGCGCTCAGGGAACTGCGACTCTTCGCTCCTGACCTCGAGCTTTACCTCGCAACCGACTGACGTCGGTTGCTCGTCGCGGAAAGTGCTGCGCACTTTCCGCGAGGTAAACCGGATGGGCGCGCTTCGCGCGCGCATCCATCGTGCTGTTGAAGGGTTGGTTCCTTCGGCTATCGCTGGTGAGCAGCGCGGCATAGCCGCACTGCCGGCGGGATCTTCATCTGTAATTCGCTAACGAGCTAGTCGGCCACCACCATTGGACACGCGCGCGTAGCGCGCCTGTCCGGTTTTCTCGTCCGAAGTGCTCGCACTTCGGACGAAGCTCGCGCGCACCGCGCGCGAGCGACCTAGAGCCTTTCCATTTCTTGGAGTTTGCTCAACCGCCGCAGCGACTCGACCTCGACCTGGCGCACGCGCTCGCGGGTCAGGCCCAGGCGGCGCCCGATCTCCTCGAGGGTCTTCGGCTCGGAGTCGACGAGGCCGTAGCGGAGGATGATCACCTGGCGCTCGCGCCACGGCAGGGCGGTCAGCGCCTGCTTGAGCGCCTCGCTGCGCAGCGTCACCTCGACCTGCTCGTCCGGGAGGGGCCCGTCGCCGGCCACGAAGTCGCCGAACACGGCGTCCTCCTGGTCGCCGACGGGCTGATCGAGGCTCGTCGACGCACGCGCCGCCGCCTTGACCTCCTTCGCCTGCTGCAGCGTCAGGTTCGCTTCCTCGGCGATCTCCTCGAGTGACGGCTCGCGTCCCAGCTGCGTCCAGAGGATGCGCTCGGCGCGGTTCATCTTCTGCAGCCGCTCGACGATGTGCACCGGCATCCTGATCGTCCGCGCCTTGTCAGCGAGTGCTCGCGCGACCGCCTGCCGGATCCACCACGTCGCGTAGGTGGAGAACTTGTAGCCGCGGCGCCAGTCGAACTTCTCGACCGCACGGATCAGGCCCAGCGTCCCCTCCTGGATCAGGTCGAGGAACGGCAGGCCCTGATTGCGGTAGTTCTTCGCGATCGAGACGACGAGGCGGAGGTTCGACTGGATCATCCGCTGCTTCGCCTGCATGTCGCCGCGCTCGATCTTCTTTGCCAGCTCAACCTCCTGCGGCGCCGTCAGCAGCTGGTGGCGGCCGGCCTCGCGCAGGAAGAGTTGGAGCGCATCGGTGGTCGATTCCACCGGAGCCGGGGGCGGCGGCGGTGGAGGCGGCGCCTTCTCGATCTCCTTCGTATCGTCGATCGTCTCGACGCCGCGCGTCTCGAGCTCGCGGTAGAGCAGGTCGAGCTCGAACACGTCGAACTCGTGCGCCTCCGTCAGGTCGTTGAGGTCGGACTGCCGAACCGTCCCCGAAGCCTCGCAGGCTTCGAGCACGATTTGCACGTCCTCGTGTTGGAGGATGGATTCGATTTCGACAGGCATCCTTGGTTCTGGGCGTCTTTCCTGCGGCGGGTCTATCGAAACACGTTTCGGGTCAACCGCGCTAGTGCCTCGGTCGGTCGCGCCTGCCCGAAACAGTCCATGGCCGTCATGCGCGATAACGGATGTTCTGTCAACCTAGCGCAGAAACGTGCCGACGGTTCGTCACGACGTCTCCTTCCCTCCGCCCGCGTCCGGCAGCTCGAATGACTGACTTCTCCCCAGGCTCCGGGAGGCCCTGGGGACGTGTGGACAGCCGTTGCCGGGTGTGAGCGGCGAGATTCTCGCGGCCGCCCGAATGGGCCGGTCCGTCTGTGGACAGGCGGGACGATCTTCTCCACAGGTTGGACGAATCGCTGTGGAAATGTTGAAAAAAGAAAAGTTCGCAAAATGCGCCCTGCCCCTTCTGGACAGCCTTGCACCACCCCGCGAGAGGCCCTAGTGTCCCCCCTGCGTCGAGTACGGGGCGTGAGTAGACTGAAGCCCCGCCCGGAGGCTGTAGGCGGAAGCCGAAAGTCAGCGGGTGTGGTGGACGAAAGCGAGATCGGCTCGGCGAATGAAAGAGCCTCCTTCGGGAGGCTCTTTCATATTCCGGGCGAAGTCCTGCGGACTTCGGCCGGGTAAAGACCGCAGGCGCGCCTGCGGCGCGCGTGCCTTGGGGGCCATTGAGAGGTGGCTGCTTCGCCGGATGGTTGGTGTGCAGTGCGGCCAAGCCGCACTGCCGGCGAAAGGGATTTTTGTATCGTCCCGCTTTCGCCGGAGGCCGGCCGCGCCTCGTGGGCACCTCCGCGCAGGGATCGACCCAAGGGGGAATTGATGACCTACCCGCCCAGAAGGCCGGCTCCGCGGCTCCTCGCGGCGCTTGCGGCTTTTTTCGTCGTCGCACTCCCAACGTCCGCCGCCGCTGGTCCGCCCCATGCCGCGAAGGACGTCGACGCGTCGCTCTACAGCTCGCTCCTGTGGCGCAACATCGGCCCCAACCTCGGCGGGCGCTCGCTCGCCGCGGCGGGAAGCGTCGCACGACCGAACGAGTACTACTTCGGAGCGACCGGCGGCGGGCTCTGGAAGTCCACGAACGGCGGCACCGACTGGGCGCCGGTGACCGACCAGAAGATCTCGAGCTCGTCGGTCGGCGCGATCGCGATCTGTCCGACCAATCCCGACGTCGTGTACATCGGCATGGGCGAGGTCGACCTCCGCGGCGACGTCATCACGGGCGACGGCGTCTACAAGACGACCGACGGCGGCGCCACCTGGGCGCACCTCGGCCTTGCCGACACGCAGGCGATCGGCAAGATCCGCCTCGACCCGACGAACTGCGACCGCGTCTTCGTCGCGGCGCTCGGCCACGAGTTCGGCCCCAATACGGAACGCGGCGTCTTCCGCTCGACGAACGGCGGCGCCACCTGGCAGAAGGTGCTGTACCGCGATGCCCAGACGGGCGCAGTCGACCTCTCGATGGATCCGTCGAACCCGCTGGTGCTCTACGCCGCCCTCTGGCATGCGTACCGGCTGCCGTGGCTTCTCTGGGACGGCGGCGCCGAGAGCGGGCTCTTCAAGACGACCGACGGCGGCACGACCTGGACGGAGATCACACACAATCCGGGCCTCCCCACCGCCGGGCTGATCGGCAAGATCGGCGTCAGCGTCTCGGGCGCCAACCCGAATCGCGTCTACGCGCTCGTCGAGGCCGACGGCGGTGGCCTCTTCCGCTCCGACAACGCGGGCGCGACGTGGCAGCTCACCACCGACGACGCCGACATCCGCCAGCGCGGCTTCTACTTCAGCAAGGTCTTCGCCGATCCGATCAACCCGGACCGGGTGTACGTCGGCAACGTCTCGTTCCGGCGCTCGAACGACGGCGGCCTCACGTTCTCGAACGTGAGCAGCCCGCACAGCGACCACCACGACCTCTGGATCGCGCCGAACGACAACAACCGCATGATCGAGGCCAACGACGGCGGTGCCGCCGTCTCCACGAATGCCGGCGGCAACTTCACCGCCGAGGACTACTCGACGGCGCAGATCTACCAGCTGATCACGACGAACAACGACCCGTACGTCGTCTGCGGCGAGCAGCAGGACCGCAACTCGGTGTGCGTGTCGAGCACCGGCGGCCCGGGCTCGTTCGGCGCCGGCGGCGCCGAGAGCGGACCGATCGCTGTCGATCCACAGAACTCGAACGTCTTCTACGCGGGGAACTACGACGGGTTCATGACGCGTCTCGACCGCAGCGGCGAGTCGGCGATCGGCAGCCGCCGCATCGACGTCTGGCCGGACAATCCGATGGGCTACCCGGCTAAGGACCTCGTGCACCGGATCCAGTGGACGTATCCACTCGTCACGAACCCGGCCGAGCCGGATGCCGTCTTCACCGGCTCGCAGTACGTCCTCAAGACGACGAACGGCGGGCAGAGCTGGCAGAAGCTCAGCCCGGACCTGAGCTACGCCGATCCGGCGACGATGGGCGACTCCGGCGGCCCGATCACGAAGGACCAGACGAGCATCGAGTACTACGCCGACGTCTTCGCGATCGCTCCGTCGACCGTCGACCCAAAGGTGATCTGGGCCGGCACCGACGACGGGCGCGTCTGGGTCACGAAGCACGGCGGCGGCAAATGGGACGAGGTCACGCCGCGCAACCTGGCGAAGTTCAGCCGCGTGACGATGATCGACGCCGGGCATTCCGACAAGCGGCACGGGAAGAACGGCGGGGACAAGAAGGCCGAGAATACGGCGTACTTCGCGGCGCAGCGCTACGAGCTCGACGACACGACGCCGCTCGCCTACCGCACGCACGACGGCGGCAAGCACTGGGACGAGATCACCGACGGCTTCGCCCCGGCCGACTTCCTGTGGACGATCCGCCAGGATCCCGAGCGGGACGACCTGCTCTACGCGGGCACGGAGCACGGGGTCTACGTCTCGTTCAACAACGGCGACAGCTGGCAGTCACTGCGCCTCAACCTGCCCGACACGCGCGTCTACGACTTGAAGGTGAAGGGCGACGACGTCGTCATCTCCACGCACGGCCGCGGGTTCTACGTCCTCGACGACGGCGCCGCGGTGCTCCGGCAGCTGACGCCGAAGACGAAGGCTGAGGACGTTGCAGGCTTCCAGCAGACGGTGCCGGCGCCCACTCCGGTGACGGTCGTGAATCCGCCGGCCGCGGTGATCCCGCCGACGACGACTGCACCCGACGCGGACAACCCGGTCGCCACCCTGCGCGACCCGAACAACCCCGTGCGCTCGGTCAGCGACAACGTCTCCGTGAGCTATACGCTGAAGCAGGCCGCCGTGTCGGCGACGGCGTCCTTCGTCGGCCCGGGCGGCAACGTCATCGTGACGAACACGCTGCCGACGAGCACGGGCACCCGCACGACGACGTGGAACCTGCGCTACCCGAACGCGGTCGGCTTCCCCGGACTGATCTACTGGGCGGGCAGCAACACCGGCCCCAAGGCTCCGCTCGGCACGTACACCGTCCGGCTCACCGTCGACGGACAGGTTCTGGAGCAGACGTTCGACATCCTGAAGGACTCGCGTCTGACGCACGTGACGGACGCAGACATCCAGACCCAGTTCGATCTCGCGCTCAACGTCCGCAACCGGACAAACGACGCCAACCAGGACGTGATCAACATCCGCGACTGCACGGCACAGGCTGACAACCGAGTCGCGGCCGCCAACGATCCGGAGGTGACTCAGGCGGGAGCGGCGCTCGACGCGAAGCTGAGCGCGGTCGAGAACGAGCTCTACCAGACGAAGCTCCAAGCGGGCGAGGACCCACTGAACTACCCGATCAAGCTGAACGACAAGATCTCGGCGCTCCGCAGCGTGATCGAGAGCGTGGACGGCAGACCGACCGACCAGACCTACGAGGTCTTCAACCTCCTGGACGGCAGGCTTCAGGTGCAGCTTGCCGCACTTCGACAGATCGTCGCGACCGACGTTGCGAGCTTCAACGCGCTCATCCAGTCGAAAGGCCTGGCGCCGATCACCTGCGCGGCCGTCTAAGCCGACCCCGGGGTCCCCTCGGCAGACGCCGAGGGGACCCTCGCGCCTGGTTTGTAGAGTGCACTCCCGATGCACTTGCGTCCTCCCAGCGTCGACCACGGTGTCCAGTCGTTCATCTGGGCGGTCGTCTTCTTCCTCTTTCTCTGGTTCGGAATGCGCTCCGTCGGGGTCTCCGGGGCGACCTCGTTCGTCCTCGCCCTCGTACTCGGGGCGCTGATCTTTCTCTTCATCCGGATCTTCGGCGAGGAAGAGCTCGCCCGGCCTCACGCCCGGCAGCGGCGCCGGCGTCTCCCCTGAAAAGACGTGGGCACGCGCACCGAGGCGCGCGTGCCCGTTTCCTCAGATGCGGAGGCCGCTTCGCGGCGCCCCGTGATCGCCCCTCAGGGCGTGGACGAGCAGGCCGGCTAGACCTGGGCCGACGCGATCGCTCAACCGGGTTTGCGGCGGCTGTCGCTGCGCGTCTGACGCAAGCGCCTGCACGTGTACCAGCAGAAGGCTGTCGCCTCTGACCGGCATGTTGCTGATTACCCTCATGCTCTCACCTCGCGCCTGATATCGGCGCGATCGCCCCCGGCAAGGATCCCTCGAACGAAGCTCGGGAAGCCGCCTCCTGGGCCGAAGGCGGCTCCCTTGCATTGGGGTTACGAGCGGACGGTCTCCTGGTCCCGCGCCCGATCGCGATCCCGCGCCATCGGCTGATCGGCGTCGGTGTCGGCAGGAGCCCGCTGCCTGACCGGTTCGCGCGCCGGCGGCATCGCCCGGCGGGCACCCGTCGTGTCGAAGCAGAATCCGAAGACGAGCCCGAGTCCGAACGCGAACATGGTCAACAGCTCGCCGCCCATGTCGTCGACGAAGCCGCGAATCCCGATGTCGCCCGACCAGTTCATGATGTGGCCGCGGAACAGCGTCGAGTGCGGCTGATGGAACACGAAGATCCAGCCCACGGCGATCAGCGTCGGGACGAACGCGAGCAGGAAGACCATCGGCGAGAAGCTGGGCCTCCCCCACTTCGTCCAGCCGCCGAGAACCTGCGACAGCGCCATCACCAGGCCGGCGCCGGCGAGAATCCCGTAGGCCGCCCAGTACCCGCCCGTCGACTTGTCGCTGATGTTCGTCGTCACCCACGCGAGCAACCCCGCGACGCCCACCGCGAGCAGCGTCACGAGTCCCCGCGTCGGCCCGTGATGCCAGGGCCGTCGGGCAGTCGTATCCGGCCCTGCGGCGGGTGCGTAGGCGGCACGATCGGCCCTCGTGGAGGTGGTCCGGCGATCGTCGCTCACGGAGCGTTCGCGACCGTCACCTTCGGAGGCCTCACGATCATCCGTCCGGTAGGCGCCACGATCGTCGCCGGTCGTGGTCGCGGTGCCCTCGGGGTCGTTCCTGGTCCGCCTTCTGAGCATGCGCATGCGCTTCACCTCCGGTTTTGTCCGGTAGTGGGAAAACGTTCCCGGGGCGCCGGGAGTTACTCCAGGGTGAGGCGGCGGTAGTCGAAAGCCGAGGAATAGAGCTCCGCGCGGAATTTCTCGAGCGTCGGCGGGAGATCGGCCTGGAAGACGTGCTCGACGACACCCACCTGCGCGTCGTTGTGGAACGGCAGGTCGATGTGCTCGGGCGAGACGAGGTTCACCGAGACCCGCGAGCAGACCGGGCAGCGCACGGCGAGGCCCACGGCGGCTCCGCCGGGAGCGAGCAGCGAGAAGGACGACGGAAACACCGGGCGGGGCCGCTCCTCCGGATAGCAGAAGAAGCTCCACGGCCACTCACCCGCCCTGATGCGCAGCGCCGATACCTCTGCGAGCTCGTCGGCGACCGCGTCGAAGGTCGACGTCATCAGGTTCAGGAACGTTCCACCGGCCAGCCCGAGCGGCGCCCAGTCGAGGTCGTCGTCGGCGACGAGGCCGACATGCTCCTCGCCGCAGGCGCACTCGAACTGCACCTGGTACACCGCCGGGTGAGCCGCGCCCGGCAGGCGGACGAGCCGCCGGAACGAGGAGAGCGTGACGTGGGTCTCACCCCTGGTCGGGCAGGCGAACGTGTAGGTGCTCCGCAAGACGTCGTACA
>WNGA01011613.1_pt1 | contig 11466 bp, 8 predicted proteins | sample 5400061 | NCBI WGS metagenome assembly WNGA01 (sample SAMN13153366, study PRJNA577476) | soil metagenome | isolation source: 100 cm soil or saprolite under grassland replicate 2 | place: USA:California | collected 2016-06-15
AGATCGAGACGCTGATCGAGCGATACAAACCGACAATCGTGATTGTCCAGTTAGGCACGAACTGGATGGATCAAACATTGTCCGACAATCACATCCGCGCTGTCCTCGCGCGGTTCGTTAGCGCGGCGCACCGCGGCGGTACACGAAGGATGATCTGGATCGGTCCGCCGGATTCGTCGCGGTTTTCAAAGGTGCAGAATCGGATTTGCCGGCTGATCCAGCAATCGGTGCCACGGGGCGATCCAGTGATCGATTCCCGTCGATTCACTCGTTATGTATCGGGCAAAACTGGTGGCGACGGCGTTCATTACAACAGCGAATCGGGCGCAGCATGGGCGAGACCTGTGAATGCCAGCATTGACCAGGTTCTCGCGGCCGACATTGCGGCCCGCCGCAAAGTGGCCAGCAATCGTTAGCCGCGGGCGAATAGAGATAAAACGCGGATTCAACTTCGCTGACTTCCAATTGGGAGCGCAGTAACATGGATCGCAGCACACCGAGAAAACTTTCAGATCACCCGCAAAAAGTTTAGAGAACGCCATTGTCATGGCCATCATCGACAACCTGCAAAAAATTTCGGACACCGTTTGGGAATTGCCTGCGACTTACAAGGAGGGCATGCGCGTACCGGCGCGGATCATCGCGACGGAAAAACTGGTCCGCGAAATGGACGAAGCCGTTTACCAGCAGATCAGCAATGTCGCCATGTTGCCTGGAATCGCGCGCTACGCGCTTTGCATGCCCGATGGCCACAGCGGTTACGGATTCCCCATCGGCGGCGTCGCGGCAATGGACGTGCGCGAAGGCGGCGTCATCTCACCAGGGGGTATTGGTTTCGATATCAACTGCGGCATGCGCCTCGTCACCACGAATCTCACGATCGATGACGTGAAACCGCATTTGAAACAGATTGTAGATCTTCTTTTCCAACGTGTGCCGGCTGGCGTCGGGAGTCATGGATCTCTGAAATTGTCGCACGACGATTTTCGAGGGTTAGTCGAGCAAGGCGCGCGTTGGTGTGTCGAACACGACTATGGCTGGGAAGAAGATCTCGAATTGACCGAGGAGAACGGTTGTATTTCCGGCGCTGACGCATCGAAGATCAGCGAACGCGCAATCGATCGCGGCTACAACCAGGTCGGCACACTCGGCAGCGGCAATCATTACCTGGAAGTCCAGGTCGCGCGGCCAGAGGACGTACGGGAAACGGAGCTCGCAGCAAAATTTGGAATCACAATTCCAAACCAAATCGTGGTGATGTTCCACTGCGGCAGTCGCGGCTTCGGTCACCAGGTCGCGACCGATTATCTCCAGAAATTCCTGAAAGTGATGGAACCGAAATATGGAATCAAAATTTTGGATCGCGAGCTCGCTTGCGCACCCTTCGAGTCGCCAGAAGGCCGCGATTATTTCGCCGCGATGAAGTGCGGGCTGAACATGTCATTCGCGAACCGGCAGGTTATTCTTCATCGTATTCGCGAAGTCTTTTCGGAGGTGTTTGGCCGCAGTGCTGAAGATCTGGGCCTGCGGATGGTTTACGATGTCTCGCACAACACCGCGAAGCTGGAACGCCACGTCATCGATGGAAAAGAAAAGACACTGCTTGTTCACCGCAAGGGCGCCACGCGGGCGTTTGGGCCGGGACACCACGAAGTGACTGCGCGTTACCGCGACATTGGTCAGCCGGTCATCCTCGGAGGCAGCATGGAGACAGGCTCATATCTGCTCGCAGGCACAGCATCGGGCGCAGAAACCTTCTTTAGCACTGCGCATGGGAGCGGTCGCACCATGAGCCGCACCAAGGCGCGCAAACAATGGCACGGCAAACAACTCCAGCGGGATTTGGAAGCGCGCGGGATCTACGTCCGGAGCACGTCTTGGGCGGGCCTCGCCGAGGAAGCCGGCGCGGCTTACAAAGACATCGATGAAGTGATCGCAGCGACGGAGCTGGCCGGAATCAGCAAGCCAGTCGTGCGTTTCACACCGATTGGGAATGTGAAAGGCTGAAATGATTAGTGAACAGTGATCGGTGATCAGTCCGCCCTTACAGGATCACAGATCACCGATCACCGATCACATCCGGCCATGAGTCCGCGCACTCCCATCACTCTCATCACCGGTCCGCTCGGCAGCGGCAAGACGACACTGCTGCGACAGATTCTCGCCACACACCCGGCGAAGATTGCGATCGTGATGAATGAATTCGGCGAGATCGCCATCGACACAAAAGTGATCGAAGGCAAAAACGTGCAGATCGCTGAGCTAGGCGGCGGGTGTGTTTGTTGTTCGTTGCTCGGAGAATTTGAGGCGGCGATTGGCGAAATTATCGAGAAAGTTGCGCCAGATAGGATCGTCGTCGAAACGACCGGCCTGGCCGAACCCGAAGCGCTCGTGTTCAACATACAGGAGGCGCTGCCGCAATGCCGGCTCGATGGTGTCGTTTCGGTAATCGACGCCGACATGCTCGTTCGTTTTCCCGAGCTCGGTCATACCACGCGCCTGCAAATCGAGGGCGCGGACATTTTGCTCTTGAATAAGATCGATCTCGTTGAGACAGGGCAGATCCAGGCACTCGAAACGAAGCTGCGTCAAATCAACCCGACTGCGGCAATTATTCGTACCGAACATTGCCGTGTTGATCCGGAGCTATTATTCGGCATCGGACGCGAAAAAAAAGTGTCGCCGCCCGAACACGATCATCAACCTGAGTTCGAATCGTTCGCATTCAGTTCCAACAAAATTTTCTCGCGCGACTGTTTTGAGCGATTTGCAGATAGCTTGCCGGCGAGCATGGTTCGCGCAAAAGGCTTCGTCCGCTTCGCCGATGGCACGCAGCTATTCAATTTCGTCGCCGGCCGCTGGGACTTGGAACCGTTTGAGACTGATCGGACCGAGCTGGTTTTTATCGGGAAAAAAATCGCTGCGGAAAAAGAGGCAATTCTCCACGCACTGGACGAATGCGCCAGTAGAAATGAAGAAGCACGAATGTCGAAGGTCGAAGGAATGACGAAGCACGAATAACAAAGGCGTGCGCTGCGATCGTCGCACCATTTCGAATTTCGTCATTCGTCATTCGGATTTCGTCATTGTTTGCACATGCCTTACCATTATCTCGAAGACATCGGCACTGCGGACATCGCGTTTGAAGCGACCGGGCGTGATCTGGCTGAATTGTTCAGCGACGCGGCTGACGCGACGATGAACGTGATGATCGACAACCTTGACGCTATCGAGCCGCGCGAAACCCGACACATCGAACTATCGAGCGACGGCATCGAGATGTTGCTTTTCGATTTCTTGCAGGAGCTTATTTACTTCAAAGACGCCGAGCGCCTTCTGCTGCGAGTCCGCGACGTTCGGATAGAAGAGCGAGATGAAAAGTATTTTTTGAAAGCGGAAACCGCCGGCGAGCCGTTGGACGCGGCGCGGCATCATCAGCGTGCCGACGTGAAGGCGGTTACGCTTCACGACTTCTCCGTCGAGAAAGAGAACGGTGGTTGGAAGGCGAGAGTGCTCCTGGATATTTGACGTGGTGTAGAGTGCGCTGTCCTCAGCGCAGTGCGTCTTCCGGGGCTGATGGGAAATCCGCTGAGGACAGCGGACGCTACAGCAACGGCGACACGCCTACTTTGGTTCCAGCGCGACGAAGCCGCTGCGGCCCTGGCTCCAAACGCGGATCAAAATCTTTTCGTTAGGCTTCAATCTTTTGCTGATGGCCACCAGATCTTTCGCGTTTTTGACAGGTTGCTTGTTCACTTCCTGAATTACGTCGCCTTCGCGCAGGCCAGCTTTTGCGGCTGACGAATCGGGATCAATTTCGGCAATCACGGCGCCTTTAACGTCCTTTGAAAGATTGAGCGCGTTGCGGATGTCATCGGTGACGTCCGCGACCGCAACGCCGCCAAACACCGTGGCTTTTTCAGGCTGCGCCGCTTCTTCGGGAGCTGCCTCAGCGCCTTGCTCGGCTGCCCCCGCGGGCATTTCAGCAAGCTCGACATTGATGTTTTTACTCTGGCCTTCGCGATTAACCTCGATCGGGACCTTTGTACCGGGCGCCATTGAGCCAATCATCAAACGCAGTTCGCGCGCATCGCTGATTTTCTTCCCGTTAACGGCGGTGATCACATCACCGGTTTTCATCCCGGCCCTTTCCGAAGGACTTTTGGGCACGACCTCGCCCACCAGCGCGCCGGTCGGTTGCCCTTTGAGCTTCATCGCTTCAGCGAGCTCGGGCGTGAGCGTTTGCACCGACGCGCCGATGTAGCCGCGCACGACGCGGCCTTTTTCGCGCAGGCTCTGCATCACATCGCGCGCGAGATTCGCGGGAATCGCAAAGCCAACTCCCTGGTTTCCTCCGCTCCGGCTGAAAATCGCGGTGTTAATGCCTAACAAACGGCCCTCGGTATCGACGAGCGCGCCGCCGGAGTTGCCCATGTTAATGGCTGCGTCCGTCTGAATGAAGTTTTCATAATCAACAATGCCCATGCCGCCGCGTCCCACGGCGCTGATGATCCCCATGGTAACCGTTTGCCGCAGGCCAAACGGATTACCGATCGCGAGCACAATGTCGCCCGCGCGTGCTTTTTCGCTATCGGCAAACGTGATCGCGGGGAGATTTTTCTCTTCGATTTTTAACAGCGCCACGTCTGTGCCCGGATCGGTGCCGACCTTTTTGGCCTTGTATTTGCGGAGCTCGGTGCCCAGCCCCACCATTATTTCTTCCGCGCCCGAAACGACGTGGTTGGCAGTGATGATGTATCCATCCGGACTGACAATCACGCCCGAGCCAAGGCCTTGCAGCGTTTGCTTGCCTTGACGTTGCGGAGATTGTCCCCCGAAAAACTGGCGCAATGTGTCGTCGCCAAAGGGAAAGGTTGTCAGCCCGCGCGAAACCGTTTGAGTCGTAAACACTGTTACAACACTCGACGCGACCTTCTCCACAATCGGCGCGAATGTCGTAATTCCTTCCTGCTGCGTCTGTGCAAGTTTCTGCGCCGCGACTGAAATCACGCCCGTATGCACGCACAGGATCGTGACAATCAAAAACGCGCGCTGTCGGAGAATCCCCCGTGGCATAAACGTCTCTTCCAAAAGAGAATCGCGTGCACAATCGCGGCCGGCCCTTTTTAGTGAGAATCGATCTCAAAGCTGAACGCACAAGCCCTCTAACGTTCAACATTTATTCAGGCGTTAAGATCTTCGATACGCGCCGTTGGGATGGTCAGCCGGCGCATCCGGAGTCACTAATTCTTTTTCTTAACCAAGGTCGCAGTCGCAGTCCGCGTCAAAGGCGGCGTCCCGCCAATGCCGGTCACCGTGAAGAGATACGTCCCCTGGCGCGTGGAGCGGCTGACAGTTACCTGCAGCATCGAAGAACTGCCCGACACTGGATTGGGAGTGAAACTCCCAGTTGCTCCGGAAGGAAGGCCGCTAATGGACAAAGTAACTGGCCAACTGAATCCATTCGTGCGCGTAATCGTCACAGTATAGGTGGCGATTCCACCCGCGCGCGGAACACTCATCGACGATGGATTGATCGAGAGCGAATAGTCAGGTGCAGGTGTTGGCGTCGGGCTCGGGCTAGGTGTTACACTCGCGGTCGCAGTAGGTGTTGGTGTTGCCGTTGCGCTCGGTGTAGCCGTTGGAGTTCCAGTAGGTGTAGGAGACGGCGTCCCGCAGCTTTCTGAAGTAAAGTGCTCGCTCAGCGTTAGGATGCCTACGTTCTCCACATAGCGCTGCCCGACCGCCCACACATCACAGGCGGTGATCGCAGTCGCCGCGTAGAGCCTGCCCGCGACGGTGGGGCTTGGGAACACACTCCAACTGCTGCCGTTCCAGCGCCCGATCAAAGCCAAACCGCCGCCATCGCCCACCGCCCAGGCATCCCCCGGCGACACTGCCGCCACTCCATACGCTGCGCTCTCGGGCTCAACACCAAAGCCGAAGACCTGGCTCCAACCGTTCCCATCCCAGCGCTCGATTAACGTATTCGTCCGGAATGTAAACGGGTTCCGCGACCTGCCCACGGCCCAGATGTCATTTGCGCCCGTAGCGGATACAGCACTCAGGATATTGTCGCCGTTGGGATTGGGGCTGGAAACCACGCTCCATGTCGATCCGTTCCAGTGCTCGATCAGGGTAGAAAACCCGGACGCAGCATTGCCCCAGTATCCCACGGCCCAGACGTTGTTCGGGCCGATAGCGACCACGCCGTAGAGCTCGTTGTTCGATTCTGGCACATTCGCGCTTGGAATCACCTGCCAACTCGTACCGTCCCAGTGCTCGACGAGTGTTTGCGCGAACTCGCCACTGTTCGTATAGCTGCCCACCGCCCATACATCGTTCGCCGAGTTGGCCGCCACGCCGTACAGCGCATTGAGCCCGGCCGTGCCGGGGCTTGGACTGGGGACGATGCTCCACTGCGCGCCGTCCCAGCGCAGAATCAAGGTGGCTTGGTCGGGAGCATTGCCGCTACTGGTGCTGCCTACAGCCCAGGCGTCCGATGAGGAAATGGCGACCAGGGCGTTGAGTTCATTGAGCCGGTTATTCGGATTGGGACTGGGCACAATGCTCCAGGCCGTACCATTCCAGTGCTCGATCAACGTCCGTTTCCATGTGCCGAAAGTGTAATAGCCCACCTCCCAAACATCGCTTGAGGCACTTCCACTCACGCCTGTGAGCACATTGTCGCCAACGCCCGCGTTCGGGGTCGAGACGATGCTCCAACTGGTGCCATTCCAATGCTCGGCCAGCGTATGGCTGTTGTTACCGACAGCCCAAATGTCGCTCCCGCTGATCGCGCTCACCGCCCTCACGAAGAACTGAAGGCCATTGGGACCGGTGTTGTCGCCGGGCACCTGCACCCAAGTCGTGCCGTTCCAGCGCAAGAATAAGGTTCGCTGATTGCCTCCCGTTGCATTGAACTCGCCCACGGCCCAGACGTTGTCCGGGGCGAGCGCGGTAACTCCCCACAAGTAGTTGAAGGTGGAGCTGGGGTTCGGGCTGGGAACCACACTCCAAGTCGAACCGTCCCAGTGCTGCGTGAGTGTGACGGGACCCGATTTGCTGCCGGTCCACCCGACTGCCCACACGTCGTTGGCGGAAATCGCCACGACGCTGAATAAGCGGGGAACGCTGCCTGCACTCGGGCTAGGGACGATACTCCATTGCGAGCCGTTCCAATGCAGGACCAGCGCCGAAGGACCCGCTTCGCCGACGGCCCAGAGCTCGTTAGGCGAGCCGGGAACGGCCGTCACGGAGTTGAGCTGGTTATGCTGGTTAGGAATGTTTGGGCTAGGGATGACGCTCCAACTCGTACCATTCCAGTGCTCGACCAGCGTTTGGCTTAGCCCACCATTGCTGGTTACGCCCACCGCCCAGACGTCATTACTTGAAATCGCGGCGACGCCAAAGAAACGATTGAACGTGCCCGGGTTCGGGTCCGGCACGACCTGCCAGGTCGAGCCGTTCCAGTGTTGGATGAGGGCTTGGCCGCCGGAATTGTATCCGCCGACCGCCCATATGTCATTGGCGGCAACAGCGCTGACTGCCAGGAGTTCGTTGGGAGTTGGCAGCGATGGACTCGTGGCAGTGCTCCAATGCGTGCCATCCCAGTGTTGGATGAGTTGCTGAGCCTGGAGGCCCTCGATGCCATAGCTTCCGACCGCCCACACGTCATTAGGCGCGATGGCTGCCACGCCAGAGAACCAGTTGTTCGGTGAGCCGGTGTTGGGGCTGGGGACAACGTTCCAAGCGCCGCCCGCAGGACTAGCGAGCGCGTTCTGCCGTTCAGCCGTGTTGACGGCCGGAGAACCTCCATTCGAAGGCGAACTAACCGCCCGGGGTTTTGATAAGAGTTCGGGACAAACAATCAGGAGTGCGATGAGAAATAGTGGAGTGGCTTTTTTGAGCCGGATCAATGGATTCATGGTTTCCCTTCTTTTGTTCTTCTAATCAAAGCAATTGTTTCAGGTCGGACTCGGGAATGTTTCCCGCCAGGAAATAGATCTTGCCCTCGCGACGCCACGTGGCGGTTGTCATGCCGCGCTCAGACGCGAAGACGGGAGCGGCACTCAGCGACACTCTCGGCAAATCAGATTCATTGATCACAAATACGTCGACATGCTTGCCGCCGAATTTCAAGCACAGCAACGTCACCCGGCGTCCATGCCAGTCCAGAACCTTGCATCCCATGATTCCCTTGTCGGCCAAGCGCGGAGGCAGGACAAATCCCGGATGTCCGCGATTTTCGATCAGCCACTGTTTGAGCTCGCCAGCATCGAGCCCCATCACATCGATGTGCTTCCTCATATCGAGGGATGCCTCAATCATTGTTCCACGAAATGATGCGAACTCCGTCTCGTTGCTCCTGTGCAGCCACCACAGGCTGGCCGCGGAAATCAGCAGCGCGACTGATGCCGCGGCGGCGATCCACGCCGGCTTGCGCCACCAGGGCTTTGGACGAATCACTTTGCGGGCCAACAACAGTTGAGTCGTCAAATCCGGCGGCGGCGACACGGAATGAATTCTCCCGGCAATCGCCGCATCCAGCGCCTGTTCACGGGCGAACCAATGGGCCAATTCGGGATCGTTACGAACCAACGCGAGCGCCTCTTCAAACTGCGGGTCATGGGCATCCTCGCCGTTTGGGCGGTAAGCGTGGAGGATAAATCGGGCTTCCTCTCGGTTCATATCACTGGGATTCGGAATGGCGTTGATTCATAGGAACACGGTTCGACATATTCCGTTGCGCAGCGTGGGCCGCCAGGTGATCGCGAAGAGCGACCTTGCTTCGCGAGAGCCGGGACATGACGGTGCCAATCGGAATGTCGAGGATCTCTGCGATCTCTCGATACGAAAGATTTTGCAGATAAAATAGCACCAACGGTGTCCGGTGGTGTTCGTCGATTTCGAGCAACGCCTCCATCACAAGCAAGCCGTCCATCTCATTCACGATTTCCGGAGTCAGGGCCGGCAGCTCATGTTCGACGGAAGAAATCGTCACGTGCGGAAAGCGAGTGCTTTGGTGTTTCTGGCCGAGAAACACTCGATAGAGCGTCGTAAACAACCAGGCTTTGATTTTTGTCGGATCGCGAAGCTGCCGCTCATTGGAGAGTAGCCGGTAGTAGGTTTCCTGCGTCAGTTCACAAGCATCATCTGCATTGCCTGCAAGGTTGTACGCGAATCGGTAAAGGTCGTGGTGATACAGCGTCACGATTTTTTCATAGTCCAGTTCGTCCACGGAAGAGATGGGTGAATTTTATTCAGTAGAGACCCGGGAGCGCCGGCATCCCGCCGGCACGAGTGGACGCGACTGGCCGGTGAGGACGGGCGGTGCTCTTGGGAATAATTTTCACTGCACCGCCAACCCGTTTGCGCCGGAAGGTATTCCGGCCACGTCGGAGAGCGACGAAAGCGAGCCGTCGTGGTTTACGCGAAACGCGCTGATCGTTCCGTTACCGGAGTTCAAAACGTATAAAAACCGACTGTTCACGCTCAACGCCATGTCGATCGGATTGCTGCCAGCGCCGGTTACACCGATCACTCCGTCGAGCAGACTCAAGCTCCCATCAGAAGAGACGCCGTAGCCTGACAGCGTGCCACTGCCTGTGTTCGAGGCGTAAGCGAACCGACCGTTGCGGGTCACCACGATCCAGCAGGCGGCAGTTTGAGTCGTAGGTACGCTCGGACTGATGACTTGAAGGCTGCCGTCATCTGCGGCCTCGTACGAGGAGACCGCGCTGGCGTTCGCCGCGCCGCCAAAGGCTTCGGACACAATCAAGGCGTCGCGGCGGAAAGCGAATCCGAAGGGTGTCTGACCGACCGACGCGAATTGCTGGTGTTCATCAATCAGGCCGTCGTCGTTAACGGTGTAAGTGTCGATGACATTCGTGGCTTTCTCAGTGACCACCAGGACGTTTCCATCGGGTGAAAAACTGATTTGCGCTGGGTCGGTAGTAGCTGCGCTCAAAGATCGAGTAGAACCGGCGATGGGAGACAATTCGCCATCGAAGAAGAGAAAGCCGGTCACATTGTCGGCATCGCCCACAAGGCCTCCAGCGTTGAGGACATAGAGCAGGTTTCGATGCGCCGCGAGGCTGATCGGGCGTCTGCCTCCAGAGGGGACTCTGTCGGTAAGTTGCAATCCGTGAGGCGTAACCCGAAAAACGGAGATCTCGTCGCTGTCGGCGTTGCACGCGAAGAGCCAGCGGCCGCTACCGCTGAGGATGAGCGCGCCCTGATTGCCCAAGCCGCCGCCAGTACCAATGCCGCCTGTGGCAAACGCGCCAAGAGGCGAAAGACTGCCGTCCGCAGCGCGGCGGTAGGCCAGCACATGATTACCGGTGGCAGCATTGTCCATGGTGAACAATGCGCCGGCACCATCTCTGGTCTCCGCTTGGGAAGCAGCTGGCGTAAGAGCCAAACTTAGGGCCAGCCCTGTGCGGCAGATAAATGATTTCAGGTTCATAGTTGGTACCCCTATCAATCGGATGTTGAATTTTGTTTTGTGCGAACTGTTGTTCGCCTCCGAGAGCAGTTCTTTTGCGAGGCAACATCAGCCGCGTTTCAAGAAATATGTGCGCTGAGGGCTGAGTTTTATTCCCTATGAACTCCTTTCCGCGCTGTTTGATTCTGGCGTTTGTGGGTCCGGAAAGGGCGAAGAACCTGGCGCGGGAAGTTTGAAATTTTCTCGAACAGAAGACGACGAAGGCTCCATTTCGTTCCGTCCAAAGCCAGAGTTTGTACGAAGTGAGTCTCAAACTGCTGCGAGTTGAGACGAATGAAGCAATTTTTCCTTTTGGCCTAACCCCGTGGAACAGTCAGCTATTTAAAAGAATATCGTAAAAGTGGCCGGAGCCGATGCATTGCCGGCGGTGTCGGTGGCGGTGACTTCGATGAGGTTTTCGCCGAACTCCGCGTAAACGATGCTCTCGCCGCCGGAACCAAAGAGGACGTCCTGGACGACACCGTTCACATAAACATCGTAGCGGATATTGGATTGCGCGTCGAAGTCGTCGGTGGATTGGGTCCAACTGATGTGGGTCTCGGTGCTGCCGTCGCCAGTGCCGCTCGCATACAGGTTGGCGGGTGTGGTCGGTGGCGTCGTGTCATTCGGATTGGCGGGCAGAGTGACTAGGGCGATGGGATCGCTGAATGGGCCGACGTTATTGCCGAAATCGACGGCGCGAGCGGTAAGGCTGTATGTGGTGCCGGGCTGGAGGAAGCGGAGCGTGGCGGTCGTGATGCCGCGGCCGACGCCGTAGTAAAAGACGCCGTTCAAATAGATTTGGGTGGAAAGGTGCGGGCCGTCGTCCTGCGCTGGTATCCAGGAGAGGTTGGCATAGTTAGACCCGACTTCGTCGATGCTGACGATGGGGGCGGTAGTGGGCGGGGTGGTGTCGTTCGGGAGGCGAATGCCGCTGACCGTGACCTGGGCAGAGGTTTGGCCGCCGCTCTTGGCGTAGA
>WNGA01023626.1_pt1 | contig 11464 bp, 11 predicted proteins | sample 5400061 | NCBI WGS metagenome assembly WNGA01 (sample SAMN13153366, study PRJNA577476) | soil metagenome | isolation source: 100 cm soil or saprolite under grassland replicate 2 | place: USA:California | collected 2016-06-15
CGCCCGGCCACTGGAACCTCTTCGCACAGGCGGTGGCGCGGCGCGACCACCACACGCTCGATCAGGACGTGAAGCTCTTCTTCGCACTCACGAACGCGATCTTCGACGCCGGCATCTGCGCGTGGGACAACAAGTGCGCGTTTGTCTCGGTGCGGCCGATCACGGCGATCCGGACGCTCTTCGAGGGGCACCGGGTTCGAGCGTGGGCCGGCCCCGGCCGCGGGACGCAGCTGATCGACGGTGCGGAGTGGTTCCCGTTCCAGCCGCCGACGTTCCCGACACCGCCGTTCCCCGAGTATGCGTCGGGCCACAGCACCTTCAGCGCCGCGGGGGCCGAGATCCTGCGGCTCTTCACCGGCAGCGACAGGTTCGGCGCGTCGGTGACAGTCGCGGCGGGAAGCTCGAAGGTGGAGCCCGGTCTGACCCCCGCGGCGCCGGTGAGGCTGTCGTGGCGGACGTTCTCGGACGCCGCCGACGAGGCGGGGATCTCCCGCCGGTACGGCGGCATTCACTTCGAGCAGGGCGACCTCGACGCGCGGCGGGTCGGACGGGTGGTCGCACGCCGGGTCTGGAGCAGGGCGCAGGCGTACTTCCACGGCGCTGCGTAATTCGCTCCGCACCCGTCGCGGCCAAACCTCTGCCCACGCGCCTGGCTGTAGATTCACGGGCGATGAAGAGAGTCCGCTTCGCCCCGAGCCCGACCGGGTCTCTGCACCTCGGCAACGCGCTCAGCGCGGTGGCGAATCGCAACTTCGGCGACTGGCTGCTGTTGCGCATCGACGACACCGACGCGGCGCGGAACCTCCCCGGCGGCGAGGAGGCGATCCTGCGCGACCTCGACTGGCTCGGGCTCGAGTGGCAGGAAGGGCCGGTTCGCCAGAGCGAGCGGAACGACGTCTATCGGAGCGCGGTCGACCGCCTCGCGGGTGTTCGCGAAGACGAGGGCGCGCTCCGCTGGGAGGGCGTCACGCTCCTCCGGCCCGACGGGACGGCGACGTATCAGCTCGCGAGCGTCGTCGACGACGTCGAGTTCGGGATAACGCACGTGATCCGGGGCTCGGACCACCGGCCCAATGAGCCGATCCACCGGCGGCTGACGGAGGCGCTCGGCGCGACGCCGCCCGAGTACGTCCACCACGGACTGATCCTCGGCCCGGACGGGGGGAAGCTCTCCAAGCGCGACGAGGTCTCGTCGGTCGCAGACGTACGCGCCGCCGGCATCCCGGGCGAGGCCGTGCGCGCCTACCTCGACGAGCTCGGCTTGCCGAAGCACGACGTGCAGCTCGACCTCGCGCGCATCCGGCGACTCGCGATCGAGGCGATCGCTGCGATGAGCGACCAGGAGCTCGCGGGCCGTGCGGACGCGCCGCTCGAGCTCGCTCCGGCGTTGCGAGGCGCTCGCGACCTGAACGAGGCGCGGGAGATGACGGCGTCGATCCTCGACCCGGCGCCGGCGCAGCTGCCGGAGGAGGCGCGGCCGACGCTCGAGCGCTTCCGCGAGCTCCGCGAGGGTGCCAACGGTGGCCTCGACCGCGACGGCGCCAAGTCGATCGTGCGCGAGCTGAAGGCGGTCGGCGGCGACCTGAAGGCGCTCCGGCTCGCCCTCACCGGGCGAGACCGCGGGCCCGAGCTGTGGGCGGTCATCGCCGCGTTGCCTCGCGAAGAGGCTCTGCGGAGGATCGATGCGGCTCTATAGCACGTATCACCGCGACGAGGTCGAGCTGCCGCCGCCGCCCGGCCCGATCGGGATCTACACCTGCGGGCCGACCGTGTACCAGCGCATCCACGTCGGCAATGCCGTCCCGTTCGTGCTCTCGATGTGGCTGAAGCGCTGGCTCGAGCGGCAGGGCTACGACGTCACGCTCGTCGAGAACATCACCGACATCAACGACAAGATCTACGACGCCGCGCCGGGGAGGAGCGCCGAGCTCGCGGCGCAAGCGGCAGAGTGGTACGTCGAGGACACGGATCTGCTCGGGCTCGGGCGCCCGGACGTCGAGCCGAAGGCGACCGACTCGATCGGGGAGATCGTCGCCCTGATCGAGGAGCTCGTCGCAGCCGGGTTCGCCTACGAGTCGGACGGGGACGTGTACTTCCGCGTCGCCCGGTTCCCCGAGTACGGGCGGCTCTCGAACCAGCGGCCCGACCAGATGGAGGAGCAGGAGCCGAACCCGCGCAAGGAGGACCCGCGCGACTTCGCGCTCTGGAAGGCGAACAAGCCGGACGAGGACACCTGGTGGGACTCGCCGTGGGGCCGGGGGCGCCCGGGGTGGCACATCGAGTGCTCGGCGATGGCGGAGCGGTGGCTCGGCCCGAGCTTCGAGATCCACATGGGCGGTCTCGACCTCGTCTTCCCTCATCACGAGAACGAGCTTGCCCAGTCGCGAGCCGCTGGGCGCGAGTTCGCGCGGATCTGGATGCACAACGGGATGCTCGAGTTCACCGGGGAGAAGATGTCGAAGTCGGTCGGCAACGTCGTCACGCTTCGGGAGGCAGTCGAGCGCTGGGGCCGAGAGACGTTGCTCGTCTACTTCCTGAGCGGGCACTGGCGCAAGCCGATGGACTTCAACGACGAGGTGCTCGGGGCCGCTCAGGTGCGCGCTCGCAGCTTCCGGAACGCCTTCGCGGGACGGGAGTTCACGCCCGGCGAGCTCGACCCGAGGTTCGTCGAGGCGCTCGAGGACGACTTCAACACGCCCGAGGCGCTGGCGCTCATGCACGAGTGGGCGTCGGCAGGACGACCCGACCTCCTCTGTCCGGCACTCGACGTGTTCGGGCTGGGCTCGCTCGCTCAGGCGCCGGAGCCGCCGGCCGAAGTCGTCGAGCTGGCGGAGCGGAGGCGGGAGGCGCGGGGCCTGCACGATTTCGGCGAGGCTGATCGGCTCCGCGACGAGATCGAGGCACTCGGGTGGGAAGTGCGTGACGCGGGCGACGGCTACGTTCTCGTGCCGAAGGAGTGACGCGCGACCTCGTCTACGGCCGTCGCCCGGTCCGTGAGGCGCTACGGGGGCCGCGGGCGGTGCTCGAGGTGTGGGCGACCGAGCGGGCGCTCGCTTCCGAGCCATGGCTTGCCGACGTACGTGTGAAGCCGAAGCAGGAGCGCGAGCTGGCGGACGCCGCCGCGACCCGCGACCACCAGGGCGTCGTCGCTTGGTGTGTGCCCTACCGGTACGCCGACCCGTACGAGCTCGCGTCGCAGCCGGCGCCGCTGATCGTCGCCCTCGACCAGGTCTCGGATCCCCACAATCTCGGCGCGGTCTGCCGCTCGGCCGAAGCCGCGGGCGCGACCGGCGTCGTCCTGCCCGCCCATGGGTCGGCGACAGTCACTGCGGCGGTCTGCAAGGCGTCGGCGGGTGCAGTCGAGCACCTGTCGGTCGCCGTCGTCACGAACCTCGCCCGGTACCTGAACGAGGTGAAGGGCCCAGAGCTGTGGGTCTGGGCGGCGACGGGCGACGCCGAGCGAACGATGTGGGAAGCCGACCTGACCGGCGGCGTCGCGCTCGTTCTCGGGGCGGAGGGAAAGGGCCTGCGCCCGCTCGTTCGTAGAGCGTGCGACGAAGCTGTCGCGATCCCACTCCTCGGCCGAGTCGAGTCGCTGAACGTGAGCGTCGCGGCGGGCGTTCTCCTGTACGAGGCGCGGCGCCAGCGGCGGGGCGCGCAGGAGTAGCGTTCGCCTATGGCCGAGCCGACGCTGTATCTCTTCGACGGCTACAACCTGCTTCACGCCGGCACCTTCGCGGACTCCCGCGAGCTCGTCGACGCGCTCGCCAGCTTCGTGGCGCTGAAGGGTGCCCGCGGCGTCGTGGTGTTCGACGGCGTCGGAGAGGACGCCGAGCGAGGGCCGCTCTCGGTGCGCTACGCGCCGAACGCCGACACGCTGATCGAGCGGCTCGCGGCCGAGCATCGCGACCTGGAGAGCGTCTGCCTCGTCTCCTCGGACGCGGCCGTACGCGGGACCTCGGGCCAGGAGGTACGCAAGCTGAGCTCGAAGACGTTCCTCGGCGACCTCGAGCCGGCGAGTCATCGCGAGCGCACCCGTTCGGAGCTCGCACAACGGCTCGACGACGAGACGCGGGCGAAGCTCGAACGCCTGCGGCGCGGGCAGTAAAGCCATACGGTCCTGGTCCACTGCAAACCGTTTGTAATTCGTCGTGGCCCATGCTAAGTTGACCTCAAGTTCAGGGTGAGGCTTTGCCCGAGAGCACTCTGCTCGACGCGAAGACATCCCGCAAATACCAGGGGAAAACATGGCCGCGCGGACCTCTCAGGCAGTCAAGACCGCCCAGAAGGCTCAACGAGAGCTTGAGGATCTCCAACTCGTCCTCAGGGCGCGAAACGGCGACGGCGCAGCTCTGGAGCTGCTGATCCGCCGTTATACGGGCTTCGTCCGGCTGAAGGCCTCGAGAGGGGCTCATCGGCCTCTACAAGGCGGTGCGCGACTTCCGGCCGGACAAAGAGACGTCGTTTCGCTCGTTCGCCGAGCTCTGCGTAACCCGGCAGATCATCACGGCGATCAAGACGGCCACGCGCTTCAAGCACGCGCCGCTGAACACGTACGTGTCGTTCAGCCACACGCCGGCGGGGCAGGACCCCGACAGCGACTGCACGCTCGGCGACGCGCTACCGGGCCCGAGCGTCCACGACCCCTCGGTCTGCGTGATCTCCACCGAGGAGCTGCAGAGCCTGGTCTTCTGCCTCGGCAGCGGCCTCTCACACCTCGAGGCGGATGCGCTCCGCCTGTATCTGGAGGGCGAGTCCTACGAGGCGATGGCGAAGGAGCTCGACTGCGACACGAAGACGATCGACAACGCGCTCCAGCGGGTGAAGCGCAAGATCCTCACGCACCAGCGCGGGCGTCAGGTCTTGCTCTAGTCGGCCAAGCCGGAGGCGGGATTCGAACCCGCGGCCTACCGCTTACAAGGCGGTTGCTCTGCCAGCTGAGCTACTCCGGCGTCAGCCGAAGAGTACTTCGCGCCCTTCCCGGCACCGGGCTCTATCGCTGGATCCGCGCCGTCCAGTCGGTGACCGTGAGGCACTCGTAGTGAGTGCCCTGGAAGTCGAAGATGTCCGAGATGCGGAGGGTTCCGCTCGCGTTTCCGACCGAGTCGACCGTTCCCCGGATGTAGCTGCCGTCCAGCTCGCCGCCCCTTTGCTCGACCGAGAACGAGCGATCAAGCGGGTTGATCGGAACAGAACCGGCCACGTTGAACGGGACTGAGACCCGGCCGCCCGGCTTGCACTCGATCTTCGCTCCGAAGCGCGCGTTGCCCCACCTCGTGCCGCCGCCCGTGACGTCGAAGCAGACGCTCTCGCCCTCCCTCGTGAAGCCGCAGTAGCGGCCATCCTGAGCGGCCGGGAGCGGCGGTGGTGGCGGAGGCGGAGGTGGTGGCGGAGGCGGGGGCGGAGGCGCCGGTGGCTTGGCCGTTGGCGGAGGTGTGAAGGATCCAACCCTCTGCACCCGCTCGCAGTCCCTGTTGACCCTGTCCTTGGGCCCGGCGACCGCGGTGTCGTAGCCGGGGCCGCAGTTGAGCACGTCGTCCCCGGGGCCGCCGATGAGGTTGTCGTTGCCGCTCAGGCCGAAGAGCCTGTCGTTTCCGGCCTTGCCGTTGATCCTGTCCGCACGCCCCGTCCCGTAGAGGACGTCGTCCCCGATCGTCCCGTTGATGATCGCCGCCCAGTTGAACGGCCCCGCCCAGACCGAAGCCGTGACGATCCCGGCGAACACGGCCGAGACTGCGAGAAATACCCGGAGTCGAGAGCGGAACTGCCGCATGGACTGCCAGATCCTCTCAAGATGCGGCTAAGGATTCAACAGACTTTGGTCCTGTTCAGGGGGCGGACGCGAGCGCCTGTTCGAGGTCCGCCCAGAGGTCCTCGACGTCCTCGAGCCCGACCGAAAGCCGGAGCAGCCCTGGCGCGACGCGCTCGGGCTCCCAGCGGTGGCGCGACTCGATCAGGGACTCGACGCCGCCGAGGCTCGTCGCGTTGACGATCAGCTGTGTCGACGTCTCGACCGCACGCGCGGCCGCGCCGTCTCGCACCTCGAAGGAGAGCAGGCCGCCGAACGCCGGCAGATACCGCGCCGCCACCTCGTTCTCGAGTCCCGGGTAGTTGACCCGGAGGACGGCGCCGTGCGCCGCGAGCCGCCGCGCCAGCTCGAGGGCGCTCGCAGACTGGCGCTCGACGCGGATCGCGAGCGTCCGAAGACCTCGCAGCACGAGCCACGCGGCATCGGGCGCCGCGACCATGCCGGAGCGGCCGCGAAAGCCGAGCAGGTGCTCGTGATCGGCGGACGAGCTGCAGACGGTGACGCCGGCGAGCACGTCCGAGTGGCCGCCGAGGAACTTCGTCGCCGAGTGGACGACGACGTCCGCACCGTGCTCGAGCGGCCGCAACAGGATCGGCGTCGCCGCGGTGGCGTCGACGACGACGCGCGCTCCATTTACGTGAGCGGCCTCGACCTGCGCGTCGAGGTCCGGGAACGAGAGCAACGGATTCGAGGGCGTCTCGAGCCAGACGACCTGCACGTTCTCCGGCGGCGGGCCGGTCTGGTGGAACTCGACCACGCGCAAGCCCCAACGCTCGAGCGCGCGAAAGAGGACTCCGGTACCGAAGTACGCGTCGTGTGCCAGGGCGATCGTCTCGCCCGGCGAGCAGAGCGCGAGCGCGATACAGGTGATCGCAGCCGACCCCGACGAGTAGAGAAGCGCGTGGCCGCCGTCGAGCTCGCCCAGCAGCCGCTCCGCTTCCGTCCCGGTCGCATGGCCGTAGCGCTGATAGAAGAACTCGCCCGGCTCCCCGCCCTCGTAGCCGGTGGTCGCGGCACGGTCGAGCGGTGGCGACAGCGGCGCGCCTCGGCGGCCGACGAGCCTGGTCTCGCGCTTCACGCCTGCGACTGTAACGACCCGGCCGGTTAGGCTCTCTCGGCGATGGCCGACTCGACGCGCGAGAAGCTCGAGCAGCTCCGCCGGCTGCGCGACGAAGCCCTCCATGCGGGCAGCGAGCAGGCGGTCGAGCGCCAGCGCGCCGCGGGGAAGCTGCTCGCGCGCGAGCGGGCCGAGAAGCTGCTCGACCCTGGCTCGTTCGTCGAACTCGACCGCTACGTCAGGCACCGCGAGGCCGAGTTCGGCATGCGCGACCGCCGGCCCTGGGGAGACGCCGTCGTGACCGGGCACGGAACGATCTTCGGGCGTCGCGTCTTCGTCTTCTCGCAGGACTTCACCGTCTTCGGCGGCTCGTTGTCGGAGGTGTTCGCCGAGAAGATCTGCAAGGTCATGGACATGGCAGCCAACTTCGGCTGCCCCGTGATCGGGATCAACGACTCGGGCGGCGCGCGGATCCAGGAGGGCGTCGTCTCGCTCGCCGGCTACGCCGAGATCTTCTGGCGCAACGTCCAGTGCTCGGGCGTCATCCCGCAGATCAGCCTCGTGATGGGCCCGAGCGCGGGTGGCGCTGTCTACTCGCCGGCGATCACCGACTTCGTTCTGATGGTCGAGGGCAGCTCGTACATGTTCATCACCGGCCCCGACGTCGTGAAGACCGTCAGCGGCGAGGAGGTCACCTTCGAGGAGCTCGGCGGCGCCGCCACGCACGCGACGAAGTCGGGCGTCGCGCACCTGACCGCGCCCAACGAGGAAGCGGCGCTCGAGGACGCGCGCTACTTGCTCTCGTTCCTGCCGCAGAACAACCTCGAGCAGGCGCCGTTCGCGGAGCCGTCCGATCCGGTCGACCGCGAGGATCCCGAGCTCGACGAGCTCGTCCCGGACAACCCGAACAAGCCCTACGACATCAAGGCCGCGATCACCCGCGTCGTCGACGACGGCGACTTCTTGGAGATCCACGAGCACTGGGCCGAGAACATCGTCTGCGGATTCGCGCGGCTCGGCGGTCGCTCGGTCGGCATCGTCGGCAACCAGCCCCGGTCACTCGCCGGCGTGCTCGACATCGACTCCTCCGCGAAGGCCGCACGGTTCATCCGCACGTGCGACGCGTTCAACGTGCCGCTCGTCACCTTCGTCGACGTGCCTGGGTTCCTGCCGGGAACGGCGCAGGAGTGGGGCGGGATCATCCGCCATGGCGCCAAGCTCCTCTACGCCTACGCCGAGGCGACCGTGCCCAAGCTCGCCGTCATTACCCGAAAGGCGTACGGCGGCGCCTATGACGTGATGAGCTCCAAGCACATCCGGGCCGACTTCAACTTCGCGTGGCCGACCGCCGAGGTGGCCGTGATGGGGCCCGAGGGCGCCGTCAACATCGTCTTCCGCAAAGAGATCGAGGCGGCGGACGATCCGGAGGCGAAGCGCGCCGAGCTGATCGCCGACTACCGGGAGCGGTTCGCGAACCCCTACGCGGCGGCCGAGCGCGGCTACATCGACGACGTGATCGAGCCGCGGCGGACTCGGCCGGTGCTGATCGACGCGCTCGAGACTGCCTCGACGAAGCGCGAGCGCCGTCCACCCCGTAAGCACGGGAATATCCCCCTCTAAACGGCGACCGCCGCTGCCTCGAACTCGCTGACGAGTGCGTCGACGACCAGAGGGTCGAACTGCTCGTCGGCGCAGCGCTCGAGCTCGGCGAGAGCGTCGCGCTCGGACATCGCACGCCGGTGCGGGCTCTCGGAGACCATCGCGTCGTACGCGTCGGCGACGAAGACGATGCGCGCGCCCAGCGGGATCCGTTCGCCGGCGAGGCCCGCCGGGTAGCCGGCGCCGTCCCAGCGCTCGTGGTGATGGAGCACCCACTGCGCGATCGGCTCGACGCCGAGCGACGCGAGCATCCGGAAGCCGATCTGCGGATGGCGCTCGAGGATCATCCGCTCGGGCGCCGTCAAGGGCTCGCGCTTCCGGAGGATGTCCTCGGGAATCGCCAGCTTGCCGACGTCGTGCAGGCTGCCCGCGAGGCGTGCGAGCTCGGCCTCCTCCGCCGAGAGACCCAGGCGCGTCGCGATCCGGGCGGCGAGCTCCCCGACGCGCTCCGAATGAGTCCCCGAGTAGGTGTCGCGCTCATCGACTGCGCGGGCGAGCGACGAGGCGGCGCGGAAGCGTGCAGCACGGTCGGGGCCTTCGGCGGCGCGGCGCAGCTCTGCGAGCTCGACGACGGCCGGGCGCGCGAGCCGCACCTGGTTCTTCCCGTGCTCCTTCGCCCAGTAGAGGGCGCCGTCGGTCACCTGAATCAGCTCCTCCGTGTCCGTCGCGTGATGGGGGTAGGCACCTATGCCTGCGCTGACGGTGACCCCGTCTGGGACCTCGAGATCGAGCTCGGCCAGCCGCTCGACGATCGCGCGGGCGATCTCGAATGCCTGCACGTCGTCACAGGCGGGCAGGACGAGCGCGAACTCGTCGCCGCCGAGGCGGAACGCCTCGCCGTTCGCCCGCAGGCGCGCCCCCACCTGCGATAGCACGCGGTCACCGATCGGATGCCCGTAGCCGTCGTTGATCCGCTTGAAGTCGTCCACGTCGATGAAGCACAAGGCCACCGACGATCCCGTCTCGGCGGCGCTGTTCACCTCGCTGGCGAGCCGCTCGTGGAAATGCCGGTGGTTTCCGAGGCCGGTCAGCGGATCCGTCAGCGCGAGCAGCATCGCGCGCGAGACCCTATGGGTCGAGCGCTGATAGAGCGCGATCGCGACGAGCGGTCCGGCGAGCCCGGCCGAAAGATAAGGAGACCGCTCCCAGAGCACGACGAGCACGAGCGCAGCCGAGCCCATCAGCGTGAACGGCACGATCGTCCAGGCCGCAGTCGAGCGAACGAGCGGGACGTAGCGCCTGGCTCCACTCGCCGCCACCGCCGCGGTGACCAGCAAGAGGTTCACGGAGTACTGGATCGCGGAGACGATTGCCACCTTGACGACCAGCTCGTCGGCTCGCCGTCCGTCGAGCGGCTCGATCGCCAGGCCGGAGAGCGCAGCGGCGAAGGCGAAGGCGGCTGCGCTGAAGGCGACGCGAATCGGGGGTCGTCGCTCGACGAGGTGGACGATCGCCTGTGGCGCCGCGAAGACGATCACGCCGATCTCCCAGCCGTAGAGGACGCTCGCTGCCACGCCGAAGACGAAGCCAAGCGAGATGCCGTTCGCATCGACGCCCTCGACCGGCACCGGGAATCGCTCGGCGACTGCCGCAGCTACGAGCAGAGCGCCCATGCCGAGCATCGTCGACGTACGACCTTCGGCGCTGGCGAGCGCGCCGAGCGCGGCGACGTACGCGATCCCGCCGGCGACGAGGACCGCCCCGATGACGGCGTTCAGGCGCGTGAAATAGGTCGCCGTGTGCGGCAACCTGCCCCTACCAGCTGAAGTTCGAAGTGTCGAAGTCGGCTGCGCCGGCGGCGGCAGCCAGGACGATCAGCGCGACTAAGACGAGAACGACAGCCACGCGTGCATGCGGCGCAAACATCGAAACACTCCTCCCGAAGGATCCCCGGTCAACTGGGAGGATTCTGGCGAGAACAGGGGAGGCACGAATCCCCCTTACGAGTGATCGTGCGCGGCGGGCTCCATATGCCTCGGACGGGGTACGCTCGTGCCGTGGCGATCGAGATCCAGCCTGAGCCGCCGGAGGAGATCCGCGAGGCGCTCACCCACCTCCTCGATGCGGAGCTCAACCGGCGGGGTGCGCCAAGTGCCTGGTGGCTCGAGGGCCTGCGCGAGAGCGTCGCGGACGGCGGCGGCTACGGGGAGACGGTTGCGCCGCCGCGCGATGGTTAGCTGATCGGCGAGCCCGATCGGAGGGGAGAATACGCTCTGGGATGGGCGTGTTCGGCAAAGTGTTGGTGGCGAACCGCGGGGAGATCGCGATCAGGGTCTTCCGGACGCTGCGTGAGCTCGAGATCGGCGCCGTCGCCGTCTACTCGGAAGCCGACCGCGGCGCGCTCCACGTCCGGATGGCCGACGAGGCATATCTCGTCGGGCCAGGCCCCGCGTCGCAGAGCTATCTCGTCGTCGAGCGGCTCGTCGAGACCGCGCTGCGCGCGGGAGCCGAGGCTGTTCACCCCGGGTACGGCTTCCTGGCCGAGAACGCCGGCTTCGCCCGCGCAGTCGAGGAGGCCGGCCTCACGTGGATCGGGCCCCCGCCGGAGGCGATCGAGGCGATGGGCTCGAAGACCGCGGCACGCGAGCGGATGCGCGCCGCCGGAGTGCCGATCATCCCGGGGACGACCGAGCCGGTCGAGTCCGGCGAGGACGTCGTCCGGCTCGGCGAGGAGATCGGCTGGCCGATTGCGATCAAGGCGGCGGCCGGCGGAGGCGGCAAGGGGCTGAAGGTCGTCCGTGCACCGGACGAGGCGGTGCGCGCTTGGGAGTCCGCGCGGCGCGAAGGCGAGAAGTTCTTCGCCGACCCGACCGTCTACGTCGAGCGCTACCTCGAGGACCCACGCCACGTCGAGGTGCAGGTCCTCGCCGACGCGCAGGGGAACGTCATCCACCTCGGCGAGCGTGACTGCACCATCCAGCGCCGCCACCAGAAGCTCG
>WNGA01023359.1_pt1 | contig 11463 bp, 9 predicted proteins | sample 5400061 | NCBI WGS metagenome assembly WNGA01 (sample SAMN13153366, study PRJNA577476) | soil metagenome | isolation source: 100 cm soil or saprolite under grassland replicate 2 | place: USA:California | collected 2016-06-15
CTCCGCAACATCGCCATCATCGCGCACGTTGACCACGGCAAGACTACCCTTGTGGATTATCTCCTCCGTCAGGCGCACACCTTCCGCGAGAACCAGCAAGTTGCTGAGCGCGTGATGGATTCATATGACCTCGAACGCGAACGCGGCATCACCATCCTTGCCAAGAACACAGCTATTACTATTCCTGATCCCAAAACAGGGGAGATCATCAAGATAAACATTGTAGATACCCCCGGTCACGCTGACTTCGGTGGGGAAGTGGAACGCGTGATGAACATGGTGGATGGAGTTCTTCTGCTTGTAGATGCCGCCGAAGGTCCGATGCCTCAAACCCGTTTCGTGCTCAAGAAAGCTCTTCAAATGGGACACAAAGCCATTGTGGTTATCAACAAGGTGGATCGAAAGGATGCAGAACCTTCGCGCGTCCTCAATGAAACCTTTGACCTATTCATCGAGCTCGGTGCAACCGATCGACAAGCAGACTTTCCCGTGATTTATGCTCAAGCGACAGCAGGCAGAGCGGGTCTTGCCCCGGACCTTGGGCCCGATCTCCAGCCTTTATTTGATGCCATCCTCAGGCATATCCCCGCGCCGAAAGTGGATCCCGATGCGCCTCTGCAAATGCTTGTCACTACACTTGGATACGACGATTACCGTGGCGTGACCGCCGTAGGCCGCGTGTTCGCGGGCAAGATCAAAGCAGGGCAAAAACTTGCTCGCTTAAAGCTGGATGGAACGATCCTCCCCGAATCCGTACGTTATCTTTATAACTTTCAAGGGTTGAATAAAATCGAGGTGGAAGCAGCCACAGCGGGCGATATCATTTCACTAGCGGGTCTTGAAGGCATTGCTATTGGCGAGACTCTCGCTGACCCTGAAAACCCGGTTGCATTGCCCACCATCAGAGTGGAAGAGCCAACCGTTCGCATGACGTTTGGCGTCAATACTTCGCCATTTACCGGAAGAGAAGGTAGATGGAGCACTTCGCGCAAACTGCGTGAGCGTCTCTTCGATGAACTTCGCACAAATGTGTCTTTGCGTGTGGATGAAACTGAATCCGCGGAAAACTTCCTCGTCTCAGGTCGCGGTGAATTGCATCTGGGCATCCTGATCGAGACCATGCGGCGCGAGGGATATGAGTTTCAAGTCTCACGACCGGAAGTCATCTATCACAAGGCGGATGATGGCGCCTTGCTCGAACCGTATGAAGAAGTCCATATTGAGACGAGCAGTGAAACCGTTGGTATTGTGGTGGAAATGCTTGGAGCGCGCAGAGGCCGGATGGTGGATATGCAGGAATCGGGTCAGGGCACGACGCGCTTGGTTTATGTTGTCCCGACGCGTGGCCTGCTTGGGTTCCGTTACCAGTTCCTCACGTCCACGCGCGGCGCGGGCGCTATGCATACCATTTTCCATAGCTATGATGAGCTGGCGGGCCCAATGAGCACGCGCCAATCCGGTTCATTGGTTGCATGGGAGGCAGGCACAACGACAGCTTATGCGTTGAAGTCTGCCGAAGAGCGCGGAGTCCTTTTCTATGGGCCTGGCGTTGAAGTGTATGAGGGTATGGTGGTGGGCGAAAATGCGCGCTCCGGCGATATCGCTGTCAACGTCTGCAAGAAAAAACATTTGACCAATATCCGTTCGGCGCGTGGCGATATGGAAATCCGCCTCACACCGCCCCGGGATATGTCTCTGGACGAAGCAGTCGAATACCTGGCTGACGATGAACTGCTCGAAATCACGCCCGAAGCCTATCGCATCCGCAAGCGCATTCTCAAAACCGAAGAACGCGGCAAACAATCCAAGAAAGCCAAAGAATTATTGGGCGAAGAGTAAAGAACGTCCCGTAGGTTTGGTCCAACCATTGTTGGTTACCAATAAACTTGCGGGACGGTTATTTCGGTCAATTTATCTTCTTAGGTTCCCACATGGCTTCCTTGATCGCTGCAATTAATACCAGTGGGTTTGACCAGTCTTCGCAATACTGGTAACGATACGCCAGGCGGACGACTCCATTCTTATCCACGACAAATTCACCCGGCAGTTGCCAGGGACTATCCACCAGCGCGCGATCAGTTCCATGACGCGAATTATGTAGCTCCTTCCCTGCCTCAAACTCACATTTCAGAAGTTCATCAGTCGCATCGAAAACGATTTGTGAAGGCTTGCCTTCGAGTAAGTCGTAAGCTTCGTAGACTTTATAAGTTGGATCGCACAGCACAGGGCAAGCGATCTTATTTTTCTCAGCATAAGCCGCGGCGCGTTCCGGTTCACCCTGACCGATCACAACCACATTTGCACCTAATTCGATATATTGAGCATGTTCATTCTGCAAGCGCGCGGCGCGCTCCCGCCCACAACTACAACCATAATGACGCCAAAACAATAAGAGAGCGGGTTTTTCATACCAGAAACTGCTTAACAACACAGGCTTGCCTTTCGAATCAAGTAATTCAAAATCAGGTGCTGTATCCCCAACTTGTAATGGTATTTTTGTCCACCGTGTTCGCGTTGGGCCTTGTTTCCAAGCTTCGATCCACTCCTTCTCGGCGGTTGCAATTTGTTCTTCCAATTCACTCATATATTCTCCTTATTAACAATAATGTTGGCTTTTCCATATTTGATCTCTTGAATAAGTAAGCCGTTACTTAGCCACAGAGTTCACAGAGACCTCTGAGAAAAACTCTTTTTCTCTGTGCTCTCTGTGGCAAAGAGACTTTCGCAAGAGGTCTATTAATAAAAATGGATCTAAGCCAGTAAACAGATTCACCAATTTCATATATTTGCCTCCACAGAGTGCAGGCAGAAAATATATAAGAAAATCTGCAAAATCCGTGTAATCTGCGGATGATTCCTGCGTTTCGAGTTCGTGATACCCAGCGCGAGTCAATTAGCACTTAATCGTCACCGAAGACGTGCTCGTCGAACCAATCAGATTGTAAGCTTCAATTCTATATGTCAAGCTTTGGTCTTTATCTAATGTGGTCGATTCGGAAAAGGTGCTGGTGTTGGCGGGAAGCTCTGCCACAACTTTATCGTTGCGAACTATGCGATAACCGGTTTCATTATCTGCATTGTCATTCCAGTTGAACGTGACATCAATTTGGTTATTCCCAGAACAAAAAAAGGACCAGCCATTCTGTGGAAAAGATGGTGCTTTGGGTACATCTCCAATGGGCGTCGACGGCGCAGTGACAGTAGGCACGGTTTGGTAACTGCCTGAGGGCGTAGCGAAATTGACCTCTATCCAGCAGGTTCCTTCTTGGAAATTCACAACCCAATAGTTGGGGGGATAAAAACCGGTAATCTGGATCTCCTGCCCCGGTTGGAGTTGAGTCACACGCTCATAATCTGGGCTTGGACCGGAGCGGCAATCTGTCACTTCTCCAACGCTGAGGACAGGCGGGTTCGAACTGGTTGGGCTGGCTAACGGTACGCTCGTACTTGTTATTGTAGTTGGGCTTGAAATTGGCTTCGTGGCAAGCGCGGCTTGCACGGTCAAGGCTGCGGCGGTCATAATATCTGGTTGTGGCGAAGAGACACCCGCTTGGCCGCAGGCTGAAAGGAATATCCCCACGCAAATAAAAATAGCGAGCAAACTCTTTTTCATGATTTTCCTCCAACCATGATTTACATATGATTTCAATCTATTAATGACGAGACGTAGTTCTCACATTGGCAGGAGTCTTTTTGATTTTCATCTTCATGAATATTTCCAGCAGTTTAGGATCAAAATATTCTGCTACCTTCGCCATGATATCGAGCGCTTGCTTGTGGGATGAGGCAGCATGATACCCACGATCGGTATGCTGCTGGATCATAATATATTCGGCTTCCGTCAGGCGCCCAGCCTTATTGATGACGAATTCGTTTACTGTAAGTTTTCCAATATCATGGATGGTTGCCGCAAATTCGAGATCCGCCAGATCGGAAGAAGAAAAATCTACTTTGCGGGCAAGTGCAGCAGTAAGCACGTTGACCTGCTGTCCATGTGAATTGCCGTGTCCCTCGCGTATGCCGATTAAATTGTCGAGAAAGCCGATGAGGTTGTCCATGTGTTGTCTCCATCTTGAGCGGCCAGAAGGATGTATCATATCGACGTGTCACCTTATCTGCACCTTACTGTTCCTCTTCATGTGGAAAAGGTAGACACAAACCAAAAGCTTGGGTGGCCTCTCCTCTCAATCATCGTTACTTACTACTTGTACCGGAATCCCGCCTGCTATTGGCGGGGCAGCCTCCATGCAGTTTATGTGTAAGCTGCGGCACTATGTAATCTTCTTATGTGCGCGGCCGCCGATTCGGAAGAATTGTAACCTGCCATTTTCATTTCGGATGAAATCACCAAACGCATCTTTGTAGGGTTCATCCAGCCCAATGACCCTATCCTTTTCGTAAAACACAAATCTCATCGTCGACATGGCCGGTCCGGGAGGCGTATCAGGCGTAGGGAAGCCTCCCAGGGGATGATCCCGCCATCATCGCTATTGGTCAGAATGGCAAGTGCGAAATCTTTTTTGGGAATGAAGAAAAAATATGCTTGTTGGCCATTTGTTGCACCACCATGCGCGTAAATGGTTAACCCGTCTGCTTTGCGGATAAACCATGTGATGCCCATCAATCCGCGGGGACCCATGCTTACTTGCGGGATCCGCATAGCCCGCAGACTTCTGCCTGTAATGACACTTTTCTTTCCATTGCTCATATGGAAACGTGCATATTTGAGCAAATCTTTGACCGTACTGACGACTCCTCCTACGCCGTTACCTGCTCTGCCAATCGCCCACGGGCGCGCCACCTGAACTTTGTTCTTCACCTTCTGATGCCCAACCACAAAGCGATGTGTGAATAGGATGTCACTCGGATAGAAGAAAGACATATTTAGTTTCAGGGGGTTGAATAACATTTCCTGCACTGCTTGCTCATATGATTTTTTCGTGACAATTTCAATCACACGTGATGCGATATTGAAGCCCGTGTTGTTATAAGACCAGATCGTTCCAATTGGCTGGACTTGCGGAAGTTTGACAATATCCTTTACCATCTTTGCAAGCGCGTCCTCACCGTTGCCAAAATCGTTAAAGTAATCGCCAACCCAGCCTCCCATATGTGTGAGGAGCTGACGGATAGTGACTTTCTTTGCCACATCTTTGTCGCGGAGTTTGAAATCCTTGATATATTTTTGAACCGGCGTATCAAGATCAACTTTTCCCTGCTCAACCAGTTGCATCATCAACGTGCCGGTAAATGTCTTACTGATGGAGCCTGTCTGAAAAAGCGTATCAGGTGTGACAGGAAGTGGATGCTCCACATTGGTTACCCCGAATCCCTCCGAATATTCTTTTCCTGCGTGCCATATTCCAATTGCCACACCAGGCACTTGGAGTCGCTTCATTTCAGAAACAATCTTTTGCGCAACCTTTTTGAATTTGGGATCCTTGATATGCGACGTTGAAAGATTCATTTAAGCCCTCCACAAACCTAAATGAGTAGGTCACGCTTTGGTGGTCGAGTAGCCCTGAGCGTTCGTCGAAGGGCGTATCGAGACCTAAGCGTGACCTGCTACCTATTACTCTCCCGTTCCCTCCAGCCACGTGGACATATATTCCGGCTTCTCATATTCGAGTGCATGGTTGGTCAGACTCAACGGATAGAATGTATCCACCATCACGGCAAGCTCCTTCGTTTCCTTCTTTCCAATGGAGGCCTCTGTCATACCGGGTTGTGGTCCATGTGCCAGGCCGTACGGGTGCATACTGATGTCACATCGGTCAATGCCTTTGCGTGACATGAAATCACCTTCCGCATAATAGATGATTTCATCTGAATTGACGTTGGAGTGGTTGTATGGTGCGGGGATTGATAGCGGGTGATAGTCAAATAACCGCGGTACGAATGAGCATACAACAAAATTGTGCGCCTGGAATGTCTGATGCGCGGGTGGCGGCTGATGGACTCGTCCTGTGATCGGCTCGAAATCTTCAATATTGAAAATCCATGGATAGAGGTAACCATCCCATCCGACGACGTCAAACGGGTGATAATCAAGAATGTGTTTGCTTAGCCTGTCGCGCACCTTGATTCGCACTTCAAATTCTCCGCGCTCGGTATGGGTTTCGAGTTCATCAGGCACGCGAATGTCGCGCTCGGAATAGGGTGCATGTTCGAGCAACTGACCGAATTCATTTCGATAGCGGTTCGGCGGTTCGATCTGAGATGGATTCTCAATCGTAAAGAAGCGAGCTTCACTCCCGTCAAGGTGCATTTGCCACGTTGTCCCAAACGGGATCACAATGTAATCGCCTTTATGGAATTTTAGATTTCCGAATTGTGTTTTCAGTGTTCCGCTGCCTTCATGCACCCACCAGGTCTCATAGGCTTGCGCGTTACGATAGAAATAGTCCATGCTTTTGGACGGTCGCGAAATGCCAAGAATCACATCCCTATTTGCTAGCAGTGGGATGCGTGCGGAAACAGGATCCGTTCCAAGTGGGGCGTCGGCGGTTCTAAAGGCACGGTGACGGATGGGGCCGAAATCCACAGTTTCCGGCAGGCGTGAGCCGAGATCTTCCGTTTGCTTTACACGTGGTGGAATGAAGTTGTGATACAGAATAGATTGAATTGATGAGAATCCCTCCAGCCCCATCAATTCTTCACGATAGAGTTCCCCATTCGATTTGCGGAATTGTGTGTGGCGCTTGTGGGGAATCTGTCCAAGTTTATGATAGAAAGGCATGTTATTCTCCTTTATCTATAAATCTGAAGCAGCGACGTACGTGTTTGGTCCTTTTAATTTTGATTGCTTGATCGCCTTCTCCGCTCCCTGAAGCAAATCTTCCTTGGTCATAGCTGCTCCTCCGGAGTGGTAAGCCATGCCCAAATTCAGAGAAAATGTGATCGATTGTCCGTCCTTGGATTCGAATCGATTGCGAAAGATAGAGAGCAACCTTTCACATAATGCACGGCATCCGTTTTCCTCAGTGGTAGGGAGCAGGACCAAGTAACTGCTTCCACTTCCTGTGGGAATATCTGATGAGCGCAAATGGGAGTTTAATGCAGAGCAAAAAATAGATGCGGCTGCACGCATGATGACAGGATCACCGGTACTGGGCCTCATTTCAATCTGGAGCAGGCTCAGTGGGCTCGGGTAACGTTGTGAGCGTGTGACTTCATAATCAAAGAGCACCCAGAACACGTCATCACTGTAGAGTTCATCCCCTCGGGAAAGCATTTTTCTCATACAGCCTCCATATTCAGCCAATGCTGGGAGGTGCTGAACCTCACTTTAACTTTGTCCATTATGGATTCCCTGTGACCGATAATGATTGCATCATCAAATCCAAACTGGATAATGGAGGCGTAAAGGAATTTGGATCTGTTGCATTCAGCTTTTGTTTCACAGCATCAAGGTAGGTAGGAAGCGATTCAAAGTTATTCCAATCGAAGGGAATGCCATCCGGCGGAGGGGTTGAGTCTGGTTCAGAGTCCTCTACCAGAAATGCTGCGTTCACAGGCAAGATTGCTGCAATGTAATACATACCATCGCTTGTGATACCCTGAAATGTGTAAAACAATTCATGATTGTTTACAGGCAGGGGAGCCTGTGCAAATTGTGTCAAAAAGCGAATCCCTGTGCCATTTTGGAAGGTGAGGAACTGCTCGTTGGAATGAAAAACCTGTGCTGCATTGAAAAGAGGCAAAAAAGGAATAGTCTGCGGCAATGGCGCGCTTGGGTTTGCAAGCAGTGCTTTCATGTCGTTAATAATTTGCGCTGCACCTGGATTTACATTCGAAAATTCCGTTGCCGGGTAAAACAGAATTTTTGGGGCGAAAAATTTAAATTGGAGAGCATAACCATCCAGTGTGAATTCATCATGTGCAGGGTAAATATCCCAAATCGGCATGTTTGGGTCAAGCTGTGCAGGAAGCGACTCGACCGTTGCGCCTGTCGCAACGCCTTGTGGAATGGTGAAACTTTTGCCCAAGTTCGAAACCAAAATCTGATTTGAATTTGCTGGTGCTGTCGGCGTTTCTGTTACCTGAATTATTACTGTTGGTGTCATCTGCTCAAGGGCGGTAGTAGGAGTGAACACAGGTGGAGCAGAGGTTAGCGCTTGCATGGTTGCTGCAACGATCGTACCCAACATATCCGTTTGCGAGGCTGGAGTGGATGTGACAACGAACGTAGTACTACAAGCCATAACGAGCAACGCCACCATGGACAACACGAGATTAACCTTTTTCATTCTTCATTCCTCTTTGTGTTCTGTCCTTAATGGTCATTCTAAAATGCCTTCGCCGCAACGCGGTTCCTCAATATCCCGATCCCTTCGATCTCGAGTTCAACCAAATCGCCAGGCTTCAACCATGGTCCTTGTGCTTTTGTGAGCTCAAGCAGGCATCCGGTCCCAACCGTTCCTGAACCAATCACATCTCCAGGCATAAGCCTGACACAATCAGACGCTCTTGCGATGATATCGCCGAACGACCAGTAAATATCTCTGAAAAATCCTTTGGACAATTCCACACCGTTGACTCTCGCCTTCATCTCGAGATCAAACACACCCGGGCGATCTACCGCTTTATCAGCGAGTTCTTCACGCGTGACGATAAATGGGCCCAGCGACGAGGCAAAGTCCTTCCCTTTGGCAGGACCCAACCCAACCTTCATCTCTTCGCGTTGTATGTCCCGCGCCGACCAATCATTTAAGATGGTGTAGCCAAATATATAGTCAGGTGCTTCTTCTGGTTTAATGTTGATCCCTGGTTTACCGATTACCGCTGCAATCTCAAGTTCATAATCTAAGGATTTCGTGTAAGACGGATATGGGATTTCATCATCTGGCCCAAAGATACTATTTGGGTTTGTAAAGTAGAAGATTGGGAAGTGGTACCACTCTTCAGGGACTTCGCGCCCTCTATTTTGGTTCGCAGTACGGACGTGTTGTTCAAACGCGTATGCATCTCGGATGGTGTTTGGTTGTAGCGGCGCGTGCAATTTGACTTCGGATAGTTCAAACGAAGCTCTGATCGTTTGTTGTGCAGCTTTCTCTGCACCGGCCTCGAGGACCGCGTGTATATCAGGAAAGGGTAACGGGTAGACTCTGCCGTTCTTAACGAGCCCAGGTCGAGGTTCGGAATGAGGTGTGCTGAATGTTGCGAAGTGCATAATTGTTCTCCCGGAGTAATCAGTGTCCAGCACGATCACTGGACACTGATTGCTGCACCCTACAAATTACCGCGTCGCTGTTGCTCTAATTCGATTGACTCAAACAAGGCTTTGAAGTTGCCTTTACCAAAGCTCTGCGAGCCGTGGCGTTGAATGACCTCAATAAACATCGTTGGGCGGTCCTGGATGGGACGTGTGAAGATTTGCAGAAGGTAGCCTTCGTCGTCGCGATCGGCAAGGATGCCGAGCTCCTGGATGGCTTTATAGTCTTCATCAATCTTGCCAACGCGGTCTGGAAGCATTTCATAGTAAGTATCGGGTACGCGCAGAAATTCCACGCCGTTCTTGCGCAGCTTCTCAATCGCAGCAAGAATGTCGCCTGTAATGAGAGCAATATGCTGCACGCCAGGTGTAAGGTAGTAATCAAGGTACTCTTCGATTTGGCTCTTTTTCTTGCCTTCCGCAGGCTCGTTGAGCGGGAACTTGACGCGTCCATTCCCATTTTGAACGACTTTTGACATTAACGCGGAATACTCGGTTGAGATATCTTTATCGTCAAAATGGCGTAGCATGCGAAAGCCCATTACTTGATGGTAAAAGTCCACCCAGTGATTCATCTTGCCCAGTTGTACATTGCCCACAACATGATCTATTGCGGCGATACCTATTGGGTCTGCTTGCTTATCATTGATTGGGCGATAAGTGGGAGCGAACGGGCCATTGTAATCGGAACGGTCCACAAAGACGTGAAGCGTTTCGCCGTAGGTGTAGATAGCGGCCGTGCGGTAAATGCCATTTTCATCCTTCTCTTCGCGCGGCTGCCACCCAGACTTGCCCCCGCGTGAAGTCGTCTCCTTCCATGCTTTTTCAACATCGTCTACTTCGAGCGCGATAACTTTTACGCCATCGCCATGCACCAGGTGATGCGAAGCGAGTAAGCTGGATGGGGTGTACGGCGCGGAAACGACAAACCGCGCCTGCCCAGACTCTAAAACGTACGAGGCAAAATCGCGGTTTCCGGTTTCGAGACCTGAATATGCTACCGGCGTGAAGCCATATGCTTTCCACCAGTAATACATGGCGTGTTTGGCATTGCCCACATAAAAGTGGACATGGTCAACTGCTTTGATTTGCAGGAAGTCAGCTTCCTCAGTAATGGGACGGGAATCGGTTTTAACGGCTTGTTTTGCCATATCTCTCTCCTTTGTTTGTCCCTGAGTTCTTCAGGGATTTGTACAATTATTTTACGATAAAGATACTCTGGTTGCAACCAAAAAACTGGAGCGACACTTGATTCACATACCGATTTAATCTATTTACGGGCAATACCAGACTGGAATGCCTAATACGGAACTTTCTGGATACGCTGAAGTATTGCCGGCATTATCTTGGGCAAAGAATTGGTATTCGATCGAACCATCCTGTGTGCCTAGTTCAACTGCGGCTTCGGCAGCGATTGGATAGGTAAATCCATATTGCCCACCAGAAGCGCTATCGTTCGGAGCAACTGTATGCCAGGTTCCGACGTATCCGCCACTACCGGTATACCGGTATCTGAGCCATACAGATTTAAGCGCGGATTCAACATCGGAAGCACGAATTACAACCGATAACACATTTGAGGCACAGTTTGTGGTTGGATAATATAGATCAGTATAAACGGAAACAGGATCGCTCAATGTCGGTGGCGTGATATCGCTGGAGGGTGGTGGAGAAGTATTTGTTGGTACAGGGGTCGGCGGTGCCGGAACAACAGGTAATGTGGTTGTGTTCCCACTGGTATGTCCAACAGTACCGGATATCCAACAGTTTGATGCTGGATTTACCTCTACATACCACCAAGTGCTTGCGTCGTTATGGCCTAATAGCTTAAGGGAAGTACCCACAGTGAATGATGTGATCACCGAATAGACAGTTCCCGGACCCGAACGACAATTTGCGGCAATATCCACGGTGAAGGTTGGCGTAGTCACAACGGTTGCTGTTGGTGATGCAGGAGTTAAGGTAGATGCAGTAGTTGGCGTTGACGGTGTGGCAGGAAGTTCAGGCAGGAATTGATAATCCCAGCCAAAGTTCTGGTTCGTGAGGGTTGTATTTTCCTGAAGTGAAATAGATATTTGCGCACGTGATTCTGCGGAAACGGGTTGAGTCCATTTGCCGGGGAGCAGAATTCCAATATTTGGCTCGATGCCTGCATCGACCGTCACGCAATATGACTTGGCAGGCAAGCCGGTAAATGTGAATTGGCCGGTCTCATCCGTTAGCGCGGTAGCAGTGACCGGGTCCGCGCA
>WNGA01030652.1_pt1 | contig 11463 bp, 11 predicted proteins | sample 5400061 | NCBI WGS metagenome assembly WNGA01 (sample SAMN13153366, study PRJNA577476) | soil metagenome | isolation source: 100 cm soil or saprolite under grassland replicate 2 | place: USA:California | collected 2016-06-15
CTCGAGCATCACCGCGCACTCGATCATCGCGGTGAAGAGCAAGGCGCTTGCCGCCAAAGGTTTCAACCATGTGCCGCCGCTGAACAACAGGGAGCTGTTTCGCCGCGACCGGCACATGTGCGCCTATTGCGGAGGCGAGTTCAGCTACTTCAGGCTGACCCGAGACCACATCACGCCGCTATCGCGCGGCGGCCGCGACACCTGGATGAACGTCGTCACCGCCTGCCGGCACTGCAACGGCCACAAGCGCAATCGCATCCCGGAAGAGTCCGGAATGCAGCTGCTTTATGCGCCCTACGTGCCGAACAAGGCCGAGTACCTGATCCTCACCAACCGCCGCATCCTTGCCGACCAGATGGAGTTCCTCAAGCAGCACGTCGCGTCGCATTCGCGGTTGGTGCTCGCCCCTGCCTGATTTCTGGCGCAATAGCGGCTTCCACCTCCTAGAACGCGACCCCGCCGGCCGGCTGCGGGTCACGGACGATTTCCTGCGCGCGTATCAAGCGGTGGAGGACCAGGACGCCCGCCAAAACTACAGCGTGGTATTGAAATTCAGGGACCGCCTGCTCGAGGCCGGGACGGTCGAAGGCTGCTACATGGGCCTGTTCAGGACGGGCGTCGACGTGCCGCCGATCTTCATCGACCAGCTGGCGCACGTCATCCTGCGCAACGTCCTCGACGGCTGCGACGACCCGCTGCGGCTGCGCGCGGCCGAGCTGTTCTGGCGAGAACAGAAGGCGACCATCCGGGAAGGACATGCGCTGCTCGCCGACCTCGAGACCGTCGAGATGCATGCCGCCGGCAACCGCTACGGAGCGATCGGCAAGCTGATTGTCGAGGCGCAGGGCTCGGTCGGCGCGGCCGATCTCGACGTTCTGGACCGCGCCAACGCCCGGCTTTACTGGGAGCGCGAATCGAAGCACGATACCGTCATCAGCCTGACCTCCGGCCGCGCCGTGCTCGATGCGCTGGCGTGCGTTTTGGAGGCATGGGTTTCGCATTTCTTAAATTTGAATGTCTCAGTAGAGGCAATCCGGAAGATCGACGAGCCGCGCTGGGCCTGGCACGTCGGGCTCGACGCCGAGTCGACCGCAATCCTGAACGAGCTCTGGTCGGGGGGTGAGGTCGAGGCGGGGCGCATGCGCCGCCTGCTTGCGCTGTTTGCCTTGCAATTCGAAAATCCGGCAACCATGCGGACCGACATCGCCGGCCGCACGGTTTATCTCGCCCTGTCATGCGACGACAACGACGTCGTGCGGATGAAACCGCAGAACCTGCTACTCAATCTGCCGTTGCATGAAGCCTGATTACTGGGATCGCGCCAAGCGCGCTCTCGGCCGCAGAGATCCCGTCATGGGCGCGATCATGCGCGCTCACCCGAAGATCTTTCTGGCGCGCCGCGGCGAGCCGTTCCTCACGCTCGCGCGCGCCATCGTCGGGCAGCAGATCTCGGTCAAGGCCGCGCAGAGCGTTTGGAACAAGCTAATTGCCTGCGCTCCGCTCGTCAGCCCCGAGCAGGTCTTGGGCGTGAAAAGAACCGAGCTGCGCGCTTGCGGGCTGTCGGACCGCAAGGTCGAATACATCGCCGACCTGGCGCAGCATTTCGCGGACGGAAAGATCCATATTCACCGCTGGCCGCAGATGAGCGACGAGGCGATCATTGCCGAGCTCGTCGAGGTGCGCGGCATCGGCCGCTGGACCGCCGAGATGTTCCTGATCTTCAACCTGCTCAGGCCCGACGTCTTTCCGCTCGACGACCTCGGCCTGCGGAAGGGGATCAGGCTTGCGTACTTCAAAGGCCGCAAGGTGTCCGTGGGACGGCTGAAGAAACAGGGCGAAACCTGGCGCCCCTGGCGCTCGGTCGCGACCTGGTACCTGTGGCGCTCGCTCGACCCGGTGCCGGTAGAATACTGACCCCGGTGAAGACCACCTTCCTGGAATTCGAGCAGCCGATCGCCGAGCTCGAGGGCCGCATCGAGGAGCTGCGCTATGTGCAGGACGACTCCGCGGTCGACATCTCGGAGGAGATCCAGCGCCTCGCCAAGCGCAGCCAGACGCTCACCAAGGACATCTACGGCAAGCTGACGCCGTGGCAGGTGGCGCAGGTGGCGCGCCACCCGCAGCGCCCGTACACCCTCGACTACGTGCAGATGCTGTTCACCCACTTCGAGGAGCTGCACGGCGACCGCGTGTTCTCCGATGACGCGTCGATCGTGGGCGGCCTGGCGCGCTTCAACGGCGAGCCCTGCGTCATCATCGGCCACCAGAAGGGCCGCGACACCAAGGAAAAGATCGCGCGCAACTTCGGCATGCCCAAGCCCGAGGGCTACCGCAAGGCGCTGCGGCTGATGAAGCTTGCCGAGAAGTTCGGCCTGCCGGTGTTCACCTTTGTCGACACGCCCGGCGCGTATCCGGGGATCGATGCCGAGGAGCGCGGGCAGTCGGAGGCGATCGGCAGGAATCTGTTCGAGATGGCGCGGCTGCGCGCGCCGATCATCGCCACCATCATCGGCGAGGGCGGCTCGGGCGGTGCGCTCGCGATCGCGGTCGGCGACGTGGTGCTGATGCTGCAGTACGCTACCTATTCGGTGATCTCGCCCGAGGGCTGCGCCTCGATCCTGTGGCGCAGCGCGGACAAAGCGCCCGAGGCGGCCGACGCGCTCGGCATCACGGCCAGCCGGCTAAAGACCCTCGGGCTGGTCGACAAGATCGTGAGCGAGCCGCTCGGCGGCGCGCACCGCGATCCGCAGGTCACCGCGCAGTCGCTCAAGCGTGCGCTCGGCGAGGCGCTCAAGCAGCTGCAGGAAATGAAGCCCAAAGAGCTCGTCGAGCAGCGCCTCGAGCGTCTGATGAGCCATGGCAAGTTCAAGGAAGCGGCCGAGCGGTAAGCCAGCCGCTGCGGTCGCCCGGTTCGTCGCCGATCACGCGTTGCAGGGCAAGCGGATCACCGTCGGCCTGTCGGGCGGCGTCGATTCCGTGACGCTTTTGCATCTCCTCAGGAATTGTTCCGTAAAGACGAGAGCGATTCACGTCAATCACGGCCTGAGCGCGAACGCGGGCGCCTGGGCGGCCTTCTGCAGGCGACTCTGCAAGCGCTGGTCCGTGCCCCTCACTGTGCGTCGCGTCAAGGTTGCGAGGGCCGAAAAGGGACCCGAGGCCGCGGCGCGCGAGGCGCGCTACGCCGCTTTCAGGCGCGTTGACTGCGACGTGTTGGTGCTGGCGCATCACCTGGACGATCAGGCCGAGACGGTGCTGATGAATCTTTTACGCGGCGCCGGCGCGCGCGGCGCGAGCGGCATGCCGGCGCTTGGCAGGCTCGACGGCAAGCTGCTCGCGCGGCCGCTGCTCGAGGTGAGGCGCGAGGCGCTCGTGGCCTATGCCCGCAGCCACGGGCTCGAATGGGTCGACGACCAGTCCAATGCCGACGAGTCCCTGACGCGCAACTATGTGCGGCGCCGCCTCGGGCCGCTGCTCGAAGCGCGCTTTCCGCGCTGGCGGGAGAGCCTCGCGCGCGCTGCGCGGCATTTTTCGGCTGCAGACTTCAATGCGAATCATCTGCTGAGAAGCTTTCTGGCCTCCCGGGGCCTGCGGGCGCCGAGCGAGGCGAAGCTCGTCGAGATGCTGAAGCAGCTGACCTCTCGCGGCGCGCGCACGCTCATCGAGCACGACGGTGCGACACTGCGGACCTATCGCGGCAAGCTCGCGGTTTCGTCCAAGAATGTCGAGCTGCCGTTCGCGCCTCTGGCGTGGCGCGGCGAGCGCCGCCTGCCGATCCCGGCGCTCGGCGGCGAGCTTGTCTTCCGCCGTGCGCGCGGGCAGGGGATCGATCCTGATGTTCTCAACGAAAAATCTTGCACGGTGAAGTTGCGCAGCGGCGGCGAACGGCTGCAACCCCATCCGCGACGGCCGCGACGCACGCTGAAGAATCTGTTCCAGGAAGCGAGCATCGCGCCATGGGAGCGCGACCGGCTGCCGCTTCTCTACTGCGGCAGCGAGCTGGCGTGGGTTGCGCGGCTAGGTGTCGACGAGCGCTTCCGGGCAAGCGCGGACAGCCTCGGATGGGTTCCGCAATGGCGGTCTAAGCCGTTGTTTTTACGCAAATCACAAGCAGCCCGTGGTAAAATCGCCGCCTGAATGCCGGTAGAGCGGACGCTGTCGATCATCAAGCCAGATGCGGTGAAGAAGAACGCGATAGGGCAGATCCTCGCGCGCTTCGAAGCCGCCGGTCTGCGCATCGTCGCGGCGCGCATGATGCATCTGTCGCGCACCGAGGCGGAGGGCTTCTACGCGGTGCATCGCCAACGGCCGTTCTTTCGCGACTTGGTTGATTTCATGATTTCCGGCCCGGTGCTAGTGCAGGTGCTCGAAGGCGAGGATGCGATCCTGAGGAACCGCGAGCTGATGGGCGCGACCGATCCGCGCCAAGCCGCGCGGGGCACGATCCGCGCTGATTTCGCGGCCTCGATCGATGCCAACGCGGTGCACGGTTCCGACGGCGCCGAGACCGCGCGCACCGAGGTCGCCTATTTCTTTCCCGCGTGCGAGGTATTTTCGCGTTGAAGCCCAATCTGCTCGACTTCGACGCCGCGGCGCTCGCGCGCTTCTTCGAGGAGCAAGGCGAGAAGCCGTTCCGCGCCCGGCAGGTGCTGCGCTGGCTGCACCAGCGGCGCGCGGCGGATTTCTGCGCCATGAGCGATCTCGCGAAGACGCTGCGCGACAAGCTCGCGGCAGTTGCCCGCATCGCGGCGCCCCAGATCGTGGGCGACGTGGCTGCCGCGGACGGCACGCGCAAATGGCTGCTCAAGGTCGACGGCGCCAATGCGGTCGAGGCCGTGTTCATCCCGCAGGCTCACCGCGGCACGCTTTGCATCTCGAGCCAGGCGGGCTGCGTGCTCGACTGCGCGTTCTGCTCGACCGGCAAGCAGGGCTTCAACCGCAACCTGAGCACCGCGGAGATCATCGGGCAGCTCTGGCTCGCCAACCGTCTTCTGCAAGGAGCCAGGCCGATCTCGAACGTGGTGATGATGGGCATGGGCGAGCCGCTGCTCAATCTCGACAACGTGATCCCAGCCTTGCGGCTGATGCTCGACGACGATGCCTACGGCCTGTCGCGTCGCCGGGTCACGGTATCGACCGCGGGCGTGATCCCCGAAATGGACCGCCTGCGCGACGAATGCCCGGTAGCGCTCGCCGTGTCGCTGCATGCGCCGAACGACGCGCTGCGCGACCGCCTGGTGCCGCTCAACCGCAAATACCCCATCGCCCAGCTGCTCGCCGCCTGCAACCGCTATCTCGAGAAGGCGCCGCGCGACTTCATCACCTTCGAGTACGTGATGCTCGACGGCGTGAACGACGGCGACAGCCATGCGCGCGAGGCCGCGGCGATCGCGGCTCGCGTGCGCTGCAAGTACAACCTGATCCCGTTCAACCCGTTCCCGCGCACCGAGTTCACGCGCTCGGGCGAAGAGCGCATCCGGCGCTTCGCCGCGGTGCTGCAGCGTGCAGGCGTCACGGTGACCACGCGCAAGACGCGCGGCGACGACATCGCCGCGGCCTGCGGCCAGCTCGCGGGCGACGTTGCCGACCGCACGCGGCGTGCGGCGCGGCGCATCCACGCGCTGAAGGAGGTGCGCGCGTGAGACGGCTCGCCTGCGCGTTCCTCGTCGCGCTGTGCGCGGGCTGCGCGAGCGCGGGCTGCGCGAGCCAGAACGATGGGCCTTCGGTCGAGAGCGGAACCATTGTCGGTGAGGTCGGAGATCCGCGCAACCGCGCGCGCGTGCACACCGAGCTCGCTGCGCTTTACTTCGACCGCGGCAACATGGCCATCGCGCTTGAGGAGCTGCGCGTCGCCACCGCTGCGGATTCGAGCTATGCGCCGGCCCACAGCATGTTCGGACTGGTGTACATGGAGCTGCGCGAGAACCAGCGTGCCGAGGCGAGCTTCGAGCGCGCGCTGCGGCTTTCGCCGAACGACCCCGACATCAGCCACAATTTCGGCTGGTTCCTATGCAACACCGGCCGCGAGCCGGAATCCATCAAGCACTTCCTGCAGGCGATCCGCAATCCGCTGTACGCGATGCCGTGGCGCTCGTACTCCGCGGCCGGCGTCTGCAGCTTGCGCACCAACAACCAGCGCGACGCGGAGGAGTTCTTCCAGCGCGCGCTCAAGCTCGAGCCCGACGAGCCGGCATCGCTCCTCAAGCTCGGGCAGATCCGCTACCGCCAGGGCAACATGGCAGAGGCGCGCAAGCTCGTGGCGCGCTACAACAAGCTCCTCACGCCGAACGCCGAGTCGCTGTGGCTCGCGCTGCGCGTCGAGCGCAAGCTGGGCGAGCGGGTCGCCGAGCAAAGCTTCGCGACTCAGCTGCGCAGGCGCTATCCGGCCTCGCCCGAATACCAGTCGCTGCAGCGGGGACAGTTTGACTGAGCCCTCCGGCAGCGGGGTCGGCGGCGAGCTCGCGCGCGCGCGCGAAGCCCACGGTCTTGCGCTCGCCGACGTTGCGCAGCAGCTGAAGTTCGCGCCCAGGCAGCTCGAGGCGCTCGAGCAGGAGCGTTTCGACCTGCTGCCGGGCGGCACCTTCGTGCGTGGCATGGTGCGAAGCTACGCGCGGCTCCTCAAGCTTGACGCCGACCCGCTCGTCGGGCGCATCGCGGACCGCTTCGACGCCCCCGACTCGAACCGTCTCGCCGACCGCTACCGGCAGCCGGTGCCGTTCTCCGACAGCACACGCCGCTCCACGTTCGTTTATCTCGGGCTCTCGCTAGGCATCCTTGCCGCAGTGGGCGGGGTCGCCTACAAGTGGTACCACGAGCGGCCCGGGCAGAAGCAGCTCGCTGGCCCGGCCCCCGCGGCTTCGCAGCGCCCGGTCGAGGCGCCGCGCCCGCGGCCGCTGCCGCCGCAGGCTGTCCCGGCGCAGCAGCCGAGCGTGATGCTCGAAGCGAAGACCATGACTCAGGAGAAAGCGACAGTAGGCGAAAAGACCGTCGCGCTTCAGCCGCCGCGGCCGGCGGGCGTGCATCGCATCGTGCTGCGCTGCGAGGCGGAAGCCTGGCTCGAGGTGACTGACGCCCGGGGGCGCCAGCTCCTGTCATCGCTCAATCCAGCCGGAACCGAGCGTGTGGTGCAGGGAAGGCCGCCGTTCAACCTGGTGATCGGCAACGCGATGCACGTGCGCATCTCCTATAACGACCGGCCGGTCGACCTGCAGCCTCACACCAAGGTCGAAGTCGCGCGCTTCACGCTGCCATGAGTAGAAGGCGTTCGCACCAGGTGGCGGTGGGCGATGTGCTGATCGGCGGCGGCGCGCCGATAGTCGTCCAGTCGATGACCAACACCGACACCGTGGACGCCGTAGCGACAGCGCGCCAGGTGGAAGCGCTCGCCCGCGCGGGGTCCGAGTTGGTGCGCATCACTGTCAACAGCCCGGAGGCGGCGGCGCAGGTCGCAGACATCCGCGGTCGCCTCGATGCAAGCGGCTGCAAGGTGCCGCTGGTGGGCGACTTTCACTACAACGGCCACAAGCTGCTCACGCAGTATCCCGACTGCGCCGCGGCGCTCGCCAAATACCGCATCAACCCGGGCAACGTCGGCAAGGGCGCGAAGCGCGACGAGCAGTTCGCCACCATGATCGAATGCGCGCTGCGCTTCGGCAAGCCGGTGCGCATCGGCGTCAACTGGGGAAGCCTCGACCCGGAACTGCTGGCGCGCATGATGGACGATAACGCGCGACTTTCTGAACCATTGGATTCAATTGAAGTAATGCGAGAAGCAGTCATCCGCTCGGCGCTGGAATCGGCGCGCCAGGCCGAGGCATGGGGCCTTGGCGCCGAGCGCATCGTCATCTCCTGCAAGATGAGCCAGGTCCAGGACCTGATCGCGGTGTACCGCGCGCTCGGTGAGCGCTGCGCGTACGCGCTGCATCTCGGGCTGACCGAGGCCGGCATGGGATCGAAGGGCATCGTCGCCTCGACCGCGGCGATGGCGGTGCTGCTGCAGGAAGGCATTGGCGACACGATCCGGGTCTCGCTCACCCCCGAGCCGGGGGGCGAGCGCACGCGCGAAGTCCAGGTGGCGCAGGAGATCCTGCAGACCATGGGGCTGCGCGCCTTCACGCCGATGGTCAGCGCCTGCCCCGGCTGCGGGCGGACCACCAGCACGGTGTTTCAGGAACTCGCCGACCGCATCCAGAAATTCTTGAGAACTCAAATGCCCATCTGGCGGGAGTCCTATCCCGGGGTGGAGGAAATGCGCGTTGCGGTGATGGGCTGCGTGGTGAACGGGCCGGGCGAGTCCAAGCATGCGGACATCGGCATCAGCCTGCCGGGAACCAACGAAGTCCCGGTGGCGCCGGTGTACGTCGATGGCAAAAAGACCGTCACGCTGAAAGGCGAGCGCATCGCCGAGGAGTTCCAGGCCATCGTCGAGAACTACGTGAAGCAAAGATTCGGCAGTGGGCAGACCACGCGTCGCAGCATCAAGCTGAAAACGCTCTAGGAAAATGTCGACCATCCAGGCGGTGCGCGGCATGAACGACGTGCTGCCAGACGAGGCCGCGCTTTGGCGCGAGTTCGAGTCGAAGGTCGAGGCCTGGCTCGAGCGCTACGGCTACCGCAACATGCGCATGCCGCTGGTCGAGCACACGCAGCTCTTCCGCCGTGCGATCGGCGAGGCGACCGACATCGTCGAGAAGGAGATGTATTCGTGGCGCGACGAGCTGAACAGCGAGGAGCTCACGCTGCGCCCCGAGGGCACGGCGTCGTGCGTGCGCGCTGCCATCGAGCACAGCCTGCTTCACGACGGGCCGAAGCGCTTGTGGTACAGCGGGCCGATGTACCGGCACGAGCGGCCGCAGAAGGGCCGCTACCGCCAGTTTCACCAGTACGGTGTCGAAGCGATCGGCTTTGCCGGGCCCGACGTGGATGCGGAGCACATTGCCATGTGCTCCGCCCTATGGCGGATCCTGCAGCTGCGCAACATCAGATTGGAGCTGAACAACATCGGCTCGCCGCAGGAGCGCGTGCGCTATCGCGCCGACCTGGTGCGCTACCTGGAAAAGCACCAGGACCGGCTCGATGCCGACGCGAAGCGGCGCATGCACAGCAATCCGCTGCGCACTCTCGACTCGAAGAACCCGATAGTCCAGGAGCTCGTCGCCTCGGCGCCGCCGCTCGCGAGCTACCTGGGCGACGCCTCGCTCGCTCATTTCGAGGGGCTGCAGCGCCTGCTGAAGGCCGCGGGGATCGATTTCACGCTGAACCCGGGGCTGGTGCGCGGGCTCGATTACTACAATCTGACGGTGTTCGAGTGGGCCGCGGCGGATCTCGGCGCGCAGCGCACGGTCTGCGGCGGCGGCCGCTACGATGGGCTGTTCGCGCAGCTCGGCGGCAAGCCGGCGCCCGCGACCGGCTTCGCGATGGGCAACGAGCGGCTGCTCGCGCTGATGCGCGAGGCCGGCCGCAACCCGCAGCCGCGGCCGCCGCATGGCTACGTGGTGTTCCAGGGCGAGGGCACCCACGAGTACGCCTTCGCCATGGCGGAGGAACTGCGTTCGAAAGACTTCAGCATCATGCTGCACGCCGGCGGGGGCAGCCTGAAGTCGCAGATGAAGAGGGCCGACGCGAGCGGTGCGCTCTACGCGCTGATCGTGGGCGAGGATGAACTCAAGGCGGGCGAGGTGTCGGTGAAGCCCCTGAGAATCGAACGCGAGCAGCTGCGGGTGCGGCGCGAACGCGTCGCCGAACTGCTGAAAGGAAGCTGATGGCGCTGGATCTGGAAGAGCAGGAGCAGGTCGCCGAGCTGAGGGCCTGGTGGCAGCAACACGGCGGGCTGGTGGTCGCCGTGGTGGTCGCGGCCGCGCTCGCCTTCGCGGGGTGGCAGGGATGGCGCATCTACCAGCAGAGCCAGGCGACGCAGGCCGGGGCGCTGTTCGATACGCTCGCGCGGGCGGCGACGACCGGGGATGCGAAGGCACTGCGCGATGCCGGCGGCACGCTGATCGAGAGCTATCCCCGCACCCTGTACGCGTCGATGGGCGGGCTGATCGCGGCGCGCTTCCATTTTGACCGCAACGACCTGAAGAGCGCCAAGGCGCAGCTGCAGTGGGTGCTCGACCGGTCGGCTTCGGATGACCTGCGCGATCTGGCCCGCCTGCGCCTCGCCGCCGTGCTGCTGGACGAAAAGGCCTACGACGAGGCGCTCAAGCTGCTCGAGCAGAAGCACGCGCCGGCGTTCGAAGCGCAGTACGCCGCACTGAAGGGCGATGTGCTGGTGGCGAAGAACCAGGCGGCCGGCGCGCGCGAGGCCTACCGGCTCGCCCTCGACAAGGCCGGCAAGCAGGACGCGGCGTTCCGCGAAAGCGTGCGCATGCGGCTCGAGGCGCTCGGAGGCTGAGCATGGCGCGTTTCGCCGCAGCGCTCGCCGCTGCGATGCTCGCGGGATGCAGCGGGAGCACCGGGCCGATGCCGGCCGAGTTGACGCCGCTCGAGAATCCGCGGGAAACGCAGGTCCTGTGGTATGCGTCGCTCACCGAAGGCGATCGCTACAGCGCATCCGCCTTCACTGCGCCGCCCGCCGACGCCGAACGCTTCGTGTTCTTTCCCGCCCAGGTCGGCGATGCGATCTACGCAGCCTCGCGGCAGGGCGTGCTGGTGCGGCTCGAAGCCGCAAAGGGCAAGGAGCGCTGGCGCGCATCCGCCGCCACGCAGCTCTCGGGCGGGGTCGGCGCCGACGCGAAAACGGTCGCGGTGGCGAGCGAAAAGGGCGAGGTCGTGGCTTTCGATACCGAGCGCGGCGCGGTGCGCTGGCGCGCGCGCGTCTCGAGCGAGGTGATCGCGCCGCCCACCGTCGGCGGCGGGCTGGTGCTAGTGCGCAGCATCGACAACCGCATCTTCGCGTTCGGCGCCGATGACGGCAAGCGCCGCTGGGTCTACCAGCGCGCGCCGGCTTCGCTTATCGTGCGCACGCCTTCCGGCATCTCGCTCCTCGGCGACACCGCGTTTGCCGGCTTCTCGGGCGGGAAGCTGGTGGCGATCGCGCTCTCCAACGGCGGCCAGCGCTGGGAAGCCACCGTGGCGACTCCGAAGGGCTCCACCGAGCTCGAGCGCGTTACCGATGTGATCGGCTATCCGGCGGTGCAGGGGCGCGAAGTCTGCGCCGTCGCCTTCCAGGGGAGAGTGGCGTGTTACGAGGCCGCCAGCGGCAGGCAGGTCTGGGCGCGCGACCTCTCCTCGGCCACCGGCGTCAGTCTCGATGCGCGCTACGCCTTCGTAAGCGACGATCGCGGCGCCGTGCAGGCGCTCGATCGCAGCAACGGACGCTCGGTGTGGAAGCAGGAAAAGCTGGCGCACCGCCAGCTGTCGCTGCCGCTGCCGAGCAACAATGCGATCGTGGTCGGCGACCTGGAAGGTTTCGTGCATTTCCTCGCGCGCGACTCGGGTGCCTTCGTGGCGCGCTACGAGACGCGC
>WNGA01011622.1_pt1 | contig 11460 bp, 9 predicted proteins | sample 5400061 | NCBI WGS metagenome assembly WNGA01 (sample SAMN13153366, study PRJNA577476) | soil metagenome | isolation source: 100 cm soil or saprolite under grassland replicate 2 | place: USA:California | collected 2016-06-15
GGCTGTGTCGACGCTCACCTATGTGTACGCGGACTCCACCTGTGTGCTCGGCCCGCTGGCGACGTACGCCGAACCGCACTGCTACGACCTCTGCGCCGACCACGCCGACCGGTTGACGGCTCCGAACGGCTGGGAAGTGATCCGGCTCGCTCCGGACCCGGCCGCGGCCGGACCGTCGTCGGACGACCTGGAAGCCCTGGCGAACGCGGTCCGCGAAGCCGCACGACCGCTGCCACGCCGGGAGCCGGGCGCCGACGCCCCAGGCGCACCGGTCGAGATCGCTCGCCGGCGACACCTGCGCATGCTGCGTGACCCCGGCGCGAATACCTCAGAAGGCTGACTGCTACCGCAGAGCAGCGTTCACGTCGGGCTCGGCACCCAATTGCGCCCGGAAGACCAGTGAGGTGCTCAGCGGCCACGCAGCCACCTGTGCGACGTCGTCGTTGGCCGGCTTGGCGGCGGGCATCAACGTGACACCTGCAACGACCGTGCCGCGGGTCTGCTGGACCATCAGGTACGTCGGCCGCGGCTGAGCCGGGAACGAGATCTGGCTGGTGGCTCCGCCGATCACGTCGAGTGCCCGCGTGCTCAGCACCCGTCCGGTGGCGTCACGCAGTTCGAACTTCACGCTGCCGGTCTTGCCCGGCGCCGTCACCTGCAGGATGGCCGGCTGCTGATGCGCGGGCAGCACGAGGTATGCCGGTCCGGTCAACGCCTCGGCCGAGCCGAGCGAAGCGAAGTCGCTCCCACTCGCATCCGCCATCCGCATCGACGCCGTCACGGGTTGGTCAGAGGTGAGGGTGATCGCGCTCGGATCGCCGTTCAGCACCGGATCGAGCTTGAACGTCTTCACCGACCCGGCCGGGATCTGCACGGTCTCCAGACCGGCAGGCTTGAACGGCCCGTTCGGTCCGTTCACGGTCAGGCCGGCCGTCGCCTGGATGTCCGACGGGTTCGCCACTGAGAGGATCCGCAGACCGCGCCCGGGGGCCACGGCGGGCACAAACACCTTGGTCGCAGGGGCGGCCGACGGGTTCAGCCAGTCCACACCGGCCGGTTCGCTGCCGTTCTTCGCGTTGTCCCGCAGCGCCGGCGACACCCGTCCACCGGTGGATTCGACGTGCAGTGCGATGTCGCGCAGGTTGCGCGCGATCAGGCCGAGGTACAGCTCGGTCGTCCCTCTCGCCGGTACGACGATGCCCCGCGCGTTCTCCAGGTCCTGCGGACCACTACGCGCGTACACGGTGACGTTGACCTCGGCGTTGACGCTGTCCAGGTTCGTCAGCACCAGCACGTCCCGCCGGTCGCTCGCCCCGGATGCCCCCACGAACCAGAAGTCCGAGCCAGGCAGTTGGCACGGGGCACTCGCCATCCCCTGGTTCACGCCTTCGGTGGAGGTCGTCGTACTGGTGCCGACCGTCCCTGCGGCCAGCGGGCCGGTGCCGGAGATCGACAGCGGCGCCGGCTTGGTGGCGGGCGCGGTCGTCGCGATCTTGCCGCGTACGAGCAGCGATCCGACCGGGTCGGCCTTGGCAGCCAGTGGCGAGATCGTCAGCGGTGCGTCCGTCCCCGACGCGGTCGGCGTACCTTCGGGCAGGACCGGCGCCACCGCGTTGACCATGCTGGTCAGCTTGCCGCCGCCGGCCAGGGCCGGGCAGGACAGCGCGGTACGGTTCACGATCGCACGCGTGGGCTCACCGGCGCCCTCCGGACGCGTGACCGGCTTCTTGGTGTGCGTCACCACGCCGAGCCCGCCGGCGACAGCCATTGCGAGTACGCACGCGACGAGCCGGACGCGCGCGTCCGACAGCAGCCGAATCACTGCGACCTCCTCGCGTGGGTGCCGTGCGGGACCGCGACCGTACGGCGAACGGTCGGCAGGCAGAAGATCAGCGCGATGATCCACGCGAGGATGCCGAGCAACCGCCACAGCGTGTGCGTCTGGTCATGCAACGGCGAGGTGCCGTCCACCTTCGTCCGATCGACCAGCCAAGCCGCGTCGCCGTCGTTCGCGCTGGCGCGGGTGAGGCCGGGCAGCGAATCGAGTGTCGACTGCAGCGTGGGGTCGATCGGGCCGGGCAGATAGACGTAGTCGATCGCCAGTCCGGCCAGTTGACGGCCTTCCTCACCGGTACCGCCGCCACCCAGCGTCGACAGGACCTCTGTGATCGATTTGGTCTGCTCCGGCTTGGGCGCGGCCTCCAGCGACCCCATCCGCGGGCCGCCGTCCTTCACCAGCGAGTACCGCATCGGGCTGCCGGTCTCCTTACGCACCACCAGGATCGACTGGTTGTCCGGCGGATCCTGTGCGTCCACCAGGTACGCCGGGAGGTCCTGCGCCGGCCCACGCCACAGCGGACCGTCCGCACCCCGCACCAGCCAGAACCCGGCCGTCGCGATCGTCGCCACCAGCGCGATGCCGAGGACGCCCCGGACGATGATCTCGGTGGACTTGCCAACCGAGTCCCACGCGACCGTCACCGCGACGATCCAGCCCGCGGTCATCAGGAACATCAGCGGCCCGCTGCCACCACCCAGCCGGCTGGCGATCAACGTCGCCGCCAGACCCGACAAGGCGGCGAACCACCCGAGCACCTCGTACCGCTGCCGCGACTCACGCAGCAGGCTGACCAACGCCACCAGGATCAGCGGTACGGCGAACCATCATGGAGTCGGCGCACCAATCGGCGTACCGGTCAGCAAGTGCGGAAGGCTGTCACCCGGGCCGACTGCGGCAGTAGGTGGTCCACCAGCTTCCTGACCAAGCCGCGACGGGTGCAGCACCAACTGGATCGTCCACGGCAGCACAAGCAACAGACCGAGTACGACGGAGAAGACCAGCTACCGCCCCTGGCGACGCCAACCGAGTCCGAGCACTGCGCCAAGCAGCAGCACAAAGCTGACCAGCAACCCCAGCGCAGGGGTGAACGCGAACAGCACGGCCAGGCAGATCCCTGCGAACCATGCGGCCCGCCAACTGCCCTGGATGACCACACGACGCCGCCGGGCGACTGTATGCACGGCAGCACCGAGCAGCGGCAGCACGATCGCCGCCACACACGTCCCGAGCCGACCCTGCGAGATAGCGCCGTTGGTGAAAACAGCAAGCCCGTACGCCGAAGCGCCCCATGCTCGAGCCACGCGATCGACCACGAACGCTCGCAGCAACGCCCATGCGGCCAAGCCGGCGAGTGGAACAGCGCCGAGCAGTAGCAGGTTCGTCGCACCCGACGGACCGAACATCACCGTCGAGAACGCCCAGAACTGTCCAAGCCAGGCAGGAGGTGTCACGCCAGGCGGAGCAGCCGCGGCGGCATGCCAGAGCGAGCCGAGACTCTCGTGCGAAGGCAGCAACAGGTTGGACCGGAGGACACCGCCACCGATCAGGCTGCGGGCTGCGACGATCGCACCGAGCGTAAGGAAGACCCAAGCGATCAGGAACGGCCGGCGGATCAGTTGCCGACGCCAGCGCGGCTGATCGACGGCGACGCGAGCCGTGGACTTGGCCCGGCGTGCTGTGGTGACGACCTCCTGCTCTTCCGGTTCGTCCGCCCAGGCTTCGCGGATCCGCTCGGAGATCGTGGTGGTCGTCTCCTCCAGGTTGTGCCGTAATGCGTGCACAGACCGGGAGAACAGTCCCTTGATGTCGTCGTACGGGACTCGATCGAGGCTGCGGCGGTTCTTGCGGGCCTGAGTCCACCCGCCCGCCAATATGGTGCCGAGCAGTGCGGTCCACTCGTCCACAGCACCTGATGGCGTCTTGCCGAGGAGGAACCAGAGCGAGCGGAGCAGCGTGCCGAGCAGGAACCGCAGGATCAGCAGTGGCAGCAGTTTGCCGGGCGCATTGGCGAGGACTGTGTAGTAGGCGTTGGCGCGGTCGAGTTGATAGGCGTGCCGTCGCGTGCCGGCCAGTGCGCGCTCACCGGTCGCGGCGGCCTGTGCGTGATAGACGACCGCATCTGGAGCGACGCCGACCTTGAAGCCGGCGCGGCTGGCGCGCCAGCCGAAGTCGATGTCGTCGCGGAACATCGGCAACTTCGGGTCGAAACCGTGCAACGCTTCCCACACGTCGCGACGGACCAGCATGCCGGCCGAGCTGACCGCGAGTACGTTGCGCAGTTGGTCGTGCTGGCCCTGGTCGAGCTCGCCGTTCTCGATCCCGGTGTCGCGGCGGCCGCCGAGCGAGGTCGTCACACCGACCTCGAGCAGCCCGCGGTCGCGCGGCCACAACCGCAGCTTCGGCCCCCAGACGCCGACGTCCGGCGAAGTCGTTGCCTGGAGCAACAGCTTCTCCAAGGCCTTCGGTGCTGGTGCGCAGTCGTCGTGGAGCAGCCAGAGCCACTCGACCACCGGCATGTGACCGTCGTGGCCGTACGGACCGAACGGCGACGGGATGGGTGCGAAGCCGACCGCCTCGAGACCGCGGGCGACCGCCGTACCGAAACCGGTCCGGGCGGACACGCTGACCACGGGCTCGACCCCGGGCATCGCGGCCAGCAGCTCGGCCGTCTCGTCGGTGGAGCCGGTGTCGACCGCGATCAGCCGGTCGGGGCGCGGGTTCAGCGCCCACAGCGACTCGGACAGCCGGGGCAGCCAGGCGGCGCCCTCGTGCCCGACCACGACCGCGGTCACGACATGCCGGACCCGCGGGCGACCCATCGGGTCGTCGGTGTGGTCGGTCGGGAAGTCGACAGAGTCGAAGAACTCCCAGCCGGCCGGAGCTTGTTGTTCCATGCGGAGCAGTGACACCTCAGGGGAAGGAGACGGCTTCGCCGCCTCCGGAGACGCGACGAGGATTCACCATACAAGCCGCGGGCCCCGGCGACGATGTCGAGCCGGGGCCTCACGCGGTTGGTCCTGATTTGGTTGTGGCTGCTCACACGCCGTCGAAGGCGGGGTGGCAGGGCACCCGCACCGTCGATCGGCCGGGCCTCAGACGGCCTTTTTCTTCAGCTTGCGGCGTTCCCGCTCCGACAAACCGCCCCAGATCCCGAAGCGCTCGTCGTTCTGCAGTGCGTACTCGAGGCACTCGCCCCGAACGTCACAACCGAGGCACACCTTCTTCGCCTCGCGGGTGGATCCGCCCTTCTCCGGGAAGAAAGCCTCCGGGTCGGTCTGGGCACACAGCGCCCGTTCCTGCCAGTTCGGCTCCTCCTCGATCGCCTCACCGTCGACAATCGCCATCAGGCCTTCTGTCACGGTACGACCTCCTCGACCCTGTTCGTTCCCCTGTACATGTGGAGTTTGCGGTCCACATGCCTGACCTCGTCCGTCCTGCGCTCTGCAACGGTCCCCGATACCGAGTGTCCAACGAACGACACGGTTGAAATTACATTCCTGCAATCCACGAAAGTCAAGCTGTGGTCTGCTATTGGCGGCATCCGCAACACGGCTGCAAAACAACGGGAGGCCTGTGTACACAGGCCTCCCGGTTCCGTGCGGTACCCCGTGAAACGCATCGAAAACATCTTTCGACGCAGATTCGGCAAGGGCTTGCTGCGATGGCTGGTCCGATCAGGACGGCTGCGACCACCAACCCTGCTGCCCCTGACCCTGCTGGTCGTCCTTCTCGGGCTCGGAAACCCGTGGATCCACACGGGTTTCGTCGGCCGCCTCGGTGGCCGGCGGCTGCTGCTCCTGCGGCGGTTCGGGCAGCGGCTCAGGCGACGGACCGTCGTCGGCCGACGCCGGCCAGGCCTGCTCGCTCTGCCACGACTGCGGAGCCTCTGGCTGCGCTTGCTCACTCTGCGGCCACGCCTGTGGGGCTTCCGGCTGCGCCTGCTCCTGCTGCCCAGACTCCGGAAGCACAGAATCTGGCAGCACCGACTCCGGCTGCACGGGCCATTCCTGCTGGGCGTACTCCTGGCCTGCCCACTGCTGCTGACCGGCGTCGGCACCGCTCCACTGCTGCTCCTGCGGCCACTGCTGGCCCTGGTCCTGACCGGACCATTGCTGCTGGGCTTCTGCGCTCCACGCCTGCGTTGGCTCGGCGGTCTGGGGCTCGCCGGACCACGCCTGCTCGGCCGGCTGCTGCTGCGCTTCGGCCTCGCCGGCGGACCAGTTGTGCTGCTCGCCCTGGTTCCAGGCCTGCTCCTGCGGCCACTGCTCGCCCTGCGCCGCCGCGTAACCACCGGCCGCACCCGCAGCTGCTGCACCGTAAGCACCGCCGTACTGACCCTGGCCCTGGTCGTACTGTCCGTAACCGGTCTGCGGCTGCTGCTGGCCGTAGCCGCCCTGCTGCTGCCCGTACGGCGCCTGCTGTCCGTACTGACCGCCGTACTGACCCTGCGGCGCGAACTGACCGGGCTTCGGTGCGCGGACCGGGGCCGGCAGGGCCTGGTAGGTCTTGAGGATGTAGAGACCGGCGGCGCCGTACAGGGCGAGGCCGCCGATGGCGTAGATGAAGCCGACGATCTTCAGGCCGGCGGTGCTCGTCTCGGCGAAGCCCGCGAAGGCGGTGATCAGGCCGAGCAGCGCGACCACGCCGGTGAGGACGAGCGAGGCGAGGGCGACGGTACGCGCGTTGGGAGTGCGCTCACCGCCTTCGCTGACCAGCCAGACCGACCCGGCCAGCGAGAAAAGGAGCACCAGCGCGGTCAGCCCGGGCGGGGTGAGCGTGCCCTGCACGCCTCCGGCGGCGGCGGTGAATCCAGCGCCGCCGACGAACAGCCGGATCAGCGAAGCCAGCGCGATCAGGCCGGCGAAAATGAGCAGGGCATACGCGACCGGCTCTCTGAGCTTGTTGGTTGCGTCGGTGACCACGAGGGCTCCTCGGGATGTTGGGGGGCCGATCAACTACGGAGTCGACACTTATCTGACTCTCGGCAGCATAGTCGTGCGGTGGTCCGCCGCATTGACGACTCGTGCAGACTCTTCCCATGCGATTGACAGTGCTGGCCGGTGGCATCGGCGGGTCCACCTTCCTGCGCGGGCTGCTCAAGGCCCGGCCGGACGCCGAGATCACCGTGGTGGGGAACACCGCGGACGACATCACCCTGTTCGGGCTCCGGGTCTGTCCGGACCTCGACACAGTGATGTACACGCTGGGTGGCGGCATCTCGAAGGAGCGCGGCTGGGGCCGCGAGGACGAGACCTGGGTGATCAAGGAGGAACTGGCCGCGTACGGCGTGGAGCCGACCTGGTTCGGGCTCGGTGACCGGGACGTGGCGACGCACCTGGTCCGGACCCAGATGCTGGACGCCGGCTACGGCCTGACGGCGGTGACCGAAGCGCTCTGCGCGCGGTGGAAGCTGCCGGTCCGGCTGCTGCCGATGAGCGACGACCGGGTCGAGACGCACGTGGTGGTGGACGATCCGGAGCAGCCCGGCCGACGCAAGGCGATCCACTTCCAGGAGTACTGGGTCCGCTGGCATGCGGAGATCCAGAGCCACCAGATCGTCGCGGTCGGTCAGGAGAAGGCGAAGCCCGCGCCCGGCGTGCTGGACGCCATCGCGGACTGCGACGTGCTGATCCTGCCGCCCTCGAATCCGGTGGTCTCCATCGGCACCATCCTCGGCGTACCGGGGATTCGTGAGGCGGTTCGGGAGACGTCGGCGCCGGTCATCGGGCTGTCGCCGATCATCGGCACCAGCCCCGTCCGCGGCATGGCCGACAAGGTGCTCGCCACGGTCGGCGTGGCCTCGACCGCGTCTGCCGTGGCCAGGTACTACGGCGCCCGCGCGTCTGGCGGCGTACTGGACGGCTGGCTGATCGACACCTCGGACGCGATGCAGGCCGATTCGATCGCCGGAGCCGGAATTCACGTCCAGGCCGTGCCGTTGTGGATGACTGACGAGACCACAACCGCCGCCATGGCCGACGCGGCGCTGAACCTCGCGGAGGCAGTCCGGCGATGAGGAAGCACCTGGAGATCTACCCGGTCACCAGCCTGCCCGAAGTGGCCGCCGGTACGGACCTGGCCGGGCTGATCGGCGACGAGGCGGACCTGCGCGACGGCGACGTCGTCTCGGTCACGTCGAAGATCGTCAGCAAAGCCGAGGGACGCCTGACCACCGGCACCCGGCGCGAGGCCGTCGACGCCGAACTCGTCCGGGTCGTGGCGCAGCGCGGCGACACCCGGATCGTGCAGACCCGGCACGGCCTGGTGATGGCGGCCGCGGGAACCGACACCTCCAACACGGCTCCCGGCACGGTCCTGCTGCTCCCGGTCGACCCGGACCACTCGGCCCGGCAGCTCCGGATCGCTTTGAAGGAGCGGTACGACGTCAACGTCGGTGTCATCATCACCGACACCCTCGGCCGCCCGTGGCGCAACGGCCAGACCGACCTGGCCATCGGCGCCGCCGGGGTCAGGGTGATCGAAGATCTTCGCGGTACGGCGGACAGCCACGGCAACATCCTCGCGGTGACCGAGCCGGCCTTGGCCGACGAGATCGCGAGCGCCAGCGAACTGGTGAAGGGCAAGGCGGACGGCGTGCCGGTTGCCGTGCTGCGTGGGCTGGAGGACGTCGTACTGCCGATCGGGGAGCACGGGCCGGGCGCGCGGGCGTTGGTGCGGGATGCCGAGTTCGACATGTTCAGCCTGGGTACCCGCGAGGCGGCGCGGGCCGCCGTACTCGAGCGGCAGGCGCCGGCTGGGCCGCGTGAGGTGGATCCATCCCTGTGGGACGGGCTGCTGGACGAGGTCGAGGATGTTCACATCGAGCTGCTCGACAACGCCGCCACGGTCTTCGGCGACGAACCCGTCGCGGTCGGCGTGATCGCCGAGCGGCTCGCCGTACTGCTGCACGCGGAGGGTTACGGCGTCACGGTTCGCACCGGGCCGGGCACTGAGGCCACGGTCACGTTCGGCTCACGGTCGCGATAGCTTTTAGGGAAGTTCTCAGGCGGGCTGCGTACACTGCATGCGCACGGCGGCGCCTCGGCCGCCCCGATCCGGGAAGACCAACACTGTGGGTAAAGCCTCGACGCAGAAGCAGTCGCGCCGCGAGATGATCGAGAAGATGCAGCGGGACCAGGCCCGGGCGGACCGGAACCGGACCCTGCTGATCGTGATCGCGTCGATCGTGGTCGGGCTGGCGATCATCGCGTACCCGGCGATCCGGCTGGTCCAGGACTCCCGGACGAAGAACCAGGCGATCTCCGAGCTCGGTGTGTCCGCCTCGGCCGCGTCGTGCGACGCACCCACCGACGACAAGGCCGGCGGCACCCAGGACCACAAGCCTGAGGGCACCGTCATCAACTACTCGGTCTCCCCGCCCTCGTCCGGCCCGCACGACCCGGTCTGGGCGCCGTTCGGGAAGAAGTTCTACACCCTGGACGACCGCCCGCAGATCGCGAACCTGGTGCACAACCTGGAGCACGGCTACACGATCCTCTGGTACAAGAGCAGCCTGCCGAAGGACCAGGTCGACCTGATCGAGAAGATGTCCAAGGGCAAGCTGCCGGACAGCTCGCGGGGCAAGTTCATCGCCGCGCCGTTCCGGGAGACCGACGGCAAGGCGTGGCCGGACGGCAAGAACATCGCCTTCTCGCACTGGAGCGGCAACGCGGCCGGGGCGACGGATGCCTTCGGCCACCGGCAGTTCTGCGGCTCGGTCAGCGGCGAGGCCCTCACACAGTTCATGGACAAGTACCCGGCCACCGACGCCCAGGAACCCAACGGCGGCTGAGGTTTCAGCACGTACGACGAACGCCCCCGAACGGACAGCTCCGTTCGGGGGCGTTCGTCGTCATCAGATGTAGCGGGTGGCGTGGTCTGACTGCACCTGGGCGACGAGGTCTTTGATGCGCTCGCCGTCGGCGAGCGGGCAGACCATGGTGACGTCCTTGGTGTGCACGATGATGTGGCCGCGCAGGCCGACCGCAGCGATCAGGTGGTCGGGGTCGTCGGTGACGATCACGTTGTCGTGCGAGTCGAGCAGGCAGCTGAGCGACTGACCGTCATGACGGTTGCCGCGGGCATCGACCTCGTACGTGCCGGCCAGCGCCGCCCACGACCCGACGTCCAGCCAGTGCACCGGCATCGGTACGACGACCACGTCCGCATCCACCTTGCCCTGGGAGGCCGGCTCCATCACCGCGTAGTCGACGCTGATCTTGCGCAGGTTCGGGTAGATCTCGGCCAGGGTCGCATCGCGCGACGGGCTGTCCCAGACAGCGGCAACCTGGCGCAGTTGCGCGGCGGACGCGGGCAGCAGGTCGTCGAGCACGCTGAGCACCGTCTCGGCCCGCCAGACGAACATGCCGGAATTCCACCAGAACCGCCCGGTGGCCAGGTACTCCTCGGCCGTCGCGCGGTCCGGCTTCTCGCGGAACCGGTCGACGAGGAAGGCCTTCGTGCCCTCGATCGCGTCACCGCGTTCGATGTACCCGAGCCCGGTGTGCGGGTGGGTCGGCTCGATCCCGAACGTCACCAGCGACCGGGACCGCTGCTCGACCAGCTCGAAGCCGGCTTCGATCGCGGCCCGGAACTCCTCCTCGGGCGTGATCAGGTGGTCCGACCCGACGATCGCCAGTACGGCGTCAGGGTCGTTGCGGGCGACGACCGCGGAGGCCAGGCCGACCGCGTTCGCGGTGTCCCGGCCGACCGGCTCGCCGATGATGTTGTGCTCGCCGAGCTCCGGCAGTTCCTCGCGGACCAGTTCGGTGTGCGCGGCGACCGTGCACACGTAGATGTTCGCGGGGTCGACGAGCCCCTGCAGGCGGTTGTACGCCACCCGCAGCAGCGAGTTGCCCGCCGCCAACGGCAGCACCTGCTTGGGCTTGTCGGCCCGCGACAACGGCCACAGGCGCGTCCCCGAACCACCGGCCAGGATCACCACGTTTCGCATGAGGAGAGACCTTACCGGGAGTCGTCAGGGACCGGCGGCAGGCGGAGATGCGCCAGGTCGGGTGGGACCGGCGTACTGGGTCGCCAGAAGGTGTCGGATTCGCCGTCGAGCGCGGTTGCGGGGGCATCGGTGAGGCGGAAGCGGTCGCGCAGGCGGCCGTAGAAGTCGGTGGGACCGAGCCGGACCAGCCGGAGGCGTCGCGGTGATCCGTAGACGCCGATCCAATCGCCCGGATCGAGCACCCCACGCAACTGCCCGTCGATGCTGACCGCGGCCTGGCCCGAGTGCGGCAGCACCCGCAACGCGATCGGCTCGTCCGGCGCGGCAACCACCGTGCGGTTGAAGGTCATGTGCGGAGCGACCGGCGTGAACACGATCGCTTCCGTGTTCGGCGACAGGATCGGCCCACCGGCCGCGAAGCTGTACGCCGTCGACCCGGTGGGCGTCGCCACGATCACCGCATCAGCCGAGTACGACGCCAGCAGCCGACCGGCCAGGTACACACCAAGCGCCACCTGGTGATCCCGGGCCAGCTTCTCCAGCACGACGTCGTTCAGCGCGGTCACATCCAGAGCAACACCCCAGCCGTCGCCTTCGGTGGCCTCCGGGCGGACGGTCGGCGGCGGCAGAGCCGGGCCGTGTCCGTAGCGCAGCAGGGACTCGATGC
>WNGA01013249.1_pt1 | contig 11460 bp, 10 predicted proteins | sample 5400061 | NCBI WGS metagenome assembly WNGA01 (sample SAMN13153366, study PRJNA577476) | soil metagenome | isolation source: 100 cm soil or saprolite under grassland replicate 2 | place: USA:California | collected 2016-06-15
GGCGACGCGCGAGCTGCTCGCGCTGCCGCACGGCGTCTGGCACGTCGCTGCAGAGGGCGAGTGCTCCTGGGCGGAGCTCGCGCGTGCGATCTTCGAGGAGGCTGGTCTCGAGTGCCGCGTGCGCGAGATCTCGAGCGAGGAGCTGGGCCGGCCGGCCCCGCGGCCCGCGTACTCGGTCCTCCGCAGCGAGCGCAACGGCGCCCCGCGCCTCCCGCACTGGCGCGAGGGCCTGCGCGCCTGCTTGCAGCGCCTCTAGCGCCAGGCCGCCTCGTCCACCGGCGCGCGGTCGCGGAGCGGCTCCCACCAGTCCCGGTGGTCGGCGTACCAGCGCACGGTCTCGGCGAGCCCGTCCTCCCAGCCGATCTCGTCGCGCCAGCCGAGCTGCCCGCGGATCTTCGACGACTCGAGCAGGTAGCGGCGGTCGTGGCCAGGCCGGTCGGGGACGATCGTCTTCAGCGAGGCGTCCTTGCCGGTCAGCTCGAGCACCGCGTCTGCGACGTCCTCGATCGAGCGCTCGATCCCCGAGCCGACGTTGTACGTCTCGCCCGGCTCGCCCCGGTCGAGGACGAGCTCGATCGCGCGGCAATGGTCGAGGACGTGCAGCCACTCACGGCGGTTCGCCGTCGACGCGTACAGCGGCAGCGGCCGCTCATCGAGCGCGTTGGTCGTGAAAAGCGGGATTACCTTCTCCGGGAACTGGTACGGCCCGTAGTTGTTCGAGCAGTTGGTGATCGTCGCCGGCAGCCCGAAGGTCTCGAAGTACGAGCGGACGTAGTGATCGGCCGCCGCCTTGGAGGCGTTGTACGGCGTGCGGGGGCGGTACGGTGACTCCTCGGTGAACGCCTCGCCGCTGTCGAGCGGCAGGTCGCCGTAGACCTCGCAGGTCGAGATGTGATGGAAGCGGCTCACCCCGTGCCGCCGCGCCGCCTCGAGCAGCAGCTGGGTCCCGAGGACGTTCGTGCGCGCGAAGAGCCCCGGATCCTGGACGGCCAGGCTGTTGTGCGACTCGGCGGCGAAGTTGACGACGACGTCGACCTCGTGCTCCGCGAGCGTCTGCTCCGCGAGCTCGAAGTCGCCGATGTCGCCCTGGACGAACGGCACCCCGTCCGGGATGTTCTCGCGGACGCCGGCGTAGGTCAGCAGGTCGTAGGCGACGAGCTCGTCGTCCGGCCGCCGCTCGAGCCAGTAGCGAACGAAGTTCGAGCCGATGAAGCCCGCGGCGCCGGTGACGAGAACCCGCACGCGCGCCAGTCTAAGGCGCTCGCTTGCGACGCCGACCAAGGAGGCCGTGCCGGCTCAGCCGGTGCGGCCGTCTATCGCACCGTTTGGTAAAGCGGGCATGTGTCCGTCTAGGCCACTCGCCTCGGAGGATCGAGCTTCCGCAAAGAGTGTTGGGGTTTTCTGTAAAGAAGTGCCTAAATTGCGTACCGAGTGCGCTACCCTCAGAGCCTCCGGCGCGCGGCCGGCCACGCGCGGTGGCCCCCGCGGCGAAGGCGTTGTCCAGCCCATGGTCACGAAACTCGCAGCAACCGTCCTCGCAGCACTCGGGCTCATGACCGGCGCCCCGGCTCAGCATGCCTCGCACTCGACGGCCGCAAAGCGTGCACACGCGGTCATGAGGCCGCGCTCCCAACCCCTTCCGGTCGTGTTCGTCACGGGTCACGGCTGGGGCCACGGCGTCGGCCTCGCCCAGTACGGGGCGTACGGGTACGCGCTGCACGGCTGGGGCTTCGACAGGATCGTCGACCATTACTTCCCGGGCACGACGCTCGATCAGACGCAGCGCCACAGCGTGCGCGTTCTGCTCCTCCCGAACGCGAGGCGCGTGGTCGTGTCGTCGGGCTCTGACTTCAGCGTCCGCGACGGCGCCGGCAAACGGCACGACATGACCGCGGGCTCGTACACGGTCGGTCCCGACCTGAAGGTGAGGGTCGCCGGTGCGCAACGTCCCCGAGCGCTCCCGGGACCGCTCTTCTTCCTGCCGGGTGCGGAGCCGGTCTCGCTCGGGAGGCGCGCATACCGCGGCTCGCTCCGCCTGAAGTCGTCCCGCCGCCGCCTCCAGGTCGTGAACGTGGTCGGCCTCGAGCCGTACCTCTGGGGCGTCGTCCCGTCGGAGATGCCGAAGCGCTGGCCCGCGGAGGCGCTGGCCGCACAGGCCGTGGCAGCCCGCAGCTACGCGCTCGCCCACCTCCATCGCGGCGACTTCGACCTCTACTCCGATACGCGCAGCCAGGTCTACGGCGGGATCGCCGCCGAAGCGCCGAGCACGACGTCCGCCGTCAACGAGACCGCCGGCCAGGTCGCCCTCTACGACAGCGAGGTCGCAGACACGTTCTTCTTCTCCAGCTCGGGCGGCCGTACGGCGAACGTGCAGGACGTCTGGGCGGGCTCCGACCCGGTCCCCTACCTGGTCTCGGTCCAGGATCCCTACGACACGCTCTCGCCCTACCACAACTGGGGCCCGCTGCGCTTCGGCTCGTCCATGATCGCGAAGCGCCTGCGCGTGCCGGGACAGGTCGTCGACTTCCGCGCCGACGTGGCTTCATCGGGACGCGTTCGCACGATCACCCTCGTCGGGCGGAACGGCGAGCGCACAGTGACCGGCTCCGCGGTGCGGGCGGCCCTCGGCTTGCGCTCGACCTGGTTCCGGCTGGGGTTGCTGAGCCTCGTCGGGCCGGGCAGTCCGGTCGTCTATGGGTCGCCGGCACGGCTAACGGGTACGACGCGTGGTGTGCGCAGCGTGACGCTCGAGGCGAAGGCCTACGGCGCGGCGTGGAAGGCCGTGGGGCGGCTGCGCGTCGTCAACGGCGCCGTCGCCGCGCGGGTGAGACCGCGGCTCACCACCGACTACCGCCTTCAGAGCGGAGGGTTCCGCAGCGGCGTCGTGCGCGTGGCGGTGGCGCCGCTCGTGCGGCTCTCCGCCGGTCAGGACGGAGTCTCGGTCTCGGGCACGGCGCGGCCGCTGTTGCCCGGGGCGTCGGTCGAAGTCCAGCGGCTCGAGTCCGGCGCCTGGCAGACGGTGGGTACGACCGCGATTGACGCCAACGGCGCGTTCGCGGTCCAGGTCGACCTGCGGCCGGGTAGCTACCGAGCGCGGGTCGTCGCCGGGCGCGGCTTCGCCGTCGGCATCTCGGAGACGATGGTGGTGACGCAATGAGGCGCGTGGTCACAGTCGGCGCGGCGATGGTCGGCCTGCTGGTCGTTCCGACCTCGGCTCAGGCGTTCAACCCGAACGACCCGCTCGCCCCGAAGCAGTGGTACCTGACCCAGGACCGCGCGTTCGACGCGTTCAGCGAGGTTCCGGATCTTCCGCCCGTGCGGGTCGCGGTCATCGACTCAGGAGTCGATCTGTCGCACCCGGAGCTCCAGGGCCGGATCGTGCGCATGCGCAACTTCGTCGGCGATGGCACACCCGTCGACGAGCAGGGCCACGGGACGTTCGTGGCCGGCGAGATCGCGGCCGCGGTCGACAACGCGCGCGGCATGGCCGGGCTGGCTCCCGCGGCCCGGCTGCTCGTGGCCAAGGTCGTCCGCGAGGACGGGACGGTCTCGCCGCGAGCGGAAGCGAGGGCGATCCGCTGGGCGGTCAACCGCGGCGCCAGGGTGATCAACGTGAGCCTCGGCGGAGTCCGCGACCCCGCGGACCGGCATCACACGGGCTTCTCCGTGGTCGAGCAGCGCGCGGTCGACTACGCCGTCGCGCAAGGAGCGCTGGTCGTCGCCTCGGTCGGGAACAACCCGTATCCGGGCGGCAATCCCTGGCGCTTTGCCGCGTACCCGGCGGCGCTGCCGCACGTACTCGGTGTCGGCTCGTACGGCAAGGACGGTGACGTGTCGCCGTTCTCCAACCGCGACACCGTCTACGTCGATCTCGTCGCACCCGGCGAGGACGTGTTCTCGCTCTTCCCGCGCGCGCTGACGTCCAAGAACGTCGCGTGTCCCGAGCAGGGCTACTCGAGCTGCGGCCCCAAGGAGTACCGGCACGCGGCCGGAACGTCGTTCTCCGTCCCGCAGGTCTCGGCGGCCGCGGCGATGCTGTTCGCGCTGCGCCCGTGGCTGCAGCCCGACCAAGTCTCGGAGATCCTCGAGCGCGTGGCCGCATCGACCTCCACGACGACTGGCTGCGGCGCCTGCCTCCCGGGGCGCGATCCGCTGACCGGCTGGGGCAGGCTCGACATCACGGCGGCCATCCGTGCGCTCCGGAATGGGCGCGTTCCGGCTCCGGACACCGGCGAGCCCGACGACGACGTCCTGCTCGGGCAGCCGATCAACGGGCGCGTGGCCCGGGTGCAGGCCACGATCGACTACTGGGACGATCACAGCGACATCTACCGCGTGAAGCTGAGCCGCGGTCAGAGGATCTCGGTCGTGGCGCGCTCGGGCCCGAGCGCGGACATCTCGCTCGCGCTGTGGAAGCCCGCCCTCGGGTCGCTCGCGGGCAGGCGCCCGGGGTTGCGCGCCAGGCGGTCGGTGCATCCGCCCGGCGTGACGGAACGGCTCGCGTACCGCGCTCGCAAGGGCGGCTGGTACTCGCTCCAGGTCGTCTCGGCCCGGCCCGGCGCGGGACAGTACTCGCTGAACGTCCGGCGTTCTCGCTAAGCGCCTAGAAGCTCGTCGTCCGGGACGTCCCGGATCCTGCGCGCGGGATTGCCTACCACGACCGCGCGCGCGGGCACGTCTCGGAGCACGACCGCGCCGGCGCCGACGAACGCCTCCTCGCCGACCTCGATCCCGGGCAGGAGGATCGCCGCTCCGCCGATCCGGGCCCCGCGGCGGATCGTCGGCCCGCGCCGCAGCTCGTGGCGCCGCTCGGTCCGGCCCATGAAGTTATCGTTGGTCGTCACGACGCAGGGCGCTACGAACACGTCCTCCTCGAGCGTCGAGTAGGCGGTGATGTAGGCCTCCGCCTGGATCTTCGTGCGGGCGCCGACCGCTGTGTCGTTTTCGATCAGCGAACCGCGCCCGATGACGACGTCGTCTCCGATCGAGCAGCGCTCGCGAACGCACGCCTGGTCGCCGACGACCACCCGTTCGCCGATCTTGGTGCCGGCGAAGACCACTGCTCCGGTCGAGACGACTGTGCCGGCCCCGAGCTCGAGCGGCGGCAGCTCCTCGCGAGCGGCAGTAGAGCGTGGGGAAAGGGTCGGCTGCTTGCCGACAACGGCGTAGTCGAGGATCCGGCAGCCCTCGCCCACAACCGTCCCCGGATAGACGATCGCGGTGTCTGCGACCTCTGTCACGCGGGGGCGGCGACGAGCGACGTCTGCAGCTGCTCGAGCGCCTGCACCACCGCGAGACCGTCCTGCGCGGGGCGACGGCGATCACCATTTCCGGCGACGAGTTCGAGAAAGTGTCGGCACTCGATCCGGAGGGGCTCGTCGTTCGGGATCTTGGGGCTGAAGATGTCGCCCGTCCGCGTCTGCCATTCGCCCCAGGTCTCCGACGGCTGCCAGGGGCCCTTCTCGTAGATCGTCACCTTGCGCTCGAGCTCCATGTCGTCGAAGACGACCATCTTCTCCTTCCCGACCACGGTGATCTTCCGCATCTTGTGCGGGTCGAGCCAGGAGAGGTGCATGTGCGCGATCTTCCCCGACGGGAAGCGCAGGTAGCAGAAGACGATGTCCTCGACGCCCGGGGTCAGGAACGAGCTTCCGTGCGCCCACATCTCGGAAGGCTCCTCCTGGAGAAGGTAGAGGATGACCGAGAGGTCGTGGACGCCGAGCGAGAGGAGCGCGTTCTCGTGCTTCCGGATCACGCCCAGGTTCTGACGGTTCGAATACACGCACAGGACGTCGCCGAGCTCTCCTGAGTCCACGAGGCGCTTCAGCGCGTTCACGGCGGGGTGGTAGAGGAGCAGGTGGCCCGGCATGAGGACGAGGTCGCGCTGCTCGGCGAGCTCGCAGAGCTCCTCCATCTCGCCGGCCCGCATCGCAGGCGGCTTCTCCACGAAGACGTGCTTCCCCGCCTCGAGCCCGAGCTTCGCGAGCTCGTAGTGTGTGACGACGGGCGTCGCTACGACCACCGCCTGGAGGTCGGGATCGTCGAGGAGATCCTGGAAGTCGGCGGTCATCCGAGCTTTGGGGTAGCGCGCGCCCAGCTCTCGGCGTGCGGGTTCCTCCTGATCGCACAGCCACGCCAGCTCCGCGAGCTCGTCGAAGTTGCGGGCGAGGTTCTTGCCCCACGCGCCCAGACCGACCTGGCCGATCCGCGTCACAACTTCCAGACTTTTCCGTCCACGCGGCCGTTCCTGCCGGTGGCGTTGCGCAGGTCGACCACCAGCGGCGCCTCGTCCACCACCCAGTCGTAGTCGATCGACGAATGCGCCGTCACGATCACGACGCAGTCGTGCTCGCTCGGCTCGAGCGGGACCGACGAGAGGCCCTGCGCACGCAGCTCCGGAACGTGTGGATCGTGGTACGCGACCTCGGCCCCGGCGTTGCTCAGGAGTTCGATCAGCTTGAGTGCCGGCGACTCGCGCGTGTCCTGAACGTCGGCCTTGTAGCTGACGCCGAGGATCAGCACCTTCGAGCCCTTGAGCGAGCGCTCGCGGCCGTGGTTCAGCGCCTGGGAGATCACCGAGCGGCAGAAGTACGGCATGTTCGCGTTGACCTTGCCTGCCAGCTCGATGAACTCGGTGTAGAAGTCGTACTGGCGGGCTTTCCAGGCGAGGTAGAACGGGTCGACCGGCAGGCAGTGGCCGCCGAGGCCCGGCCCCGGCTCGAAGCGCATGAAGCCGAACGGCTTGGTCGCCGCCGCGTCGACGATCTCCCAGACGTCGAGATCCATCCGGTCGCAGAGCTGGGCGAGCTCGTTGACGAGCGCGATGTTGACCGAGCGGAAGATGTTCTCGAGCAGCTTCGTCAGCTCCGCGGCCTCCGGCGACGAGACGGGTACGACCGTGTCGAGCGCGCCCTCGTACAGCTCGACGGCCCGCTTGGTGCAGGCCTCGGTCAGGCCGCCGACCACCTTCGGTGTGCTCTTCGTCGTCCAGTCCTCGCGGCCCGGATCGACGCGCTCGGCGGAGAAGGCGAGGTGGAAGTCCTCGCCTGCTTTGAGGCCGCTCTCCTCGAGGATCGGCAGCATGCGCTCCCGGGTCGTACCCGGATAGGTGGTCGACTCGAGCACGATGAGGTGGCCATTGCGCAGCCGGCCGGCAACGCCTCTCGTCGCGTCGAGTACGATCGAGAGGTCGGGCTCGCGCTGTGCCGAGAGGGGCGTCGGGAGGGCGATCAGGATCGCGTCGGGCTCGCGCACAGCGTCGTAGTCGCTGGTCGCGCTGAGGAGGCCGGCGTCCACGAGCTCGCGCAGGGTCTCCGAGGAGACGTCGTCGATGTAGCTCTCCCCGCGGTTGAGCTGCTCGACGCGCGCGGGCTGGGCCTCGACGAGCAGGACAGAACGCCCGGCCCGGCCGAAGGTCTCTGCAAGCGGGACGCCGACGTAGCCGGCCCCGACGATTGCGATCTCAGGCTTCATGCCGGCGCAAGCGTATACAGCGCGTCAGCGATCCTTTCGGCCGCGTGGCCGTCGCCGTAGAGAGGCGGCGCGTCCTCGGGGAAGCGCGCGTCGGCGAGCGCCTGTGCGAGCTTGTCGGGCTCGGCGAGCGTGTTTGCGCCGGCCAGAACGGTGTCGACCCACTCGGTCGAGGGCCGCAACGTGATGCACGGAGTGCCCAGCCAGTAGGCCTCTTTCTGGAGGCCGCCGGAGTCGGTGACGACGCGGGCTGCGCCCGAGACGAGCGCGAGCATCTCCAGGTAACCGACCGGCTCGATCGCCTCGATGCTCGGAGCGAGCTGGATCGCGTGCTCGGCGATCACCTTCCGCGTTCGCGGGTGGACCGGGAAGACGAAGCTCCACCCGCTGGAGCCGACCGCCTCGAGCAGGCGGCGCAGCCTCCCCGGCTCGGTATTCGCCTGGCGGTGGATCGTGAGCGCCGCGTAGGGCTCGGGCCGCTCGACGGATGCGCGCTTTCGCGCGATTGGAGAGAAGAGGCGCGTCGCGTCGGCCATCACGTCGCCGACGACCTCGGCCCGGCCCGCGACACCCTCGGCGGCGAGCGTCTCCCGCGAACGCTCGTCCGGGCAGAGGAGGAGCTGCGCCAGCCGGTCGGTCTCGATCCGGTTGCGCTCCTCGGGCATCGACAGGTCGCCGCTGCGCAATCCGGCCTCGACGTGGGCCAGCGGCAGTCCCTGGCCGGCGGCCGCAAGCGCGCCGGCGAGCGTCGAGTTGGTGTCCCCGTAGACCAGCACCCAGTCCGGCCGTTCGGCGGCGAGTCCCTCCTCGATCGGCGGCCGCATGACCTCCGGATCCGCGGTCCGCAGGTCGAGCCGGTAGCGCGGCTCGTCGAGCCCGAGCTCCTCGAAGAAGATCTGCGAAAGCTCGCGGTCGTAGTGCTGCCCAGTGTGGACGGCGACCTCCTCGAAACCCTGCTTCCGAAGGGCCACGGAGGTGGGTGCAGCCTTGATGAATTGCGGCCGGTTCCCGACGATCGAGACGATCTTCACGCGGGCTACACTACGGCGCCCAGGGCCGTTAGCTCAGCTGGTAGAGCAGGGGACTCTTAATCCCAAGGTCGCAGGTTCGATCCCTGCACGGCCCACCACGCCTAGCAGCGGCGCGTCGCGCCGCTGCTCGCTTCACGGGGGAAACCCGGTTTCCCCCGTGAGCCCCCTCGTCATGTTCACGCGCTCCCCGCGGAGAACGCAAGGACACCGACCCTGGCCGTTGTGAGCCGCGCCCGCCATGTCGGTCGCGGCGGCGATGTGCTACCCGCTCGATGAGCGCGATGCGATGAAGTGATCCCAGAGGCCCCACCGATTTTCAGGGTACGGCAACCGCGGACAGGCCGAGCCACGACGCCAGGGCCTCGAGCTCGGCCTTCACCGCCGTCTTCGTGGCGCGGGTGAAGCGGACGTCCTCGTGGATCGCGTGCACCTCGAGCACGGCGCGCTTCCGGTCGGCGGTGGCGTCCACCTTGCCGATCAGCTGGTCCTCGTGGAGCACCGGGAGTGCGAAGTACCCCCACCGCCGCTTGTCCTTCGGCTTGTACATCTCGAGCACGTATTCGAAGTCGAACAGCTCCTGCGCCCGCGCCCGGTCGTAGACCAGCCGGTCGAACGGGGAGAGCAGGCCAGTCCGCCCCTCGAAGTCGCCGTCGAGCGCCTCGGGATCAACCCGCCACTCGCCGGCCACACCCTCGACGCACGCCGGCACACCGGCGTTCCCGACGTCGATCGGCTCCAGCGGCATCTTCGGCCCCTTCGCGCGGGCGATGCCCAGCGATCGCAGCCGGCGCTCGTTCTTCACCCGCTGCGCCTCGTCGACGGACGGAACGTGCACGTCGGTCGGGTAGACCCGCTCCGGCAGGTCCCACAACCGCTCCCGCCCGACGCGGCCGGCGATCGCGACCTCTCCGCGCATGATCAGAAACTCCAGCATCTGGGTCACGTTCCTGTTGTTCGTCCACCCGCTCGACGCCCACGGCACGACCGAGGTGTCGGGTATGTCGCGTGACGTCAGCGGGCCGGACTCCCCGAGCCGCCCGAGGATGTCGCGCCTGAAGGAGTCGTTCGCGCTAAACCAGGCCCGCGAGCGCTCGTACGTTGGAAAGTCCGCGGCGCCGGCGAGGCAGAGGCCCACGTCGCTGATGGGCCGGATCAGAGCATCGAGCTCGAACAGGGTCCGGTCCTGCTCCAGCGCCTGCTTGAGGTCAGCGGGCCGATACCCCGAGCCGAGCCGGCTCCAGGCGACCAGGTCTGCGGCCGGAGCGATCGCCGCCGTCGGGTCAATCTGCAGGAACGTCAGGTGGTTGACGGCCTCGAGCAGATCGGTGGGCCGCTGCGCGTCGAGGAGCTGGGCGCGGACGGCGATGCGGCGGGCCTCGGCCCGGCTCAGGCGGAGGACGGACACGGCCGGAGGCTAGCGACGCGGCGAAGAAAAACCCAGAGCGGCCGGTCGGCCGCTCTGGGTCAAGCCTCAAACGGTTGGGCCTAGTACGGCGGGGGGCCCTCGTCTGGGTACGGGCCGCGCCTGCGCGACCAGTAGCCGGGGCCTGCCCACGACGACCAGAAGATCATCGAGAGCACACCGCCGACGATCCCGACGATGAGCAGGATCCAGCCGACGGTGTGGATGTTCACGCCCGACACGTCGGCGTTCACAGCCCACGCGAGGATCGCACCCGCTGCAATCAGAAGCAAACTAACTCCGAGTCCCATTCAACCTCCTTGTTTGGCGCGCTTGTACCCGTTTGAACTACCGCTCAACCATCCTCGTTGCAGGCGTTTCGAGGGCCGCCGCTTCCCTGTGCGGGCATATCTCGCCGTCCAGTAGTCTCGATGCCGGTGCGCAGGGGATCGATCGTCCAGCTCGTCGCGATCGGAGTCGCTTGCGGCGCGGGTGCCGCACTGGTCGCGCTTCTGATCCCGTGGCTGCCGCACGCCGCCAGCGAACAGGCGGGCCGGATTGACTTCGTCTTCTGGTTCGTGACCGCGATCTGCATCGCGATCTTCTCCCTGGTCGCGGCCGTGATCCTCTACTCGGTCGTCAAGTTCCGGGCGCAGCCGGACGAGGACGCGGACCCAGTGGACGTTCCCACGAAGCTGCGGATCACCTCGCTGGACGTGAATCACTCGTTCTGGGTGCCGGAGTTCGGCCAGAAGCTGGACGCGGTGCCGGGCTCATGGAACAACCTCCCCGTGACGCCGAACCGTGAGGGCACCTTCCCGGTCATCTGCACCGAGCTCTGCGGCCTCGGCCATGCGCTGATGCGCTCGCGGGCCGAGGTCATGCCCAGAAACGAGTTCGTCGCCTGGGCGAAGGCCCAGAAGAAGAAGCTCGGGGGGCCGGCGGCGACCTCGGGCAAGGCGGTCTTCAGCAACAACGGCTGCGCGAGCTGCCACACCTTCAAGGCCGCCGGAGCGACGGGGAAGGTCGGCCCCGACCTCGATAAGCTGCCCCAGGAAGCGCAGAGGGCCGGCAAGCCGCTGGAGCAGTTCATCCGAGAGTCGATCGTCAACCCGAATGCGTACGTCGAGCCGGGCTTCCCGAAGAACCTCATGCCGGGGACCTTCGCGAGCCTCCCGAAGCCGCAGCTCGACGCGCTCGTGACCTTCCTCGCGGGGGGTAAGAAGTGACCGAGGCCGTCGTCCACGAGCCCCACCTCGAGCACGCCGAGCCCCCGCCGCCCCCGACCGGCTGGCGCCGCCTGCTCGCTCCCGGCTGGCTGCGCGTGCCGTGGATGACGGCGCTCTTCTTCGGCATCGGCGCCGGCATCATGTGCCTCGTCCGCTGGCTCGAGGGCTGGGATCCGGTCTGGGACGGCCAGGTGCTGACGACGGTCGAGCTGAGCGCCGTGCCCTTCGGCTTCCTGGCCGGGATCGGCGGCTTCGACTACTGGGTGCGCTACGCGATCGGCTCGCCGACGCGCCCGGAGGACCACTCCGGCCACGGCGCTCGGAGCTG
>WNGA01013328.1_pt1 | contig 11458 bp, 13 predicted proteins | sample 5400061 | NCBI WGS metagenome assembly WNGA01 (sample SAMN13153366, study PRJNA577476) | soil metagenome | isolation source: 100 cm soil or saprolite under grassland replicate 2 | place: USA:California | collected 2016-06-15
AGCCGGGCGAGGAGTAGGGCCGGTGTTATGTCGACCGCGCATATTTGCCTTCCACCACGTGGAACAGAGCCGATCGGGCATAGACTCGGGCGGTGCGTCATCAAAGGTGAGGTGAGGCATGCGGGTCCATTCCGCACTTCTCGTTGCCGTGGCGTTGACCTCCGGCTGTGCATGGCCGGCTGCGTCGGCCAGGCCTACGCCTCTTCCTTCACCAAGTGCCATCGCCCTCTACGCGAACCTCGTCACAAGGATCGGACCGTTCAACACTCCCGAGGCAGTGGCCGCGGGCTTCGGCTCGATCTGGGTTCCCAGCCACCGGGGCGGCACGCTGTTCCGGATTGACCCGATCACGAATAAGGCCACCGAGATCCACGGCGTTAACGCGTTCGCAACGACCGGCGTCGTCGTGTTCGGGGCCGGCTCGGTGTGGATCGGAGTGTGGCCGGCCACCACTGGCAGGGAGTGGATTCGAGTCGATCCGTCGTCGAACGCCATCACCGCCCGGATCGCAGTTGCCGGTCGGGGTGCGTTCGGCGGCGGCTATCTCTGGTTGTATGACGGTGTCGAGCTCTTCCAGGTTGATCCCGCAACCGACACAGTCATCGACTCGATCAAGGTGACGAAGCCAGATTCGCTGACCGATGTGGCATATGGTGCCGGCTCCGTGTGGGTGGCGACGTTAGAAAGTGGTGTGTTCCGCCTCGATCCGACCACCAAGAAGACAATCGCCCGGATCGATACGGTCGCGTGGTTGGTCGAGTCGGACGGCACGGAGGTGTGGACGGTCGACGTAGCGACCGGATCCGTGAGCAGGATCGATACCATGGCAAACCGTGTCGCAGCTACGGTCGACACGGGGCGCCCTGGGAGCGCAACGGAGGGGGTCTTCGCCAAGATCGTGGGTGGTATTACCCTCGTCTACGGCGTCGGCCTGCTGACCGTCCTGGATACCGCGAGCGCGACGATCGTCAAGCAATACGAGCTATTGCCCGGGGATGGAAGCACTGATGTCGAGGTCGCCTTCGGATCGCTATGGATCGCGAACTTCGGGAACGACGATGTTTCGCGCTTCAGGTGGCCACTAGCTGGTTGACGTCCTGGGCGTCTAGGAGGGCAGCCCGTCGGATTTTTTCGCCGGAACGACGATGGCGAGTTGTCCATCTTTTGCGAAGGTGTAGGTCTTACCCGCCGCAGACGGGTCCGTTGAAGAACCAGGGAATGCACAGCTGCGGTACGAGCGCCGAGGATCGATGTGAGAAGCGCCGGGCCCAGCTTGGCGAACTGAAACAGCGATAGGAAGTACCACTCGGGCCGGGGAATGATCGCCGCGCGTGGATCGGCGGCCTGTCCAAGCTGAAGGAGCGGTTGACCTACGACCGCCAGCAAGCCGAGAGTGACGAGGACGGCCATCGCCAGGATGGGATATGGCCAGAAATGGTCGGGAAAGGATGGATGAGTCTTGCTTTCGGGCATGTCGTCGGTCACCTGACGACCAATCGGCCCGAACAGAAGGCATACCAGCGCGTACGCCGCCAGCATCGGATACAGGACGTGTCCAGGCCTGATCGGGATGCCAGTCGATGCTCGTTTGGGCGCGCTCACCCGGGCTCCGCCGGACCCTGGCGGCGCGCGATCCGGAAGTGGATGTAGAGGAGAAGGCTCATCGCCGCGGGAAGCAGAAAGACGTGCGCCATGAAAAAGCGCGATAAGGTGAAGGGCCCGACGAGCGGCCCACCCTGCACCAGGTATTTGATGAACCCACTCACGCTGTCGGGGAGCGCGGAAGCGCCCGAAATGATGGAAATTTCGCGGGCACGCGCGAGATAGCTGTTGGCGTCCCAGGGCAACAGAGACCCGGTAAAGCTGAAAAGCACGATGACCAGGAAAATGAGCACCCCGACCATCCAGTTCAGCTCCCGGGGTGCCCGGTAGCCACCATTCCAGAAGACGAACGTCATGTGCAGGAGCGCCACCACCAGAAGCAGATTGGCGCCCCAGAAATGAATCCCCCGGATGAGCCAGCCCAGGTAGGCGGTGTGCTGGATGAAGTTGACGCTTGCGTAGGCCGGGGCCGGGCTGCCGGCGCCGTCGGGCACGTAGTAAAGGCCGAGAAGGAAGCCGGTGACGAACTCGACGACGATCAGCGTCACGGCGACTCCGCCGAGGTAGCGGTACATGGCCGTCGCGTAGTTCGGGACGCGGCGGTAGAGCTCCGCGTCTACCGCCTCCACTAATGGGAAGCGTTCGTCAAGCCAATTCACGACCGCGGTTTGCAGACCCAACTAGCTCAGCCCTATCACAGACTAGAACCGAGTTCGAGGATGCTGGGATTCCATCAAATGATTGATTAATAGATAGCGGAGATCTCCTAAGACCCATAGGCCAACAAAAAGGGCTGAGCTACGGGGCCCCGGCGCCAAGGTGGCGTGCTTAGATCAGGACGGGCGCCTTTCCTTCACCACGGGCTTCAGATCGCCCTTCAGCGCATCCTCATACGCGGCCCACAGCACCCCATACGCCGCCACCAGGCCTTCGGGGCGGGGCTGGCTCAGGGCCACCTCGAAGCGCTTTGTGTACGCATGGTCGCCAAGCTCATCTCGCAGCAAGGCCTGAGTCTGCGCCTCCCATTTCGACGCCGACGCGAGGTCCTTGCGCTTCTCAATCATCAGCCGGCCCCGGTTCATCATCTCCTCCAGGCGTGCGACGAAACCGTGCCGGTCGAATCCCTTCGGTGCGCGGGGCGGGCCCTCGCGGCTTACCGTCTTCCATTGGGCCGGGCGGGCGTATGACGGGGCCGAAGCGGAGGGGCGCCAGCCGGCGGCTGCCCGCTGTCGGTCGTACGCCGCGCGCTTAGTGCTGCTGGTCAGAACGTCGTGCGCCAAGTTGATCAACTTCGCGTGCTCGAGCGCGTCCGGATGGTTGCCGCGGTCAGGATGCCAATACTTGAGCTGCCGACGCCAGGCGGCGTGCAACTCTGTCGCCGTTGCGTCAGGCGGGACGCCGAGCACGAAGTAGTAGTCGGCTAAGGGACGGCGGTCGTAAGGCGAGGCCGCACCTCCTTCGTCTCACACACAGAACTCGGCTGTCGAAAGCGCAGTCTCGCACGGCAGGCAGGGCTTGTGGCAAGCCCCCTCGCCAGTGGGATAATGGTTATGGAGACAGGCGTTTTTCGCAACGCTTTGCGCGACTTTGCACACCGCCCTGTACCTCTGCTCCGTGGCGCTTAACTAGGAGGCTGCGGGCATGCCGTATCCCGGCGTGTCCGAGAGAGTCAGAGAGCGTCTGCGTGACGGTGTCAATTGGGGTGTCAGCCTAGTCTCCGGCCAGCGGCCTCGCGGAGCTTCTTCTCGGTTCTTTCGTCCGCCGGAGTGAACAGGTAGAGGCGGAGCGACGGCTGCTCAGCGACCTGTAGGGCCGTGTACTCGAGCTCGAGGCCGCCCAATTCTGGATGCTGGATGCGCTTGGTCCCGGCCTGATGACCTCGCACATCCTGTCGAGCCCACAGCGCGGCGAACTTGGGGCTTCCTTCGATGAGCTCCTTGATGAGGAGCTGGTAGTCGGGATCGCCCAGGTCGCGGCCAGCTTCCGCCCTCAGGGCTGCAACCGAACCGGGCACCTCGAGCTCCCAGTCCGGCATCAGTTGGCGCGCAGAGGGCAGGAGGAACAAGTACCACAGGATGTTTCGCCTGCCATCGGGCAGCTTCGACCAGCCGTTGATCATTTCGCTGGTTCGGTTCCATGCCACGAGGTCGCGACGGCGACCGGTGATGTGCGCCGGATACGGCTCCCAGCTTTCGAGCACCCGACGGAGGCGTGGAGAAAGTTGTTCGCCTACCGATTCTTGGACGTGAGGCGCATGACCGGCCAGTCGAAAGAGATGCGTGCGCTCAGAAGGCTCCATACGGAGGGCTCGAGCGACAGCCGTGAGCACGTCGGCCGAAACACGGATGTCGCGGCCTTGCTCGAGCCACGTGTACCAGGTGAGCCCCACGCCGGCCAATTCCGCGACCTCCTCTCTTCGCAGACCCGGCGTCCGGCGTCGACGGCCGCTCGGCAGGCCGACCGTCGCCGGCGTGATGCGTGCGCGACGGCTCTTAAGGAAGTCGCTCAGCTCGGCTCGGGTGGTAGCGCTCATACCAGGATAAGCAGACCTCTTGTAACAGGATCCGGTCAGCCGCATTGTAGGCGCTAAGTCATGCGCGCTGCCGTCTTCCTCGGAACCCGGACGTATACAGGTGGTGGACCGTCCCGACCCTGTAGTTCAAGCGCCGACAGACGCCATCGTGCGCGTCGTCCTCGGATGCGTCTGCGGCTCGGACCTCTGGTATTACCGCGGAGAGTCGCCGCACGCGCTCGGGCCGATCGGCCACGAATTCATCGGCGTGGTCGAGGACGTCGGAGCTGATGTGGGCGCCCTCTCGAAAGGCGATTTCGTCGTCGCGCCGTTTGTCTTCTGCGACGGTACGTGTCCCCACTGCCGGGCGGGAGTTACGTCGCAGTGCGCTAACAAGGTCATACCCGGAAACAACGGTGTGGATGGCGGCCAGGGCGAGGCTGTCCGCGTTCCTATGGCTGGCAGCTCGCTCATCCGAGTGCCGGCTGCGAGTCACAGCGATGAGTCGATGCGCTCGCTGTTGGCGCTGTCGGACGTGATGTCCACTGGCCATCACGCGGCGGTGAGCGCTGGTGTGAACGCGGGGAGCATCGTAGCGGTGATCGGTGATGGAGCCGTCGGTCTCTGCGCGGTGATTGCGTCGCGCCGGCTTGGTGCCGGGCGGATCATCGCCTTGAGCCGCAACCCGGTTCGTCAGAAGCTCGCATCCGCTTTCGGTGCGACGGACATCCTCGCGGAGCGCGGCGATGCGGCGATCAATGCGGTCCTCGAAATGACCGATGGCGTCGGCGTCGACTGTGCCCTGGAGTGTGTTGGAACCGGGGAATCGCTGGCGACCGCGATGGCCATCGCGCGCCCGGGATCGGTCGTGGGCGCCATAGGAGCGCCGCACCACATCGATTTTCCGGTCATGGACAGGGTGGTGTACGGCAACATCGGACTACGCGGCGGGGTCGCCTCGGCGCGGACATACATCCCTGAACTGCTGCCAGACGTTCTCGAGGGCCGTATCAATCCAGGGCTAGTCTTCGACTTCGAGACCGACCTTGATCACGTCGCAGACGCGTACCGGGCGATGGACGAACGGCGCGCAATCAAGTCTCTTCTGCGAATCGGGAGGGTTTGACATCAATTGAGTCAATGGACGAGTGACGAGCTCAACAAGATAGGTAATGCCGAAGAGGTGCAGATCACTTCGGTCCAGCGTGACGGCGCGCTGGGCACACCCGTCACCACGTGGGTCGTGCGCCTCGGCGACGATCTATACGTGCGATCTGTCAGGGGCCGCGATGGTCGTTGGTTCCGCGGTGTCCAGGAACGGCACGAGGGCCGAATACACGGCGGCGGGGTGCATAAAGACATCACGTTTGTGGATGCGAATGAGGTCAACGACGAGGTTGACACCGCGTACCGAACCAAATATCGCCGATACGCCGGCGCCATCCTCAATAGCGTGCTTACATCGGGTGCGCGGGCCGCAACGCTCAGGCTGGTGCCGCGCTCGAAGCCCTAGTTGGATCAGCGGCCCGACACCTCTAGGGAGCAGCGCCGCGACGTTGCGCGAGTCGAGGCGTTCAGCGACGGCGTCTTCGCGTTCGCGATCACGTTGCTGGTGATCACGATCCGAATTCCGCGGTTGGATGACCCGGACGCGTCGGTGGGCCTTTCAACAACTCGTTCTGCATCGGTGGCCGAGCTACACCACATTCGCCATCACTTTCGCGGTCGTCGCCATCATCTGGACAAACCACCGGTTGATGTTCAGCCACGTCGCGCGAAACCGACCACATCCTGGTTTCGCTGGACCTGCTCGAACTGATGGGCGTTGCATTCCTCCCGGTGCCAACCGGAATCCTCGGCTGGGTGATGAGCGGCCGCAACCGTCTTTTTCGCGGTGCTTTTCTACGGCGCTGCGCTGGTTCTCCTTGGCATCTTCCACAACTTGATGTGGTGGCATGTCGGGTATTGGGCGCGCCTGACGGAGGCGGAACTTACCGAAGAGAAGCGCCGGGCGTTCACGCTCACCTGGATCGTTGGGCCGGTTCTCTACGGCGCCTGCCTCGGGTTGGCGTTTATCACCCTCGAATTTCCCTGGTCGGATTTGCCCTTCTCGCAATCCTCTACTTGCTGCCCACGTCTCGGGTTCTGATGCAGGCACAGCGGGCGCGAAGCAGCAGGCGCGGCGTCGTGCGTCGCTAGAGTTGTCAGCGTTAACCCCGACCGGAGCTTGTCCTGGCCATCGTTTCCGATGTTCAGCTGTCCGTCTCGCGGTAGGCGAAGCTCTCTGGGTCAGCTGGAGCACGTGGATCGTCCAGTGTCTGCAGACCGATAGCCGCGAAGAATCGGACATCCGGCACTGGGTCGGACAGGGCTGCTGCGAGACGATCTCCGGCGCCTGGCACAGCCAGGTCCGCGACGGCGCTTATGGCTTCGCAACGTACTCCTTCATCCTGGTCCTTTAGGGCGCGGATCAGGGCGTGCTGAGAGGACGTGTCACTGGGGAACCTCGCTTTCAACCGCGGGACAGCTTCCATTCGCACGATCGGATCTGGATGACGCAGCACTAATTCAATGAGGTCGACGCACTCAATCGCGGCTTGAGCGATGCGAGCTGATTCTCGCCTAGCCACAAGTTTGGGGTCGTCATCCGCAAGAATCGGTATAGGTCCGATCGGTCCAATCCATGTGGACTCTCGGTCGTCCTTCGTCACGCACGAAGGATGCCATGACTAGCAGCGTAGCGGTGCTCGCGCAGGGAGTCGAACCCTGAACCTTGGGATTAAGAGGCTGCGGGCAATCGGTGTCACAGAGTGTCAGCGAGTGTCAGGGAGTGTCAGGGAATGCCAAACGAGCCCGACTCTATGACGCAGCGGTGTCAATTGAGGTGTCAGGCGGCTCGTCTCACAACAGGTGGTACGAATGCGAGCCCGATCCAAGAACCATTGACGAGGCGAGGAGCCTCAGGCCGGTCTAGCCGCAGCTGTCCGCCCAACCTTCTGACCGCCTAGGAGCAGCGGCTCGGCCAACTGGAAAACGGTTCCGTCCGGCGTTAGGATCGGCTCGGGCGAGTACTGGACGACGTAGCTGCGCCGCGGGCGCGACGTGCGGTTGGGGCCGCTCCGGTGCAGCAGTGCCGACGAAAACACCGCAATACTGCCCGCGGGCACGATCACCAGATCGCCGGGGTCGTCGCCGAAATATCCCACGAGATCGTTGAGCTCCGGATCCTTGACGTGATCGATCACCTCGCGCGTGCCTGCGCGAGAGAAAGGCAGCACCGAGATCGTTCCGTTCTCCTCCGACATGTCGTCTAACGCGCACCAAAGGGTTACGTAGGTCCGCGTGTAACTGGGCATGTTGTATTTGACATAGCCCGAGTCCTGGTGCCAGGCGAATTTCAGTCCGACCTCGGCCATTTTCACAACAAACTGCTCAACGAAGAGGTAAGCGTCGTCGCCAATCGTGGCCTTGCAGATATCGGCCACCGTGTCACCGAACAGAAACGCGTCGAGGCGACCCTCGGCCTCGGCGTGGCGATTGCCGATGAAGTAGCGCTGGCCGCGGCGATTCAGGCCGAATTCGTCGGTGCCGGAGGCATCCATGGCCGCCTCCGTCTTGGCGATGAATCGATCAAGCTCGTGGCGAAGCGCCGCCAAATCGGCCTCCCCGATTACCCGCTCGAGAATGAAGTAACCCTCTTTTTGAAACTGCTGTTGCTGCTGGGCGGTGATCGTGAGTGCCAACGCTTCCTCCTAATTTGGAACGGATAGCCCGACGCTAGCGTTCGGCGCTTGGGTCTCGCCTCTCATTAGGCGGCGGAATTTTCTCGCCCGGCGTCGCTTCACCTCGCAGGTACCGGTTGGGGCTGGTTCCGAACGCCGCGCGGAAGGCGCGGTAGAACTGGGCGTGGCTGCCAAACCCCGCATCTTGCAGCGATTGCGTCACGCTGCGGCGGGCGCCTTTTCCATGGATTTGAAGGAATCGTTCCAATCGCAACTGGCTCCGGTACCCCTGTAGCGAAACCCCCATCTGGGCCTTGAAGACCCTTCCCAATCGAGATGGACTGAGGCCGCAGGCCGCGGCCAGCTGCTCGAAGGAATCCAGGGTCAGATCGTCACGCAGTTGCATCGCCGCGCGCTCTACGGCTGGATGCACTTCTTGAAGAAGCGATGTCTCAGCATCGACGTAAAGGTGCCAGGCCTGCAGCAAGGCGAACTCAAGGCCGGCATTGTGCTCGGTGGGGGTTTCCGCGCGGGTCACTGCGCCGAACAGCCTATGCAGCCAATCTGCATCGCGTTCCGACAGACGGCGGCTGTACGAAGATGTTCGTGCCGTGAGTTGCCGGTGCTTGCGCGACAGCGCTGGACGGAAGACCGCAACCCAGGTGTCGAAGTCGGGCGAGCGATCGGTGAGGATGTGGTCCTGCGTCGGCCAAAGCCAGACGAGCGAACGCCGGGCGAGGCGATCTCGACGGCCGGCGAAGAGATAAGTAGCAGCCCCACTGAGAACGAGGTTCAGCTCGAGTTCCGCGTGGCGGTGGCTGCTCACGATCGGAAGCTCGGGTCCGGCGCGCCAGGCCAACCCCAGGTGGCCGGTCGGAACCTTGAGTTTGACCACTCCCACGGCTTGCCTTTGTAACTCTGACTCAAGTCGCCCCCGCGCCAACCAACTACGTGGGCGTGGCTCGATCTGTGAGCTGCTCCGTGATGGTTGTCGGAGGCACGGTGGTGCTCGCGCAGGGAGTCAAACCCTGAACCTTGGGATTAAGAGACTCGCGCCAAATCGTCTCACGGCATGTCAGAGCATGTCAGCGCGCCTCTCCCGTATTCGGGTTATGACGCAGTAGTCTCAGCGCGTCTCCAGATGCCTCAACGAGTCTCCCGGCGAGGCTGTCAACGAAGCTGTCAAACGGAAGCCTCATTATCCGGAGGTAGCGAGTGACGAGCCCGGTCATGACGGTATTCGTTAATCCGCAAGGCTTCACGGGGCTCCCCAGCTGACCGGGATGCCGACGACATGGGGATGGCGCGTGGCGGTGATCGCGATCGTCCTTGTCGTCTTCGGCAACGCCGCCGGCATTGCCGCCGGCCCAAACGTTGTCACCGTTTCCTGGGCGGCGATCGCCCAGAGTGCCGGCACGCTGCTGATCGTCATCGTCGCCTCTCGTTGGTGTGGGCTGACCTGGGCCGAGGCGGGCATCGGCCGGACCAACCTGCTGCGATCCAGCCTGATCGGCGCGGGGATTGGGCTCGGCCTGGCCGCGGTGGTTCTCCTTGCGCTCGAGGTTGGCGCTCATCTAGGGACTCCGATCACCTACCAGCCATTGCGTGGAGCGTCGATTGCGGCCGTCCTGACTCACGCCCTGGTGGGCCTGCCGCTGCAGACCGCGATTCCCGAAGAGCTCGCATTTCGCGGGCTGGTGCTGGGTTTGTTGATCAGGAAACTGACGCCATTGCGCGCAACGCTTGTGACGTCCGCCATCTTTGTCGCCTGGCATGTGGTGGTTCAGGTGCAAACGCTGGCCGTGACCAATTTCACAAGCCCGTGGGAGATCGTTCCGGCCATGGGCCTCGCCTTCGCGGGACTCTTCACCGGCGGAGTGATATTCGCGCTCCTGCGTTTGCGCACACGCAATCTGGCCGCGGCCGTTGTAACTCACTGGTTGTTCGACGCCGGCCTGATTACGGGACTGTTTTTCCTGACCCGTCCCTGACGCATAAATCCCCTAAGCAACGCGGCCGGAAGAGGTTTCCTTTCCATCCCAATTGCACTCCGGAGGTTGTGCTCCACCTGGGCCTGCAATTGTTTCCGTGACTTCCCAACTGCGCGTCCAGGAGACCAGACTTTGCGCCCTCTCTCCTTTCGACTGCGGAGCATCGAGCCGGAAACTAACGTCGCCTTGTTGCCACGTCCAAATCGTTGGGCATGGAATCCGGTGCGGTAGTCCAACCCTACGCAGCCAGACGGGAACCATAAAATTCAACAACGTCATCGGTCGTCTTTTGGTCCAGGTCTCCCGGCGCCGGCGTCGCGTCATGGGGTCGATGACGGCGGCCCGGACCAGGCAGCGATAGACAGCTGACTCTGAGGGCGCAGGCTCGACCCGCTTGCGGACCAGCTCCAAGGCGATTCGCCGAGCTCCCCAGTAGGAGTGTGCGCGGCGCATCTCGAGCACCATGGCTTCGACAGCAGGCGAGGTTTGATGTGGGCAGTGAGCTGGTCGGTGCGACCGATTATTCAGGCCTTCCAGTCCGTCGCCTTCGTAGCGCGCCAGCCACCGGTGCATCGTCCGCCGAGAGACGCCCCAATCCCTGGCCACCTCGTCCACCGTCCGACCGTCGCCAATTACCGCCAGGACCGCCTTGTACCTCTGCTCAGTCACGCTCATCTCCCTCATGCGCGGGAGCGTGACAAATCAGCCGAAGTAGCTGTGACACATCAGCCGAATGTGTGTGACCCATCAGCCGAAGGCCTTTTGGGACCTGTCAGGCGAACTTGCACAAACATCATGGTGCTCGCGCAGGGAGTCGAACCCTGAACCTTGGGATTAAGAGGAGATTGACCGAACTTGCCAGGGCGCGTTAGGACGTGCCAGGGCGTGTCTCATATATCGGCGGCTTGACGCGTTTGTGTCACAGCGCGTCCTGGCGTGTCACAGACTGCCCTGGCTAAGCTGTCAAATAAGCTGTCAAATCCACCATGGCCAACTCGGGCTCCAACTAACCCTCGGCCAACGGCCACCTTCTTGAATCCGAGTGGCGATGGACCAGCGCGTGTTCTTCACTGGAAAATGGGGTGATCAACGCGGTGCCCAGACAGCCCCGGTAGAGACCGCCAGTAGGGCGCGATACTCGAGATGGCCATGCCTGGCCAGCGCACTAGGGCTGCGGTAGGGTCGGCACATGGGTCCGACCTTTCCCGGCATCGACCCGGGGGTTCAGCAGCGTCTCACTCTTCGCTTCGGCAGCGAAGTGAAGGGATGGTTCGACACGCTGCCAAGCGTACTGACCACCCTTGCCGAGGAGTGGCGGTTCGAGCTCGGCCCCCATATCCCGCGGGGGAGCGTGGCGGCCGTCTTCCATTGCCGGATGGCTGACGGGCGGCGGGCTGTACTGAAGGCCAGCCCCGACCGCGCGCGCCTGGCGTTCGAGGCGGCCGCGCTCGGCGCCTGGCACACCGCTCACACCCCGACGGTAATCGCGCTCGACGAGCAGCGCGGGGCGCTTCTGATCGAGGCGATCGAACCTGGCACGCCGCTCGTCGTCTCGTCAATCTACCCCGACGCTGACAGCGTCGCTCAGCTTCTGAGCTCCCTACATGCGGGCGGTGTTCCTGACCCGTCCT
>WNGA01021965.1_pt1 | contig 11457 bp, 14 predicted proteins | sample 5400061 | NCBI WGS metagenome assembly WNGA01 (sample SAMN13153366, study PRJNA577476) | soil metagenome | isolation source: 100 cm soil or saprolite under grassland replicate 2 | place: USA:California | collected 2016-06-15
ACGAGCCGCCTATTCTCACGGCCGACTTCTTCAAGAACATAGAAACAGAATACCTGGTAGAGTCAGAAAACTCAGCACTAGCCAGAATCTCCCCGACAGCCGGCGCCCAGACCACACTAGACCAGTTCACAACAGAACCCAACACAGGAGGAATAGGGAATAGGGAACTTGTCCCGACATCCGACTTCTTCGCCAACGTCGAGGAAGGGGGAGGCTCTCCTGCAACTGGTTGGCGACTTGGTAGCCCTGTGAACGTCTACACTGAGTCTGGGAACTATCCAAGTTGGTCGGCGGTTAGGCAGAGATTCTGGAAGAACGAGGCATTGAACAACCCTGCCGAATACTCATACAACAGCGAGAATCTCGGACGAATGCAACGCGGCCGAGCTGCCTTCGACGAAGAGGGGAGGGCTTTTCAGATCCATCACATTAATGGAAGGGACATCTCGGATCCACACAATCCTGCCAACTTGGAGGTCCTGACCTGGTTGCAACACTATCTGAGGCATTACTTCCCGGTCGAAGCGTACTAGGAACAGAGCCATGATGCCTAGCCAACCTATTGATGATGAGTTGAGACGTCTAGTACCTTACTCTTCTAGAGGAGATGCTAGCAAGTTACCGCACACGCGTCAACGTGGTCCAAGGGTGGCTGGAGCAGTTTTGCAGCATGGAATCGAAGCGCGCGATGGTGAGGTCTTCAAGCTGTTATTCGAATCCACCAATTCAGACTGGCAACAATCAGTGACACTGGTCACTGACAAAGGGATAAGATTGGGCAACAAGAACTTCAGAAGGGGCGTGACTATTCACTATGATCCTTCTCATCCAGAATCACTCTTTGAAGTTAGGACTAAAGAAGGAATGCTCTGGGTATGGAACTCATGGCATTATCGAGACTTACAGGGCTCTCTGCATACAGCATCACAATTGAACTACGCTGGCATGATTGTGGAGATGCTTTCGACTGGTTTTCGCTATCGATGCAACGAAGGCAGGGATGATGACGACTATGACGACCTTATCTTCCGAATAGAGCGAACACAGATGGCGGATTCTGCTTCTGCTAAGTAAACCAGAGGGAATCTGAGGTCAAAGTGAATCCCTTTTGAGAAATCATCTGATGCTGGAAGCGACTCATTGACTAGTTCAGATACTCCCTCTCGATTGGAGTCCATTCGCCATATCTTCGTTCCATTCATGGGATGTTTTGCACCATTTTCCCACCCTTGCAGGGAATCCGCTTCTACAACATGAGCTTCTGTTCTTGAAATCTACTATTGCATGGAAACGACCGTGGTAGAATAGTCCAACTCTCGTGAGTTTGGGGTTCCAAACTATGAACACGTCGTCGCCGGGGCGGAGTCCATCGCGACTCTTTTCATCGTACAGATGCAAGGCGTCGAAAATCTTGTCCGCTTTTTTGTTCGTCGCATAGAAATAGCCAGTCGCACCGTCGTCTTCGAATACAACCCCAAAGTCCGTTCCTTTGAAAGATTTGAGGTAGGTTGATGGGCCATTGAAATTGACGGGATAAGCAATGGCTCGATCAATTGGCCGATCGGATTGGCTGTCTGCTTGGGGACTTCCCTCAGGTTTACCTTCACCTTTCAATTTTCATATACTCAGTCCTTGAGGAGGAGAGATTTAGGGTTCTTGTAGGCTCACAGGAGCTAATGCAAGCCTGGCGCATGATATATTCCGCCTCCGTCGCCCGAAGTGGTTGTAGCTCCTCCAAGAATAACCATTGGGTCCCAGACCACACTAGACCAGTTCACAACAGAACCGAACTTGGCGAGGGGATACGGTTCAGAAGAAAGACTGTCAAACCTAAGAACTGGAATCGCTAATCACAACGCATACATGGATTCTGCCGTCCAGCAGTACTCGGATCTGGAGCCAAACACGGGTCCTGGCCAAGAACGGATTCTGGGAGCTTCCGGACATACTCGCATCCCCGATTTCAGAGACCTCGGCGAACTCAAGACAGGAAGGGTCATTCAGAACACAGGTAACCTGAAAGACTTCATAACATATGCAGAGCAAACAGGTGGACAGGTTAGACTTTTCGTGCGTCCCGGCGTCGACCTTGCTCCAATTCAGATCGCCATCGATAGGAACCTCGTGGCAGTCTACTATGTGAAACCCATACTCGTGCTACCCGCCCAATGACTACACAAACCGTGTCGGTCGGGGTTGACTTCCAAGGCTCGATCCGCTCCAAGGATGCCGCGACCAGATTCTTTGATAATTTTGCTTCGATATATCCTGAGCTCAACTTCGAACTTATGGGAGAAATCCTGACGTCGGAGCGGGAACGGTTTGATCGCACCAAGGCCATTGACGAGTGGCAGCATGATCGTGGCAGTCGAGGAGTAGTCCATGGATACTACCAATTCGAAGGCAAATCTCCAGCTCGTTTCTATGCGTCAGTCGTCTGGCATGGCCAAGGCACCCATAAGGTATGGTCGGACGGCATAGCAGTTTGGTTCGATGACAGTTTTTGGGCGGAGAAGAAAATTGAAGAACCTTCGAGCAAAGCCGTCCGACTGCTCGAGTTGCTCACGACACTCGGGTCCCCAATGTATGGAAGGGCTTATCATTGGTCAGAGTTTGAGGAAAAAGGGTTCACTACCCCTAAACCCCCCAGCAGCCAGATCCTGAAGCACACAATTAGTCTTCGGCCTAGGGAGGGGTTGGAAGACATTTTTTGGGCGAACTATTTTGGCAAACCATATGTCGACATTTTTGGCGCCGACACACTAAGGGGGGTTGAGAGCTCGTCGAAGAAAGCCGTGGGAGATGGATACCTGATCGTTTTTGGAAACAGCCCGTTCGATTGGAAGCGTCCTGAGGTTCGGGCGATGCAGGATAGAGCAAAACAGCGGCTAGATCATGATGCCTTCTTCGACAGGGACAGGAGAATTAAGCCTAGTTTGAATCTGTTCTCTAGAGTGTGAAGGTAGTCTCGCAACGATTGGAGTTAGTGGGAATATTTGATGTCAGAATAGTGTACCCTATAGCAGTTTTGTAATTCCAATGTTATCTGGTGGACCGTAAAGTCTCAACTCGTACCTTTACGTTGCGAATATTCCCACCTCGGTAACCGATCCTAGCGGATTGAGCAACGACTACGGCCAGTGCGGTTGAACTAGTTGGGGCGGTTGCATTGAAGACACAATCAACGCCGGGGTCCAGTGGTATGGGTCCCTCAGCCCGGAAGAGCAACAAGGGGTCGGAATTGGCGCCCTTGCAGCACTCACCTTTGCCACAGGCGGCACTGATCTCCTCCTCATTGGCGCCGCAGGGTTCGGTGTGGGAGCATGAGCCTACATTGGCTACACACACGCGACGGGAGGAACACCCACACTTTCCGGAGCCCTCGAATGGGGAAGCACCGGTTTCGTACTAGCCACGCTCGCTTACGGAGGCTATAGGCTTGGAATATCCGCGCTCAGAGGAGGCGAGGACGCTCCGGAAATACTCGGTAGTCAAGGGTCAGGGGGTCAGCTGAACTGAACTTGGCGATTCGAAGATACTACGGTGAGAGTCAATACAGGTCACGGTTTCGACGCAGCAAAACATCTCTTTCAAAGGGCAGGGTTGTCCAAAGACAGTGTGGAATCAGCAATTGTGAAAGACGTTGTGAGTCAAGAACGAGCGGGGCTCATACCACGGAATCCGCCACCAGGGCTTTTCAGAGTGTCTGTAGGCGGTGCCACCGTCGAATACCAGGCTATGTATGTGGGGAATCCCCTCTATGATTTGGCTGTGGCGACCTACTACGTGGTTCGACTTCCTATTCCGTGAAAATCATGGGACAATTGGACTTTTTAGCAAAGTCGTCGAAGGATAGCCTCGTACGGCGGAGCAGAAGTTGACTCAAGGCTATTGGGCTCGGCGATGGAATGAAATCGGGCTTGCCTTGCCTCAAAATGACTTGCTAAGAATCGCAATCGCCCTTGTCACTCCTCTTGAGACAGGCGACACCTTTCCGCCTTCCATCGAATTCCGCCTCTATTCGGAGCGAGTAACGTCGCATTTTTCGAAAATATCGTTGGATGAAGCCCGTGAATTCATTCTCAATGTATACGTCGTCTCGATGACGCTTGGAGTGGTGAAGTGGGTCGCGCTCTATCCTCTGTTGAAGGAATACGCGGGAAAGTTCTTTGCAACCCCTGAATTATTGGTGACACTCTTTACCGAGTCGTCCACAGTGCGCGACACAGAAAGAGCGGACGAGTACCTTAGGCGAGCATACAATTTGGATCCCGATAACAAGTTCGTCTTGTGGCAGCTCCTAGTGGCACATAGCGCTCCTTGGTTCCCGAAAGACCTGATCAAACCGGTCGATCGGTTAACCCACGAGTTGTTGGTGGTGAGGCAATTGATGAAGCTCAACCCTTATGATCCACTTGCCCTAAGCGTTGAGTCCCGCCTCAAGGCCACAAGGAAATCATTGCTAGACAGAGACAACATTCAATTCTTCAATAGTCTGAGCCCACTGATCCCTCATCCATTGAGGAACCTCGACCTGGAGCAGTTGCTGCAAAAAGTCCCGGGTTCAAATTAGATCCTTTGTAGGCTTGGTGCTCGTGTGGGTTCCCGAGTTTGACTGTCCCCCAATATTGCTCATCATTTGACAAGTTATTCCACTTATTGCTATTGACTGGTTTCGGTCAGTCAGCGGATCGCCAGGCTCACGGGAGCCTGCATTGGAAGTAGCCCCACAGTAGTCTACTTCCACAAAGACGCGTTGGGCAGCATCCGGCTGGTCACGGACGCCAACAGGAATATTCTCTTCTACGACAACTGCCAAGCATACGGCTCAGACAACTCGGCTTCAGGAAGCGAGACATACAAGTTCACAGGTAAGCCTTACTCCGGTGCCACAGGTCTCTACTATTATTTCGAGCGTTGGTATGACCCGTCGATTGGTCGCTTCATATCTCAGGACCCACTGCCAGGCTACGCCTCAGACCCCCAGAGCCATAACCCGTACGTGTATGTTGAGAACACTCCGACCAGTCTTGTTGACCCTACGGGCGCGTATGACGAATACTCTTACAATCGGGAAATAGGTTCAGTCTTCCTTCCTGACGAGCCGCCTATTCTTACAGCCGATTTCTTCAAGAATGAGAAGCGGGGTGTCTCGTAGAGTCAGAAAACCAGCCAGAATGGCTCCCATAACCGGAACGGGGACACAAGACCTTGCCGACGCAGCTAACTTTTGGGAAGGAGTGAAACGAACCTCTAACTTGTGACGGTTGTAGAATGGTGAAAGTGTTATTCAGTCATGGCGTTCGAAAGTGATGGGACCAATTAATCCATTTTCAGTCCAACTTTTGGATATTTTATGCGGACAGTCTTAATATATTTCCTCAGACGATAGACAACTACAGCGGGCTCCCGGGATTTAGCGCCGCAGACACCATAGGTTTCTGGCGTATTCGTAAGAGGCTACGATACGTGACGTGCGCGGGGATCCTGGAACGCCCATAGAAATGAAGGGGAAAAAAAGAATGGGTGAAGATGTTTCTGCTGGTCCGAGGGCGGAGTTTTTCGCTCGGATCCAGCGGTTCGCCGATGAGATATTGGACAGTCTACACGTTGCGTCTGGTGGAAAGGATGTCGATGACAAAGAGGTAAGGGCATTGCGAAGTGTTCTTCTGAAGTTGTTGCGGATATGGGACAAGGCTCTGCTTGAGGGTCAGCGTGACCCTCGTTTAGGGGAGATGCTTTCGGGGGTCGAGAAAGAGGCTTCCCTGACCAAGAGTGGAGAGGGCTAGCTTGTGTCCGAGGATTTGGATCCGAACAGAATACGGGACGTCGAGATCAAGAGGCTGGAGGAACTTGCTGCGCTGGCGTACCGGAACGCAATGGACGAGGGATTGAGAATGAAGACCCGCGAGAGCTGGTATCGGAAGTACACGAACGCGGTTCTCGCTCTCAACCAACTGTTGAAAGATCTACAGTACAAGGAGTATGAGAAACGGTTGAAGGTGATTGAGGATTCGAGGAAGCTTCGGAGAACGGTGCTGTCCGCAGCCGATGCTAGGAAACTATTCGGGCCTGTGACACGAAGAGTCCAACCGAGAAAGAAATCTTCTCGTTCCCCAAACAGGAAGAGGATTGGCTAGATGGCCGGATCAGCATTCGTCAAGATCGACCATCTCTACGAGAGCGAGGTGCGAGCGAGAGATAGGGACGCTCAGAAGGATAAGCCGCTCACTTCCTCTGGCATATTGGATTTCTTCAAGCAGATGACCGGCTTTGAGCCGACTGCTTACCAAGTAAGGTTCTTGCTTGATACAAGCCAGTTCGTTGTGGCACGATGGTCCCGTCAGAGCGGCAAGTCGCTGTGCTTGACCTTGATCTGCCTCTACGTTGCTCTGTCTGGTTCGAACCGTCGGATTGCGATTCTCGCTCCGAGCTTGCGGCAGAGCCGGGCCATGATACGCCGTGCCTCTTCATTCCTGCCGAAGCTTCCAAAGAACGCGTTGGAGGGACGAGCGCTGAAGACGAAGCTGGAATTTTCCAACGGGTCCACTATCGAGGCATTTCCCAACAGTCCCGAAACGGTGAGAGGGTTGACTCTTGATCTGTTGATCGTCGATGAGGCTTCGTACATTGAAGATGATAGGGCATTGTACGATGCGATTGTGTTTGCGCTCGGTACAACGAATGGCCGATTCATCGCCACCAGCACACCCGGGTCCCGTGACAGCCTCTTCTATGAAATGTGCATGGATGATGATCTCTACGGAGACTTCTCACGCCACCACGTCAGCTTCCACGACGCGCTAGAACCAAATGGACCGCTAAAGAAGGGGATCTTGGAGAAGCTTGAGCGGCAGATGAGGGAGGACCCGTGGCGCTGGCAGCGCGAGATGCTCGCCGAGTTCTCAGAGGACGAAGAAGCGTACTTCAGCTACAGTCTGATTGACAGTGCTGTTGACGACCATTTAGGTTACGTGAAAGATCTGAACAAACCGGAAGAGGGAGGCGAACGAGAAAATGAGTAGCAATACTCCTGACAAAGCGTCCAGAGCAAGCTTCACCGCCGAGGATTACTACGTAGGCGTGGACTTGGGACAGAAGAGAGATCATTCGGTCGTTGCTGTCATCCTGAAGAAGAACGGCCAGATTACTCTCGTTCACATGAAGCGGTTCGCTCTCGGAACAGAGTACCAAGCGGTAATCGAGTACATGAAGCTTGTCGGAGAGCGGTTCCAAAGTGTTCGAGCTTTCTATATTGATCAGACGGGCGTCGGAGAGGCCTTCCCTGAGAACGCGCGGAGGGCTGGCGTGAAGAACGTGAAGGGAATAGAGCTGTCACTACCGCGGAAATCAGACGTCATGACTCATATGAAACAGGTGATGGAACAGAAGCGGTTGCACATACCGCGCGATAGAGAGCTGATTATCGAGATGAACGCGGAGATTGCCAAGCTGACTGAGGCGGGAAAGACATCGTCTATCCACTCGCAGGCACCACCAACCCAGTCAAACAGTAGCCAATCTGCCTGAAATCACCACGGCGGTTTTGGGACTACAGGGACGAAGGGCTCGGTTGACAACAGCTTCTTCTTGAAGGCACGATAAAAGATCAACTGGGCGGGAATATTCGCAAGGATCAATGTATAGCTTGGCCACACTATGGCCGGGTCATAGTAGAAGGTGTTCCTCCAAAGTTCCTGAGCTGAGTTGAGGACGGAAAACGCAATGATTAGGGTGGAAAATGTCCAGGACTCAAAGATGACAAGAGGAAGCCACATCAGCTTTTCAGGGGCCATTTTTCCCACTATGAATAGGATTCCCCAAATTATCGGAGTGATCAGCAGATAGACGTTCATGCTGTTGAGGAGGGAGATTGTCCCCGGACATTGAATCGCCAAGCAAAGGAGCTGGTTGGAGTAGAACCCGAGGATGAGGATGAGGATTGCGATTCCCAATAGAGCAGCAGGCACAAACATCATGAGTCTGGCGGAGGTCTTTGTCCGTTTCAACGCCCGGGACCACGGAATCGTTCCGACAAATCCCACAAACCAAACCACAGGTGGGAAGTCCTGTAAGAATCGGAAGGCAGATGCTGAGAAAGCCTCTAACTGCGACTGCACCTGATCTGTCAGGGTTATCGTCTTTGAGGCTTCTGGGATCGGCGGGTCAGGATTCTTGAAACTCCAAGACAAGACATAGTCTGCTGGCACTGGTACATGCTTCCCCATTCCATCAAGTTGGTTCCAAGTCATCGGGAACCAGCGGCCTCCGCCGGGATCTACTAACATTACATTCGTGGTGTTCTCGTAGCCGTTAATGTCCGGATCGCAAGCAGGCCATGTTTCGTTATGGATCACAGTTCCAAGCATGTCGCGAACGACGAAGCTAAACCAACACCCACCAGAGAAATGGACAGCCATGCGTTGGGCGGTGGGGTTGTACAGAACGAGCTTGGCGTAGACCATCTCATTAATCTTGTACGAGGACTTCTCTGTCACAAGGTCCGTTTGGAAAACTGAGCTCGCACTCTGTGCCTTTACGGGAGAAGAGAGCAATAGTGCCAGAACGGCAAGTACTGCGAAGAGATGTACCGCCCGGAGTCTCAATCCAGAGTGCCCAATACAAGCTTAAGGGTCCAAGTCAAAAACATAGAGGCCTGCCAAGTTTCTGGGCTATGGAATCCGGGAGTTGGAAGACTTCCATTTAGGCCGTATTGGTCTTGTTTTGTCGTGCTGGGGAGATATCATCATCTTCCAGCCGGTATATGTCTCAGGTATCATTCCACTAAGTGTATTACGATGGGGGGCAAGTGTGGTATGGACCCTTGGTCAAGCTTCGTCCTCTGAGATGGTACGACCGAATCAAGACTGGTCCGAGTCCAGAAGATGATGCGCTTTTGCAATTGACTCGAGAGATAGCTGTGCGGCTGGACTCGCGGTTTTGGTACAGGCAGATTGTCTGGGGAAGGTTCGTTCGCGGCGGTGTAGGTTGGATGATCACGATGCCGGTGATCTCGCGAGAGTTCTGGCTTGGGCCTGTCGGTATTCCATTGGCCGAGCTTATGGTTCCTGAATATCTGAAGGGAAAGTTGTCGCTTGACGAGTGGAGGATTCTGATTGAGATGCACTTGTTGAGGCTTAAGGCCTTCAATTCAGGGAGGATGTCGAGGTTGCTCGGACTGATGGCTCTAATGATCCTTGGGGCGTTTGGGGCTCTCCTCATCGTCTTCTACATTTTTGTCGGAAGACCATGGGGCCCGATTCTCGTTTTCCCAGCCTGGAGCCTCCCGATCTTGCTATCTCTGCTCTGGGTCAGGAGATCGTTGAGAACGTGGGAGTTCGAACTGGACGGAAACGCAGCCAGTCAGTTTGGAACCGAGCAAGTAACTCAAGTTCTCGAGAAGATGCAAGGTCTCGATCCGAGGGCAACACTGTCAAGCCTTGCCGATCGGTTTTCGGTGTTCTGGACCCCAAGCATCGGCAAGCGGATGGAGGAGTTGAGGGACAAGCGGTTTGTAGGTCCTCCAAGACCGTCTCGAATGCCGAAGATAGGCTTCCGTGGACGGGCAATCATCATTGTTCTCGGCGTGGCTATTTTCTGGGGCTCAGGGGTGATCGCTGGTAACCTCTTCTCCAGAGGACAGGAAACGGTGGCTTGTGTGACCAATACATGTGCAGCTCTGGTGATTATCGCAGCTATTGGATATTGGTCGGCCATACTGGGAGCCCTAAGCATGATCCCATTGGCGGTCCGAAGAGCGCGTCGAACGAGGAGGAAGAAAAAGTACGGGGTTTGAGTTAGGTTGCATGGAGACGGGGAGGATCCTTCAGATCAGCCTCGTGTCCCTGAATATCTTGGTCTTTGGGTTTTCCGGGGGGACCTAAGATCTGTAGCGTCTGTTGACTTCAATCTGGAGCAGACTGAAACCATTCTAGGTGTCAGCCATTTGTCGCGGGATTCCGCCATGTCGATCCGCAGAGGTTGCAGTTGTGGAAGCCATCAACCGTAAAGCATCGAGCTAGCTGCCCGCATACCGGGCAACCGTGAATGGGATCGTAAGCAAGATCCTCGACTTGCCCCGCTGATCCCAGTTCCATCGAATCCTTCTCCTCTAAGGATTGCATTTTGCGGCGCCTCCTACCTAATCTGATTCTTCATGCTATACAGGTATACCTGGTTCCGTTTGCGCTCGATCTCTGCAAGCACTTTCGCATCCACGGCGCTTCTAATCCAAAGGGCTGTCGGCTGGACCCTTGGAGAGTTTACCATGATGCTGCAGCTGCTCTCCATGGCCCCCCTTGTAGGGGATCTGAACGCTTGGAAGAGATTGTGAATGCTATGCGTGATTCTCGTCCAATCTTCTCGAACTGCCATTTTTCTTTTCACCTAAAGATGAGCACGTTGTTCTGCCGGATTATCTTTGAGCCGTCGTGCGCTGGTACTTGTTTTACCGTCGTCTGACTGCTATTAGTTGCTGGCGCACGCCGGCACTTCTGTTATATGGCCGGGGATAGCTATCGGGTCTTGTTCAGAACTTGTTTGAGCTGTTCTTCCGATTTCAACCGACGCTGGGGCACGGGGATCACTACAACCGGTTGACCACGAAATTTCCGACCGCAAGATTCTCACTCTGGTGCAATGGAGGCACAGATGTTCTTGAGATAGAGGCCGCCGGTCTCGCTTCGTTCGAAGAACTTCAGAAGGAAATAACATCAACCACTAATGCACATCTTGATGGTAAGATCATTTCCAAGACCTACTGCCAGGACAAGTTCCAGCTGGTAGCCCGGACATGTTGCTGTGGGTCGGACCACAAGGGGACTCCTATCAGTCCAATCATCCAGCGGCACAATTTCATGCGCATACCTCCTCTGGTCTTGGCGGGAGGATGGGAATACCACCGTCTCGTTGGATATGATGACAATGATCTAAAGGGATTGCTTAGAGGCTTGGACAGGATTGGCGCGACGGAGGTCTTGCACAAGAAGTCCGTCTCGGAAGGGATGACAGACGACACGTTTCTTTTATCGTTGAGCAGCTTGTTCGGCCAGCTGACCGAGAAGCAGATGAAGGCGTTGCTCTCAGCAATAGAAGGCGGATATTACGAGATTCCTAAGCGAACAACCGCGGACGATCTAGCGCGGAAGCAAGGACAGCCTAGGAGTACTTTGGAGGAGCATATTCGGAAGGCAGAGAGCAAGATTGTGTTGGCTATGGCGCCTTACATGATGATGTATGCAAGGGTCCCAGAGAATCCTCTCTTGAACAAGACGAAAGCCGCCGGGGCGACCGTTGGTGGGAGGATGATGAAGCAGGTTGCTATGCAGATGGCTGCGAAGAGCCGGAATGCCTAGCGTGCGGATACAGCCGAGTCTGTTCTCCCTGAATTCTCTGGCTTTTTCGTAGTTGGGATGCTTGTGGATAGCTGTTTGGGTTGTATCGTCTGTTGACTTCTAT
>WNGA01011627.1_pt1 | contig 11456 bp, 9 predicted proteins | sample 5400061 | NCBI WGS metagenome assembly WNGA01 (sample SAMN13153366, study PRJNA577476) | soil metagenome | isolation source: 100 cm soil or saprolite under grassland replicate 2 | place: USA:California | collected 2016-06-15
CCACGAACATGTCGCCCCCGTGGTAGAGCACGCGCCGCGTCGTTCGGAGTCGGTCGATCGCGTTCATCATTCCGACGAACGCCGGCCCGAGCAGCTTGTGTTCGGTCAGGACGTTCGCCGCCGCGTGCTCTTCCCAGTCCTTGCGCTTGTAGAGGCCAGTCGACGCGGAAAAATTGACGAACACGAGGTAGCGGATGGCGCGGCGCTCGAGATAAGCGATGAGCTCCTGCTCGTTTCCGTTCGTGGGCATTCCCGGCCTGGGGCTCACGCCGCCGGGAAAGTCGACGATATGGACCGGGTTTCGCGCGAAGTCGAAGCGGAATGGTTCTTCGACCATCACGAGCATGGGGGCCCCGGCCGGCACCGCCGCTTGTGCCTCGTCGTACGGCTGCGATCGCATTTTCGCGGGCTCGATCGATTGGGTCATCACCTTGCCCATCGCCTGGATGAGCCCGGTGTATCCCTTGGTGATCTCTTCTCGCGCCGTGTACATCTGCAGGATCAAGCCGACCGCCGCAACCAACCCGGGGAGCGCGCGCTCCGTCAAGCGCCCGTGACCTCCTTGGCCTCGCGAGGCCGCGAGCGCCAGAGCGAGAACGAGCGCGACCTCGCTCGCGAAGTAATACCGGCCATGGCCGTTGGGCGTGATGAGCGGCAAAAACCAAATTTCGGCGACGAAGCCGATCGCACTCGCGAACAGCAACGCCGCGAAAGGTCGGCGCGAGTTTTCTTCACGCACCAACATGGCTGCCAAGACCAAAATCGGCCCGGCGGTGATCGGGAACGCAAACATCGCGTTGTCCCAATAGCTCTGGATGCGTGCGACCGGGCTCGGAAAAACGCTCATGCCGCTCAGCGCGACGCGGAAGTTTCCCCGCGTGAGGGGGAACATCCAAGCCCGAAAGGTTTGGTACGCCTGCAACGACCACGGAAGCAGAAGGACTGCCGTCGTGCCCGCCGCCGCCAGGCACTCTTCCGAGATTCGCCTCGTTACTTGTGGGTGGCTGCGCGCCGTCCAGAAAGCAAAGGCGTAACTCGCGGCCACCGTGCCGACGGCAACGACGCAGTAGTTCTGGCGCAGCGCGCAGGCCCCGGCCACGAGCACGCCCAGCAAGACGCCGTGCTGCCATCTCGGGCGGACCGCGTTCGCCCACTGCACCGTGCGATAAAGCGCTAAGAAAAAAACCGCGCCGGACAGCTCGCTCGTCGAGTTCTCGCGGTTGTTCGGGAGGGTGAACAAAGCTCCGAGCGCCAGGATGGCGAGGAGGCGCCCGAGCTCCCCGCGCCGGGACAGGCGCCCGCCGAGCAGCAAGGCCGCCAGCACGAGCGAGCACAGTCCGCGATCGAAAATGTGCGGCCGAAGAAGGCCCTCCGGGACGCGGGCGACGAAGAGCGCCTGAAAGAACGACTGCCCGCCCCACGACTGCAGCCGGCGGACACTGAAGGGCTGGATCGAGGCGCCCCGCTCGAGCATCTCTTTCGGGAACACGAAGTAGGCGGGAGCGTCGTCCCAAACGTACCAGCGAGACGAGTCGAGGATGGAACCGCAGTAGAGGACGGCCCCCATCGCCGCAAGGAGCGCTGTCAGCAGCCAGAACCACGGATGCGCGTCTTTCCAGCGGCCGAGCGCGGCACGATCGAGCTTGGCACCCTTCGCCACGAAGAACACCTCGGTGCAGAGCGCCGCCAATCCCAAAGCCACGAGCGCGAAGGTCGTCACGCGCGAAACGATCCGCATCGCGAGCAAGAAGCCGCCGAACGCGGCGACGACTCCCATCCCCCACCCTAATCGGAGCCCAATATCCGCCGCGCGCCGAGGGGCGAGCACGCGTCGCAGGACGGAGCCCCACCCGAGAAATGCAAGCATGAGCACGACCCCCCACGCGGCGATGGCCAGTAGGGGCCGCGCGACGCCGTCGATCGCAACAAGCACCGCGATCAACGCCGTAACGGCCAGCGTCGCGACCGACCCGACCGCCACCGCGGCAGCGCGGACCGGGCGCCGTACCACCCCATGCTCCGAAAGAGACGGATCCGACTCGGAGATCGCCGTCAGGGTCTCTGCGTCGTTGTTTACGCTGTCGAGAGGAAGTGAACGTTGCATCAAGGTTTCACCGCGAGGCGAGTGCGCCGACAGAAGACGCCGCAGTCGAAGCAACGGATGTGCCACCGTCCGCGTTTGCCCGTAGCATGATTCCATGGCACACGTCGAGGCTCGACCGTTCAGCCGGCGCGCGGACCGTGGCACATTGTGCGCCACGCCGTTCGCGGACCGATGCGTCATGGCAAGGCCTGACGTAGACGGCAATTGGCAATTCTGCAGACTCCCAGCCGGCGTGCGAAACGGAGGAAGTCACCTATTCCTGCGGACGGTTCGAAGACAGCCCGCGGTCGTCGGATCGCTCTGCACGGCCGACGTAAGTAACGCAACACGGCTGATTGCGGTCGTTATTGTCGTCTGGTCAATGTCGTCGTGCCGTTGAAATAACCTCGGCCGCCCGTGCAGTTGTCGTAAAGCTGCACGAGCGTCAGCTTGGAGCACGTCGCGTCGAACGTGGCGGGATATCTGGCGTCGAACCACCAGGCGCATTGCCCCAAGCCGATGTTGGTCGTGAGGCTGAAGAAGCCCGGCGACAAAGCGTAGGTGCCGTACATCGTGTGCGAGGCACAGAGGTCGGATCCCAGAGGGCCGCCGACGAAGTTGCCCACCTCATCGAATGCGAACGTCGCCGCCGGAACGACGGGCGTCACGGGGTTCGCGGGAACGTCCCATGAGCCAAGCATCGAGCACTTACCGTCGCTCAAGGAGGGAAGATTGTCGCGACCATTCAGAGGTGATGGATCGGTCCTCGCATAGTTGAAGCTGTTCGCGGTTTCCCCCCGAAAATGGAGGGCATCGACGCCGGCGGCAAAACTGATGAAGAAAGTGCCGCCCGAAGTTTCGCCTCGGACGTTGAGCTGCCCGCTGCCGAGTGCGTAGTAAAACCCGGTGCTCGTCGCCAAGGGCACGAGCGCTCCGCTCGCATCCCTGCTGAGTAGGCGCCAGCGACCGTTCGCGCCGAATTCGACGGCGACGTGCGGCGTCCGAGAGAAGCCAGGAGTGCCGCAGGCGACCCAGCGGCCGACGATGTCGGCCCGCGCGTCACCATCGTAGCCCACGCCGCCGAGACCGCCGTCGGGACGTTGCCAGACCGTCGTCATCGACGCGGTCGCACAGGCGGCTTCGACCGTCATCTTCGGCAAGATCGGTTGCGGTTCCGGCGGCAGCTGCGACGCCCAACACGCCCCACTCACCGGCGTGCCGGCTGACCCTCCCACGCCGGACCCCCCGAGGGCACTCCCTCCGCTACCGCTTTGAACGGAGGAGGTAGCGCTGCCACCCGACGCGCTCGCATCGGAAGGGCTGCCTCCTCCGCGGCCGACGTTGGAATTGGACGCGCCTGGTTCGAATTTGCCGCCGCAGCTCGCGAGAGCCCCCATGCCCACGCCGAGAGCGACTACGGTGAATAAGGATTCGTTTCGTCGCATGTTAAGCCTCCAAGTTTGGCTCCGACATAGGGTGCCACGCCTGGCAGCTACTTCCAGGCGACATTTTCGATGTCGAGTCGCTTCAGCTCTTCGCGCTGCTCGCGGGTGAGCGCGCAGCGGACGAAATGCGTACCGTTCGGCGTGCACGAGCAGTTCGCCAGGGCGTAAGCACAGACCGGATCGGCCTGTGTACGATCGCTCAAGCACATCAGCGTAATCGTGGCGTCGGGGCCGGCCATCTGCTGGATGTGGGTGAACTGGGTGTTCGGATGTTGGTGCACGTTCGGCGAGATCTTCACGTGCCACGGATATCTGAACACACCCGGAGCGAAGATGGGACGACACCCGCGTAGCGGTACCAGGCCGACGTATCGATATAAGTGAGCTCCGGCGTCTGGCCCAGCCTGGCTCCGGCAATGGTTCTGCAGTTCATGCCATAACCGCCGCGGCGAGTGCTCTCGAACTCGCCGCGGACGGTCCACGCGCCGAGCTCGAGTTGCTTGCGCTCGCAAATCCAGTACACGGTGAACACCGCGGGTACCGCCAAGGCGGTCAATACCAAAAGCCGCGCCAGCGACGCACGGTCGATCCGGGACAACCAGAAGAATCCAAGCTCGAGAGCAATGAAGCAGGGCGCGATGAAAAAACGCATCGACTGACCCGTCGTACACCGATCTCTTGTGGGCGATAGGCCTTCTTGTCCAGTTTGCCCCTTGGGTCCTCTCGACGAACATACCCATTTTCGGCGGCACGAAACATTGGTTCACCGCCTACCCGTTCCTCTGCCTTTTCGCTGGCACCGGGCTCGACCCCACCATTTCCAAGTTGCGCGCGCTCCTGCCACGAGCCGAGTCGTACGCTTGGCTCCGCTCGTCGATGTGGCGGCTTTCGCGGCGGTGCTCGCGGCGCCTCTCGCGGAGACTCTTCATTCCCACCCTTGGGGGCTCTCCAATTACACCCCGCTCGTCGGAGGCGCGCCGGGGGCGGCATCGCTCGGGCTCAATCGCCAGTTCTGGGGTTTCACGACCGGCGCGGTCGTGGACTGGTTGAACGAGCACGTCGCGCCGGGCCAGAGCGTCTACATCCACGACACTGCGGGCGAAGCCTGGGAGATGCTCCACCGCGACGGGCGCCTGTTACCCAACGTGCAGGCGGCATGCTCCGTTCAGGCGAGCGCCTTCGCGCTCTATCATCACGAAGAACACATGGAGACCATCGAGTACCAGATCTGGACGGCGTACGGCACGTCGAGCCCGGCGTACATTGGCACGTACGACGGCGTTCCCATCGTCTACGTCTACGCGCGCCCCGGTCAGCTGCGTTCAGCTGGCAAGTAGCGCGTTCGATCCTTCGGTCGCCGCGGGACGCTGGTCACGCCGTCATTCGAAGCCTGGAAGGCGTCCAGCGAGGTCCTTTGACTTTTCCGCGAGAGACGTGATGACGAGTCATGGCTCGGCGCGCTCACCGAGAAGTGCGAGCAGCGCGTGTCCGGAGACGTCACAGCGAAGTACGCTCGCGATCGGCGATGCGGGAAAAGCTCCGCGCGCGAGCGCTGGCTCCAAGGCGGCCGGTACCTCGGGATCGAACTGCCAGCGGCGAAGGAACGCTTGGCCGCGGTTCACTGCTTCTTCTGCCGCGCGCGAACGAACTCGGGCAAGGGCCTCGATCGTTATCGCCGTGAGCGCGGTCTCAGGTGCGTCAGACATGCCCATCCCGCCAATGTGTGGTGGTTTCGTACGTAACGATTCGACGAGGGGGCGCTCGCACCTTGCCATGATTTCGGCATCCATGCGCGCTTGTGCAGCGAGGCAAGTCCACGGTGCCCATGGTCGCTCAGCGAGCGAATCGACGCATGCGCGCCACGACGCCTCGGGCGCAGCGAGGCCCAAGGCGCAGACGACCTGCGCCGCCTGCCAGGGATGGGCGCGGAGGTCCACCTTTTCCGCGTATGCACAAAGCTCGCGCCGAACGTCGATGCCCGCTCTGTGCACGAGCGCCAACGTACCTGCCACGCGGGCGGGATCGTCGGGCCACGCTTCCACGGTCTCGCCGCGGAGCGCCGATCGACGTCGCGTCGAAGCCATCGCCTCGCGCGTTCGACACGACTGTGGCCGCCATGCAGCCACAGGGCGCGCACCGCCACAGACGCCCTCGCGTGCCACAGGGGACCCGAGGGTGAGCGGCGTCCCGTACGCGGATCGATGGCAAAGCAGACGCTGCCATCCTCATCGATCAGGCGTGCGAGCCAACTCGCCGCATCGACCAGGGAAACCCTCGCCTTGCGCCGCTCGGCCCCCTGGCGCGCCACAACGTCATCCGTCTCGAAAGCGAAGAGATGACCACCGTCGAAAGGTCCCGTTCCGAGTCCCGCTTTGCGAGCGAGAATGTGCAAGAAACCGCGAGTGCCGATGCCCCTGTCACGTGCGACGTTCGGGAGCAGGTGAACCGGAGACCCGTCGGCTCGCAAATACGCGACGCCGTCGGTCCCGAGCTCGAGCACCTCAGCGACACGGTCTGGTTCGATGCTGCGTGTCGAGCGGATGTACGAGACCTCCGCCGCGAGAGAGTGCCGTTGTTCCGCTTCGATCGGCGAGAAACGCGGGTCGTGCAGCGCGCGCAAGAAGGCGCGTGTCAAACGCTCGGTTGGTGAACCCTCCTCGCAGCCCATGCAACCTCGCAGGACGCCTCCAGCATAGAGCGAGACGAACGGTGTGGCGTCGGGTGCCCAACGGACCCGGAACGACGTGGTGGGGCGGCATTGCCAGCGAAGAAGGTTTGCGAGCCCATCTCGAACCTGGCCGCGCTCCGCAGCCGTGAGCGGTGCGCGGAGCACTCGCCACGGGAAGGGCGCTACGATCCGCCCCTTCGCCTTGCCCGCCATGCGTGCGAAGCTCCGAGCCCCAGCGCGTCCAGCGCTGGGACGATTTCGTCTTCCATGATGTGGCGGATCACCGCTCGCTGCGAAACGGAGTCCAGGACGCCGAGCGCTCGCGCCCCCTTGCGTGCTCGAGGCGGAGCATCTCTACCGGTCCAGAAGCGCTGCTCGACGCCCAGCAAGAGCTCTCCGACGCTGTCGGCGAGGCGCTTGCGCTCTCGATACGTCCATTGCGGCCCGCGCCAGGCGCAGTAATACCAGCCGAGCCGCGCGTGATGAACTTCGTCTCCGACGATCGAAGTGAAAAGGGCTCGGGCTACTGGATCGGTGGCTCTGTCTCGACACGCCGCAAGGAGGGCCGCGGCCAGCGTTTCGCCGATTGCCGATACGTGGACGAGCGTGCGGTCGAGGTGTTCCGGATCCGACGGCAACTGCGAGGAGGTTCGCGCTCCCGTCAATGTGAGTACGACCTCTCGGGAGCCGCAAAGAGCTGCCATTCGACAGCAGTAGTCAGCGTGTCGAATTTCGTCGCTCGGGATTCGGCTGGCTTCCGCAATGATGTCGAAAGGCGCGCCCGAGAGGGCGAGGCTGGATGCGAGCCGAGCAAATGTGTCGACCGCGCCGTACTCGCCCGTCGCTAGCGCCCGCTGGGCTTCGAATGCGAGGGAGAGAGCGTCGTCGTGGTAGTCCGATCGTCGGAAGCTCTGCCAAGGGATCCGCGGCCGGCGGCGGGGCCGATCGAGGTTGCGTTCGTGCTGGCGCGCCAGAGGCGTTGCGGTGAGGACACGACGAATCTGAAGGGGAGTGAGCTTGGCCATGAGGACACTGGCTTTCGGGGTACCCGAAGCGCTAGCCCCCGCCGAAGGCGCTATCGGCGACGCCGTCGAATGGAACGAACCCCGTGTCCGCCACCGAAACTGGTCGCGGCGCTCGAAGCCGACATCCGCCACCGAGGAGCTGTCGCGCCGGTCAGAGCTGGCGTCTGCGTCGGCGCGGGGGACGAAGCCTGCGTCAGCTACGTCGCCGGGCACTGGGACGAAACCGCTATCTGCGACCGCGCAGCAGAACTCCTGGCGTACGTCGCGCGCATCGGCAGCGTCACGCGGCGGCAAACCGGCATCGCGGCTACCTGCAGCGCCACCGAACCCTACGTCACCGGATTGTCCGTCTTGAGGCGAGACGCCGTCGTCAGTCACGGCTCCCGCACAGCTCGCGACACACGCAGGGATGACTCCCACGAAGGCGGTTTGGAAGATGATGCGCGGAACGAACGCGCTGCGACGTCGAGCCATGACTGTCCTTCCCCTGCGAATGCAGACCAGAGCCGTTGCCGAGGCGCCTATATCGGATAGCAGATTGCGTGCCAGTTCGATCGATCGGCCAACTAGCTGGAAATACGACTGGCGTACAAAAAAGCGGAGTCGTGTGACTGTGCCAGTTGTGCCGTGGCACACGGGTATCGGGCGGCGCGTGCCAGGTTGCAATCGGCGGCAAACGTCAACGTCAGGGATTTCGACCGGCCTCTTCCTCGCCCTTGATCCAGCCGGCGAACTCGCGCAAGCCGTCGTCGAGGGCCAATCACCGGACGCCATCCCCAGAGCTCTCCGGCTCTGGTGATGTCGGCGAAGGTGACGTCCATTTCGCCGGGAGGCCGATCGACGGCCGAGACGCGAGGCTCGATCGCGAGCGCCTGGCCGAGCTTCTCGATGAGCGCCTTGACCGTGCACGGGGACGAGTTGCCGAGGTTCAGCACCCGGAAGCCCTCGGTTTCGCGCATCGCGTGCACGACGCCGCGGACGATGTCGTTCACGTGCGTGAAGTCGCGCGCCATCGAACCGTCGCCGAACATTGGCAGCGCCTCGTTGCGCAAGATGGCAGTGCTGAATTTGCGAATCGCCAAATCGAGGCGCTGGGAGGCAAGGCATCATGGGAACGTGGCGTCCGCGAGGATGGGGGCAACTCCATCTGAGACCACTCGGCCCACGTCGGATCTCGAGCGCGCGCGGCTTGCGGCGCGGCAATCGCCACGCCGAGGCGCGCAAGAATCTGGCGAGCCACGTCAGGCGCGGTGATGGCGGCGAGCACCCGCATGCGTTCGTGGCATCGCGGGCACGAGAGAACGTCGGTTGCGTACGTTCGGCGCAGAAGAGTCGCCCAGTTGAGCCTCGGGGACGACGCAACCAGTAGACCGCCGAGCAATCGATGCCAGTGGGCGATCGGAAGGACGTTCGTCAGCAGGTCGGTCTCGTCGCGAGCCGCAAAGTCGTTCGAGGTTTCGAAACGAGCTGCCGCCGACGGGCACGCCCCGATCGGAGACTCGTCTGCCGGGCGGCCCCGTGCGATTGTGCTCACCAACGCGGGGTGAGGGGTTGCACACCCCGTTCGCGCGCAGGTATCGGCCCTCGTGGGCGAGCGCGCCGGCACCGAGACACGTTCTTCGTCGATGCTCTGTGCTTCCACGTGATCTGCAGCCGCTCTTTTCCGGGCCCGCTTCCTTTCTGACGAGGTAGGACGACACAGCGTCGACTCACCAGGAGGCGGGCGAGGAACGACGCGCGAGCGGTACGGCGAGCTCGGGGCGAGCACACCATGGTAGCGAACGAGCGGGTAGCGGGGAGGTGGTATCAGGGCCACGGAGCGCCTGCAGCAACTTGCAAAGCAGGCAGGATTCCATCACGCATCAGCCGGCGCACGACGCTAGAGCTCACGCCGAGGGCCTTGGCAGCTTGTTCGAGCGACACGCGCGTGGCATCTGGCCTTGTCGGGTCGTGCGCAGGGAGTCCAAGGCGATGGCGGACGGCGTATACGCGCAACTCGGTCCACGTCAAACCAGTTCCCGAACGAAGACCGAGTCGGTTCAACGTGAGCGAGATGTCGCGATCCGATCACTCCCCAGCCATCCGGCGGATCACCTTGACGGCGCCAGGGTCGGTCCATCGACTCGTATGTCCGGGCTTGTTCTTCGCGACTCGAAGCTCGCTGTGCCGCCCTCCTGCCCAGTGGATCACGAGCACGATCTCATTGGCGCGGCCATCGACGTCGGCGACGATCTCACGCACGAGCACGCGCGCGATTCGTTGCTTTAGGCGCGCGTCGGCACGCGGAGAATTCCAAACGCGCGCCAGATCGCTCGCGAGAGCAAGCAGAGCTGCGCGATCGGGTTGCGGCGATGCGCGCGTCGCGGCGCCCTCATTCTCGCTCAAGCGCGACTCGATCTCGACCACGCGACGCAGCGCTTCGTTCCATCGCGCTTCTAGTTCGCCAGCTACGAGTCGGTTGTCCGGGTCCATGGCCATGTAGCGACGCTCGGCCAATCGTGCTTCGTAGCGAGCCTGGTCCAGCTCCAACGAGATTGCACGAAACACCTGTTCGTTCTGTTCCGACGACTGCGTAGCGAGTGCGATGGCGGCGTCGATCGCAGAACCATCGATGGCACGCAGCAGCTCCGCTGCGACGGCTTCATCGACGCGCAACCCCCCGAACGAGATACATCGATCGACTCCGTGGTTGCGACTTCCGCCGCCGCACAGATAGCGCGGAACATGGTTGGTCGACCCCTTGTACATCACACTCATCGCACGACCACAGCGACCACAGCGACCACAGCGCAAGAGGCCAATCAACAGACTGCTGCCACCGCGCCCCATCTTGCCTTGGTTGATCATCGGCGAGTTCTTCTCGATCATCTTGAGATTGCGTTCGTAGCCGTCCCAACCAATGTACCCATCGTGGTGCTCGCGGATCAACACACGTGGCGTGCACGGCAATCTCGAGATCGCGGCCCAACAGGGTTCCCGCCATGGCGACTTGGTGCGCCGCGTGATTGGTTCCGCCCGCGACTTCGACCACGTGATAGCGCTGGGACGGTCCTTCGAGAGGCCAGTGCAGATAGGTCCAGCCGCCATCCGTGGGCGCCTCTTCGGACTTGATCTCGTAGGGGTTTCGACGGTTCGGAGTGAGCGAGAGTCCAAGCGTGAACTCGACGCACGTTCGGAACTCCAGGTATCCAGTATCTTCCGCAGGTCGTCACCGGCCGACGGCGTCCACGTGCTACCAAGCCGAGAATGAGTGGCGTCTACGTTGTAGGTCTTCACTCGGTCCTCAACCCGTGCCCAGCCGTCGGCGGAGATCTTGAAAGCCGATGCGGCTGTGGGGCCGGCGAAGAAATCTCCGCCAGCACCATCATGAAGGAAGTAGTTTCGAAGCGCGTAAGAGAGCGCGATGGGCCAACGGAAAGATTGCCGAAGCGAGTAGAACGCGATGGCTGCGGTCTTCGACTCCGGCCCCTTGCCGCCGACAAGGTGCGACACGAGCTGCGGCGCGTTCTTGGGATCCTGCAGGGAGTTGCGAACGCACAAGACCTGGCCCGCCACTCCGTGGCGCAGAGCAGAACGCCGATGGATGGACGCTCATGTGACTTCTTCACGTTCCGGTCGAGCGCCTCGACGTAGAACGAGAGCTGCCCAAGGTCAGCGGGCTTGAACTTCTCGACCTTCAGTTCGAAAGCGACGAGGCACTGAAGTGCACGGTGGAAGAAGACGAGGTCGATCGCGAAGTCCTGGTTGCCGACCTGCACCGGGTACTGCGAGCCGACAAAGCAAAAGTCGCGCCCTAACTCGGTGAGGAAGCGACCGAGATGACGGAGCAGGGCGCCGTGGAGGTCGGCCTCCGAGTGCCCATCGGGAAGCGCGAGGAACTCGAGATTATAGGCGTTTTTCAGCTCGTCGAGCGCGCCGGGATGAATTTGTCTCAGCGCTGCTGAGACTTTCTTCGCCATGTGCGCATCACGAAGCACGGCGCCGGAGCGGATCTGGCGTTCCAGCTCTCGGGATGACCAGCGCTCCCTGACCGCCGCGAGGATATAGAATTCGCGGGAAGCCGCCGGCCTGGCCCGCCCGAGGATGATGAGGTGGTGGGTCCAAGGCAATTGTCTCAGCAGTGCTGAGACTTTTCGATTCGACCGGTACGCCTCGTAGAACTGGCGCATCCGAAACAGGTTCGGACGGGTGAAGCCCCGGAGGCCAGGGAACTGCTGCGCGAGGGACGACGCGAG
>WNGA01014330.1_pt1 | contig 11454 bp, 13 predicted proteins | sample 5400061 | NCBI WGS metagenome assembly WNGA01 (sample SAMN13153366, study PRJNA577476) | soil metagenome | isolation source: 100 cm soil or saprolite under grassland replicate 2 | place: USA:California | collected 2016-06-15
CCCAACCTTCCTACGACACGCGGGCTTGAGGTCGGCCGTGATCGTCGGTATTCCACGCGAGTCCTTCGCTGCACGACTCCGCGGCCCGAGCGCCGCGGGGAGGGCGGGAGAGACGGGTGGGCCTTCGGAAACCCGTCGTCGTACGTCGTGACAGGCGTACCGCTTACCGACATTCAGGCGGACGGCTAGCCAGTCCGATCGGGTTTCCGAAGGCCCACCCGTCTCTCCCGCCCGGCGAACGGGCAGTCAGGGTTCGAACTGAGACACTACCGCTGCAGGACGGACGTTGACTTCTGGCCGTCCGTCGCCGTATGGTAACGGTTGGGTCTGGCGCCGTGGTTCTGGCGGTTATGCTAGCGAAATCCGCGGGATGCGCTTGGGAGAGCGAATGCGATGAAGGCTTTCAATGCCTCATTCACGCTGGCGAGTGAGGAGGGAACCGAAGTTTCAGACATCACCAAGCTGGTACGGGACATCGTCCAGAACTCGCCGGTGACCACCGGGATCGCGCTGATCAACACCCTCCACACCACCTGCGCCCTCTTCGTCAACGAGTTCCAGGCCGCGCTGATCGAGGACCTCAAGGGCCTGGTCGAGCGTCTCGTCCCCGAGCGGGGCGGATACCGGCACGATGATCCTCGCTACTCGGACTGCGAGCGGGGAAACGGGCACTCCCACCTGCGCGCCGCTCTGCTGGGACGGAGCGTCGCGGTCGGCGTGAACAACGGCGAGCTGACGCTGGGGCGCTTCCAGTCGATCATCTTCGCCGAGTTCGATGGCCCGCGGAAGCGTGAGATCCACGTCCAGCTGATCGGCGACTAGTGTCATGGGGGGCCCCGACATGGCCCCCCAAACCCCCCAGGCCTGAGAGGCAGATCCCGAGATGACGCGGGCCTTCAGAGAGCTTCTCGCCTATCGCGAGATCATCCTCATCCTGATCTGGCGCGACCTCAAGACGCGCTACCGCGGCTCGGTGCTCGGCTTCCTGTGGACGTTCCTGAACCCGCTGCTCCTGATGGTCATCTATTCGCTCGTGTTCTCCGTCTACATGCGCGTGGACATCCGTGCGTACCCGATCTTCCTCTTCGCGGGCCTGCTGCCGTGGATCTGGTTCTCCTCCGCCATGCTGTCGGGCGCCGGCTCGATCGTGGAGAGCGGCAACCTCATCAAGCGCGTGCCGTTCCCGCCCCACATCCTGCCCGCGGTGTCGGTGACGGCCACGCTCATCAACTTCCTGCTCGCGCTGCCCCTGCTCGTGGCCTTCATGGTCGCGTGGGGCTTCCCGCTGGGCTGGTCGCTGGTGACGTTGCCGCTGACGATCGCCGTCCAGTACGTGTTCACCCTGGGCCTGGCCATCGTGATGTCGATGCTGACCGTCCGGTACCGCGACCTCCAGCAGCTGCTCGCCAACGTCCTCACCCTGTGGTTCTTCCTCACCCCCGTGCTCTATCCGACGACGATGGTTCCCACGCAGTTCCAGGGATTTCTCCTCCTGAATCCCATGGCCGTCCTCGTGGCCTCCTTCCAGGATGCGCTCTACGGGGCCCATGCCCCGTCGTTGCGGCACCTGGCGGGGGTGGCGGTGCTCGCCGTCGCCGTCTTCGGGCTGGCGCTGGCGCTGTCGGACCGCCTCCGCTGGGGGCTGGCCGAGCAGGTCTGATGCCGGCGGCGATCGAGCTGCACGCGATCTCCAAGCGCTTCCGCTTCCACGGCGGACGTCCGCCCACGACGGTGAAGTCGGCCGTCCTCGAGCTCATGGGTGGCCGTCGTCATCGCATGAAGGAGCGGTTCGCGGCGCTGCGAGACATCGAGCTGACGCTCGAAGAGGGACGGACCCTGGGCATCGTCGGCGCCAACGGCTCGGGCAAGAGCACCCTGCTCAAGCTCATCGCCGGGATCTATCGTCCCGACAGCGGGACCCTGCGGGTCCGGGGCCGGGTGGCCCCGTTGATCGAGCTGGGGGCGGGGTTCCATCCCGAGCTGACCGGACGCGAGAACATCGTGATCAACGGCATCATCCTCGGCATGTCGCAGCGGGAGGTGCGGCGTCGGCTCGACGAGATCGTCGAGTTCTCGGGGCTGGCGGAGTTCATCGACGCCCCCGCGCGCACGTACTCGTCCGGGATGTACATGCGGCTCGGTTTTGCGGTGGCCGTGCACCTCGATCCCGACGTGCTCCTGATGGACGAGGTCCTGGCCATCGGCGACGAGGCCTTCGCGCGCAAGTGCGCCGATCGGCTCGCGGAGTTCCGGCGGCTGGGCAAGACGATCCTGCTGGTCACCCACGACCCCGCGGCCGTCGAGCGATGGTGCGACGAGGCGGTCTGGCTCGACCGCGGGGTCATGAAGGCCGCCGGCGCGCCCCGCAAAGTGATCGATCTCTATCGCCAGGCGGTGGCCGAGCAGGAGTCGGACATGCTGGCCCGCTCGTACGAGGAGCCGGAGCCGGCTCCCCCGGAGGCCGGGCCGACCGCTCCCACGCTGGACCGATGGGGCACGCGTGAGATCGAGATCGAGCGCGTCCAGCTCGACGACGCCTACGGCCACGAGCGCTACGTCTACGCCAGCGGGGAGCCCGTCACCATCCGCTTGCGCTATCGGGTGCACCATGCCGTGGACAGTCGCGTCTTCGGATTCGCCATCCTCCGCAACGACGGTCTCTGGGTGTACGGCACGAACACCAACCTGGCGAAGATCTCGCTGCCGGACCTGCGGAACACGGGCGAGGTCGAGGTGACGATCGACTCCCTCGATCTCGTCGCCGGCAGCTACTTCGTCGACGTCGCGGTGCACGCCCAGGACGGCACGCCGTACGACTATCACAGCCGCCGCTATCCGTTTTCGGTCCGGGACGAAGGAACCGAGCAGGGCGTGACGAAGATCCGTCATCGCTGGCGCATCCTCCCTCGCGATGCGCGAGACCGCACATCGTGAGGGACGTGCCCCAGGCGGCCGCGCCGGCCTGACATGCGCGTCGCCCTCGATGGGCAGCCGCTCCTCGCTCCGCTGACGGGAGTGGGGCATTACACCCGGCAGCTCGTGCGGGCCCTGGCACGCCTCGGCGAGGACGAGCGCTACTACGTCCTCGCGCCGTACCCCCTGCGAATGGTGAGGCGCCGTGCCCCGCGGCTCCTGGGCTTCACCGAGCCCAACGTCGAGCTGATCGTCCCGGGCTGGTGGACGACGGCGCGCGCGCGCCTGCAGCGCCGGCTCGGACGCGATGCCGAGCTCAACTACGGGATCGACCCGCCCTGTGACGTCTTCCACGCCACGAACAACATCTTCCCGTACCGGGTGCCGGCCGCGCACCATGTGCTGACCATCCACGATCTGACGCTCTTGCTCTTTCCGGAATGGCATCCCGCCGATCGGCTGGCGCGGATGGCGCCCGCCCTCGAGCCGGCGGTGACGCGAGCGAGCCACATCATCACGCCCTCGCGCTCGACCCGAGACGACGTCCTCAAGCTCCTGCCTGTCGAGCCCGAGCGCGTCTCCGTGATTCCGGAAGGCGTCGCCTCCAGCTTCACGCCGCGGCCGGCCGCCGAGGTCGCGGCTCGGCTGGGGCCTCTCGGCCTGCGGCCGGGCGAGTATCTGCTGTTCATGGGGACCATCGAGCCCCGCAAGAACCTGCTGCGGCTGCTCCGGGCTCTCGAGCTGACGCCGGCGACGATCGGACCGCTCGTGCTGGCGGGCGGGCACGGCTGGAACAACGCCGCCATTCGCGCCACCGTCGATCGCCTGGAGCGCGGGGGACGGGTGCGCAGTCTCGGCTACGTCCCGGACGCGCTGCGACCGGTCTTGCTATCCGGCGCGCGCGCCTTCGTGTATCCCTCGCTCTACGAGGGGTTCGGATTGCCTCCGCTGGAGGCCATGGCCTGCGGCGCGCCCGTGTTGACGTCGAACGTCTCTTCGCTGCCCGAGGTCGTGGGCGACGCGGCGCTCTTCGTGGGCCCCGACGACGTCGACGGGCTCGCGGCCGCCCTGGCCCGTCTGTGGGACGACGAGGCGCTCCGCGCCGATCTGCGGGCGCGCGGGCTGGTCCAGGCGCGCCGGTTTTCCTGGGAGCGCACGGCGCGGTCGACGCTCGACGTCTACCGTGCGGTGGTCGCCGGATGCCGGCCCGCGACGATCCCATGAAGCTCTCGGTGATCGTTCCCGTGTACGACGAGGTGGGCACCATCGGCGAGATCCTCGCCCGGGTGCGCGCCGCCCCCGTCGACTGCGCCATCGAGCTCATCGTCGTCGACGACTTCTCGACCGATGGCACCCGGGAGTTCTTGCGCGATCAGGCCGGTCGGCACGAGGACACGCGGGTCATCTTCCAGGACCGCAACGCGGGGAAGGGCTCGGCCATCCGCCGCGGCGTGGAGCACGTCACCGGCGACGTCGTGATCATTCAGGATGCGGACCTCGAATACGATCCTCGCGACTATCCGGCGCTCCTCAAGCCCATCGTGGAAGGGCGCGCGGACATCGTCTTCGGCAACCGCTTTCACGGCGGCGAGCACCGCGTGCTCTACTACCGTCACTTCCTCGCCAATCGCTTCCTGACCATGATGTGCAATCTCGCCACCGATCTGAACCTCAGCGACATGGAAGTGGGCTACAAGGCCTTCCGCACGACCGTGCTCAAGCAGCTCCGCCTGCGCGCTCGCCGGTTCGACATCGAGCCCGAGCTCGTGATCAAGTCCGCGAAGCTCGGCGTGCGGATCTACGAGGTGCCGATCTCCTACCACGGCCGCACGTACGCCGAGGGCAAGAAGATCGGCTGGCGCGACGCAGTGGCGGCGCTCTGGCGGATCGTCGTCTTCCGCCTCGTCGGGTGACGGCCACCGGCGCGATCGCCGTCAACGCCGCGATCATCGGGGACCGACCGACCGGGCTCGGGCTGTACGCCCTGCATCTCATCCACGCGCTCGACCAGCTCGGCGAGCGGCTGATCGTCTACACCTCACGCCCCGACCTGATCGTGGCGCCGGGGGCGCGCCTCGAACGGGTGCCGGCGGCGCTGCGTCCCGAGCGGGGCGCGACCGGTCACCTGGCGCGCCTGGTGTGGACGCAGACGGGCCTGCGTCGCCGGGTCGCGCGGGCGCGCCCCCGGCTGCTGCTCAACCTGATGCCCGAGGGCTTGCTGCGCCCGGCGCTGCCGCAGGTGACGGTGGTGCACGATCTGCTGCCCTTGCGCTACCCGCGGGAGTATCCGCGCCAGCAGTACTATTTCCGTCACTACGTCCCCCGGGTGCTGCGCGGCTCGGCCGCCGTGATCGTGAGCTCCGAGAGCACGCGTCACGATCTGCTGGAGTTCTATCGCGTGCCGCCGGAAACCCTGCGCGTCGTGCTCCTCGGGTACGACACCGTGCGCTTCACGGCCGCCGCATCGGCGGCACGGGACGGCGCTCCTTACGCCCTGTTCGTGGGTAACGTGATGCCGCACAAGAACCTGCTCCGCCTCGTCGAGGCGTTCGCCGACGCCGTGGCCGGGATCGCGGGTCGTCTCGTCATCCGCGGCTGGGGACGCGCGGCCCACGTCCGCGCGCTCCAGGAGCGGATCGCCGCGCTCGGCCTCGGTGATCGGGTCGACTGGCAGCGCTACGCGCCGGACGACGAGCTGCCGGGTCTCTACCGCGGCGCGCGCATGCTGGTCCTGCCCTCGCTCTACGAGGGCTTCGGGCTCACCGCCCTGGAGGCGATGGCGTGCGGGACGCCGGTCGTCGTCTCGCGCCGCTCCTCGCTTCCCGAGGTCGTCGGCGACGCCGGCGTCTTCGTCGACGCCGAGGACCGCGCCTCGATCGCCGCCGCGATCCGCCGTGTCTTCACCGACGACGTCTTCGCAAAGACCCACTCCGCTCTCGGCCTCGCCCGCGCCCAGCTCTTCTCCTGGGAAAAAACCGCCCGCGCCGTCCAGGCGATACTTCATGGGGTCATGGAAGGCCAAAATCCGTCAGAATAGACCGGGTTCGAGCGCGGGCTTTGCCCGCGCAATCGGTGCTGGGGGGAGGCAGTGAGGAGCGAGCCGCAGGCGAGCGACGAGCGGTGGCAGTGCGAGGTGAGCCGCGTCCGCGCGGCGAGCCGAACCCTTCAATGACCGAAATCGGGGGGGAAAGCCGTCGCATGCGAGTTGCTCTCATCCATGACTGGCTGACCGGCATGCGGGGCGGCGAGCGGTGCCTCGAGGTGTTCTGCGAGCTGTTCCCCGAGGCCGACCTCTTCACGCTGCTGCACGTGCCGGGCAGCGTCTCGACGGTCATCGAGCGTCACCGGATCACCACGTCGTTCGTGCAGCGCCTGCCCGCCGCCGCCACCCGCTATCGCTATTACCTGCCGTTGTTCCCCGCCGCCGTCGAGGCCTTCGATCTGCGGGGCTATGATCTCGTCCTGTCCTCGAGCCACTGCGTGGCCAAGGGTGCCCGCCGGGCGCCGGGGGCGCGACACGTCTCGTACTGCTTCACGCCCATGCGCTACGTCTGGGATCTCTACGACGACTACTTCGGCCGCCGCGCGCGGCCGCTCGTCCGCGCCCTGATGCCGCCGGTGGCGGCTCGCCTCCGGCGCTGGGATCGCCGGTCCACCGCCCGCGTCGACGACTTCATCGCGATCTCGCGCCACGTGGCGTCCCGCATCGAGCGTTACTATGGCCGCTCCGCGGACGTCATCTACCCGCCGGTCGACGTGCAGCGGTTCGAGGTGGCCGACGGTGACGCGGGCGAGTTCTACCTCGTCGTCTCCGCGCTGGTGCCCTACAAGCGCCTGGATCTCGCGATTCAGGCGGTGAACCGTCTCGGCCGTCGACTCCTCGTCGTGGGATCGGGCCCCGAGGGGCGTGCCCTGCGGGCCCTCGCCGGTCCCGGTGTCGAGTTCCTCGGCTGGCGCTCCGACACGGAGATCGCCGAGCTGTACCGGCGGTGCCGCGCGCTCGTGTTTCCCGGGGTCGAGGACTTCGGTATCGTGCCGCTGGAGGCCATGGCGGCGGGACGCCCCGTCGTCGCCTTCGCCGCCGGCGGCGCCCTGGAGACGGTAGTGCCGCCGGGCGGCCCCGAGCCGCCGACCGGCCTCTTCTTCGATGCGCAGACCGTCGACGCGCTCGTCGAGGCCCTGCGTCGTCTCGAGAGCGGCGCGATCGCGTTCGATCCGAAGCGGCTGCGGGCGCGCGCCGAGGCATTCGATCGCCCGCGGTTCAAGGAGCGGATCGCGGCCTTCCTCGGCCTCCGCCTGCCCGGGCTCGTTCAGTGCTGAAGGCTCACTCGCGTGTCTTCGAGCATCTCACGCTGGCCATCGACGTGGTCCTCATCGCCCTCTGCTGGCTCGCCGCCTACGGCCTGCGCTTCTATGTCGTCGGTCCGGCGCTCGTGACCCCGGACGTTCCGCCGCTCCGCGAATACCTGCTGCAGCTCGTCCCCATCGTCCTGGTCTGGGGCGGCGCCTTCCACTGGTTCGATCTCTACCGGCCGCGGCGGCTGGGCAGCTATGTGTCCGAGTGGGCCGACGTGGCCAAGGCCTCGACCCTCGGCGTGCTCGTCCTGATCGCGATCATGCGCTTCGCGTTCCGCGAGACCGAGTACTCCCGGGTCGTCATCGTCTACTTCTGGGCGCTGTCCATCGTGGCCGTCAGCCTCTGGCGGGCCACGTTTCGCGAAGGACTTCGCTTCGCGCGCCGCCAGGGAATGAACCTTCGCCGCGCCATCATCGTGGGCGGCGGTGGTCCGGCGCTGGAGATTCTCGCCGCGCTGCGCCGCCGACCCGACATCGGCGTGCGCGTGCTCGGCCTCGTGGGCGACAAGCACGCGGACGCCGGCGCCTCCTGGCTCGGTCGCTTCGAGGACCTGCGCGCCCTTCTCGACCGCGAGCAAGTGGACCTGATCCTCATCGCGCTGCCGCACGGCGAGTACGGTCGCCTCGGCGCCATCCTCACGGACATCGGGGACGATCCGCTCGCCATCCATCTCGTGCCCGACGTCTACAGCCTGGTGTCGATGCGTGGCGGGATCGAGGAGTTCGAGGGGGTGCCGGTCCTGCATCTGCGCGAATCCCCCCTGTACGGCTGGAACCGCATCCTCAAACGGGCCCTCGACCTCGCGGTCGGGGCCGTCGCGCTCGTCGTGCTCGGCCCCCTGCTGCTGCTGATCGCCATCGTGATCAAGCTGACGTCCTCGGGGCCGGTCCTCCTGCGCCAGGAGCGGATGGGCCTCGACGGCCGCGCGTTTTCGATGTTGAAGTTCCGGACGATGCGCGCCGACGCCGAGGCCGACAGCGGCCCGGTCTGGGCGACGCCGGGCGACGATCGTCGGACGCCCGTGGGCAGCTTCCTGCGGCGCCTGAGCCTCGACGAGCTCCCGCAGCTCTTGAACGTTCTCATGGGTGACATGAGTCTCGTCGGTCCGCGCCCGGAGCGCCCGGTATTCGTGGAGACGTTTCGACACCGCATCCCGGGTTACATGCTGCGCCACAAGGTCAAGGCGGGCATGACCGGCTGGGCGCAGATCAACGGCTGGCGCGGCAACACCTCGCTGGAGAAACGAATCGAGTACGACCTGTACTACATCGAACGGTGGAGTCTCGCCTTCGACATGAAGATTCTCTTGAGGACGATCTGGCGAGGATTCGTGAACAAGAACGCGTATTGAACCTCGGAGGGGGACGAAGTCCCCCTCCGAGCTAGTACGCGGGGACCGGCTCGGTGGCGACGCGGACGCGGACGAAGTAGTCGCGGAAGTGGCCGAGATCGGTCTCCGAGATCATGTCGGAGATCAGCAGACACGCGAGATCGCCTTGCTTCCACAGCCACGCCGAAAATCCGCTGTCGTGGACCAGGGCCGGTCGGAACCGGTCGACCTGCATGCGGCTCCGGTCCGGGAGCGGCAAGCCGGGCGCCGGCAACACCAGATAGGTGAGCAGGTGACCGTCCTCGTCGCGGTAGTGCAGCGCGATGCCCCGCCGCTGCTCCAGGTATACGGGCTCGGCGTCGAGGAACGTCAGCCGCTCGTCGCCGGAGAACACGCGCAGCAGCCCGATGCCGGACTCCTGCGTGAGCCAGGGCAGCGCCGCCGGAATGACGTCGGGCCGGCGCGCTCCCCACATGAGGGTGCGCGTATGCTCCGCCACCGCCGCGCGCACGAGCCGCTGGACGGGGTCGGCGGGAGCGATGCGCGGGAGCAGCGGCAGGAAGAAGAGCAAGAGCACGAGGGCGGTCGCCGTCGCGGCGAGGCCGGCCGACAGCCAGGGGGTGAAGACCGACCGCGGGCGTCCGGCGACGGCGATCGCCTGTCGCAATCGTCCCGGTGCGCTGTGCCGCGGCAGGTCGCTGGCCAGCCGGTGGCCGAGTGCCTCGTCGGGGAGTTCGGAGAGCGGGCTCGTCATCGCGTTTCGTAGTCTCGGAGCAGCACGCGCAGCCGCTCCTTGGCCCTGAAGATCCTGGACTTGACCGTGCCCACCGGACAGGTCATCACGCGGGCGACCTCCTCCAGCGGAAGGCCCTCCACTTCGGCGAGCAGGAGGACGGTGCGGAACTCTTCGGGCAAGCGTCGGAGCGCGCGTTCGAGATCGGTATGGGCCTCCATCGCGCCACTGCCCTCATCCGGGGCATCGTGGAACATCGGGGTGTCCCAATCGGGGACGCCGTCCTCCGCCACGGCGGCTTCCCGTTCACGGAGACGGTAGAACGTCAAGAACGTATTCCTCAAAATTTGAAACAACCAGGCCCGCAGATGAGTTCCCGGTTCGAAGCGGTGGGAGAAGCGAAAGGCCCGGGCATACGTTTCCTGAACGAGATCCTCCGCCTCGGGTGGATTGCGAGTCAGGTACACGGCGAAGTTGTAGAGCGCGTCGAGGTGTGTGACCGCTTGCCGTTCGAAATCGCTGTCCGCCATGGCCGCGTCAGTCGAACCACCGGGAGGGGAAGTCGCCGGGCCTGACGTCGTGGTCGTCCTCGAGCTCCTCCAGCAGCTGACGCACGGTGCGATACAGGGTCGGATGCTCGAGCTCGGGGGCGAGGTCGGCGAGCGGCCGCAGCACGAAGNNNAGATGCGGCACGTGCAGGCTATCCGACACGCTGATGACGCGGTCGTCGTAGAACAGGATGTCGATGTCGACCGCCCGCGCGGCGAACCGCGTCGCTTCCGGGGTGCCCGGCGGCCGCGTGCGCCCCAGCGCGGTCTCGATCTGCTGCAGATGCTGCAGGAGATGCTCCGGCGAGAGCGCGGTCTCCAGAGCCACGGCGCAGTTCAAGTACCAGCGCCGGCGATTGAGCGGCTCGCCCGGCTCGCTCTCCCACGGCTCGGCCTCGTACAGTCGCGAGGCTCCGACGAACTGGATCTCGTCCGCTCGACGCAGGTGATCGATGGCCGCCCGGAGCAGCGCGACCCGGTCGCCGAGGTTGGAGCCGAGGCTCAGGTACACACGGGCCATCAACGCTGGCGGATGACCTCCACCGCAGGCACCCCGACGAGACCGCCGAGGGGTGGCGTCAGCTTGCGCACGCGCACACGGACTTCGGAGGTGGGGAACTCACGAAGAATCGCCTCGCTGATGAGACCGGCCAGACGCTCCAGGAGGTTGACGCGGTTCTTGGTCCCGATCTCGACGATGCGCTGCATGAGCTGCCCATAGTCGACGGAGGTCGCGACGTCGTCGGACAATGCCGCCGCCCGCAGATCGACGGCGAGCTCGGCGTCGACCGAGAACCACGCGCCCACGGCCTGCTCGGCCTTCGTGAGGCCATGCTGCCCCCAGAACCGGACGTCTTCGACCAATAATTTGTCCAATCTATTTAGATGGGGGCCCCGACATGGCCCCGGCTTTCATATCTATCGACCGACATGGGGGGCCCCGACATGGCCCCGGCTTTCATATCTATCGACCGACATGGGGGGCCCCGACATGGCAGAGTAGAGGCCGGGCGGGCGCGTGGCGATCCATCGGGCGGCGCGGAGCGCGCCCCGGGCGAACGTGTCGCGGTTGTGCGCTCGATGGGTCAGCTCCAGGCGCTCGCCCAGCGTCCCGAAGGAGACGGTGTGCTCGCCGACGACGTCTCCCGAGCGCAACGACATGATGCCGATCTCTTTCGTCGTTCGCTCGCCGGGCTGGCCCTGCCGGCCATAGACCCCGACCGTCGTCAGATCGCGCCCCAGCGCCTCGGCCACGACCTCCGCCATGCGCAGCGCGGTGCCGCTCGGCGCGTCCTTCTTGAAGCGATGATGGATTTCCGTGATCTCGACATCGTAGTCGTCGCCGAGGGCCTTGGCCATCGTGGCCAAAACCTGAAGGACGAGGGTGACGCCGACCGACATGTTGGGCGACAGCATGATCGCCGTCCGGCGGGCGAGCGCGGCGATCTCGTCGCGCTGCGGGGCCGCGAACCCGGTGGTCCCCACGACCGCGTGCGCCCCCGCTGCCGCGGCCAGCCGCAGATGCTGCAGCGTGGGTTCCGGGACCGAGAACTCGACGAGGACACGATCGCGG